>Ga0182015_10002859_pt1 | contig 20120 bp, 15 predicted proteins | sample 712P3MmetaG_FD_120478 | JGI IMG/M metagenome (GOLD analysis project Ga0182015, IMG submission 120478) | Permafrost microbial communities from Stordalen Mire, Sweden - 712P3M metaG | ecosystem: Environmental > Terrestrial > Soil > Wetlands > Permafrost | place: Sweden: Stordalen | collected...
CAGAAGCCCGAGGAGATCGACACCGGAGCCGTTCAGGAGCAGCTCCAGCAGGGCCAAAAGCTCTGGAACGAAGCCGGCGAAGACCCCGACAAATACGCTCACGCCAACGAAGTCATCGCCGAGGCGGAAGCGAAACTCGAAAGCGCCGGGGCAGGGAAGCACTAACCCGCCATGAAAATGGGTGCCCCATGTCTCGATTCTGAGACGTGGGTTGACGGACCTCCAGCTCGTTGCCCGCGCCGCCCACGCACTTCCGATCGACTACTATTTTGCGACCGGTTTGTAGCCTGAGCCCGCCGCCTTCTTCATCGCGGCTACCGCTTCATCGCCAGTCATCAGCGGAGTGGTTTTCACGCTCTTGCACGCGCCGCCACTGCCAATCGCCATGGCAAACGCCGCGGCGCTCACGTTATCCGGCATCTCGTAGATGCCAACGACATCGTAGTCACCAAACGAAAGATACAGCTTTCCCGGCTTACCACCGAGCTTCTTAACCACTTTGCCGATGGCCTCGGTGCGGTCCTGCGGGTTCGCAACCAGGGCGGCCACCGTCTCAGGCGTGTACGCAACTTGCACAAGATAACTGGGCATAGGACTGCCCCCTTTCAAATGAGGTTCGAAATTGACTGCTGGAGGAGCGGCCCAGTATACCCCGCAAGCGGGTCGACCGTCCGCCTAAGATTTCGTCGCGGATTGGGCCGCGCCGCTATCCTTGATCTCGTCCGAAATCACCAGAAAGCTCTTCAGAATCGCCGCCCCGAACGACGTGAAAAAAGCCACATCCGCAGCATCGCGCCCTGTCGCCATCAGAATCCGCCCAATCCGCGGCATATTGTGGCGAGCATCGAAGGTCCACCACCGGTTCTCCAGATACACCTCGAACCACGCGCTGAAATCCATCGGCGTACCCGAGTCGGGAAACCCAATGTCGCCCAAATAGCCGGCAACGTAGCGCGCAGGAATCCCCATTGCCCGGCAAAACGTGATCGCCAGATGCTGGAAATCGCGGCAGACTCCCTGGCGCTCCGTGAACACATCGAGCGCCGTCTTCGTCGGCCGCGCGAACGCATAGCCGAACATGACCTTGGCATGAACCCAGTTGCAGATGGCCTGTACCCGCTGCCATCCCGGCACAGTATTCCCAAACAAATCGAAGGCCGCTGCCGCCAGACTGTCCACCTCGCAATAGCGGCTGGGCAACAAAAACCGCAGCACATCATGCGGCAACTCAGCGATGGGATGAGCAACCGCGTACGGACGAACCGGATCCGGCAACCCCGGATCCTCATACAAAAAATTGTTTTTCAGCCGCAGCGTCCCGGCAGGCGCCAGAAATCGTGTGCAGTTGTTGCCGAACGAGTCAACGTATTCCTCAAGGGGAATTGCGGGTTCAACCTCGATCAGGTCCGGCGCGCTCAGCGTAACAGCGCGCGACGGGTGCAGGCGCAGCTGCGCCACGCACGCCACCGGTTCCGGAATTTCAAACTGCATGTCATAGCCCAAACGAAGGAGCATCGTGCCTCACGCTGCTTTTGGAATTCAAATGCTTCCTGCATGTAGATGGTGAGCTTCGCGCCAGCGTTGGTCGAATGTCTTTGAATCGTATCGGAAAGCTGTCACAATGTCCTAACGGCACGGCAATATCCACGGGGGCTCAACCGCTCAAAATGACCTACTGTCTTGGCATCATGACACAGGAAGGCCTGGTGATGGCATCGGATTCACGCACCAACGCCGGATTCGACGACCTCAATATCGCGCGCAAGATGCACACCTTCTCGTACCCCGGCGAGCGCGCCTTTGTCGTTCTCAGCAGCGGAAGCCTCTCTCTCAGCCAGTCCGTGATCAACCTCGCGAAGGCCAGATTTTGTTCGGGCGATGGCCTGGCCCGCGCCACCAGCATGTATGAAGCAGCGCGCGAACTGGGCGAATGCGTGCGTCACGTCGCCGAACTCGATCGCGCTGCCCTCGAGCGCGACAACTACTCCTTCAACCTGCATCTCCTCCTCGGCGGCCAGGTCCGTGGCGAGGAGTCCGCGCTCTACATGATCTATCCCCAGGGCAATCCCATCTGCGCGACGGAGGAGTCGCCCTTCCTGCAACTCGGCGAATACAAATACGGCCGCCCGCTCCTCGACCGCGGCGTAGTCTTCAGCTCTACCACCCTCATGGTCGCCGCCAAATACGCGCTCCTCTCCTTCGACGCCACCATGCGCTCCAACGGCGCCATCGGCCCACCCATTGAACTACTCCTCTACCGGAAAAACAGCCTCGTTCTGGATTGCTATCGCAAATTCAACCAGGGCGATTCCGACCTTCAGATCATTCACGCCCGCTGGGAGCAATCGCTGCGCCGCGCCGTCGAAGACCTCCCCGATCTGCACTTTGCCAATGCCCCACTGGAACGAACGGCGCAAACGCTGCTGATCTAGTTCGCTGTCTTCTCCAAATCAACGGCGACAGTTTCAAACCGAATCACCTCGGCCATCGTACAAACCACGGTCCCATGAACCTGCCCGTTCAATCCGAGCCTGAGCGCGGATTCTGGTCCTCGGTCCGCGAAGCTCTGCGCGGCTCGCACCAGGACTACACCGCCGGCAGTCTCAATCGATCCATCCTCCTCCTCGCCATCCCCATGGTTCTCGAGATGGTGCTCGAGTCCCTCTTCGCCGTCGTCGACACCTTCTGGGTCGGCCGTCTCGGAGCCAACGCCGTCGCCACCGTCGGCCTCACCGAATCGATTCTCGCCCTCGTCTTCGCCATCGGCCTCGGCGTCTCCCTGTCCACCACCGCAATGGTCGCCCGCCGCATCGGAGAAAAAGATCCCGAAGACGCTGCCATCTCCGCCGTTCAGGCCATCGTGCTCGGCCTGTTCATCTCCCTGGTGATTGGAATCCCCGCCGGCATTGAAGCCCCGCGTCTCCTCCATGCTATGGGCGCTTCGCCCGCAATCGTCGCAACCGGTTCCGGCTACGCCCGCATCGCGCTGGGAGGCTGCGGCGCCATCATCATGCTCTTCCTCAACAATGCCATCTTCCGTGGTGCCGGCGATGCCGCCATCGCCATGCGTTTGTTGTGGGTCTCGAACATCATCAACCTCATCCTCGACCCGCTGTTGATTTTCGGAATCGGTCCCTTCCCGCATCTCGGCGTCACCGGCGCGGCCCTCGCCACTTTCACCGGCCGAAGCATCGGCGTCCTCTACCAGTTCTACCGCCTCATGCACGGAACCGAGCGTATCCGCATCCTCGCCCGCCACATCTACCTCAACGTGCCCGTGCTCTGGCGCTTGCTGCGTATCTCCCTTACCGGCATTCTCCAGTTCGCCATCGCCAACGCCAGCTGGATCGGCCTCGTTCGCATCGTCGCGCTCTTTGGAGCGGCCTCCGTCGCCGGCTACACCGTGGCCATTCGCGTCGTCATGTTTTTCCTTTTGCCCGCATGGGGACTCAGCAATGCCGCGGCCACCTTGGTCGGCCAGAATCTCGGAGCCCGCCACCCGGATCGCGCCGAACAGGCTGTCTGGCGCACCGGCCTCTACAACATGGTTTTCCTCGGAGCCATCGGCGTGATCTTCATCGTTTACGCGAATCCCGTCGTCCGCCTCTTTGTGTCGGATCCCGAAGTCATCGCCGTCGGAGCCCGCGCACTCCGCACCTTCGCCTGCGGAAACATCGCCTACGCATGGGTCATGGTCATGCTGCAGGCCTTCAACGGAGCCGGCGATACCCTGACCCCCACCATCGTGAACTTCTTCGGCTTCTGGATTCTCGAAATCCCCGTAGCCTGGTGGCTGGCAACGCGCCTCCACCTCCGCGCCGAAGGAGCCTTCCTCTCCGTAGTGATCGCGGAGTGCTCCATCGCCATCGCCAGTCTGATCCTCTTCAAACAAGGACGCTGGAAAAGACAGCGAATCTGATCACCGAATCTGCGCCGCCACTCTGACCCTTGCTCCTATTGCTCCCCAAAGGCCTTCTTAAAAAACGTCACGATCCGCTGCCGCCCATCGAACCCATGCCACGGTTCGGGACTCGGTGATCCGAAAATTCCACCCGCCAGCGGCCCGTGATCCTCGCGCGGATACTGCACCATCTCCACCTCGACTCCCATTTGTCGCAGTGCGCGATACATTTCCTCGCTCTGCCCCAGCGGGTCCGTCTTGTCGCTCTCTCCCTGCAGCAACATAAACGGAGTCTTCGCCTTCGCCGCATCGGCCAGCGGACTCTGCTTCCACGCGCTCTCCGCGTGCTCCCACGGATAGCCGCCATAGAACCAGCGATCGTAATACGATCCAGCCTCGGTGCCGTATTCGCTCTCCTGATCGATTACCGGAGCCCCGCTGACGATCGCCTTGAAGCGATCCGTCCGCCCTTCGACAAATCCAGCCATCTCGCCACCATAGCTGTAGCCCATCAGCGCCAGCTTGCTGGCGTCAATCGGATACTTTGCAAGCACCGCATCGACCCCCGCCATAATGTCGCGATAATCCCCGCCGCCCATGTCGTTCTTATTGGCCGCCGCAAAGGCCGCGCCGTACCCGGTGCTGCCCCGCGGATTCGTCCGCAACACCGCCCATCCCTGCCCCAGCAAAAACTCCGTCAGAGCATTCCAGTTGTCTTCGAAAGCGCCCGTCGGCCCACCGTGAACATCCACAATCAGCGGAACCTTTCCCTTATCTGCCTGCGGAGGCAAATACAACACACCCTCAATCGTGAACGGATCGCTCTTCCACGTAATCGTCTGCGACCGCACTTGCGTCCACTCCGTTGGCAACAGATTCGGCGTGCTCAGAGCCTTCGCCGCACCGCCCAGCTTGTCCGCGTAATAGAGCGCCGGCAACTTATCGCTCGACGAACCCAGCCAAACCCAGGCTGCGTGCTTCGCATTCGTATTGAATTGCGAAACCGTCGCCGTATCGAAATGCAGCGGCTCTCGGCGTTCTCCATCAAAGCGAATCAGCGTGGCCTTCATCCCAACTTCCGCAGATTCCAGCGCGCTGCCCTCTTCGGCGATCGGCTCATCGTGACCCATGCTCCCCTCAAAGCCTGCGCTCAGGTTGTGGATCGAACCATCGGCCATCGTCATCGTGTACAGATCCTCATAGCCCGGAGGAGCGTCGGCCTGACTCTGCGCCAGTAAATAAACGCGGCTCCCATCCTGCGACCACGACGCAGCCCCAATCGTTGCCGGAACTGCCTTGATCTGCGAGGGATGCCCAGGATCGGCCACCGTCACAACCCACAGTGCGCCCGCAGGTGCAAGATCGCCCACGTCGTTCATGCCCTCAGCAAGCGCCAGCATCCGGTCGCTCTGCTGCGTCCACGCAACCCGCTCCACATCCGGTGGCACCGAAGTAGGCGTAATCTTCCCATCCGTGGGATCCATCAAATAGAGCCGCGATCCATGCGGATCGTGATTCACCCAAACCGCATCGGCCTTGTCGTCATGGGCTTTCTTCTCGCCCGGCGTCTCCGGATCATGAACCAGAATCGCAATGTGCTTTCCATCCGGCGCAATGAAATACCTCGAAACGTCTGCCTCCACCGGCTCCGGTTTCGCCGTGTCGCCTCCTGTAGCCGGCTTCTTCGCCGGAGGAATCGCGTCCCCCGCCTTCGACTCATCTACCGGCGGCACGATCTTCACCTCAAATGGATGTGCCTCGCCGCCGTTCATCGGCAGACGAAACAACTGCGTGTGCTCGCCACGATGCGCCACGAAGAGAATGCTGCCACCATCCGGCATCCACTGCCCGCCTGATTCTCCGCGCTTATCCCCACTCGGTGACCACGTCAGCTGTCGCGACGTATTCGTCTTCACGTCGACAAGCCACAGGTGGCTCTTGCCACCATCCGCGGTGGCGTCCGCGATCTGAATCAGAACACTCTGCCCATCCGGCGAAATCTTCGGTTGCGACATCGACCGCACATGCCGCATGTCCTCATTGGAAGGGAAGTGATCTTCCCCCATCGCATGAGCCGGTGGAAACGAACAGAGGCAGACCGCAGCCAGGAGCGTGCATCCTGATAATTTCAGCATGCACAAAAGCATATCGCAGCACTGTCCCACGAGCCGCTCCGAAACCAGCCCATTACACTGGAACCATGCTGCACCTGCTCAATCCCATTCCTGCGGACAGAATTCGGCTCATCGTTTTCGACCTCGACGGAACCCTGATCGACTCGCGAAAAGACCTCACCAACTCCATTAACGCCATGCTGTCGGAGTTCGGCCGCCAGCCGCTCCCCGAGGAAATTATCGCCACCTATATAGGGGACGGCGCCGGAATGCTGGTGCGCAGAGCCCTAGGCGATCCCGAAGACGAGCCCCTCGTCGAGAACGCTCTGCAGCATTTTCTGGCTCATTATCGCGAGCACAAGCTCGACTTCACCTACGTCTATCCCGGCGTCTTTGATTCGCTCAATGCGATGCAAACCACCGCGGACGGGACACCGCGCAGAATGGCGGTCCTGACCAACAAGCCTGTCGGTCCATCCGTAGCCATCTGCGATGCCCTCGGGCTCAGTCCGTATATGTTTCGCATTTACGGCGGCAACAGCTTCGCCACCAAGAAGCCAGATCCCGAAGGCCTCAACAGGCTCATCCGCGAGGCCGGCGTCGCCCCCGAAGAAACTCTGATGGTCGGCGACTCCAGTGTGGACATCCTCACCGCGCGTCGAGCCGGAACCTGGGTCATCGGCTGCCGCTTCGGTCTGTCCTCGCACACGGTCGAGTCGATTCCCTGCGACTGCCTCGTCGACGGGGCCTCCGAGTGGGCGCAAGCGCTGGCGCTGGAAGCCGGGAGAAATCCAACACCGCTAATAGCACCAACTCTCTGACCGTTCCCGAACCGTCCCAACTCCGACACCGCTCGTCACGCCCCGATGGGTTGCCCGCAAAACCCGAATTTCTTCCTGACGACCAAACTGCCACGAAGGGGGTGTCAGCATCCTACCAATCGTTGGACGCATGCATGCAAACCCACGAACGATCAAGGAGACACAATCACAATGAGATTTTCGAAATCTGCAACGGCTCTTGTTTTGGGCCTGGCTCTGTCAGGCGGAGCGGCGCTCGCCGTTCACGCCCAGGAGGGTGGTTGGCATCCCGACGAACCGCAGGGCAACTGGTCGAGTGCCTGGCACAGCGGCTTCCATGACGGAATTGAAGCGGCTCGCCACGACGTCGATTCCCACAAACCGCCGAATCCAGATAGGCATGACACTTTCCGCCACCCGGATCGCCCTCGCGACGAACGCAGTGATTTCCGGGATGGATTTCGCCGTGGGTATCAGATGGTCTATGACCATGACTGGCACCACGATCACGACTAATCGAGCTACGCTAGGTAGTTGTTCCCACGTAATAAAGAAGAGCCGGCAGATTGCCGGCTCTTCTTTTTGCCCTTGTGGAGAGTCCCGCGCCTGCAAACCTGGCTCATGAATTCTGCGCGGTCTCACCGGGGTAGTATGCTGTTTTGGTAACGTTCCAACATCTTCAACGGAGCACTGAGTGAGTTTTGTCGATCGCTGCATATACCAGCTATCCCGGCCTGTCCCTCTTCGCACGCTCGTTCTTCGCAAACTGCTCAAACTCTGCCCGATTGGCTCCTGTGAGATGCGCCTGCAGGTCGGTGCGGTCAACCGGCCCTACTATGCATGGTGCCTCTACTATGCCGCGCAACAGGCAAAGGCTCTCGGATATTCGGCGATAACTGCCGTAGAACTGGGAGTCGCGGGAGGCAACGGCCTCGTCTCCATGTGCGATCACCGAAAAACAATTCAAAAGGAGTTGGGCATCGAAGTGGTTGTTGTGGGATTCGACGCCGGCACAGGACTTCCGGAAAGCAACGATGCGCGCGACGTGTTGTATTTCTGGCCCGCCGGATCTTTCGTTATGGATCGCGGTGCGCTGGAATCGCGCATAGCGGGGCAGGCGAGTCTCGTCCTCGGCGAAATATCGAAAACGGCTCTGGCGTGGAACCCGAGCCCTGACGCCCCACTGGGGGCCATCATGTTCGACCTCGATCTGTATACGTCCACGTCTGCGGCCTTCGCTTTCCTGACGAAGCAGAATGTCCTCCCGCGAATCTGGTGCTATTTCGACGACGTGTGCGGAGGGCCCGAGAATGCGTTCACCGACAGCATCGGAGAACGCGAGGCCATTAAACAGTTCAATTTGAAGCCCGAGCGGAAGCTGCTGAACGACCATCTCTCGCCCGCCTACGCCTTTAAGAACGTAGCCCCGGAGAGTTGGCACCAGCAGATTTTCCTCTATCACCGTATGAGCCATCCGCAATACAGCAAATGTATGTATGCGCCGGGTGAGCGAGATCAGCTGCAACTCCAAAAGAGCGCCTGAGGCAGGCAGCCGGAGCAGGGCGAACCGGCGAATTCGCTCGTAAGAATTGTCGTCGGCCGGTCGTTTGTTTGCTGTTGTCCGCAGGCCCCAGCGCGTCAAATCAGCCGGCACCCTCATTGATTGAGGTTCTGGCGTTTTCTCTTTGCTGTGCCCGGCCCGAACGCGCTATCCTGTGGCCCTCCCCGATACGAACCTTGCAACTCCGGAGGCACTCTCATGAAGCTGCTTCGATCCGTTGCGTCTGTTGTGCTCAGTTACATCGTGGTCTATGGCATCGTCCTTTTGAGCGATCCCGTCCTGACCCATTTCTTTCCGACCCAGTATGTCGCTGGCAAAGTCCCGCCCGTATTCCTCCTCTGGGTCAGCACCGCCATCTTTGCCCTCGCTTCCATCCTCGGCGGGTGGCTCTGCGTCCGCATAGCCCCCTCCAAACCCGGCGCCCACCTCCTGGTGCTTTTCGTCCTCGGCGAACTCGTAGGCCTCGGGTTCACTTGGAAAATGTGGGGCACCTGGCCTCACTGGTATTCCGTCGCTTGGCTCATCGTTTGGCCCGCCTGCCTCTGGATCGGCGGAAGAAACAAGCGCTAGCGCTTCGGCGAATCGCGAGCCGATTCCGCATCCGCTCCCGCTATCTCCTAAAATCAAGAGGTGGACTTCCAGCTAGTCAGTGACTACAAGCCGCGCGGCGATCAGGGCCGCGCCATCGAAGAACTTCTCAACGGTATTCATTCCGGCGAAAAGCACCAGGTCCTGCTCGGCGTCACCGGCTCCGGCAAAACCTTTACTGTGGCGAAAATGATCGAGCACCTCAATCGCCCGGCGCTCGTTCTTGCGCACAACAAGACTCTCGCCGCCCAGCTCTTTCACGAGTTCAAGCAGTTCTTCCCGCATAACGCCGTCGAATACTTCGTCTCCTACTACGACTACTACCAGCCCGAAGCCTACATTCCCGCCGGCGACCTCTACATCGAGAAGGAAGCCACCATCAATGAGGAGCTGGACAAACTGCGCCTCTCCGCGACGCGCTCCCTCTTCGAACGCCGCGACGCCATCATCGTCGCCTCCGTCTCCTGCATCTACGGCCTCGGATCGCCCGAAGCTTATTTCGGCATGCTGATGCTGCTCGAAAAAGGGCAGCGCATTCGTCGCGACGACATTACCCGGCGCCTCGTCGAAATTCTGTACGAGCGCAACGATGCCGATTTCCGCCGTGGCACCTTCCGCGTGCGTGGCGACGTCATCGAGGTTTTTCCCACCTACGATGAAAACGCCTACCGCATCGAGCTCTTCGGCGACGAGATTGACTCGCTCTCGCAGATCGATCCTCTCTTCGGCACGGTAAAGCAGAAATTCGCCCGCCTGCCCATTTATCCCAAGAGCCACTACGTCGTGCAGCCCGAGCGCAAGAAGACCGCCATCGAAACCATCCTCGAAGAGCTGGGATGGTGGGAAAAGGAGCTGGAGAACCAGGGCCGCATGGTGGAATCCCAGCGCGTTCACCAGCGCACCCGCTTCGATCTCGAAATGATCAAGTCCGTCGGCTACTGCCACGGCATCGAAAACTACTCGCGCCACTTCTCCGGCCGCCTCCCCGGTGAACCGCCACCAACCCTCCTCGATTATTTCCCGCGCGACTTCCTGCTCTTCATTGACGAGTCGCACGTCACCGTTCCGCAACTGCACGGCATGTGGCACGGCGATCGATCCCGCAAGCAGAACCTCGTCGACTACGGTTTCCGCCTGCCTTCGGCCATGGACAATCGCCCCCTCAAGTTTGAGGAGTTCGAGGCGCGCACCAACCAAATTGTCTACGTCTCCGCCACGCCCGGTCCCTATGAATTGACGAAGGCCGCCGGCGTTGTCGTCGAGCAGATCATTCGCCCCACCGGCCTCATCGATCCCGAAGTCGAAATCCGTCCCGTGCGCGGCCAGATCGACGATCTGCTCCACGAGATTCGCGACCGCGCCCAAAAGAACGAGCGCGTACTCGTCACCACGCTCACCAAACGCATGGCAGAGGATCTCGCAGGCTACTACTCTGAAGTCGGCGTACGTTGCCGCTACATGCACTCCGAAATCGAAACCCTCGAGCGGGTCAAACTCCTGCGCGATCTGCGCAAAGGCGAGTACGACGTGCTCATCGGCATCAACCTGCTCCGCGAAGGTCTCGATCTGCCGGAAGTCTCGCTCGTCGCAATCCTCGACGCCGACAAAGAAGGCTTCCTCCGATCCGCCGGCTCGCTCATCCAGACCATGGGCCGAGCGGCGCGCCACCTCAGCGGTCGCGCAATCCTCTATGCCGACAAAATGACGGACTCCATGAAGCAGGCCATCGGCGAAACGGATCGCCGCCGTACCGTCCAGCGAGCCTACAACGAAGAACACGGCATCACGCCGCAATCCATCATCAGCCACATCGATATGTCTCTTGCGAAGATTCTTCAGGCGGAATATGCGGACCTTGCGGAGGAAGTCGAGGATATGCCCGAGTTCCAGGCCCAGGCGGACCTCGATGCCTACATCGGAAGGCTGGAATCCGACATGCGCGAAGCCGCAAAGAAATTCGAATTCGAGAAGGCCGCGAAACTCCGCGACACCATCAAAGAACTGCGGACAAAGGAATTTCTGTTTTCCTGATGCGAATTACGTCTGCAGGGCGCCGCGCTTCCGAAACACCAAAAACAGCGGCACGCCCAGCAGAATGATTCCGGTTCCGATCAACGAATTCGATAGATTCTCCGCGTAGGAGTAGACGAGGAGCACCGCGGCCGCTGCCACAAACAGAATCGGAATAACCGGGTATCCCCACACGTGATAAGTCTGCGCGCTCGTCTCTCGCCGCCGGTAAAAGAAAATCGTCGTCGCCGTGATCATGTAAAAGAGCCACTCCGCAAAGATGGCCAGCTCAAAAAGCTGTTGGAATCGCCCTACTGCCAGCAGCAGTCCGGTGGTCAGTAGCGCCTGCACGATCAGCGATGTGGAAGGACTCGCAAAACGTGGGTGGATATCCGCCATGCGCCGGAAGAACAGTCCATCCCGCGCCGCCGCAAAGGGAACCCGCGCGCCCGACATAATTGTGCCGTTCAGTGTGACAAATATGCTCACCGCCATCGCAATCGAGACGAATCCCGCACCCCATGGACCAGTGATCGCTGCCAGTGCCGTCACTGCCGGCCGCGGTGAAGCCGCAATCTGCGCCGCCGGCAAAATGTACTGGATCGCCGCGTTCGTCGCCATGTACAGCACGCCCACAATGCCAAGCCCAGCAATCAGCGCAATCGGTAAACTCCGCTCCGGATTCCGCACCTCGCCCGCGACCATCGTTAGATCGTTCCAGCCGTCGTAAGCCCAAAGCGCCGCAATCAGCGCGATCATGAATCCGCCGAACCCGCCGTGCGCTCCCACAAACACCGTCGTGAAATTGCTCCAATGTCCCGCAAACGACCCAAAACAGATTGCCGCAATCGCGATAATCAGCACGCCCTTCAACCACGTGAACACCAGCTGAAAATCCCCGGCCTTCCGAATGCCGAGATAGTTCAGCCCAGTGATCAGCCACGTCGCGACAATAGCGAAAACCTGTGACCACATCACCGCAAAGGGCGCGTGGAACGCCGTTCCCTCCAGCCAATGCAGCGCCGGAAAAATTGCCAGCGTACGCGCCAGCCCCGTCGTCACGCTCGCAATCGACGCCGGCTTTGCCACCGCGAACCACGTCCACATGTAGAGAAACGCTGGCAGATCGCCATATGCGCCGCGGATGTACACGTACTCGCCACCCGCGTACGGCAGCAGCGTGCTCAACTCCGCATAAGTCATCGCTCCGAAGAGCGACAACAGTCCGCCCGCGATCCACGCCAGATAAACCAGCCCCGACGAGCCGGTCGCCCGCATCATTTCCTGAGGAACAAGAAAAATCCCGCTGCCGATAATCGTGCCCACCACGATCGCCGTGGCATGCGAAGTGTTCAGCACCCGTGGCAAATCGGGGGCCGTGCTCGTTACAGACCGCTCAAGCGCGCTGTCCAGAAAGAAAAGACCTCAGTAGTAGTACTTGAAGTCCTTCCAGTCTGCCTCATAAGTGCCTTTTCTGCCATGGCAAAGAAAGATGAGGTTCTTCTCCCAGGGCATCGACAACGGATTATCCATGCGGTCGGCGACCACGCACGAATCGTAGTAGGACTTCATGTCGGCGAGTTTCGCCCCGTTGATGATGATCATTTCCTGACCGGTGTAGCCATGTGGTCCCCACAACCAATATGTCTGGTGTCCACTGATCGCTACCGGCAAGCCGTACTTGGGACCAAAAAGATTAATGGCGCTCGCCTCTCCATAGTTGCCGGTATAGATGCCGGTGACGGCGCGTTCCTGCGGGGGGAGGGAATTGTAGATCCGACCCACCTTCTCCACCATTTCGTGCCAGCCAAACCGATCCGCGTAGAACTGCGGCAGAATCGTCGCGTCGTGATTCTCAGAATCCTTCGGCGTAAAGTGCATCGTCTTCGACCAGGCAACAAACTTCTGCGGAGACAGCACCGGAATCGAGAAGGGAACCGTCAGCACAAACCCCACTGCCAACAGGACCGCATAGGCGCTGACCAAAGCCGCCCGCAATGCGCCCTTCCGTTCCACAGGCAGCCAGCAGATCGCCCCCGCCGCAAAATAAATCGGATAAACCGGCGCCAGGTAATAATCCTTCGCATGCAGCAGCAACATCATCGGCACATAAATCACGTACAGCACGCCCAGAAACCGAAAGGTCCGCGCCGTTTTGCTTACCAGCAGCCACACCACTCCGCTGAGCCACAGAAAGACGGTCCACGGGGTGAGCATCATCATCTGGCCCAGCAGGAATTTCAGCGGCGGCAGTTTCACATCCTTATTGCTTTTCGAAATCCCAACCAGCCACTCGAGCGTAGGCCAGTGGTTGTGAACCTGCCACAACAGGTTCGGAAGCGCCAGCGCCACCATGATCCCCACCGCCACGCCGAACCAACGGCTCGCCAAAATCCTGCGCTGTGGCGTCAACAACAGCGCAATCAGCACAGCAACCAGAAAGAAAACCTCGTTGGCCTTGTTCTCGAGTCCCAACCCCGCGCTCATGCCCAGAACAATCCACCAATTACGTACGATCTTCTCCGAGCCCGGCAAAGACTCCGCCTGCGCAATGCGAATCAACGCCAACGCGCAAGGCAGCCAGAACACCGGCTCAAACGAATTCATCGAGAGATAGCTGTCGATCCCCAGGAACACGCCCGCGACGGTCACACCCAGCATCGCCAGCGCCGCGGCGGTCCTTCTGCCTCCCATGGCCCACACCAGTGCGCCGGTCAGAAAAACCTTCGCCGCTCCCGCAATTCCGGAAAGCAGCCTAAGCGACCACATATGGTCGTAGCCAAACAGAACGTCCGTCACCCGCGCCTGCAGCGCCACCATCGGCGGTTGATCCACATAACCGAAAGCCAGATGCCGCCCGCAAATCAGGTAGTATATTTCATCGCGAAAAATTCCGTACCCTGCGCGCTGCGCAAGAATGTTGCCGGCGATCTGGATCGCCAGCTTGACGGCGGCCATCGCCAGGCAGATCCCAACAAAGCGGCGAAAACTCGCGCGCTGTTCCGCCAAAGCAGCGCTGTTCATCGTGAGTGTGCTCATAAAAGATGGACCAGGACGTGCCTGGACTGCAGGCTTAGAATACGCAGTCAGCCTGAAATTGTTCCGAGTTGCCGTTGCGGTTCAAGCCGCCCTCGCGAACAATCATGGCAGAGAAAGCCACCAGGTGGTCATCATTTTTCATGATCGCAGACAAGCCGGCCGCGCCCTGGCGCAGATCATTCGAGACGAACTTTACGAACAGCCGAGCCCCAAAGATGCCGTCGTCCTGGGATTACCCCGCGGCGGGGTTCCCGTTGCTTTCGAAGTTGCGCGCGAACTCCACCTGCCCCTCGACATTTTCATCGTGCGCAAACTCGGCGTTCCCGGTCAGGAGGAACTGGCCATGGGTGCGATCGCCAGCGGTGGCGTCGTTGTCCTCCAAAGCGACGTCATCGGCGCGTACCGCATTCGCGAAGAAACGCTCAACGCGATCATCGCGCGTGAGCGGATCGAGATCGAGCGCAGGGAAATCGCGTACCGCCGCGGTCGTCCGCCCGCCTCCCTCGCAGGCCGCACCGTCATTCTCGTCGACGACGGCCTCGCGACCGGTTCCAGCATGAAAGCCGCAGTTCGGGCCCTAGGTCCCATCGCTCGCCGAGTCGTCGTTGCCGTGCCCGTCGCGGCAGCCGGCACCTGCGAAGAGCTGCGCGGCGAAGTCGACCAGGTGATCTGCGTCGAGAGCCCGGACCCCTTTCACTCCGTCGGCGAGTTCTACCGCAATTTCGATCAGACCTCTGACGCCGAGGTTCGCGCGTTGCTCGCCCAGGCCTGGCGGGCAAGCGACGGCCTTCGCCCAGCTAGCTCACTGCGGTAACCGCATTTGCCTGCAAGAAAGCAGGGGCATTACTGCTGACACCCCTGTTCGCGCCACCTGCACCGATGTTGTATAGAGCGTTTCCTCCACGCTTCATACACTGAGTCATCGAACAGACACGAAACGAAAGAGCTGAGACTGCACGCAATGGATCTGTTGAGATTTGGGGTAGGTACTCTTTGGATAGTGTTAACGATTGCCGCTACGGCGATTCTGGGAACCGATTTTATCCTGCACGAAATTCGCACCATCCTTAAACAACGGCGCAAAGCCGGCACAGAATAGCGCTCTCATCCGCAGCCATCCCCGCCGACACTGATAAAATCGTCTGGATCGTGCGTTCGCGCGGCATTCGCATGCGCCGCAGCGAGGGTCCGGGCGGTTAGCTCAGCTGGTTAGAGCGCCTGCCTTACAAGCAGGAGGTCGCAGGTTCGAGCCCTGCACTGCCCACCATCCACCGCCGTCCGGTTTGCATCTGGATGCGCCGAACCCCGCGACCCATGCGCATCGCTTCGCCCGATGCGATAATCGCAACAGACTCCCCTGTGCAGAAGAAGAACCACCACCGCACGCGGGGATTTCGTAGCCTATGCGCCGCTTCCTCTCCCTCCGCGATTTCGACTGGACGCTCCTCGCGTTCGTCCTGCTGCTGTCCGTCATCAGCGTGCTCGAAATCTACAGCGCCACTCTGCACACCAAATTTCATGGCTTCCAGAGAATGCAGATTCTCTGGATCGCCGGCGGCCTCGTCGCTATGTTCATCATGTCGGTCATCGACTATCACAAGCTGATCGCCGGCATTTACTGGATCTACGGCTTCTGTCTCGTTTCTCTGATCGCAGTGCTCGCCGTCGGCACGCGTGTCAACGGTGGCAAGCGATGGATCAAGCTTCCCGGCGGCGCTCACTTCCAGCCATCGGAGTGGGTGAAGCTCGTCCTGATCGTTCTCGTCGCTCGTTACTTCACCAATCTCGCGACTCGCGAACCCACCTGGAAAGACATCTTCAAAGCCATCGGTTTCGTCGCGGTTCCCATGTTGCTGGTCCTCAAACAGCCCGACATGGGAACCGCGCTCACCTACACCCCGGTGTTGCTCGTCGGCCTCTTCCTGGGCAATATCGACTGGCGCAAGGGCGGCATCCTGGTTCTGGTCATCGTCCTCGCCGTCGGCGGAATCTGGAAAAGCGGCAAGGTCCTCAAGACCTACCAGAAAGCCCGCCTCACCAGCTTCCTGAACCCCGACGCCGATCCGCGCGGCACCGGCTATCAAATCCTCCAATCTAAAATCGCTGTCGGTGACGGCGGCGTTTTCGGCCGCGGCGCCAATCAGGGAACCCAAACCCAGGGCGACTTCCTCCCCATCCCCTACACCGATTTCATCTTTGCCGCTTTTAGCGAAGAGCACGGCTTCGTGGGCGCGATTCTTGTCCTCCTGATATACTTTCTAATACTGATGCGTTTGATTCAAAACGCTCAGACAGCCGCGGACCTGCCAGGTTCTTTCCTGGTGATGGGCGTGGCGGCGGTCCTCATTTTTCAAATCGCCGTCAACGTCGGAATGGTTCTGGGGCTGATGCCGGTTACCGGCATCCCCCTTCCTCTCATGAGCTACGGGGGATCCTCGGTGCTGTTCACGTTTCTGGCTCTCGGCATGGTTATGAACGTCCGCATGAGCCGTTTTGTGAACTAACGGCAACAGGTTTGGTACTTAAGGCCCGCAGGGCGGGCGCGGTTTGAACGAAATTATTAACCGGCCAGGTAAGATCGAAAACGGGCCGGGCAGGATCAGGAATGAACGCGCAGAGACGGGTAACGACCCCGCCAATTAATTCGGCAGGAGCGGTCACAAACTCTATGCGCGCCGACGACTCTCCGGAAAGAATGCAAATTCCCAGCGAACTCTCACCGGTCTTCTCCCCTCCAGGCTCCCGCACAGGAGCTGGGCGAGGCGGCACCGGCTTGCGCGCGCACTCTCCCGGTCCATCGTCCTTCAGTTCCGGTCTTCCCCGGTAACGCGCTCGTTCTCGCCCTGGCAGTTTTGAGGCAGAATGGCAAAAGAGATTTGCATATCCAGCACGCCGCATGAAACGCGGCTTGCGATTCTTGAAGACGATCAGCTCGCGGAAATCTACTACGAGCGCGAAAATGAATACACACTAGCCGGCTCCATCTATAAGGGCCGTGTCACCCGGGTTCTTCCCGGCATGCAGTCCGCGTTTGTCGACGTCGGACTCGAACGGGACGCCTTCCTCTACGTCACCGATTTCCTCGAAGAGCAGGAGGAAGACTCGGCCGACTTTGAAGGCGCCGCAACCAATGGCAGCGCCCGCCGAGGCCGCGAGCAACCTCGCGAACAGAGGCCGCCGCGAGCCGAGGGAACTGAACCTGAGCTCTCCGCCGCCGAAGCGCCCCCGCGTCGCAACGACAGAGCGCCCGACCGAACTGACAGAGCTCCCGACCGCGGCGCCCAGGGCCTCGATCGTGATAAAGCACCCGACCGTGGTGAGACAGGCGATGACCATGGAACCCGTCGCTGGCAAGGCCGCCGCGGCCGCCGTTTCCGCGGACGCGAATCGCGCCCAGATCAACGGTCCGATCAGCGTTCCGACCAGCGTTCTGATCAGCGCTCCGGCCCGCGTTCCGAACCCCGCATTCTCGATTCCCCGGAGATCGTCGCAGAAGCCATCTCGGCCGAGCCCGTCGCGCGCTTCGAGCGAGGCGCTCCCGGCGGAATCGCGTCGCAGCATCTCCCCATCGTGCTCCCTGGAGAATCGCTCTCGAAATATGGCGGCGGCGGCGAGAAGTCAGCAGCGCCCTCATCCCAAAGACGCAGCGCCCCTCCCGCATCCGCCAGCGGCGCCAAACCTTCAACCCAGGTCGAAGTCCCCACCGGATGGGATGGCGGCGCAACTCTGCCCGGCGAAACCCTTTCTCGGCATCGGCGTTCGGAATCGCCTGCGCGAAGCACTCAGTCCTTCACGGAGACCCGCGCAGCAGTAGCCGAGCCTCCCGTCGAGCAGGACAGCACACCGGTCGAGGAACAACAAACAACCCCACAGCCAGTCGCTCGCGTTGAACCAGTAGCGGTCGCGCCGCCGGTGGAAGAGGTCGCCCCACACGAAATCGCCGTCGAGACCATCGAAGAAGTCCACGAATACGAGCCGGAAGATGCATCGGCCTCGCACCGTGTCGAGGCGCCCCGCACCGAATTCCGTTTCGCTTCTGTCGAAGAAGAGGAGGAACTCGCCGAAGAGGAAGTCGAACTCCCCGCACCCTCCACAGCCCGCGAGCCCGAGCAGCCTGCCGAAGCCGCGCACGAAGCCACGCATGAGCCCGAAGCAACCAACGCTCCTGCGGCCGACGCCAATTCGCCCGAAAGCGAAGTCATGCGCCAGCTCTTCGGATACGCCCCCGGCATGGGCGTGCTCGAAGAAGAGACCATCGACGAAGACGAGTATGATTTCGAGCCCGTCCCTGGCCAGCCCGATGAGCATATGACCGAGGAGCTCGAAGAAGAGACCCTCGATCAGGCCTCAACCCTCAGCGACGCTGTGCGCGATGCCCACCTCGAGAAGCGCCTCGGCTACGGCCCACCCGCCGAAGCAGCGGAAGACGAATCGACCGAAGAACTCGAAGCAGGCTTCGCCGAAACCGAAGAAACCGAAGAAGACGAAGAAGACTTTTCCGAAGAGGAGACGGACGAAGATCACGGCGAAGAATCCGCAAGCGAGGAATCTGCCAGCGAAACCAGGGGACCTGCCACCAGCGAAGGATCTCCCGCCCGTCGCGAAGATCGCCGCTTCGGTCGCCGCAGTGGTGGAGATCGTGGCCGAGGCCGTCAGCCCGGACGCCGCGGTGGCGGTCGCCGCCCCAGCATGCAGACCTCGAATCTGCCCATCATCAGCGAGCTCCTCAAGCAAGGCCAGGAAATCCTGGTACAGATCGCCAAGGAACCCATCGCTCGCAAAGGTGCGCGCATCACCAGTCACATCGCACTCCCCGGCCGCTTTCTGGTCTTCATGCCCACCGTCAACCACGTCGGCGTCTCCCGCAAAATCGACTCCGACGAAGAGCGTCAGCGTCTCAAGCGCGTCCTCATCAGCGAGAAGGGAAGTGCTCCCGGCGGCTTCATCGTGCGTACCGCGGCTGAAAGCGCGAGCGACGAAGATCTCCGCGCCGACATTCGCTTCCTCATCAACCTCTGGACCGAGATCAAGCAGCGTTCCGACGCCGCCAAAGCGCCGGCGCTCATCTACCACGACCTCAACCTCATCGAGCGCATCCTGCGCGACCAGGTAAGCGACAACTTCTCCACCATCTGGGTCGACAGCGAAACGGAGTATGAGCGCATCGTCGCTTTCCTGAATCGCTTCCAGCCCTCCCTTGTCCGGCGTGTCAAGCTCTACACCAAAGAAACGCCGCTCTTCGAGCAGTTCGGAATCCAGGAAGAAATCAGCAAGGCTCTCAAGTCCAAAGTCTGGCTCAAGTCCGGCGGCTCCATCGTCATCAACCAGACCGAGGCCCTCGTCGCCATCGACATCAACACCGGCAAGTACGTCGGCAAAACCGCCCGTCTCGAGGACACCATCCTCAAGACCAACCTCGATGCCATCCCCGAAATCGTCCGCCAGGTTCGCCTCCGCGATCTGGGCGGCATCATCGTCATCGACTTCATCGACATGGATGAGCGCCGCAACCGTCAAAAGGTGACGCAGGCCCTCGAAGATGCTCTCAAGGCCGACCGCGCCCCCTCGAAGGTTCTACAGTTCAACGATTTTGGCCTGGTTGCCATCACCCGCAAGCGCGTGAAGCAATCGCTGGAGCGGACCCTCAGCGTGCCGTGCCCGGTCTGTACCGGAACCGGCATGGTCAAGAGTCCGACCACCGTTGCCAACGAGCTCTACACCGAGATGCGCAAAATGATGCGCCACTTCGAACGCGGCGACGTTATGCTCCGTGTTCACCCCGAGGTCGTCAAAGTTCTCAAGGCCAGCAACGGGAAATGGCTGAATGAACTGGAAGAGATGATCGGCAAAACCATCCTGGTGAAGAGCGATCCGGCTCTTCCGCCCGAGCAGTTCGATATCCAGGGCTAAACTGGTGGCTGTCGCAAGATTGTTTTTACCGCTGCCATGAAATGGGTGCCCCACAGCCTGGCCTGAGCGAGGCCGAATGGCTCTCGCTTTTGAGACGTGGGTATGATGGAACCCTGCCAGGAACGATCTCTCTGCGACAAGCCACCGTTTCCGGGCCTGCCGAGGCGGGCCCGGCGTTCTTTGGCAGCACTCCGGCC
>Ga0182015_10002860_pt1 | contig 20107 bp, 20 predicted proteins | sample 712P3MmetaG_FD_120478 | JGI IMG/M metagenome (GOLD analysis project Ga0182015, IMG submission 120478) | Permafrost microbial communities from Stordalen Mire, Sweden - 712P3M metaG | ecosystem: Environmental > Terrestrial > Soil > Wetlands > Permafrost | place: Sweden: Stordalen | collected...
AAATCCCGATCCGGTTTGGACCGTTGACGGTTTAGCCAAACCTCCTTCGCCAGCACAAACGTCTGCAGGTGCGATTTACTCACCATGTCTAACGGTGGTGCCAAATCCTTCACCGCCAGAAGAGGGCTGCGCCATTCGGTTGTGCGCATCATGTTCGCGGCGATGGTTGACCGGACGCGACCTCAGCTTTAAATCAACGTTCACCTGCCTATTCGCGTTTTGAATTTAGACATAGGTTTTCTACAAGGAGCCTTAACCGGCTGGCGACTCGCTGGCGCTCCGCGCCCGCGCCTCCGCTCCACCGGTCAAGGAATCCATTCAAATTTGACACGCGCCACAGTTGCTTTGGCGTTTTATCGTCGGCGTCCGTTGGCGGATAGTCGGCACCGTTTTTTCCAAACCGTGGGGATAAACTCTTCCTAAGCCGGAACAGATATTTGTAAGGCACTATCTGGATTTGCTAATGATTCTGAAGTTATTTGCAGGTTCAAACGGTGCTCCGCTCAAACAAACTTGCCGGGATTCAAAATGCCCTTCGGGTCGAGCGCGTGTTTCACAGTGCGGTGAAGTCCGCGGGCTTCCTTGGAAACGGCCTGCGGCCACCAGCGTTTTTTGGCGAGGCCGATGCCGTGTTCGCCCGTGATGGCGCCGCCGGAGGCGATCACCCAACGGAACAGTTCATCCAGGCATTTTTCGGCGCGTTTTTTCGTGCCGGGCTGCGTGTAATCCACCATGACGTTGGTGTGGATGTTGCCGTCTCCGGCATGACCGAAGCAGGCGAGTTGCAATCCATGTTTCTTTTGCAACGTCGTGGCGAACTTGAAAAGTTGCTCCAGCTTGCCGCGTGGCACGACGATGTCTTCGTTCAACTTCGTAAGGCCGGTGTCGCGCAGTGCGTAGGAAAATTCGCGGCGGATTTGCCAGACCGCCTCGCATTCTTTGTTGCCGAAGCCGCGCTGAATGAACAACGGTTTCTGGCGGCGGATGATTCTTTCCAAATCTTTCAGTTCGCTGCGGACTGAATTTATCTGGCCATCCAATTCGACAATCAAATGCGCCTTGCAGCCGCGCAGGCTTTCACTCTTCGTGCGTTTGTAGGCGGCGACGAGCGTGAATTCATCGGCCAATTCCGCCGCGCAGGGCAGAAAGCCGGCGGCGAAGATGGATTGCAGCGCGCGCACGGCATTTTTCATGGAATCGAAGCCAACGGCGAGATTCGCGCGGAACGGTGGCAGCGGGATCAGTTTCAATGTGGCTTCGGTGACGACACCCAGCAAACCTTCCGAGCCGACGAACAGCCGGTGCAGGTCGAAGCCGGTTTTATTTTTGTGCGTGCGACTGCCGAGCCGGACGATGATTCCGTCGGCCAGCACCACTTCAAGTCCAAGAACGTAATCGCGCGTGACCCCGTATTTCAGGCAACGCGGGCCGCCGGCATTGGTGGCGATGTTGCCGCCGATAAAATTGTCCGCGCGGCTGGCGGGATCGGGCGGATAGAATAAATTCTTCGCTTCGACGGCCTTCTGAAATTGCTGTGTGTTGACGGCGGGCTGGACGACGGCGACAAAATCCTTCGTGTTGATTTCCAAAATCTTTTTCATGCGTTCAGTGGAAAGCACAATGCCGCCATGCATCGGCACGCAGCCGCCGACATAGCCGTGTCCCGCGCCGCGTGGCGTGACGGGAATTTTATTTTTATTCGCAAACCGCAAAATCGTCGCGACGGATTTGGCGGAGCGGGGCAGGCCGACGGCGTCGGGTTGGTGCGTGGCAAACCATTTGTCACCGGCGTAATTTGCGAGTGTGCGCGGCGCGAGAATGATTTCGCCCGGGAGAATTTTTTTGAGCCGGCGGAGCAGTTTTAATTTGGCCGGAGTCATTCTGCGGGCGCAGTTGGCGTTTCGAGAAATTCTTTGGCGTCAGCGGCTTCGTTTTCAGGAACTTCGACGCGGAGCAAGGTGGCGGTGGAAGTTCCGCCAAGCCAGCCGGCGGCATTTTCATTGGCGATAAAGGGATGGAAACCGGCGGCTTCAAGGCGCGAGCGTGTCAGTTCCGCCTCGGCGAGATAGAAATTGGTGCAGATGGTGACAAGTTTCATGAAGTTCCCGGTTTTTCAGGCGGTTGCGGGAGTTTTGATTTCGGCGAAGACGATGATGCCCGCGCCGGTCTGGAGCAGACTTTGGACCTGCACCTCGACCTGCTGGCCGATATGGGGCTGGCCGTTGGTGACGACGACCATTGTGCCGTCGGGCAAATAGCCGATGCCCTGGCCCTTGTCTTTGCCTTCGCGGACGATTTTCAATTGTAAAATTTCGCCGGGCAGCAAAATCACTTTGAGGCATTTGGCGACTTCGTGGAGGTTGAGGTAGTTGACTTTTTGCAGTTCGGCGACCTTGGCGAGATTGTAATCGTTGGTATAGAGCCGGGCGTTGAGGTTGCGCGCGAGGCGGACGAGCTTGGCGTCCACGTCCTTTTCCTCGGGAAAATCACCGTCATGGATGCGGACTTCCATGTTGGTGTTACGCTGGATGCGGTTGAGCATTTCGAGACCGCGCCGCCCGCGCGCGCGCTTGATGGCGTCGGCGGAATCAGAGATTTGCTGGAGTTCTTTCAGGACAAAGCGCGGCACGACGATCAGACCTTCGAGAAAATGCGCTTCAATCAGGTCGGCGATCCGCCCGTCAATGATGACGCTGGTGTCAAGCAGGAGCAGATTGTCCGGTTTGTTTTGCGGCGAGAAGCGGACATAGGGAATGATGAGTGAAAAATCTTCCTTGTTGCTCCGCACCGCGAGGATGATTCCGATATAGCTGAAACTTAAAAACAGTCCGAGCCGGATGAGCCAGCGCTGTTGGGGCTCGGCGTTTTCAAAAAGGCCGGAGTGGTCAATGAGCATCGCCACGGCTGTGCCGAGCAGCAGACCGAATGTGATGGCGGAAAAAGCCCGGAGCGAAAAACTTTTTAGCATTTCGTCCATGGCGATCAGCAACCAGCCAAACCCGAAGCCGATGACCATCCCGATGAGGTCGCTGTGACTTATGTTGACAAAATCCGGGCTGACCTGGCTGATGGCGTAGCCTGCCGTCGTGCAAAGGCTGAGAAACAGAATGCGGATGGCCCAAAGTGGAGTCATGGTTTAATACGTTGAATTGCGCGGGCTGCGCATCGCAGCGCCATTTGTGTCCGGCGTTTTATGAGACCACAAAATCCCCCATAAACCGAGGCGGTTCAAGTTGCTCGTGGTGACCGCCAGATTGTCGGCAATGGTTTGCACGTTGGTGGCCAACTGTCCGTTTTGCAGCAAGGTTCCGGCAAGTCCCTGGCCGGATTGCAGTCCGTCCATCAATTGCTTCAGCTTTTCGGTGGAAGATTTGACATTTTGTACCGCCACGCTGATTTCCTCGCCGTTTGTCGCCAGTAAATTATTGGCAGAACCGGCCAGCCGCATGAGTTCCTGTGAAAAAAAGACGGCGTTGCTGACGGCAAGGTTGACTTGCGCGGCATTGGTGGCGACCAGCGTGTCAATGTCATTGATCGTGCCGAGTGCCTGTTCGGAAAAGGTGCGGGTGTTGCCGATGGCGATGGCGAAGTTGGTCAGCGTCTGCCCGTTCAGCACCACGCGCCGCAAATCCGTGACCGCGTCGTCCAGTTTTTTGGCCGTTTCATCAATGCGCTGGACAAAACCGGCCGTCGAGCGCGCGACCTCCTGAAGGTTGAACGGTTCTTGGCAATTCACTTCCTCATTGTTTGTCAGCACCGGCGGATTATTAGTGGTGGGGATCACGGAAACGTATTGGTCGCCGAGGAATCCGGCTTGTTCGATGACGAAACGCGCGTCGTGGTAAATGGGGAAGTTTTTGTAGATGCTCAACAAAATGGTCACGCTCTTCCCGTCGTTGGCCAGCTTGATTTCCGAGACGCTGCCAACCTCCACCCCCGCCAGCAGGACGCCGGCGCGCTGTTTGAGGCCGCCGACGTTGACCGCGTGCAGACGCAGTTGGTAGGTGCCGCGAAACAGGCTGGTGCCTTTGCTGAACTGAATCAGCACAACGGCCAGCAACACCAGCCCGATCAAAACAAACAGGCCGACTTTGATTTCCAATCGTGATTTATTCATGCTCAATATAAAATTTCCTTTTCATCGGCAACACCGTCTATGAACTGCCGTACAATCGGATCTTGCGACGCAAACAGCGATTCCGGCGTGCAGTTCGCATAAACTTTTTTGTCGTGCAACATCAGCACATGGTTGCCGACGCGCCGCGCGCTTCGCATGTCGTGCGTGACGACAATTGAAGTCACCTTCAAATGGTCGCGCACCCGGATGATCAGCTTGTCAATACTGTCCGACACAATCGGGTCGAGGCCGGTCGTTGGCTCATCGTAAAGCACGATCTGCGGCTCGTAAATGATGGCCCGTGCCAGCCCGACGCGCTTTCTCATGCCGCCGGAAAGCTCGGCCGGCTTTATGTTCTGCGTGCCGGGCAGATCCACCATGTCCAGTGCGGCCGCCACGCGCCTGGCAATTTCGTCGGCGGTCAAATTTTTATGACGTCGGAACGCAAACGCCACGTTCTCCGCCACCGTCATCGAATCAAACAACGCCGCGCCCTGGAACACCATGCCAAATTTCCGGCGCACACGCAGCAACTGGCGTTCGTTCATTGGCCCGATATTTTCACCGTCAACCAGGACCTCGCCTGCGTCCGGCTGCAGCAGGCCGACGAGGTGTTTGAGCAAAACACTTTTGCCGCCGCCGCTACGCCCGATGATGACGACCGATTCGCCGTTTTCAATCCGAAAACTCACGTCGTCCAAAATTTTGTTTGCGCCAAAACTTTTTTGCAAATGACGGACTTCAATCATAGCAGGCCAACGAGTTTGCCCATGACCAGCGTGAGGAAAAAATTCGTGATCAGGATCGTAATGGACGAATACACCACGGCTTCTGTCGTTGCGAGGCCAACACCTTCCGCGCCGAGGCCGCACGTCAGGCCCTTGTAACAGCCGATCAACGCGATGATGCCGCCGTAGATAAACGCCTTCACCAGCCCGATCATCACGTCCACGTCGTGCGTGTATTTAAGCATGTTGTCCCACAAATAAGTCGGTTCGATGCCCAGAATATGCACGCCGACCATGTAACTGGAACCGATGCCGATGACGATGGATTCCATCGCCAGCAATGGCAGCGCAATGTGCGCCGCGATGATTCTTGGCACGACCAGATAATCCACCGGATGTGTGGCCAGCGTCCGCAGCGCGTCAATCTGCTCCGTCACGCGCATCGTGCCGATTTCAGCGGCGATGGATGCGCCGACGCGCCCGGCGACCATCAACGCCGTCAGCACCGGACCGAGTTCATCGCACAACGAGACGCTGACGACCGCGAGCGTCGCCGTGTCCATCTTGACCTTGTGGAATTGGAAATACGTTTGCGCCCCCAGCACCATGCCTGTGAAGGCGCCCGTCACCAGCACGACCGCCTGCGACTTCACGCCGATGGAATAAATCTGGAAAAGCAGATCGCGCCAGACGATCTTGAACGTGAGCAGCGACAACAGGATATCCCTGGCCAAAAAAGAAATCTGCCCCAATTCGAAGAGCACATAATTGATCCGCTTGTTGACCAGAAGATTCATCGTCGCGCGCAAAATAACAGAACCGCGCGGACTTTGGCGAGCGCTGGATTTTTGAAAAAACGGCTGACGATGCGCCCGCCAGGTATTTGGCGTCACATTTGATCCGCCGAAAATTCTTGCGTTTCAATTAACAGTCTGACAACTTGAATGTTCCTTGATCGCGGGGTGGAGCAGCCCGGTAGCTCGTCAGGCTCATAACCTGAAGGTCGTTGGTTCAAATCCAGCCCCCGCAACCAATTTGCGGCCATGAAATCCTCATTTCATGGCCGTTTTTATTGCGTTTTATGAGGCTTCTCCCTCTTGGTCGCTTTTTCGTGAAACATGACGGATTCCCTGAAACACCCCGAACAAAAACAAACACATCCACAAACACATTTTCCAACACAGGGCGCAAGTGAATGTTGTTCCGCTATTTTGAGGTTTTGTGGCCAACGAAATTTTCAAAACATCGGTCGTTGAAAAAGAATTATGTTATCAAATGACGCTTTGCATCAACGCAGAAAGCGCCAGCGTATTTTTGTTCGGCGGTGAAGATTTTCAAAATCAGCGCGGTGAAAATGGAAGTTGAAGGGTAGCAGTTCAATCGTTAGTAGCAAATTGACAGATGACTTTGGTCTTCCTTTTTCCGGCTGATAACGTAATCATGAAATGCTTCTCGAACAAGTTTGAAAAGGTAATCAATGTGGTCTGACAACGAAACGGTAGAAGATTTGATTGGTTTTCGCGTCCATGCGGAACTCCTCCGCGATGTGGTCGGCGACGACAGCGTTCTTCCTGTGACCATTGGCGTCTTTGGCGATTGGGGAAGCCCCCGCTAATGCGGATATTCAAATGGCGCTCGTGACGAGGGCGCGGCTTGCGACAAGCGAAGCGCAGCAAAGCTCCAGAAAGAAACGAATTCAATTTGTGACGAAGTGTGGAAATTCTTTAACAAGCTCGAACCAATTTACGAGAAGAATGCCACAACGCTTCGCGTGAATGGGTGAAACCGATTTTGTCGTTTATATAAAGTCCACGTCTGTAAAATGGTAAGCGGTAAAGCAGGGACCTCCTGTTGCGACGGGAAGTCCGTGGTAGGATGGCGGGTTATCTGGCATTCATTTTACCGTATGCGTCTGACGGGCTACGTCTGGATTTGGGCATCAGGTCACAGCTTATTGTTTCATCGCCCGATAAAAGCGACTTGAGTTCGTCGCATTAAGGTCGGTGAAGCTGAATGGTCCGTTTGTTGGCGAATTTGTGACAACTGCCGTCCAATTGCTCAACGCAAGATTGGTGCTGATTTGAATTGCATAATTGATTCCGGGCGTGCCGATCAATGACAGGGAAAACTGGTGATTGCCGAATGACGTGCCGTTTAATTGCGGCATAGCGGTGCTTGAGGGAATAAATCCGCCATAGACTTCGCCGCTTGATAAACTGGATAATCCCAGCGTCGCAGCCATCGCGAATCGTGTGCCGTCAAATATCAATCCATTGGGGAATACGAACAACGGCGCGTTCGTGCCTTGGCTGTTAAACAAGACAAATTCAGGTCCGATTGCGCTGGCCGAGCGGTTGAGAAATTGGAAGCGGATATTTGTATTGGTTGTTACTTGAAAGCCATAACCCCAAGTCAGCAAATAATTGTAGCCATCAAAAGCCAGCGATGGAATGACATCATTGCCCGGATCGGTAACGAGTTCCAATTCATTTCCTGGGAAACTGCCGGTTTGGGAAACTAACCGGCCGAAAATGTCCCAATTTGTGAGACTTCCACCAGTATCCGGCCCCGGGTTCCACATCCATGCGACTAAATAGTTAGTGCCATCAAAAGCGACGGTATCGAAATTATTGGCTGCCGAAGTTGTCTGGTTAATTTGGAAGATGCTACCCGCAGAACCGCCGGGTGTGACAAATACTCCGTAGCAGGCATTTAGGACAACCAGATAATTTGTTTTGCCGAAAGCCACCGAAGGGTATTTCGACGTCTGATTTCCAATCAAAAATTCCGACCCCGACAACGCTCCTGTTGATGTTACCAATTGGCCATAGATGTTATCGCTATTGTCTCGCATCACGATCAGGAAATTCGTGCCGTCGGATGCGATCGCCTCAGGACTGTTCGGCAGCGAAAACGGCTGTCCGGTTGGAGTGCCGTTCCACGAGACAATTTCACCAAACGGGCTAGATGTGTAATCGTCGAACCAGCCTACGAGGTAATTTGTGCTTCCGAAGGCGGCACGCGGCTCTCCCATGCTTTCGCCTATTGTGGTCAGGGAGCCAATCAACGTTCCATTGGTTGAGACAAGCTGAACGCAAACGTTAGAGCCTGACAGCATGCTTACCAAATAATTGCTGCCGCTGCTGGCAATTCCGCCGCTTATTTCGGCCAAACTGGCATTCGTGGCGATTGGAAAAACTGTCGTGCTTGTCGCGGCAACTTGATTTATTCCGGCGAGCAACGCCAGCGCGATGAACAGCCAGTGGAGTTTGCTTTTCATAAAAAATTCGGGTTTAGCTGTCCTTCCTTCGATGATGAATTGATTTACAGTGCCTTTTGTATGCTTCTGCCAATCGAAATGCAAATTAAAAGTGGCGTTATCTGTTTGACGAAGAAAAACATAGGATGATCCCGACAAATAGTTAGCTCACTCAAGCTGCTTGAGCGAGCGGATTCTCCTGCCGCACGAACGTCGCGAACCGGTTCAGCGTGGACTGACATTGTGCCGCGTAGCGGGCGTTTGGCTCCCGCCGCCGCGCGATCTTCGCCCATTCATCCGCCAGCGCGCCAAGTTTCACCGACTTGATGGCTTCGCCCGTCTTGATCTCATAAAGTTTTTCCACCAGGTGTTCGGTGTGATTTTTTTTGCGGGCCTCCTCGATGAATTGATCCAACTTGGCCAGCGCCAAGGTCCGCGACTTTTCATATTCCTTGTCGCCTTCATCTTTGAGCGAAAGCGATTCCGGAGGTGTGCCGACAATTTTGACGCCGAGGTTGATCCCGTAACGCTTTCCGTTAAGCTCGAAAGCGCCGAACCAAATATCTCGTAGGCGACCATCCCGCTGACGACGAAACTCAAGTGGCATAATTGTTCCTTTCAGTTTGCGATTGTGATTTGGTGGCAGGCCTTGCAACATCCAGAACTCTGTGAAATGTCACGAACATCTGGCACGCCAAAACAAACACAATCGCCTAAAACGAGGAAATAATTAAGAAAATAAGGGTAATTGCGTCAAATCAGTCAGTCTCATAACCTGAAGGTCGTTGGTTCAAATCCAGCCCCCGCAACCAATTTACGGCCATGAAATCCTCATTTCATGGCCGTTTTTACTGATTCTTTTCGGTGCTTGAGGTCTGGTTGCGCTTCCGTGAAGCAACGTGAGATTGCAAAATTCGCCACCGGATTTTTCCAACTACTCATCCGAAAGTTTCGGTGTCATGGTAAGGTTCATGTCGCCGACCGCGATTTCAAAAGATTTTCCCGTTTTGGTGACGATTTGCACGATGCTCAAATCCTTGGTTCCGCCGTTGGCGTTTTTGGATTCAAATGACAGGGTAAGTTGCAGGTTGCTGTGACCGAGCAGGTTTGGCGTGATGGTGCAGCTTTTGCCCGCGCCGAGATTGACGCAGGTTTCATAATGATTCGTCAACTCAAGCTCGCCCAGATTTTTATTGGTCAAAGATTCGGATGAAGATTCGGATGAAGTGGCGGCAACGGCAGCCGGCGCGCGTATCTGCACCGTTGGACTCTTTGCCTTCGTGCAGCTTGAAGGGGCCAACCCGGCCAGGATTGTCAACACAGCTGTAAAAATTTTTGTCCACATACGCCAGTCAAATCAGCAAGTGGCAGGCCGTTTTTGATGGCATCTGTGAAAGACTAAACTGCCGGAAAAAAAACAACCGATGTTAAAGTGTCTCAAAACGGGAAAAAGTGTCTTTAATCTGGCAATGGAGTAATAAGTCCCCTTGATTATTCGGTTTCCAGCCACGGCCTGGTTTTTGCTTCAAGGAAGCCATGAAGACAGTTGTTAACAAAGTGAAACGGAGCGGGGTCTACTACTTGATGACCACGGTTGCTTCCACCGACGAAACCAAAAGTGCCCGCTCGGATATTTGGGGCAGCTTGGCTGTGGTTCTGCTGTTGCTCGGACTGGTGGGCTTGATGCGGTTGGTTTTGGCGATATGATTTTGCGGGACGCGAACCAGTGGCGAATCAATCTTCGCGGTCGAAAATCATGATATTCTTGTCGTCCTTGATCGTCAACCGCCCGCCGCCGGTCTGGGCGGTCATTGATTTATTCTCTCCATTGCTGGCCAGTGACAAATCGTAGTTCGTCCCGTCGGCTGTCCAGGAACCTTTCCAAGTTTCAGGCGTGGGCGGCTGATTTTTGAAATCCGGCAGACTTTTCAGGAATGCCTGGCCATCGCCGGCAGCAACAAAAGTTGTATCCGCAAAACCTTGTGTCCACATGGCGCGAATGGCCCGCATTTCATTCGACGGAATGTTTGGTCGCGCCTGGCGCAGCATGGCGACCGTCACGCTGACATCGAAATCCCATCGCCCTAAAATGGCCTCTCCATCGTATTTTGCCGACTTGCCGGTGTTGAGATAGACAATCAGATCGTCCAGATTGTTCGTTACCATCGTCTGAACAATGTTCACCAGTTCGGTGTTCTGCAAAATTGTTTTGAACGCCGGCTGGTTCAGCAACTGGCCCATCGGCGCGTGCGCATCCCACGCGGCGGCGAAATCGCTGTTCTTTAAGAGTTGTTGGATGTCGTCGCGTTCAACCAGCGAAATGAACGCCGGATAGCGCCCCAGCCGGTCGCTCAATTGCGGGTTCTGGCAGATCAATCCCGCCAGATCGGCGACCTTGTAAAAATTATCCGGCATCGTCACGACCGAATGCGCCGCCTTGTCCAGGCCTGTGCTATCCAAATCCTGCCCCAGATGGTTGATCAATTTTGTCGTTCGCGTCTCGTCATCAGACGGCGCGACTTGCACCGTCCAGTAACTAAAATTGTAAATGACAAAAGAAATCAGCACGAGATACGCCGTGCCGTTCAACGTCCCGATGCACGCGCCCAGCCGCGCGTTCAGCCGTTCCCACAACGCCAGCCGCAGATCGCCCGCCTTGTATTTGTAATAAACTTCCACCTTGCGATGCACAAAAAACCCCGCCGCCTTGAACAAACTCAAGATGATGACAAACGTCACGATGGGCGCGATGGCCCATGCCAGCGTTTCATTGTGAATCCCGGCGTGCGCCAGCAAATGCTTGAAAATGCCGCCCAGCGGCGCGGCCAGCAGTCCGGCGAAAACGATGCCAACAAATGTGAACGCCGCGTTGATCGCCCCCAGCTTGTGGCCGAGCGCGATGCACGCCGCCAGCACCACCAAGGCAAGAATCCAAATGGTCATACCCACAGTAAAAAGCATCCGCCGTAAAAAGCACGCGGAAAATTTAATCTGGTTTCACCCGTTGAAACCCGGTGGTGGATGAAGCACATTCCGCGCAGTGAAAGTTTCCATTGTCATTCCGGCGTTCAATGAAGAACGACTGCTCGGCGGGTCGCTCGTGCAAATCAAATCGGCGGCGGGTGTTTTCACGCAATGTGGCTGGGAGGTTGAATTGATCGTGTGCGACAACAACTCCACCGACCGCACGGCGGAAATCGCGCGCGCGGCGGGCGCGACCGTGGTGTTCGAGCCGGTCAATCAAATCGCGCGCGCGCGAAATTCCGGTGCGGCGGCGGCGACCGGCGACTGGCTGATTTTTGTGGACGCCGATTCGCATCCGGGCGCGGAACTGTTTGCCGACGTTGCGGAGCAGATTCTTTCCGGCCAATGTCTCGCCGGTGGCGCGACCATCCGGCTGGACGAACATTCTCTGCCCGCCGAGATCATCACCTGGACTTGGAACAGTGCCAGCCGGTTTTTGAAGCTGCTCGCCGGTTCATTCATTTTTTGCGACGCGCCGGCGTTCCGAAAAATCGGCGGCTTCAGCCACGAACTGTTCGCGGCGGAGGAATTGGAATTGGGCAAGCGGCTGAAAAAACTGGCACGCGAAACGGGCAGACAAATCGTCATCCTCCACCGGCATCCGCTCGTGACGTCTGCGCGGAAGATGAAGCTTTACACGGCGCGGGAACATCTCCGTTTTTTTCTGCGCGCGGTTTTTTATCAACGCCGCACCCTGACCAGCCGTGAGCAGGCGCACTTGTGGTATGACGGGCGAAGGTAAGAAACGCAATTCTACAACGAAATATTATTCGTCGCATTTGTCGACGGATAGGTGGTATGCACATATTAGTGTAGTACCGCCTAATTAATTTCCTTCAGACAGCGGCAGCTTTTTTCCCAGCCGTGAGAAAATTCAGATACGCGATCAATTGCGCTTTCATTTCCTTGCGTGAAACAATCGCGTCAATCAAACCGTGGTCGAGCAGAAATTCGGCGGTCTGAAATCCCGGCGGCAGTTCCGCCTGCGTCGTGTCCTTGATGACGCGCGGCCCGGCGAATCCAATCATCGCACCCGGCTCGGCCAGAATCAGATCGCCAAGCGTCGCGTAGCTCGCCATCACGCCCGCCGTGGTCGGATGCGTGAGGACGCTGATGTAGGGCAGCCGGCGCTGCGCGTGATACGCGAGCGCGGCGGACGTTTTCGCCATCTGCATCAGGCTGAACATCCCTTCATACATCCGCGCGCCGCCGCTGGTGGAAATGATGATGACGGGCAATTCTTTTTCCGTCCCGCGTTCAATCAGGCGCGTCAGTTTTTCGCCGACGACCGAACCCATCGAGCCGCCAAGAAAATTAAAATCCATCACGCCGAGCGCGGCGCGTTGTTCGCCGATTTTGCAAAGGCCGGTGACGACGGCATCCTTGAGCGTCGTATTTTTTTTGTAGGCTTCAAGTTTGGAGGCGTAAGTCGTCACGCCTCTGAACCCGAGCACGTCAACGCTGGACATTTCGGCGTCCATTTCCTCGAACGTGCAGGTCTCGACGAGCGAGTGGATGCGCTCGCGCGAACCGATGGGAAAATGATGGTTGCACTTCATGCAAACCTTCAGGTTTTCGTCCAGTTCCTTGTCGAAAAGCATCGTCTCGCACTTCGGGCATTTCGTCCAAAGCCCTTCGGGTATGTCGCGCTTTTTGGTCTTGGATTTACCCGTGCCGAGCTTGGTTTTTTTGGCGAAAGTCGTCTGCGTGGTTGTGATGGGCGGCGGCGTCAGCGCCGGTTCGGTGGTTGCAACCCCGCCAATTGTCTTCTTCGTGAACGAAGTGGTGTCCATTTGATTGATCGAATAATACTAAAGTCCGCGCGCCACTGTCCAGACGCAAACCTCGCCGGCACCCGCCACCCGCAACGCCTGCACACACGCGCTTGTCGTCGCGCCGGTCGTAAAAACGTCGTCCACGAGCACCACGCGCTCGCCGTTCAATTTCACACGGTCGTGAACTGCAAATGCTCCGCGCATGTTTTTTGCGCGTTGTTCCCGCGTGAGCAAGGTTTGAGTCATGGTGGGTGAGACGCGCCGGAGCAGCTTTGTGTTCAACGGAATTTTTGTGGCGGCGCTCAAACGTCGGGCCAGAATTTCGGCCTGATTGAATTCACGTTCGCGTTCCTTCAACGAATGGAGCGGAACCGGCGTGATAAAATCCCGGTTTTGTCCGCGCAACGCCGGCACGGCTTCGCGCAAAAACAGATCGGCGAGAAAATTTTCAAACCACAGCGCGCGCTGATATTTGAAATGGTGAATCGCCTCCAGCACAACGGTTTTGGCGACGACGGCGGAACGCGCGGAACTGAAATGCAATTCCATCCCGCGGCAGTTCGTGCATTCAAAAGTCGTCGTGAAGTCGCCTTCAAACGGCAGGCCGCAGCGTTCGCAAAACGGCGGGCGGATGAAGCGGACGTGCGCCCGGCATTTTGGGCCTACGAAGCCTTCTTTGGCCGTGGCGCGTTCCGTTTTGCAAAGTTGGCAGATTTCCGGATAGAAAAATCCGAGGCCGGTGTTGAGCCAGCTTTTGACGGGTGCGGCGGATGGCCACATGGCGTGACTATAATTTTGTTGTCACCAAATGCAATCCGATTTCGTCCATAAAATGGCGGAAAACAATTTTTGTTCGCGCCGGTGCGTGCGAAGTGTTATTGAAAAGGATGTATGGCAAGTGCATTGAAGGATACGGCAGTGGTTGACCCGGCGCAAAAACGGTTCGCGGGAAAATTTTATTATCAGGAACTCCTGAACAGCGGCGGCATGTCGGAAATCTGGCTCGTCACCGATCCGCGCGGCAAGCCTTACGCGTTGCGGAAATTGAAAAAGGAACTGCGGTTTAATTTTCTCGCCCGCCGCCGTTTTATGCGCGGCTGCGAGGTGCTCGCCAAACTGAACGAAAGCGAATTCATTGTCGGTTACGTTGAACATGGCAAGGCAGACGGCACGCACTACATGCTCATGGATTACGTCGAGGCGGCGAATCTCAAGGAACTGTTCACGCAGCAGGATCCGATTCTGACCGAGAACGTCGCGCAAATCTTGATTGACATGGCTTCCGGCCTGCTCCACGTCCACGAAAGCGGCTTCATGCATCTGGATTTCAAGCCGGAAAATATTCTGGTCACGCGCAACGGCAGCGTGCGGCTGATTGATTTTGACACCGCCATTCCGATTCCCGAAAAGCCCGTCAGGTTGTCCAAAAATCCCGGCACGCCCGGTTACATGGCACCGGAACAACTGAAGCGCGAACCGATTGACGGGCGCGCCGATATTTTTGCCTACGGCGTCGCCGCCTACGAAATTTTGACGAACCACAAGCCGTATCCTGGCGAAACACCGGCGGAAATTCTCGCGGCGCAAATGGACCTTTCCGGCCCGGTTCCGCCGCGCGAACACAATCCCGAAATTCCGCCCGCCCTCGAAAAAGTCGTCCTCAAGTGCCTCGCGCGCGAACCCGACCGCCGTTATCCCTTCATGAGCGTGCTGGTGAACGATCTGCAAAAGGCGCTTTACGTTTGAAGACGGGCAGGAACCTTGGATTTGTTGGTGCATAATTTTGGCGATTCTATAAATTCAGCCTTAAATCAATCAGTCAACAACTATGAAATGTCCAAGATGCCGTTCGGCTTTAAGCCAGATTGAATACGATGGAGTGAAGATTGAGGCTTGTCCCGCTTGCAAAGGCGAGTGGCTTTTTGCCGGAGAACTTCAAAAAATCGTCGAACATCACGACGAAGTCTTCACCTCCGAAGAAATCGCTTCGTTGGACGCGGTCAACAAGGAAATTTTCACCGCCGAAAAAGACGATCATGATGAATTAAACTGTCCCGCTTGTGAAAATGTTCAAATGGAGCATTTCAATTACGGCGACACCAGCGGAATTATTTTGCACAAATGCCCTGAATGCGATGGCCTTTGGGCTGACAAGGATCAGTTGAAGAAAATTGAAGAAATAGTTGATGGGTGGAAAGCCGACCTCAATCAGGATGTGGCGAAATATGGCTCAATTCTTGACAGGATTGACGTGGAAGAACAAAAAGAACTCGACCGCGATGTTTCCATTTCCCGGTTCGGCTTTGTAAATTCTGTTCTGCGGCGGTTTTGCGAATAAAAAATTGTCCGGCCTTTATTTTTCTTCCGGCTTCACGACGGAAACCACGAACGCATCCGGCTTTAGATATTTCTGTGCGGCGGCTCTCACTTGTTCGCGCGTGACGGCTTCAAACCTTGCGTCATCCAAATCCGTGCGCTGGTAGCCGAGACCGTAAAGTTCGTCGAGCGCGGTCAGCGACGCGAGGCTGCCGAGGTCCTGTCGCGCGATTTTCTTCTGGCCGATGATTTTGGCTTTCGCGCGATTAAGTTCTTCGGCGGTCAAACCTTCGATGCGCAACAGTTCGGCTTCCTTGAGAAATTCCTGTTCGACCAAACCCGCTTTTGCCGGTTCCGTGCCGGCGTAGAACGCGAAATAGCCGGGCGCAAGTCCGGGAAAATGCTGCGCCCCGACGTAATAAGCCAGCCCGAGCTTTTCGCGCACGCGCAGGAACAGCCGCGAGCCAAGATCGCTGCACGCTTCTTGCAACAGGTCAAGCGCGTAACGGTCGTCGTCGTGCATCGTTGTGCCGCCAAAACCGATGATGATCACGGCCTGCTTTTTGTCTCGTGTTTCTTCGACCCGTTTCGATTCTTTTAATTCCGGTTTCTGACTTTCGACTTCCGGCTTCTGCCCCGGTTTCCAATTCGCAAAAGCCTTTTCGACGGCGGCTTTGACTTCGCTGGCTTTCACGTCGCCGAAAATGGCGAGGACGCAATTTTTCTGTGTGACGAGCTTTTGATGAAACGATTTCAGATCGGCGACTTGCAGCTTGGCGACAGTTTCTTCCGTGCCGGGCGTGTCGAGACCGTAGCCGGCATTGCCGAACAGTGTGCGGCGCATCGCCGCGCTCGCGCTTTTGAGGAGATTGTCCTTCTGCTCGTGAATGCTGGCGATTTGCACCTCGCGTTCGCGCTTGAGCGCGTCGGCGGGAAAGGTTGGATTCAGGAGAACATCCGCCAGCAAATCAAGTCCGGTCGCAAAGTCGCTGCTCAATACTTCCGCGTTCACGCCAAAACTGTTGTTGCCGCCGTAGCTGTCAAGGTTGCCGCCGACGGATTCGATCTCCGTCGCGATTTTTTCCGCATCGCGCGTCTTCGTGCCTTTGAGCAGCATCCTGGCGAGCAATTGCGTGATGCCGTTGTTCTCAACGGTTTCGGCCAGCACGCCGCCTTGGAACGCCGCGCGAAATTCCACGAACGGCAGCCGGTGATTTTCCTTCACGAGCAGGCGCAGGCCGTTGGGCAGTTCAAATTTTTGGATTGGCCGGTCGCTGTTTGTTTCAATTACCGTGGAAATTTTCGGCGTCGTGCCGTTTGGCAACAACGCGTAGAGCGTGCGGTTTTCCGCCGAGAGATATTCGCGGGCGACACGCTGGACATCGGCGTGCGAGACACGCTTGACGGCGGCCAGATAACGTTCGGAAAATGTGAGATTGTTCGCGGCGAGCCAGCTTCCGCCCAGATCGTTCGCCTGGCCTTCCATCGTCTTGCGCGTGGACAACGTGGCGGAGATGAATTGTTTGACGGCTTTCTGAACTTCGTTCGCGGAAACCGACAGGGATTTCACCTTTTCGATTTCGGCGAGCATCGCGTCGCTCGCCGCGGTGAATTTGTCCGCGTCCATCATCGCGCTCATGCCGAATAGTCCCGTGCTGCCCGGATTGTAAGTCCACGCGTCGGCGTGATGCACCACGCCCTGACGCTCGCGCACCTGCTGATACAGGCGCGAGCTGCGTCCGCTGCCGAGCAACACGGCGAGAACATCGAGCACGGGCACGTCGGGATGGCGGAGTTCGGGGATGTGCCACGCGAAATGAACATGACCGAGTTCGATGGGCGCTTCCTCGATGATTTTGCGCGGCGCGGTCTGCTTCGGTTCGAGCGGCAAAACAATTGACGGAATTGCGCGCGCCTTCGTCTTTTCATAGGCGGCTTTGATTTGCGCGACCGCTTCGTCGTTTTTCACGTCGCCGGCGACGACGTAGAAGACATTGTTCGGCGCGTATTTTTCCGTGTAGTAATCGCGGATGTCGTCGGGCTTCAGTTCGTTGAAAATGTCCGGGTAGCCGATGATGGTGAAACGATACGGACTTTTGGTGTAGGCGGTTTCAAAAAGCCGCCGACCGGAGCGCCGACCGGGATCGTCCTGGCCCATGTCCATTTCGCGGCGGATGACATCAAGTTCCTTGGCGAGTTCATCCGGCGGCAGCGATGCATGCTGCATGATGTCGCATAAAATATCTATCGCCGTGTGTGCGCCGGTGTTTGGCACGTCAATGTGATAGACCGTGCGGTCGAAACTCGTGTAGGCGTTCATGTAACCACCCGCTTCCTGTACTTCCTGATCAATCCGGCTGCCGGGGCGCGTCGTCGTGCCTTTGAACAGCATATGTTCGAGCACGTGCGAGAGACCCGCGCCGAGCCATTTGCCTTCGTGAATGCTGCCGGCGGCGCACCACGCCTGCGCGGACACGACCGGCGCGCTATGATCTTCGCGCACGATGATGACGAGGCCGTTGTCGAGCGTGGTGAGGGTGACGCCGGCGGGCAGGGCGGGGATTTCGCCGTTGGAAATTGATTTGCTCATTTCAGATGAATGTCAGACGGAAAGGTTATTCGGAAATGCGCTTTGGGCAATTCAATTTGGCTTACAAATGCTATGGAAAATTTCTATGCTGAATTTTTAATTCAGATAACGCGGTCTCGTCGATCCCCATTCATTGAAGGTGCGGTAGTCAACGGTCAATTCTTCGCCTTTCTTAATATTTCGTTTGGCAAAGAATCTGAATTCTTTGTCTATTTTGACGTTTGGAGTTTTTGAATGATTAAGAAACCAAGAAATTGTTATTTGGTTGAAATTTTTCGGACAGCCATAACTTTGCCCCTTATTTTTTATAATGCAGAAGTCGTTGTATAAATGTTTAATAGCAGCGGGTAGTTTTTTGAGATCTTTTTGGTCTAGCCAGACGATTTCGAGTTCATCATCTGGAAATATGTATCTCCCTTTCTTGATATTCCCGATAGCAACTACACCCACACCATCAGTTTTTGACTTCTGAATTCTGGCACAAACTCCGTCATGCGGTTTCATTTTTTGACGCTGGTGGGTGGTTTGATGGCCAATGAACCAGTTCAAATCGTGCCGCCCGCAAAGTATCTTAAATCGGCAAAGCAGGCAATGGGGCGCGAAGTGTTTGAACAAGAACTTGCAGAGCCACAGGCGTTGCTTGAAGAATTTCAAGAGCGTGTCGGCGTCGCGACTGTCGAAAAACTAAAGTCAAAAATTTTCATCAACCAGAAAAAATAAGCCGCCTGAATTTTGGCTCACAAGCCAGGTTCGTTGAGAACAAAGAATTTATCGCAGGTTTACAAAACTCTGGCGTAACGCGCAGGCGTCACCCGTCGCGGCGAACATAGTCAGGCAATGGCCGCACGTGTGACTTTTTCAGATAAATAAAGGAATTCACACGCGACCTCGTAACACGTCGCTTTTTTTTGAAGAAATATCACGGCGAATTTTTTCCTGAGATTGAAAGGCTTTCCAAACGTTTTATGGGTGGATTGGGAGCGCAAATGAGATCAAAAGCATTCGTAATTATCATCGTGGGTCGATGTGAAAAGGAGGTATCTTGCATTCTTAATTCAACAAGTTCTTTAGTTGTGCCAAGAATTTTCACTGCGACAAGGGGTTCAGAGCCAGAAATAGAACCATCCTCATTGCTGAAATTACGTGAACCCCATTCAACAAAAAAAATTGGGATTTTCACTTTGTTTGTGGTGCCGGGCGGGTAAGAGTAATCGGGCTGTCTGATTTTAGGCTGATATTTTTCCCCCAAAGCTTGCACGTCAACGTCAACTGTTGCCAGCCATCGTTTCGCTAATTCATACGCTTGTGAATCATCAATCACAGATGGTGTGACCGCTAATTTGTTCAAATCGGGAATGCTGGCACAGTATTCCTCCAAATGTTGATTGAGCCGTTCAGTCTCCCATAATTTTCCCTCCTTAAAACCAAAGAGGAAATTGGTCGTCTCAAAAATTCCACGGACGCCAATGACAAGGGCACGTAATCTCTGCTCACGGGGGATGGCTGAGTTAAAGATGTTAGTTTTGAAAATACTGATGGGAAAATGCGGGGAATCCGTCTCTTTAATGACGCTGAACCAAGGCAGACTGAACCCTGGATACCTAACGTCGGCGATTTGAATGGGCTGCGACGTTGGCAGCTTAAGTTGTTCGGAAAAATAATTTGCTTCCACTAGCATCCGCCGCATAACTGACGCCTTGTAAGCAAATGTTTCGCAATTAACACTTGCAATCATCGCCATCGCCTCTCGCCCTTCAGCCTCCGTAAGTTTGGCAGGTTCGGCAAATATCACGGTGACATGTGCCGAAGCGAAGAACCAAACAAATGCCAAAAGAATGCTTTTAATTGAGCGCCTCATCACGGCCTTGTTCTAGTGCCTCGTGTTAAATCCGTTGCACCATAAATAACCCACGTCGAAGGCATTGTTACAATACCTGCATTGTAAACGCCATTCACAGCATCGTTGACGCAGGTTTGCACGGTTTGTCCTCCCAACCAGTCATCATAAAATCCCGCCATCATCTCGGAGTAAGAATCCCACGTTGTCGTGTTAAAACTTTTAGCTTTTGAAAAACCAAGAAACGCGCGGGATTCAACACCGGCTGTTGCAAAAAAACTGTTATTGACGGTTTGTGCCGGAACTGCAAACGATTCACAAAAAGTTCCCGCACCCGTAGTGACCGGGTTCACTTTTCTGGTCCAGTCCATGAGTTAGTCCTGGGACATGGTTGAGTTTATGTTTTTGTTTGTTCTTTGTCCATCCCTTGCGTAGGGAGGGCGAAGCCTGACCGGAGCTGG
>Ga0182015_10002861_pt1 | contig 20106 bp, 17 predicted proteins | sample 712P3MmetaG_FD_120478 | JGI IMG/M metagenome (GOLD analysis project Ga0182015, IMG submission 120478) | Permafrost microbial communities from Stordalen Mire, Sweden - 712P3M metaG | ecosystem: Environmental > Terrestrial > Soil > Wetlands > Permafrost | place: Sweden: Stordalen | collected...
GCTCTCGTTCAACTTTATCGGTGACGCGCTGCGCGACTATCTTGACCCACGCACCCGCTTATTGATCGGGTTATGAAGCCGCCGCTGATCGGCGTTATTTCCGATACCCACGGTTTGCTGCGCCCGGAGGCGATCGAAGCTTTGCGCGGCGTCGAGCATATTCTCCACGCCGGCGACGTGGGCGACCCGGCGATACTAGATTCGCTGCGCACACTGGCGCCGGTCACTGCCGTTAGCGGCAACATCGATGCGCATGGGCCGTGCTCCGATTTGCCCGCAACGGAAGTGCTGACGCTGCATGGCCAGACCTTCTACATGCTGCACGACCGCCAGACGCTGGACCTGGATCCCGCAGCCGCGGGATTTGCAGCCGTGATCAGCGGGCACAGCCACCGGCCGCTGATCGAGTGGCGGCAGGGAGTGCTCTATCTGAACCCCGGGAGCGCCGGACCGCGGCGTTTTACCCTGCCTATTTCGCTTGGTCTGGTGACAATTCGTGCCAATGCGCTGCACCCTCGGCTGGTGACGCTGCTGTAAAGCCTGCGTTCAGCATGGGCAAAACAAGATCCAGCAACTGAGGCACGAACGCCCTCGCAGGCGGACGATCGGTCGTGGAAAGCCACTGCTTAACCCCACTACAGATGGCTGCACTCGCCGTTGCGGCAAGCAATTCGGGAGGTATCGCCGACGGATGGGCCGTTCGCTCGAGGCCCTCCATCAGCAAGCGTCGAATGGCAGTCACGATGGCGGCGTCCATCAACGGTTCAAATGCCGTCTGGCGCTCGCATTCCCACCCGGCGTGCACCTGGGCCAGGAAGTCGCAAGTGGCTTGAATGATGGCGCTGAGTGCGGCAGGACAGCCGGTCTCGTAGCGCAACTTTCGCTCATCGAGAAACTCGTGAAAACCACCCGCGACCATCGCCTCCAGTAAGCCAAATTTGTCGGTGTAATGGTCGTAGAAGGTTGCACGATTCACGGTTGCGGCTTCCGTAATGTCCTGCACCGAGATCTCGTCGAAGCTCTTGGTTTGCATGAGCCTCCCGAGAGCTCCCTGGAGGAGTTTTCGGGTGCGGCGGATCCGCGGATCGCGAACCTGACAGTCGGAAATTGGCATGGTCACTTTATTAGAGCTTATTTGCATAAAAAAGAATCGGTAAAACGACAACCGTCGTCTACTATTCAACGACAAGCGAAGCATACACAACGCATGTTGTTATGGAGAGATTCTTTATGGCGACACTTTTACAACTGGATTCAAGTCCACTGGCAAGCTCGGTGAGCCGCGAATTGACTCGTGAGTTCGTCAACAAGTGGAAAATCGCGCACCCGGCAGGCAAAGTGATCGATCGCGACCTGGCCGCCAATCCCCCGAAGCCCATCGATCAGGCCTTCATCTACGCGGTCTTTACTCCAGAAGAGGCGGTGCAACCGGAGCAGAAAGCGTTGCTCTCCTACGCAGACGAATGCATCGCCGAGTTGGAGTCAGCGGATGAGTACGTCTTCGGTGTCGCCATGCACAATTTCAGTATCCCTTCTGTCCTCAAGCTTTGGATCGACCAGGTGGTCCGTCGTGGAAAAACCTTTGCTTATGGCGCGAACGGACCCGTAGGTTTGCTTGTTGGTAAAAAGGCGACCATTCTCATCGCGACTGGGGGCGTTTATGATGCTGGCACGCCTATGGCTGCGCTCAACTTCGTCGAACCTTACCTGCTCACCATACTCGGCTTCATCGGTATTACGAACGTGACTTTTGTGACGGCCGGCGGTACGGCCCAGCTTATGTCGGGCACCGTCGATCGCGGCCAGTTCCTGGCGCCTCATCTGGAAACGGTGAGAAGCATCGCCGTCTAAATACTCTGCAAACCTTCGCGGCTTTTCCTGAGGGAGAGGCCGCGTTCCTTAGCCTTATGGAAAGAGGAAGACTCATGAAAATAGCTGTTCTGGTCGCACGTATCCTTCTGGGCCTGATGTTTGTAGTCTTCGGACTTAACGGATTTCTCAACTTCATGCACATGCCTATGCCTACGGGGGTTGCCGGCCAGTACGTGGGGGCCCTTTTTGTCTCGCACTACCTGGCGGTTGTGCTCATAGTGGAGGTCGTGGGTGGAGTGCTGCTGCTCTCGGGGCAATTCGTAGCACTGGCGTTGGTTCTTCTGGGCCCGGTGATCTTCAATATTCTTCTTTTCCACTCGACAATGGCGCCATCGGGTTTGCCTCCCGCACTGGTCGCGGCTGTTCTGTGGTTTGTTATCTTCGCCGGACATCGCCAGGCGTTCGCGGGTATTTTTTCTCAAAAGGGGTAAGCGCGTAGCACCTGCCGGGCATGTACGGAGGAAATATCGCGATCAGGTCGAACAAAACCAGGACGAGGAATTCTCCCAGCCACGAATGCGGGTGCCCCATATCTCGCGTTTTTTGCGAGATGTGGGATTGCGCAAACCTTAACCTCAGGCGCTATCGGGTTTAGTCAGATTCCGGGGGATAGAGCTGCGAAAATCCCACATCTCGCAAAAAACGCGAGATATGGGGCACCCGCATTCGTGGCAGGGAGAATTCCTGAAATCTTGTTTTCACCCGAGTTCGTGGCAGGGAGAATTCCTGAAATCTTAGGATTTGCTTTAGCTTCGGATTCTGGGATTGGCTACCGTGTAGAGCAAGTCGGTGAGCAGGTTGACCAAGACGTAGGTAACGCCGACGGCGAGGATGCAGCCCTGCACCAGCGCGTAATCGCGGTTGGAGATCGCCGACACGGTGAGGCGGCCGATGCCGGGCCAGGAAAAGATGGTTTCGGTGACAATCGCGCCTGCCAGCAGCGCGCCAAACTGCAAGCCCACCAGCGTCATCACCGGGATGATGGCATTGCGCAGCGCATGCCGGTAGACGACCGCATGTTCCGATAAGCCCTTGGCGCGCGCAGTACGAATGTAGTCCTGGTTCAACTCCTCCAGCATCGCGGTGCGCACCATCCGGGTAAGAATGGCGGCCAGGCTCCCGCCCATGGTGACTGCGGGCAGTACCAGGTGGGCAAACGAACCCGCGCCGGATACGGGGAGCCATCCCAGCCTGATAGAAAATAGCAAAATGAGGATCGGCCCAAGCGCGAAACTGGGAAAGGAAAGGCCCAGCAGGCTCACCACACCGACTGCACTGTCTTCCCATCGGGCTCGGCGCAGCGCGGCCAGGACGCCCGCCGGGATTGCCAGTACCAGCGCCAGCACGAGCGCGGCCACTGTCAGCTCCAGCGTGTATGGGTAGCGGCTCAATACCAGGTGCGACACCGAATCGTTCAGGCGCAACGACCTGCCGAGGTCTCCGTGCAGCACGCCGCGCCAGTAGTGGATGTATTGCTCACTCAGCGGCGCGTCGAGCCCATATTGATGACGCAGCGCCGAGAGGTCAGACGCGGTCGCGCCTTCGCCCAACATTTGCTGGACGGGGTCGCCCGGCACCAGGTGGATGAGCAAAAAGACCATCGACACGACCAGCCAGATGACCGGCAGGATATAAAACAATCGTTTGAACAGCGCTACCAATTCACCCGCCTAACCTTCGCTCTTGCCGGGGTCACGCTGCCCTCGCGTGGCCACACCCGTCTTGACTGCACTCGTGTTCACTGGCTTCTCTGGGTGCTCCGCCTGGTCCGGCTGGGTCTCCAGGCGTTCCACGCGCACCTGGCTGATGCGATGATTGCTCATTTCCAATACCGTAAACCTTCTTCCTTCAAAGTCCACGGTCTCTTCACCGGTCGGGATCTTGCCCAGCCGGCTCAACAGAAAGCCTGCGAGCGTTTCAACCCCGCCGCTGCGCGGCAGGTGCCAGTTCATCTGCGTCTCCAGATCGCGCAGGTTCACTCCACCATCCAGCACCACGGCGCCCGAAGTTGTTTGCAGAGCGGCCCGGGGACCAATGTCAAACTCGTCCTCAACCTCGCCGATGATCTGTTCCAGAGCGTCTTCTACCGTGACCAGGCCCACGGTGGAGCCATACTCGTCGACCACGATCGCGATATGCCGTCTTCGCTGCTGAAACTCGCTCAGCAAATCAAGGACAGGTTTCGTTTCCGGCACGACGAGCACATCATGCATCACCTGGCCCAGCCGCAGTTCGGTAAAGGGGGCGCGGGCAAAGCGGGTTTGCGCGGTCATACGGAAGTGCATCAACCGGGAAAGGTCTTTGGCATAGGCTACGCCGACGATATGTTCCGGGCCGCGCAGCGGGTCATACACCGGGATACGGGAGTGCTGCTCCTCAACCACGCGCGCATTTGCGTCCTCGAGCAGCATGTCCTGGGGCAGGGAAAAGATCCGTTGCCGGGGAGTCATGATCTCGCGTGTAGGCACGGTGTTGAGCTCTACTGCGCGGTGAATCAAAGACTCCTGGAACGCGGGCAGCATCCCCATCCTGCGGGCCGCGGTCGCAATCAGTTTCAGCTCCTCAGGGGAATGGACTTCGCCTCCCTGCATCATCTCCATACCGAAAAGGCGCATCACGATGCGGGCCGACCATTTCATCAGGCGCACGACCGGCCGAGTGATCAGGATGAAGGCGTCCATGGGTCCGGCTACGGCAACGGCCAGAATTTCTGCCTTCCGCAAGGCCAGGGATTTGGGCACCAACTCGCCCAGCAGGACGTGCAGGTAAGTAATCAACGCAAAGGCGATCGGCACCGCGATCAGGTGGGCATAGACCCGGGCGTGGGGCATGCCCTCGAACCAGTGCTCGAAAAGGGCGGCCACCGCGGGCTCGCCGATCCACCCCAGGGCCAGGCTGCACAGGGTCACGCCGAGTTGCACAGCGGGCAGAAAGTCTTCCATGTTGTCTTGCAGGCGGCGTACCGCCCGGGCGCCGGGGCGCCCCAGGGCAATCAAGCGCTCGATGCGCGTCTCGCGCACACTTACCAGGGCAAACTCCGCCGCCACAAAAAAGCCGTTGGCCAGAATGAGCAAGGCGACGGAAACCATCCGGAAGAGCATCAGTTCAATCATTGGGGGCAGAAACCAGGCAGGTTGGAGTGCGTTTCTCCGGGAAACGGACAGCCCTGGCCGCACCAAGGTGGACGAACGCGTGACACATTCGTTCATGATACCGGGTGAACCCTAACGTCGAACCGGAAGCGCGTGGCCGTTATCAGCTCCGCCCGAGTATGCTCCACAAGGGTGAAAGTGAACGGAAATGCTGAACTGGACTGCCGCCAGGTGGCGGAACCGGCCAAATGGAACCTTCCCCGGGCCGGCTGCGTATCAAATAATACATTTGAGTAGTCTTTGGACGAGGGACTTGTGTCGGCGCAGCAAAAAAGAAGGCGAATTTGGATCTGGGGCAGTTTGCTCGCCGTGGCTCTGATTGCGATCGTTGCCGGCACGGCCATGCGGCGAGGCGGGATGCACTTCGATCCCAGCCGCTTGGATAAAGTAACCCGGGGAGAAATCGATCAGAGCGTCGTTGCTACCGGAAAAGTGCAGCCCATTACCAAGATCGAATTGAAATCGAAGGCCAGCGGGATCGTGCAAAACCTTTACGTAGATATCAATCAACACGTGCACAAAGGCCAGTTGCTGGCCCAGCTGGACCGGCAGGAGATTACAGCCGAGGTCGACGCGCAGCGTGCAACGCTGCAGGCCGCGCAGGCCAACGTCACCAGCGCCGCAGCCAGTATTGAGCACGACAAAGTGGATGCCGCCGCGCCCGACCTGCCCATGTACTATGCGACCCTGCAACGTAACCGGGAGATGATCAAAGACGGCATCGTCTCGCAGCAGAGCATGGACAACGCCAACCGCGACTACCTCTCCGAGCTGAACAAGAAAAATGTCGCAGTCGCGCAGATCGACGTGGACCGGGCCAAGCTGCACCAGGCACAGGCGCAAGTGGCGCAGAACGAGGCCAGCCTGAAGTCGCTCGAAGAACAGCTCAGCTATACCACCCTGACCGCCCCCATCGATGGCGAGGTGCTCTCCCGGGATGGTGAGGTGGGCGACGCAGTCAGTTCAATTCTGGTTCTGGGGTCCACCGCCACGCTGGTCATGACCATTGGGGATACACGCCAGGTCTATGTCAACGGCAAAGTAGACGAGGCGGATATCGCCTCTGTGTACCTGGGGCAACCGTCGCGAATCCGCATCGAATCGTTCAAGAACAAAACGTTTGCTGGAAAGGTGACGCGCATTGCCCCGTTGGGCGTGGAGAAAGACAACGTCACGACCTTCGAGGTACGGGTCTCGATCGACAACCCAAACCATGAGATCAAAGCCAACATGACGGCAAACGCGGAGATTCTCAGCCAGGAGCACAAAAATGCCCTTTCCGTGCCGGAACAGGCCCTGGTCTACGACAGCCAGAAAAATGCCTTTGTTGACGTACCCGATAGCAAAGCACGCACCGGACTGCAGCGCATCGCCGTGAAAGCGGGAATCGCCAACGGGAGCCGCACCGAAATTCTTTCTGGCCTCAGCGAAGGACAGACCGTTTATCTGCAACCGTAGTAGCCGCGCGCCGGCCAGATCTATCGCCCAAAGGAGGGCAACGATGATGCAAACCCAATGGAACCTGAATCGCAAAGCCGCAGCCGGCATCCTGGTTGCCCTGGCTATCTCTCTCCCGGCAGCTGCATTTGCCGCAGAGAAGTCTTTTGACCGCACCCTTACCGTGAACGGGCCAGTAACGCTGCATATCTCCACCGGCTCTGGTTACATACACGTGTCGCCCGGCTCAGACAGCCAGGTGCATATTGTTGGCCACGTCAGGGGCAACAGCAATTGGTGGGGCGGTTCATCGGATGAGGCAATCGCACGCGTTGCCGACAATCCTCCGATCAACCAGGCAGGCAACATCATTACTGTGGGCGAGCAGCACAACGATGATTACGGCCGCCATGTCTCCATCGACTATGAGGTAACGACCCCGGCCGCCACGATGCTGGTGGCGGAGAGCGGCTCGGGCGACCTTCAGCTCTCGAATCTCAAGGGAACGGTGCGGGCCCATACCGGCTCGGGATCGATTAGCGCCGACAAGCTGGGCGCCGGTTCCCGGCTCGAGACCGGATCCGGAACCATCGAGGCGACCAATCTGATGGGCTCAACAACACTCGAAACGGGATCAGGGGATTTGCGCGCACTACTCGCATCGGCCGGCGACGTGGTGGCGTCCACCGGTTCTGGCTCCATCAAGCTGGAAAACGTACAAGGGGCGGTCAAGGCAGAGACCGGGTCAGGCTCGCTCGAGATCGGCGGCCAACCTACTTCACCGTGGAAGCTGGAGACCGGGTCGGGGGATATCACCATGCGCGTGGGCAATTCGCATTTCAACCTGGATGCCGAGACTGGGTCAGGGTCCGTCAAGTCGGATCCGCCGCTGACTACGCATGTCGCCGATAAGCACCATGTGAACGGGACGGTCAACGGAGGCGGCCCCACGGTCAAGGCCTCGACAGGGTCGGGGGATATTCGGATTGAGTAGGTGGGGGTAGGTCGAGGTTGGCGATGCCACACAAGCCGCGCCATCGGCCAGATCTAACGCTCAAAGGGAGGGCAACGGTGATGCACACCCCATGGAACCTGAATCGCAAAGCCGCAGCCGGCATCCTGGTTGCCGTGGCTGTCTCTCTCTCGACGGCTGCATTTGCCGCGGAGAGGTCTTTTGACCGCACACTTACCGTGAACGGACCTGTGACGTTGCGCATCACCACCGGCTCGGGCGACATACACGTGTCGGCCGGCTCTGACACCCAGGTGCATATCGTTGGCCACGTCAAGGGCAACAACAACTGGTGGGGCGGTTCGTCGGATGAAGCCATTGCGCACGTTGCCGACAATGCTCCCATTAACCAGGCAGGCAACATCATCTCTGTGGGCGACCAGCACAACGGTGACTACCGCCATATCTCCATCGATTATGAGGTGACGACCCCGGCTGCCACGATGCTGGTGGCGGAGACCGGGTCGGGCGACCTTCGGCTCTCGAATCTCAAGGGAACGGTGCGGGCCCATACTGGCTCGGGATCGATTAACGCCGACAAGCTGGGTGCTGGTTCCCGGCTCGATACTGGATCGGGCACCATCGAAGCGACCAATCTGATGGGCTCAACGACGCTGGTAACGGGATCAGGGGATTTGCACGCACAACTCGCATCGGCCGGCGATGTGGGGGCGTCCACTGGCTCTGGCTCCATCAAGCTGGAAAACGTACAAGGGGCGATCAGGGCAGAGACCGGGTCGGGCTCGCTTGAGATCGGCGGTCAACCCACTTCGCCGTGGAAGCTGGAGACAGGGTCGGGGGATATCACTATGCGCGTGGGCAATGCGCATTTCAACCTCGATGCCGAAACCGGGTCAGGGTCAGTTAAGTCGGATCCCCCGCTGACGACGCATGTCGCCGATAAGCACCACGTCACCGGAACGGTCAACGGTGGCGGGCCCACGGTCAAGGCCTCGACAGGGTCAGGCGATATTCGGATCGAGCAGGTTGGGGTACGTGGGCAATCCACACGCTCTTTAAGCCCCTGCAGGGACAGCACTCGGTCACCCGCCGAGGTTGTAGTAGCTGCGGATGCCGTATTCCAGGAGGCTGTTAGGCGCCAGGCGCTTGAGCCACACGGCGGCACGCTGCGGAATGGGGCCAACCGTGTAGCGGAGCCGGGGGTTGCGCTGGTTGACGATACGGTAAAGCAAATGGGCAATGTGCTCCGGGCCCGGGCCGCTTTGCTCGTCGTGCGCCGTCTTGGCCAAGGCTGACTGGAAGGATGAACGGTAGACATCGGCGCTGCCTGTTATTGCGCTGACCGTGCGATTCTTGGTGATCGCCGTCTTGTGGTCGCCCGGTTCGATGAGGACCACACGAATACCAAACGGTCTCACTTCCATCCGCAAGGCTTCGCTCATGCCTTCAAGGGCAAACTTGGACGCGCTATACATCGCCTGATATGGAATCGCAATGAGGCCGCCGATCGACCCGATGTTGACGATGTAGCCATTGCGCTGGTTGCGCATGGCCGGCAGCACGGCGCGGCAGACGCGCAAAGCGCCAAAGAAATTGACCTCGAGTTGGCTCTTCGCTTGCTCCGTTGTGGTGGTTTCGAGCGGCCCTGCAATCCCCATGCCGGCGTTATTGACCGCCACATGCAGCTGGCCCTCCCGCTCGAGCACGGTGGCGACCGCCTGTTCGACCGAAGAGTCCTCGGTAACATCCGCGGTTAACATGATTACGCCGCCCGGGTTGACACTAGCCGCCGGCCGCCGTGACGTACCATACACCCGAAAGCCACGCGCAGCCAGATGCGCGGCGCAAGCCTGTCCAATGCCGGAAGATGCGCCCGTGACCAGGGCAATCCGCTGATTTTCTCTGTCCATATCGACCTTCAACGTATCACCAGTGCATCGAACCCATCGAATCTGCCTTATCCGGCCCCAGAGCATTTTCACTTCTACTCTGTACAGGGGAGATCAGCGAAGAGCGGCTTTTCTTCCACCCCAGCAAGCACGCTTGCCGGGGACCCCGAGTTCTTGGGGAAAAGCCGCGTCGGGAGCGGTTGCCCTGTATACACCAGAAGTGAAAATGCGGCAGGCGACGGAAATACTCCCATTCGCATCGGAAAAGCATTAACCTTTTGATTCGTGAGCGACGAGGGCACAACTTTGGCATACCAACGACGGATTTACTGCACGGCGACGGCCTCTCTTACGCTCGTGCTGCTATTGGCGGGATGCAATGGCTTCAAGGATCCAAATGCGAAGAATTTCACCCGCGCATTGAATTACCACTTTAGTCACAACGACGATTGCTTGTTTCCGAGCGCCATTCGCTTTCCCTACGAGGCAAGCACTTCCAGCACCGAGCCGGACTCTCACAAAAAAGGCCTCGACGCACTGGCCGGCGCCGGGTTGCTCAAGTCTCTTGAAGACAGAGACATTCACGTCAAGCGATACGAGATGACCCCTTACGGGAGCCACATACCACCGCGCTTTTGCTACGGGCACCGGGTGGTCACGAGCATCGACGGGTTTACGCCGCCCGCGGTTATCAACGGTCAGCAAAGCACCCAGGTGAACTATCACTACAAGATGATGGACGTTCCCGGATGGGCCGACTCCGATGCGATAAGGAAAGCCTTTCCTGCTTTTGCGACGGAAACAACGGGAGATCCCCAGGACCATACCACGCTGGTGATGACCGTGAATGGTTGGCAGGTACCGGAGTAAGGACCGGGAACAGCCGAGTGCATCGACTAAAGTAGAAAGATGTACAGGACCTTTCGCCCGATCCCCGCCGGCTCCCTCCGGTTGTTGGTGTTTGACCTTGATGGCACGCTGATTGACTCCGGAGCTGACCTCTGTGCCTCGGTCAATGCGATGCTGTGCCACTTTGGGCGCCCGGCTCTACCCGAACCAGTGATCGCCACGTACATCGGTGATGGTGCGGTCCGGCTCGTACACCGAGCCTTGGGCGAACCCGGGGACACAGCTCTTCTGGACTCGGCCGTCACTTACTTTCTCGACTACTATCGCGAACACAAGCTGGACCAGACCTATGTCTATCCAGGCGTCTTTGCATCGCTCGATAGCCTGCGTTTTGAACCGGGAGGCGGTGCACGATCGATGGCGGTGCTGACCAACAAACCAATTGGTCCCTCGCAGGCGATTTGTGATGCTCTCGGGCTCACTCCTTATTTTTTTCGCATATACGGCGGCAACAGCTTTGCCACCAAGAAACCAGACCCCGAGGGTCTGCTGGCTCTGATGCACGAAGCGGGCGTGACTCCCGAACAGACACTCATGATCGGAGACTCTGACGTGGACGTGCTGACGGCTCGCAATGCCGGGGCCTGGAGCATAGGCTGCTCGTTTGGCCTGGCTCCGCATACCTTGGAATCTACCCCGCCCGATTGCCTGGTGGACGCGCCGGCGGAGTGGCCCCTGGCGCTGGCCGGCGAGGACGAAGCCGTCGTTTGCCGGGGCTGACGCAGGGAATAAAAAATCTCTACTAAAAGATTAGTTGACAGCCATGCCCTATCGCGTATTAAGCTACTAATTGTTTAGGAGACCGGCTCCATGATGCAAGCGAAGAAAAGCCAGACGCTCACGCCGCTGGAACTGGAAATCATGCAGGTGTTGTGGCAAGCAGGACCCTGCACGGTAGCCGAGGTGCAGCCGAAACTACGGGCTGAGCTGGCGTACACGACTGTGCAGACCATGCTCAACGTGCTGCTGCGCAAGGGCAAAGTAAAGAGGGTGCAGGAGGGGCGGGCGTTTCGGTATCGGCCGGCGGTCAGCCGGGAGCGCGCCAGCGGCAGCGCGGTCAGCGACCTGGTAAAGCGAATGTTTGGCGGCTCGAGCGAGGCCTTGCTGATGGCGATGGTGGATACACGGCAGATCAGCGGGGAAGAATTGGCACGGGTTGCACAGCGACTGGCGGCGGCCGAAAGCCGCACCACAGAGGAGAAGGAATGATGCAACGAGCCCTTATTGAGTACATCGTCAACGCCCTGTGGCAGATTCCCCTGCTTGCCGCGGCAGCATGGCTGCTCCTGCGGGTTGTCAAACCGGGTCCGCGGACACAGCATTGCGTATGGCTGGCTGTGCTGGGACTGGCGGTGCTGCTGCCAATCGACGGCATGGGCAGGATGAGTGGACCCACCACGGCACTACAACCCATCAGGGCTGTTACGCGAGAGAGTGCAGCGAGCCTGGACGTTCCTTCCGGCGCGCCTTCAATGATCGAGAGAAAGCGAACTCCCTGGTTTGCTCTCTCTCCGCGGTTATTGCTTCGGAAGCACACGGTGCCCCTGTCGGAGACCTACGCGCAGTGGTTAGTGAGGTTTTACCTGGTTGCCGTCTCGCTGGCCATGCTTCGCGTTGCACGTGCCTGGCATGCGGCTCGTGCGCTGGTTGCGGATTCGCGAGAGACCACCCGGCATAGAGCAGCCCTGGCGAATTACAGCCTTCGGTTCAGGGTAAGAGCACCGCAACTGCGTGAGTCGGCGGCGATATCGAGCCCAATGATCGTCGGCGTGACCAAGCCCATCCTCTTGATACCTGAGGGTTTTGAACGGTTTACGGAGGAGGAAATCGGCGCGGCTCTATGCCACGAACTGGCGCACATCAAGCGGCGCGACTACTTGGTGAACGCCGTTTGTCAGCTGGCCGCCGTGCCGGTGGCGTGGCATCCCGTTCTGCTTGCGGTACAGGAGCGGATACGCATGACTCGTGAGATGGTGTGCGACGCCATGGCGGCGGAGGAGATGGAGTCTGAGCTCGGCTACGCGAAGTGCCTGCTGGCTCTGGCGCAAAGTATGCTGGGCCGCCGCGGCAAAGTGGCGCATCCACAATTTCTGGGGTTGTTCAGCCATAACACACTGGAGGAACGAGTGATGGAACTGATGGAAACGGCGAAGGTGGATATGCGCGCAAAAGTCGCTCGAATAACGGCAGGAGCTGCCGTGGTGATCGCTTCCTTCTTCGTCGCGGCCACCGTTCATGTCACGCCGACGATGGCAGAGGCGAGAGCGGGCGCTACGGCGCAAGTTGCACAGGATGCACCAGCCCCGCAAACGCGGCCTGCCGTACCGGCGCCTGAGCCTTCTGCAACCGTTCCAGCTACGAAAACGGATGAAGCCCCCGTTGCGCCGGAAACGCCGGCCGATACCCATCGGGATAACGCTGCTGGGGACCCAACAGAACTTAGTCCTGCGGAGCAGACCCGTAGCGTCCATGAGCTGCACGAGCAAATCGAGGACCCCGAACAACCAGATGCTAAGGCGAGGGACATGCTAAACAGCTCGGAGTTCAAAAAGCAGATGGAAGATTTCCAAGGGCAGGCTGCCAACGCAAAGGACTTGCTGAACAATCCCGAATTTAAAAAGCAGATGGAAGGGGCCCAACGCCAGGCTTTGAGCGCGAAAGACATGCTCAATAACCCAGCGTTCAAAAAGCAAATGGAAGATTTCCAACGGCAGGCTGCCAACGCAAAGGACTTGCTAAACAATCCCGAATTCAAAAAGCAGATGGAAGACGCCCAGCTCCAGGCTTTGAGCGCGAAAGACATGCTCAATAACCCAGCGTTCAAAAAGCAAATGGAAGATTTCCAACGGCAGGCTGCCAACGCAAAGGACTTGCTGAACAATCCCGAATTTAAAAAGCAGATGGAAAACGCCCAACGTCAGACTTTCAGCGCTAAAGACATGCTCAATAACCCAGAGTTCAAAAAGCAAATGAAAGAGGCTCAGCGTCAGGCTTTCAGCGCAAAGGACTTGCTAAACAATCCCGAATTTAAAAAGCAGATGGAAGAGGCACAACGCCAGGCTTTGAACGCTAAAGACATGCTCAATAACCCAGAGTTCAAAAAGCAAATGGAAGATGTCGAACGGCAGGCTGCCAAGGCGAGAGATATGCTAAACAGTCCTGAATTCAAAAACCAGATGGAAGATCTGCAACGGAGGCTCAAGGCTGGCGAGCTACCACGCAGCCTGGAGCAGTTATCCCCTCCGGATGTGTTCTCGCCGAATCCATAACCGAAGCAGAGGGTTTGGAACCGGCAGGCGAACCGGTGAAATTAAAGTCTTTACTCCTTGAGAAAAAGTGCCGGGATTGGCTTAACAGGCTGCGGAAAAACCCGACGAATGAAAACTGCTACGCACGACGAATAGAGCAAATTTTTCAGGAAGGGCAAGGTTTTAGCTTTAGCCGTGCCGTATTGTTTGAGCCACTCCCCTTCTTAAGCCACTAAAATAGTCTGGTGATTAGGCTCTGATGCTGAGGTTTACCCTGGATGCACAAGCTGGTCTTCGTGGCCCTTCTCGCAGTACTGACCTGCCTTTCCTCTCTGGCTCAAGAAGACCCTACCGTACTTTCTCCTTCGGAAGCGTATAAGGCTGCTCTGGCGCCTCTGAAGGCGGCGCGGACGCAGCCGAATGATCTGACAGATGCTGACCAGTTCGCCCTGGCGATTGGGGTTGCGCAGGCTTCCCGAGACTGTCACACACTCACGTCGAAGACATCCCCAGTCGATGCGGATCAGAAAGAGCTCATCGCCCTGGGCGAGTTATGTATCTTCGGCCAGGCCTTCGAACCGGCCCGCGCCACACTGGTAAAGTACCTCAGCTTGCCGCAACCGCCGGAGAAGAAGCTGGCGATGCTCCTGCTCGTTCGGGCGTCCCTTGGCTTAAATGAGCCGGCGCCTGCAGAACGGGTGGTGCGCTCCCTGCTACATGATTTCCCTTACGATGCGCAAATCCATTTTGCGATCGATCAGGTCATCGATGCTGCAGAGGGGCTCAATGACTGGTTCGACAACTTGGCATTCCAACTTTGCACGACCCAAAACGCTGTCACACTGCCGCTGCTGGCCAGCGGCAAAGCACTCGAGGGTGGCGATGTAGCTGCCTCTTCCAGCGTTTTGTTCAACGATGCCCTACGCTGCGTTCCCCTTGCGAAAGGAAGTGATGAACCATCCGGGCAAGCCGCAACGCATCCATTGACTGAGATTGCCCAGATGCCGAATTGGCAGGGCACAGCAGATTACTTGCCGATGCAGGCTGGGTTAGAGCGGGAGAAAATGCTGGGAGATCAAGTGCCGCTGCGATCCTTGCACGGTCTCACATTGACGAACAGTAATCTCTTGCCCCACATGCTCTCTTTGAGCCACGGTACCGTGGTCTTGCTTCCCTTTACCGTTTGGTCTCCGAGCGCCGCAGACGAGGCGAGCCACCTGGTGAAACTCGCACCTCAACAAACCATCTATGCAATCACTAGTTGGAGCGCCAATACGGGCGGGGGCGATGCACCGTCAAACCAGATCCTCGCGACATTGCGTCTGTGGCAGCAGAGTCTACCGCTGCACGTGCGTATGCTGGTCGTGCCGAACGCCGAATTGAGCGCTTTTCATGTGGACTCGTTTCCCGCCGGCATTTTGATTCGCGACGGGAAGGTGCTTGCAAATAATGTGCTATCGAGCGCGGGCGCGGAACGGATGCTTTTTCGCCCGCTCGCGGATCACGCGTCGAAGCATACGGAGTAAGCGGGACAGGCGATGAAAACACTCCGATCATCGGGAACGGATCGCGGCGTTATCGATCGCGGCCTTATTAAGCGCAAGCTGCTGCACACGGCCGTATACATAGTGTTGCTTCTGTCAGTAACGTTCACTGCTTCGAGTCAGACTCCGCCGCCAGCAACGCCGCCCATGCCAGGTACCCTGATTGACGTGGGCGGATACAGAGTGCATCTCTACTGCACTGGCGAGGGGCATCCGGCAGTCCTGATCGTGGGTGCTTTTTCTTTCGACTGGGCATTGGTTCAGCCGGAAGTCGCAAAGTTCACCCGCGTTTGTACGTTTGATCCGTCAGGAACGGCTTGGAGCGATCCTTTCAAAGCGGGAACACCAAGCTGTAAAGACCGCGTGCATGAGATACGTCAATTAATTACGAACGCTCCTATCGACGGCCGCTATGTTCTTGTTGGGTACTCCGTGGGAGCGCTCTGGGCGAGGCTCTATGCGGCTGAATACCCGGCCAATCTAGCCGGTATGGTTATCGTGGACCACGCGTTTGTTGGGGATCCTGCAAAAGGCGGCTCCGCAGCAAAGGCAACAGCCGGAACCTTGCAAGGCTACCATCCGCCGACGTTGGTTACGGATGCCCCGATCGTTATTGAATGGCAAGACGATTCCAACTTCAGCCAGTTGCCCAAGCAGGATCAGGACCTTCACGACTGGGCGCTTGCTCAGAATCCCGTTCGACCCAATTACCAAATGGCTGTTGATTGCATCTCGAATCTTAAAACCATCGCGCGCAATCGCCCCTTTCCGCTCGGAGATATGCGTTTGGTCGTCATCAGCACCGACAACGAAACAGCTGGTTACCTGAATTTGCAAAAAGAGTTATTGAGTCTTTCCCGTAGAAGCGAACACGTCATTGCCTGGAATAGCACTCACATGGTTCCCATCGATGCCCCCGAAGTCATCATCGAATCGATCCATAAAGTCGTCAGCAGCGAGCGGTAACCGGGTCCCGCGGCCCGAATTACTTCAGCGCCCTGGACGCGCCAAATCCACGCTTCCATGTCGCACCGCGGTATCTTCGACGCTCGAATCGCTCTGGATGCACCACAGAAACACCTTATACATCCCTCTTGACTTATCTACCACACGTGTAGTAGATAATAGAACATCTGTAGGCGGAGAAGAGTGGCTGCGCCTGAATGATCGAAGCTCGAGTTCCACGTCATGGAGGTACTGTGGACGCAAAGTGAAGATGCCGGTGGATCGATCCTGTAGAGGCGCCGGCAAAGGACTAGAGATAATGGCCAAAAGAAGAACGATAACTGAGAGTGTGCGCCAAATATAATTGGCCGCGGGCGAACAAAAGTGAGGACCACGAACGTCTTATATTCATCCTCGTTTGCTAGTTTTTGCAGGAAGTACCGGGCCCACTTTCAGGAAGGGATTACCCGATCATGACCGTCCGCTCCGCAGGCCTACAGAATTTAACAAAAAAGCTCTTGCTAACCCTGACTGCGTTCTTAACCATGGCCGCACCAGCGTTGTTCCCACCCACACCCATGACCCACGTTTACGCGCAGGCCAAGGCCGAAACGCAAAGCATTGCCGACACCTGGCAGGGCACGCTGCACGCCGGACGCGACCTGCGCCTCGTGGTCAAGATCTCCAAGGGGGACGACGGCGGATACAAGGCAGTCTTCTACAGCATCGATCAAGGTGGCGATGGGCTTCCAGCGACCAAAATCACCGTGGATGGCTCGACGGTAAAGATGTCGCTAACCCAGATCGGGGGTACCTATGAAGGCAAGATCGGTTCGGATGGCAAAACGATCAACGGAGACTGGACCCAGGGACCTAACCCACTCCCGCTTGTACTCACGCGGGCCACGCCGGAGACGGAGTGGACGATTCCCCCGCCAGAGCCCAAGCTGCCGCCGATGGACGCCAATGCGAATCCCGGCTTTGAGGTTGCCACCATCAAGCCGAGCGCTCCCAACAAGCCCGGCAAGCTATTCGGCTTCAGGGGCGGCCACTTTGTGACGGTCAATACGAATGTGAACGACCTGGTCGCCTTTGCTTATGGACTACACGCCAAGCAGATCGTCGATGCACCGCCATGGTTCGGCACCGATCTCTTCGACATCGAGGGCAAGCCAGATGCGGACGGGCGGCCCAACCAGAAGCAGATGTCGATGATGGTGCAAAAGCTGTTGACGGACCGCTTCAAACTGACTTTTCACCACGATAAGCGCGAGCTTTCGGTGTACGTGATCAGCGTCGCCAGCGGGGGACCGAAGATGACCAAGAGCACATCTGCTCCGAATGAGCCCTCCGCCTTCTTCTTCAGGGGGCTGGGAGATCTGGTCGTTAGAAACCAGACCATGACGGATTTTGCCACCTGGATGCAGTCGGGCGTGATGGATAAGCCCGTGGTCGATCAGACCGAGCTCACCGGCAGATACGATTTCCAATTGAAATGGACTCCAGATGATTCCCAATTTGCGCAATTCCGAGGAACGGGAGCAGTTCCGCCCGCGCCCAAGGAAGACCCCAATGCCCCACCGGGCCTTTACACCGCGATTCAGGAGCAGATCGGGCTGAAGATGGGGCCGGCAAAGTTTCCTGACGACGTGATCGTTGTCGATCATGTCGAGAAACCTTCCGAGAACTGACGCCGCACACCAGCAGGGGATGATGACTTCAATGGCATGTTGGCGAGTGCGGCGAATCCTCTGCTTGGTTTGCATACTGGGGGCACTCGCCTTCCCCGGCATGGCAGCCGCTTCTGCATACCATGGCCAGGTCACTTTTGGCGCCCTGCCGCTACCGGGAGCAACCGTCACGGTGACACAAGGAACCACCCGGCTCACCACTACCTCTGACCAGGGCGGCGTCTACTTTTTTCCCGATTTAGCGGACGGAGCCTGGAAAGTCGATGTTGAGATGCTGTGTTTCTCGACGATCCACGGCGATGTAACCGTCTCCGCAGACACGCCGGCAGCAAAGTGGGAGCTTACTCTGCTGCCCCTCGAGCAGATCGCAAAGCTGACCACGCTGCCACCAGCAACGCTACCGACAGCACCCGCGACGGCAACTACGACGCCGAAGAAGCCCGCAGCATCGGGGGGAGCCAATGACAGCGCCGTCGAAATACCCAAGCCGGCGGACGACGCGAGCCAGCAATCGTCGGATGGCTTTCTGGTGAATGGCAGCGTCAACAACGCCGCCACTTCACGGTTCTCGCTCGATCGGGCGATCGGTAATCGAAGAACTAACAGCAGGAGCCTCTACACCGGTGGCCTCGCCGCTATTCTTGATAACTCTGCCCTGGATGCTCGCCCCTACTCGATCAGCGGACTCAGCATCCCGAAGGCTTCGTACAATCGGATTACGGGCGTGTTCACACTCGGCGGCCCCATCAAGATTCCCCACGTACTGCCGCATGGACCAACCTTCTACGTAGGGTACGTGTGGACGCGCAACCGCACCGCGGAGACGGACCCCGGCCTAGTGCCCACCGCGGCGGAGCGGGCGGGCGACCTCTCTGGCCTGCTCAACCCGCTGGGCCAACCGGTCGTCGTGTACAACCCGGCAACCGGCAAACCGTTTGCCGGCAACATTGTTCCCGTCAGCGCGCAGGCCGCGGCTCTGCTGCAGCTCTATCCTTCGCCTGACATTGCCGGCAATTCGCTTTATAACTACCAGGTGCCGATTCTCAACAGCAGCCATCAAGATGCGCTGCAGTTACACCTGGACCAGACCATCGGCCACAAGGACGAGGTCTATGGGAACTTCAACTTTCAGAGCACGCGGGCCAGCGGCAGCAACCTCTTCGCCTTTACCGACACTACAGATGCCCTCGGCATCAACACCAACATTCACTGGTCACACCGCTTCAGCCAGCGGCTCTTCGTTTATACGGGCTATCAGTTCAGCCGGCTGAGAACCAACATCGTTCCCTATTTTGAAAACCGCCGCAACGTCTCCGGTGAGGCCGGCATCTCGGGCAACAACCAGGATCCAACCAATTGGGGCCCCCCGGCGCTCACGTTTTCCAGCGGCATTACCGCCCTTAGCGATCAACAGAGCTCCTTCGATCGAAACCGGACCGATAGCTTTTCAGAATCCATCGCCCTTTATCGCGGTCGGCACAACTTCACCGTGGGCGGCGATCTGCGCAAACAGGAATTCAACTATTTCTCGCAGACGGAACCCCGCGGCACGTTCACCTTTACCGGCGCGGCGACGCAAAGTACGTCCGCCGGCGCCACTACAGGGGGCTCAGATCTCGCCGACTTTCTGCTTGGCATACCCGATACCAGTTCCATCGCCTTCGGCAACGCAGATAAGTATCTGCGTGCGCCGGCGTACGATCTCTACGGCACAGACGACTGGCGCATCCTGCCCAACCTCACCATCAACGCCGGCCTGCGCTGGGAATACGGAGCGCCGATCACCGAATTGAAAGGGCGCCTGGTGAATCTTGACGTTGCTTCCGGCTTCACTGCCGTCGCTCCCGTGCTCGCCAGCGATCCCGTGGGCTCGCTCACCGGCAGCCACTATCCCAGCTCGCTCATCCGCCCAGACAAGCGCGGTTTCGAGCCGCGCATCGGTATTTCCTGGCGGCCCATCCCTGCCTCCACTGTGGTTGTGCGCGGCGGCTACGGCATTTATGACGACACGTCGGTTTACCAGACCTCCGCGCTCGCGCTGGCCCAGCAAGCGCCGCTCTCGAAAAGCCTGAGCGTGCAAAACAGCACCGCGTGCCCGCTTACTCTGGCCAATGGCTTCATTCCCTGTTCTTCGATTACGGCCAACACTTTTGCGGTGGATCCCGATTTTCGCGTCGGCTATGCACAGACGTGGCAGTTATCGGTACAGCGCGATCTGCCGTTCGCGTTGCAGATGACGGCGACCTATCTTGGCGTCAAGGGCACGCGCGGGGTGCAGCAGTTTCTGCCCAATACTTATCCCATCGGCGCAACCAATCCTTGTCCTGACTGTCCGTCCGGCTTTGTCTACGAGGCGTCCGGCGGCGACTCCACCCGGCAGTCGGGCCAGGTGCAACTACGCCGCAGATTGCGCAGCGGCTTCACGGCATCGCTGCTCTATACCTAC
>Ga0182015_10002862_pt1 | contig 20102 bp, 14 predicted proteins | sample 712P3MmetaG_FD_120478 | JGI IMG/M metagenome (GOLD analysis project Ga0182015, IMG submission 120478) | Permafrost microbial communities from Stordalen Mire, Sweden - 712P3M metaG | ecosystem: Environmental > Terrestrial > Soil > Wetlands > Permafrost | place: Sweden: Stordalen | collected...
ACGCAGATCTCCCTGCAGTTCGACCTGGACCGCAACATCGATGCAGCAGCGCAGGACGTGCAAACCGGGATCGACGCGGCCGGCGGGCAACTCCCCAAGAATCTGCCGACGCCGCCGACCTATCGCAAAGTCAACCCCGCCGATTCCCCGATCCTCATCCTGGCGGTGCATTCGGATGTCTTGCCGGTGACCACGGTCGACGACTATGCCGAGAACATCCTCGCGCAGCAGGTCTCGCAGATTCCGGGCATCGCGCAAGTGACGATCGGCGGGCAGCAGAAACCGGCCGTTCGCGTGCAGGTCGACCCGGTCAAACTCGCGGCGCTCGGTTTACAGCTGGAAGACGTCGCCGGCGTCATCACGCAGGCGACGGTGGACGCGCCGAAGGGCTCCATCAACGGGCCGACGCGCAGCATGACGATTTACGACAACGACCAACTTCTGAAAGCCGCTCCGTGGAACGACGTGGTGGTGGCCTACAAGAACGGGGCTCCGGTACGCATCCGCGACATCGGCGTCGCGGTGGACGGCCCGGAAAATATGCTGATGCAGGGATCGCAGAACGGCCACCGGGGCATATTGCTGCTGATCTTCAAACAGCCGGGCGCGAACGTCATCGATGCGGTTGAGCGCGTGCAGGCACTGCTGCCGCACGCGTTGACTTCGGTGCCGCCCTCGATCAAGGTGGATACGATCGCCAATCGCACGACCACCATCCAGGCCTCGGTGCGCGACGTGGAGTTCACGCTCGCTCTCACCATCGCCCTGGTCGTGATGGTGATATTCCTCTTTCTGCGCAATGCCTGGGCGACCATCATTCCGGGCGTTACCGTACCGCTGGCGCTGCTCGGCACGGCGGCGATGATGTACGTGCTTCACTACAGTCTCGACAACTTGTCGCTGATGGCATTGACGATTGCCGTCGGCTTCGTGGTCGACGACGCCATCGTGATGTTGGAAAACATCTACCGGCACATCGAATCGGGTCTCAGCCCGTTGGAGGCGACGCTGAAGGGCGCCGGCGAGATCGGCTTTACGATCATGTCCATCAGCGTCTCGCTGGTTGCGGTATTCATTCCGCTGCTCCTGATGGGCGGCATCATCGGCCGGCTGTTCCGGGAATTCGCGATCACCATGACGGCGACCATCGCCGTCTCGGCCTTCGTCGCCCTCACGCTCTCGCCCACCATGTGCGCGCTCTTCCTGCGCGATGAGAAACACGTGAAGCATGGCAAGGTATACATGGCGGTCGAACGCGCGTTCGACAAGATCCTGAAGGGGTATACGCGCGGGCTGGACTTCGTGTTGGACCACCAGCGCGCGACCCTGATGGTGTTCCTGGCCACGGTCGCCGCCAGCGTCCTTCTGTATATCTACATCCCCAAGGGATTCTTCCCGCAACAGGACACCGGCATCATCGTCGGATTGACCGATGCGCCGCAGGATGTCTCGTTCGATGAGATGCTTCGCCGTCAGAACGCGCTCATGGCGGTGGTCGCGCGGGATCCCGGCGTCGCAGGCTACGGCAACTTCCTCGGCGGCAGCCGGCCGGTCAACAACGGCTTCGTCATCCTCGGGCTCAAGCCGCGCGACGAGCGCACCGAGAGCGCCGATGACATCATCAACCGCCTGCGGCCTCAGCTCGCGAAGGTGCCCGGCGCGACGCTATTCCTGCAAGCCGCACAGGATCTCAACATCGGCGGCCGCACGGCGCGCACCCAGTACCAATACACGCTCGAGGATTCGGATATCGACGAGCTGAACGAATGGTCGCCGAAACTGCTCGAGAGCCTGAAGAAGCTGCCCATGCTGCGCGACGTGGCTTCCGATCAGCAGTCCTCCAGCGGCATGCTGTCGTTGGAGATCGACCGCGACCAGGCGGCGCGCTTCGGCATTCAGCCGGCCGCCGTCGATCAGGCGCTGTACGACGCCTTCGGCCAGCGTCAGGCGGCGCAGTTCTTCACGCAAGCCAACAGCTACCACGTGATCCTGGAGATCACGCCGTCGCTGCAGGCCGATCCGCACTCGCTCGATAAAATATACTTGAAATCCCCTCTGACCAACCAGATGGTGCCGCTCTCGGCGATGACCAAGTACGACACTCAGCACGTCACCTATCTGTCGATCAGCCACCAGGGGCAATTCCCCGCGGTCACGCTGTCATTCAATCTCGCGCCGGGCGCGGCGTTGGGCGACGCGGTCGACGCCATCAATCGGGCGTCAGCCGACATGCAATTGCCGGCGCGCATCATCGGCAGCTTTCAGGGCACGGCTCAGGCATTCCAGAGCTCGTTGCGGAGCCAGCCTTATCTGATTCTGGCCGCACTCGTGGCCGTGTACATCATTCTCGGCATGCTTTACGAGAGCTACATTCATCCGCTGACGATCCTTTCGACGCTCCCCTCGGCGGGCGTCGGCGCACTGCTGATACTGCTCATCTTTCACTTCGAGTTGTCGGTGATGGCGCTGATCGGCATCATTCTGCTCATCGGCATCGTGAAGAAGAACGGCATCATGATGGTGGACTTTGCGATCCAGGCCGAGCGTGAGCAGCATCTGTCGCCGCACGATGCCATTCGCCAGGCGTGCCTGCTGCGGTTTCGCCCCATCATGATGACCACCATGGCGGCTCTTCTCGCGGCGCTGCCGCTGGCGCTCGGCCGGGGCACGGGATCGGAGCTGCGCCAGCCGCTGGGATACACCATGGTGGGTGGACTGATCGTGAGCCAGGCGCTGACGCTGTTCACCACGCCGGTGATATACCTCTATCTGGATGAATTCAGCCTGTGGCTCAAGGGGCGCCGCCGCAGGGGACATAAAACCCCCGCCGAGGAGGCACTGCAGCCTCCCGATCGAGAAGCGCCGCTGGGGGAGACGACGTGAAGATCCTATTGGTCGAGGATAACGAGCGGGTCAGTCAATTCGTGGTCAAGGGGCTGCAGGAGGCCGGACACACCACCGACCATGCCGTCAACGGCCGCGACGGAATGTTCCTCGGGGCGAGCGAGCCGTACGATGTGATCATCATGGACCGCATGCTGCCTGGCGACATCGATGGGCTCGCGATCATCGAAGTGCTCCGCAAGGCGGGAAAGACGACGCCGATTCTCATCTTGAGCGCCTTGTCGGAGGTGGACGACCGCATCCGCGGCCTGCGCAGCGGCGGCGACGACTACCTGACCAAACCCTTTGCCTTCGGCGAGCTGCTCGCTCGCCTCGACGCGCTGCATCGCCGCTCCCACGGCATCAACCGGGAGATCCCGCTGTCGGTGGGCGACTTGCATATGGACCCGATGTCGCGCAAGGTTACCCGCGGCGATCGCCCGATCTCGCTTCAGCCGCGGGAGTTCAAGCTGCTCGAGTACCTGATGCGGCACGCCGATCAAGTCGTCACGCGCACCATGCTGCTCGAGAACGTATGGGATTATCACTTCGATCCGCAGACCAACGTGGTCGATGTGCACATCAGCAAGCTGCGGCAGAAGATCGACGCGGAATTCGAGCGGCCGCTGCTGCGCACCGTTCGCAATGCGGGGTATATGGTGACGGCCGGCGGCTAGGGGGCTCCGCATGATGCGCTCTTCCGCACTCTCCCTGGCGGTCGCCTACGTCGCGCTCGGCATCGTCTCGCTGGTGCTGTTTGCGGCGCCGCTCTGGTATGCGTGGCAGGTCACGATACAGGACGGGCGCAGCGAGATCCTGCAATCGGATGCGCAGCGGTTGACCGACGTGTATCGACGCGACGGCGGGGTGGCACTGAAGAACTTCATCGATGCGCGCGTCAACATGCAGATCGCGGGTGATCGCATACTGCTCTTCACCGACTCCACCCTCAAGCCGCTGTCCGGCAACCTGCGGATCTGGCCGAGCAACGTACCGGCGGCGACCGGCAACTACCGGATCAACATCGATTTCGGCGACCGCGCCAGGCAGGACACCCTGGTGCACGTGGCGCATCTCGGCGATTATTACCTTCTCGTCGGCCGGGACAACAAGCTGTTTGCACCCCTCGAGCGGCGGTTCTGGTACGGGTTGACCGCGGCCATTGCCGTCCTGTCCATCGCCGGGCTGATGGTCGGGCTGATAACGCGCCGTGCGCTCATGTCGCGCGTCTACAGCATCGGCCGAACCGTGACGGCCATCATTCATGGCGACTTGAAGCACCGCCTGCCGACCAATCTGAGCGACGACGAACTCGACACGCTTGCACGCACCATCAACGGCATGCTCGAACAGATCGAGCAGCTCGTGCACGGCGTACGCAATGTCTCGAACTCCATCGCTCATGACCTGCGCACGCCTCTCGCCGAACTCCGATCCAGGCTGGAAGAGCTTGCACTGATGCGTCCTCCGCCCGATGCGACGTTCTCGGAGATCGACGGCGCGGTGGCCGACGTCGATCGCGTCATCCGCATATTCGACGCGCTGTTGCGCCTGGCGCAAATCGATGCCGGCCTGCGCCGCTCCGGCTTCGTGACCCTGGATCTCGCCGAGCTCGCAGCGACCGCGGTCGAGTTCTATGCGCCCGCCGCGGAGCTCAGAAACATCCGCCTCACCTTGCATGCGCAAGCCCCGCTCCAGGTGTCCGGCGACCCCGTGCTCATCGCGCAAGCGCTCAGTAACCTGATCGACAATGCGCTGAAATTCGCACCGGAGAACGGCCTTATCGAGGTGACCATCCGCCGCCGGTCCGACGGTCTCGCCGAGATCGCGGTGACGGACAACGGCCCCGGCATTTTGGATTCGGAGAAGGCAAAGGTCGTGGAGCGTTTCTACCGGGGAGATGCCAGTCGCGGCACGCCGGGAGTGGGTTTGGGTCTGAGCCTCGCGCAGGCCGTCGCAAAGCTCCACGGCAGCGCTCTGGAGCTCTCGAATCGCGACCCCGGATTGCGCGCGGTGATTGCGGTCGCTTGCATCGATCCGGCCGTTTCGTCTGGCGTGGCACCGTCAAACGGGCGGGCAGCGGCCTTCGAATGAGACATATTTAGACTTTCATACTCGGGTTTGCGAGCCAGTACCGGGTCGCCGGTGCTGCCCCTCCTATGATCGAGTCATGTCATCCGTCGTGACACGAGGACTCGGGCTTCCATGAACGCCATTTCCACGTTCTTCGACCGGCTATTTTTTGCGGTGACCTGCGTCTTGGGTTGGGTGATATTCCCGATGTTCATCCTCGTGGGCGCCGCAGCACTCCTGTGCTACGCACTGATCGCCGAGCTCTTCTCGTCGATGGCGGCGGCTCCCATCGACCGCGACGAACCCACCGTGCAGAGCCCCGCCAGCCGGCTCTACCGCCCGCTTCACCCGTAAGACGATCCCTACGGCCCGACACCGGACTCGCCGGTATCCAGTTCCGGCGGCGGGCGCCTATGCTCGCGCTCGTACGATTCTTACGAGGAGCGAGCCATGGGTAATGCAAATTCGAGCGACAACGACAAGGCGCGGGGGGCGACGGCCTCCGAGCGCAACCTGCGCGGCACTGCCCTGAAGGGCTCCGAGCAGAAATCGGCGGCGGATCACACCACCTACGAGGAGCGGCGCAACCCCGACACCGAGTTGCACGTCGATGAGGAGAGAGACACCCTCTATAACGACGGCTTGGACCTCGAGGATGATTCCGGGGAGACACTCGCTGGCACCCGGGGGAACTCGTCCGGCATCAAGCCCTAATATCCAGCCTGTAGGACAACGGAGCGTCGCTTTGTAGGACAACCCGACGCTCCGTCCACAATCGATTCTGCGAGCGCGAACGGCAGCACAATTCCAGCATCTTAGGCACGGCGCCTCATTACGCAGTGCGACAATGACAGCCCTCGATTCATTGAAGGGGCTCGGAGTTGGAGCGTCTGCAGGTGGGCTTTTTTCGCATTGGACGCCGCCTCAAACTGCGCCTTCGCCGGGGACTATTGGTCGGCATTGCCGGACGACTGGCACTGGCCTTCGTGACGGTCGCCATTCTGGCAGTCTCGGCGAATGTGGTCGTGGAGCGCGGAGTACGAGTGGTGCGGTCGACTCGCGTCGATCGCGGCCAGTTTTCGCCCGTACCATCCGCCCCGATCGAAATCGCGCGGATGCTGCTCTCGTCCCCGACCGCCGCCCCGGGCGGCGACCTTGCGGCTGCTGAACCTGCCTGGCACCCCGCCGTCGAAACCGGCATCCGCCGATTCGTCAGCGCCGTCGATCGCTTTCAAAGCTCGACCGAGGTTCGCGCCTCTTCTGAGTCCCCCGACTCGTCCGCCGATGCGGACTCGAGCGTGAAGGAGCTCGAGGGCGCGGCGAAAGATTTTCGACGGCTCCTCCTTAGGCCTTCCCTCGGGTCCGAACTGGACGCGGCGCTGGTCGGCTACCAGCAGGCGGGTGCCGCCTACGTGCAGGCGGCCGATAGGCGCCGCGCCGCGGTCCGGGAATATCTATCGCATTTGGACGACTTGGACGGCCGCATCACCTCTTCCATCAACACCGGCTGGAAGATTTTCGGGCGCGTGCTCGCCCGGGAATCTTTGCTCAAACTCCATGCCGATATCGAGGAGCTGCGCCGGCGATTCTCCGCGATCGGCGGCCCTGACGGCGTGTCGCCCGCTCTTGCGGAAACAACCGCGAGCGAGCTCTCATTGAGAAAGGCATACGACGCCAGCGAGCGCGGTCTCATCAAATCCCAAGGCGAGGGTTGGGTAGGCCAAACGCGCGACGATTTCGCGCACATGGCCGATCTGCGCGAGGACGTGGCCGAAGCTGCCGCGCAGATTCAGGACGGGCGCCAAAGGCTCGCTTCCTGGAAAGCCCGGTTGTCGGCGTCGGCATCGACGGCGCGCGCCGGCGCCGGGACGAATGCGGCCGGTGAGCCTCCGGGCGCCCCCAACCCAGCCTCGAAGATGCTCGTGACCCCGGCGGCACCCGCGAGGATATCGCCGGTGGTCGCGGCGGCCACCACCACCACCACGACCACGGATACCCTTCCCGACCCCCGCAGGCGGTTCACCGTGGCATGCATCACCGCTGGAGTGCTCGCGCTGTTATCCGCCATCTCTTTCTGGACGGTGCGCAGCATCCTGATTCCGGTCGACCGCATACTCGACGCCACGCGGAAACTTGCAGGCGGAGACGTCGCGGTTCGGGTGCCGCGCGGCGGAATGAAAGAGCTGGACTCCCTGGCACGCGCGTTCAATAGGATGGCTTCGCAGCTCAGGACCGCGCGGAACATCACGCTCGATTACCATCGGCATCTGGAATCGCAGGTGGAACAACGCACCCGCCAACTGCAGCATCTCGCGGAGCGGGATCCGCTCACGCTGCTCGCCAACCGCCGCCGGCTCTTCGTCTTGCTCAATCAGTCCATCCAGCGCGCACGCGAAATCGGCTGCGGTGTCGCGGTATTTTTCATCGATCTGGACAACTTCAAGAACCTCAATGACGGGATGGGCCACGGATTCGGCGATCGCGCATTGATCAGCGTGGCACAGCGGCTGGAGGAGACCGCGGTGGAATTCGGGTTTGCGGCCCGCCTGGGAGGCGATGAGTTCACGGTGGTGCACGAGGAGGTGTCTTCCGAGCAAGATGCGCACGAGACCGGTCGCAGGCTTGTGGAGGCCTTCCGCAGACCGCTTGCGGTGGAGGGCCGCGAGATTACGGTCAGCGTGAGCATCGGAGCGAGCCTTTATCCCGATCACGAGCAACGCGCCGAGGACTTGTTGAGCGCGGCCGACGCGGCGCTCTTCCGCGCCAAGGCCCTCGGCCGCAACCAGCTCGCGATGTTCACGCCGGAGCTTCTGGAAAACGCCACCCGTAAGTTCACCACCGAACAGGGCATCCGCCGTGCGCTCGAACGCGAAGAATTCGAGTTGGTATATCAACCCGAGGTGAGCTTGGACAGCCTCGAGGTGGGCTTGGTGGAGGCTCTGGTCCGCTGGCGCTTGCCGGATGGCCGGCTGGCGGCGCCCGATGAATTTCTGGCCATCACCGAGGAATCAGGCCTGATTCTCGAGCTCGGCGATTGGGTATTGCGAAACGCCATGCGGGCCGCGTCGAATTGGCGCCGCGGGGCGTGGCCTGAGGTCAAGGTGGCGGTCAATGTCTCCGCCCGCCAGTTGATCGACCACGGATTCGTTCATCGCATTCAGGAATTACTGCGCGAATATGAGCTGCCTCCGACGTGCATCGAGCTCGAGCTGACCGAATCCGTATTGCAAACCGGCCGCGCCACCATCGAGTCGCTGCGGCTGCTGCGCTCGATGGGGATAGACATCGCGCTGGACGATTTTGGCACCGGCTATTCGTCACTCGCCTCGCTGGAACAGCTGCCGCTATCCCGTATCAAACTCGATCGAAGCCTGATCGCCGGTATCGACACGAACCCTCGGTCGGCGGCCATCGCACTCGCCCTCATCCGGCTGTGCGACAAGCTCGACATCGAGGTGACGGCGGAAGGAATCGAGCGCGAGAGTCAGTTCGCCTGCCTGGCGGAGAGCCGCGCCATGTACCTGCAGGGCTATCTGATCGCGCATCCCGTGAGCGAGAGCGAGATCCTCGTGGTCAACAGCCTGATGCCGCAGGTCATGCATGACCTCATGTTGGGCATCGACCCTAAGGCGGATTCACCGAAAGCCCCGCAACGCGTTAAGATTCCGAGCCATGGTTGATCATTCACGGCTCATAACGGCGGCCCTGGCCGCTCTCGCGTTGGGGTTCCTGGCTTCGATGAGCTTCGGGCAGACCCCCGAGCAGGAGAAGGCCTGGGCGGAGGATCGGGCCCGCGCCACCGCCGCGGCCAAAGCGACCCAGGAGCGCCTGGCGCAGGAACGGGCTGCCCGCAAGGCCAATCCCATGGCCTGGGTCCGGAGCCTCGATCCGATGACGACCGGGGGCTGGGAGTTTCGCAGCGTAGCGACCGACGGTTCTTGGGCCGATTTCAGCAGCACCCATCAGTTCAAACGCTCGGGACAGATCGTGACCGTTTGGATGAGGCATGAATATGCGGAACCTCAGACAGGCGACGGCAATCCGTACTTGAGCGCGGTCCAGAAGACTCAGTACGACTGCAAGAAGCAGCAGTCCCGGGACCTCCTGGTCGTGTACTACTCCGCCAACAACATCCAGGGCAACGAAGAAACCGACGAAGCCGATCCGAAGAACACGCCGTGGAGCGCCATTGTCCCGGGAACGCGCGACGAATCGAACTTCCTGTGGGCCTGCGCTCAAGCCCGTCCCGGCGCCAAGTGAATCGTCGCCGACAAGAGACGTGACCGGTCGGCGCAGGGGCCTACCAGAATCTCCACCTCTCCCGGCTCGAACACCGGCTCGAGGTTCAAGCCGAGAAAACGCAAGTCCTTCGCGGCCAGCGGCAGCGTGACCGCGCCAGACTGGCCGGGCTCGAGACGAATCTTGGCGAAGCCTTTGAGTTCGAGGACAGGGCGCACCACGCTCGCCAGCTTGTCATGGATGAACAGGAACACGGTCTCCTCCGCCGCTCGGCTGCCCTCGTTGGTTACGTCCACGCGGACAGCTACCGTATCGCTTTCGGCCACGCTGTCACGGCTCACCTGAAGATTGGACAGCCGAAAGCGCCCATAAGTGAGCCCAAAACCGAACGGGAACAGGGGATCGTTGGAGACATCCAGGTATTTGCTGGTATAGGGATCCAAGGAATTGGCCGGTCGGCCGGTAGGCCGCGCGGCGAAGAAGAGTGGAATTTGCCCCACGCTCCGAGCCCAGCTCACCGGGGTCCGTCCGCTCGGGCTCACCCGGCCGATCATCACGTCGGCGAGCGCATTGCCTGCTTCGCTTCCCAGAAACCAGGCTGCGAGAACCGCGTCGGCGCGCTCGATCAGCCACGGAACGATCAACGGCCGCCCCGAAAACAAAACGACGATGACGGGCTTGCGCAGTGCCCGAGCGCGGTCGAACACGGTTTCGGCAAATTGGCGCTGGCGGCCGGGCAAATGCGGATGCGCGCGGCTCGCGGCCTCGCCGCTCATCGTCGCCGCCTCGCCGAGACAGAGGACGATCGCGTCTCCGTGAGCGCACAAGTCCAATGCTCGAGCCGTGCCGCCGGCAACGTCCGCGCCCTCGATGTCCACCCCCGCTTCGAAGGACACCTGTGCATCGGACATGGCGGCCTTGAGCCCGCCGAGCACCGTGACATGGCCCTCCGGCGTGGCGGCGCCCCACCAGGGTCCGCGCATGTCAGCCGACGCGTCGGCCAGCGGACCTATGACGGCAACCCGGATCGTGCTGGGGAAAGGCAGCACATCGCGCTCATTTTTCAGCATCACCAGCGAGCGGGCGGCCACTGCACGGGCGAATCGACGGCGTGTCTCGACCGCCTCCGCACTCTCCGTCACCGAACCGCGGCGATACGGATCGTCGAACAGCCCCAGCTTCCATTTGAGCGCCAGCACGCGGCGCACCGACTCATCGATGTCCTCGGAGCTCACCCAGCCTCGGTCGAGCGCAATCGGCAGCCCGTGTCGGTACGCGTTCGCCATCATGTCGATATCGACGCCTGCTTTCAGCGAGAGCGCCGCCGCTTGCGCAAGATCGGCCGCGATGCCGTGATGGATGAGCTCGGCCACGGCGTTATAGTCGCTCACGATGACGCCGTTGAATCCCAGCCGGCGCCGCAGCCATCCCTTGAGCAGAGCGGCATTCGCGGTCATGGGAATGCCGGCAAGATCGGTGAACGCGGGCATGACGGATGCCACGCCGGACGCCACCGCAGCCGTGAACGGCGGCAGGTACACTTCACGCAGCGTACGCTCGGAGATGTCGACCGATGCATAGTCGCGCCCCGCCGTGACTGCGCCGTAGGCGCAATAGTGCTTCGCGCAGGCCGCCAGTACGCCGCCGTCGGACAGATCGCTGCCTTGGAAGCCGCGCACCTTGGCCTCGGCCAGACGCATGCCGACGTACGGGTCCTCGCCGGGTCCTTCGGCGCTGCGTCCCCAGCGGGGATCGCGCGCCACGTCCAACATCGGCGCAAATGTCATCGCGAGACCATCCGCGGCCGCCTCCTTGGCCGCCTCGCGGGCCGTCAGAGCCCAGAGTTCCGAATCGAAGGCCGCCGCCTCACCGAGCGGAATGGGGAACAGCGTTCGATATCCATGGACCACATCGAAGCCGATGAGCAGCGGAATACCGAGGCGCGACTCCTCGACCGCCAGGCGCTGCATGTCCCGAACCGCGGTCGCACCCGTCAGATTCAGAAGATTCCCGATGGTACCCGCGCGGATCGCTTCGGTGGAGTCGCCGGCGATGACCGGTCCCGTCACTGTGGTTCCGGCCGTCGTCATGGTGAGCTGGCCGAGCTTTTCGGCGAGCGACATCTCCCGTATGAGCCGGTCGATGTGGTTCACGGCAACCTGTGTCATTCGCGCCCGCCGGATAGCGCAGCACCCGGCTTCGGCGTGATCGATGATAATGGATGAATTGTCCCGCTCCTCGAGTGGTAAACGCATGATCATAAATCGGACCAAGCCCGTAAGCACTCCCTCCAGCGAGCTGGAGGAAATCGCGCAGGCCGGCTTGTGGCCTCAATTGAGCATGATGCGCCGGGCGCTCTGGGCCTCACCGGTGCGCAAGTCCCTCCTCGTGCTGGCGAGCTGCATATTCCTCATAGTCGCCGCCACCGCATTCGGCCAGATCCGGCTCAACGGCTGGAACCAGCCTTTCTATGACGCCCTGTCACATCGCAATTCCCACGAATTCCTGATCCAGCTCGGGATCTTCGGGGTCATCGCGGGCGCGCTCCTGGTACTGAACGTCGCGCAGCGCTGGTTCGGAGAAACCTTGAAATTGAAGCTCCGTCAGGGGCTGGTGCAAGACCTGGTGGAGAATTGGATGGCGCCGGGACGGGGCTTCCGTCTTGCGAACGCCGGCGAGATCGGCATCAACCCTGATCAGCGCATGCACGAGGATGCACGCCACCTCACCGAGCTCTCGGCGGATTTGGGCATCGGCCTGCTGCAGGACTCCCTGCTGCTCGCGATGTTCATCAAGGTTCTGTGGTCCCTGTCGAGCTCCTTCGTGTTCCACGTGGCCGGGAGGTCGATCGCGGTACCGGGGTATATGGTATGGGCGGCAATCCTCTATTCGGGGTCCGCCTCCCTGTTGAGTTACTGGGTAGGAAAAAGCCTGATCGGCCGCAATGCCGAGCGCTACGCCCGCGAAGCCGATCTGCGCTTTTCCCTGGTGCGCGTGAACGAGCACATCGACTCGATCACGCTCGCCGGCGGGGAGCCCGACGAGGCCAGACGCATCGAGTTCGATTTGAACAATGTTCTGCGGGCGACGCGCCTATTGGTGAGGGGAACGACCAACTTGACCTGGGTGACGGCCGGCTACGGCTGGTTCACGATGGTTGCACCGATTTTGGTCGCTGCGCCGCTGTACTTTGCAGGCGAGTTGACCTTCGGCGGCCTCATGATGGCCTCAGGCGCTTTCATTCAGGTTCAGTCCTCGCTGCGCTGGTTCGTCGATAATTTCTCGACGCTCGCCGACTGGCGAGCTACGCTCCTTCGCGTCGCGAGCTTCCGCCGGGCGCTTCTTGCCTGCGATGATCTGCACGAGGTCGCGAGCCGGATCGACTACGCCGAGGGAGAGCCGGGAAAGATCGTCATCGACCGGCTCGAGATTGCCTCATCGGTGGGCGCCGCCAAGCTCGCCGAATCGCACGTCGAGGTGAAATCGGGCGAGCGCGTACTCGTGATCGGCGAGAGCGGAAACGCCCGGACACTATTCTTCAGAGCTCTTGCCGGCCTTTGGCCATGGGGCGCGGGGCGGATTGCGCGGCACGCCGGCGAGTCGGTGCTGTATCTGCCGCGCACGTCGTATCTTCCGCCCGGCACCTTGCGCGAGGTGCTTGCGTATCCATCGGCTATCGCCGCATTCCAGACCGAAGCGTGCATCAACGCTCTTGAGCGCGTCGGTCTCGAGCGGCTCTCGCCCATGCTCGATGAGTCGCGGCGCTGGGAGAGCGAGTTGAGCGAGGGAGAGCATCAGAGCTTGGCATTTGCGCGTGCGGTGCTGCACGCACCCGCGTGGTTGATCATCGATGAGGCACTCGAGACGCTCGAAGCGGACACGATGCCCAAGGTCATCAATATTTTCTCCAAGGACCTCGAGCACACGGGAGTTCTTTACATCGGCCGCGCCGGCGCGCACGATGGATTGTTCGGGCGTACGCTGCATCTCATCAACGATGCCCTGCCCGATGGCTCCGGGTCCCCGCGATTCACGAAGAAAGCGGCGGTTTCCACCACCTAGCACGCACGCATCGCGTGCACGGGCGACGCGCCTCGCACCGTTTGGGCGCCGGCAGCATTTGTTGCTTTGCGCCCTCGAGATCGTTGCGTTCGAGCATCCGCTGTGCAGGCAAACGAAGCGTGTCAATGAAACAACTTGAAGCTGTGACCGATCTAACATAAAACATTCACATAGAGTTGAACGCGATCACGTTCGACTCGGACGACTTGTCCTTTACTTAAGTCGACATCGATGCCGGCTTGTGCCCAGTCCGTACCCTACGCGGAGGTTGACGATGGGAGTGTCACAGCTAAGAGAAGAGTCCAGTCCTTCAGATTTCCTGGACTCCCTAAACCGATTCAGCAAGGAACACCGTGCGCAGCGCTGGGAGGGAACTCTCGGCGACTTTCTGACCCATATTCTGCCGACGCGGCCCGCGTCGTACACGCGCACGAGTCATGAATATATCTGGGACATGCTCCTCTGGCACGGCCGCGATACCGAGGGAGACGATGTCCAGAAGGCCCGCGAGCTCTTCAGACGCGAGCTGTTCGGCGTGGACGAGCCCCTGCGGCGCGTGGTGGATTACTTCAAGGCGGCTGCCGCGGGATCCGACGTCGGCAGGCGGCTCCTGCTCCTCCTGGGGCCGCCCTCTGGGGGAAAATCGACCCTGGCCATTCTCCTCAAACGAGGTCTCGAGGAGTACAGCCGCACCGACGAAGGCGCGCTCTACGGGATCAAGGGGTCGCCGCTACGCGAATCTCCCCTGAACGTCATTCCGACCAGTCTTCGGCCGGAGTTCCGCACCGTCTACGGCGTCGACATCAGCGGGGAGATCTCTCCTTGGGCCCGCGATTACATCGACCGCGAATGCGAGGGCGATTATCTGCGCATACCCGTGGAACGCATCTTCCTGTCGGAGGCGGCCCGATGTGGAATCGGCACGTACGCTCCGCATGATCCCTCGACCGCCGATATCGCGGACCTGGTCGGGTCGGTCGACCTCTCCAAAGTCGCTCATGTGGGCGATGAAGGGGATCCGCGCGCCTGGTCCTGGTCCGGAGCGGTCTATGCGGCGAGCCGCGGCGTTCTGGAGATGATCGAGATCTTGAAGGTCAAACGCGAGTTTCTCTATTTGCTGCTGACCATGACTCAGGAGAAGAACGTCAAGGTGGCGAGATTTCCGCTCATCTACCTGGACGAAACCATCCTCGCGCACACGAACCTCGCGGAATTCAATCGTTTCCTTCAGGAGAAGGAGAACGAGGCCCTGCTCGATCGCATGGTCATCATCAAGGTCCCCTACGCGCTGTCCTACAAGGACGAGGCCCGAATCTACAAGAAGCTGGTTTATGGTGCGCCCGCCTTCCGCAATACCCATCTGGACCCGCACGTCCTGCATCTCGCCGCCGTGTTCGCCATTCTTACCCGTCAGGTCAAACCCGAACGCGAAGGACTCGACCTGCCCAAGAAGGTCAGACTATTCGCCGGCGAGGCGGTGGAGGGCTTCTCGGAAACCGAGGCGGCACGGCTGCGCACCGAGTCTCCGGACGAGGGACTCTCGGGCATCAGTCCGCGGTTCGTCATCAATGCACTCTCGACTGCCATCACCCGCGGCAATTCGCACAGTCTGACGAGCATGGAGCTCCTCCTCGCGCTCAAGGATGCGATCGAGAGCGACGCGCGAATCGACAGCAAGCAAAAGAAGCTTTGGTTCGATCACCTGGTGACCGCCCGAAAGGAATTCTACAACCGTTGGGTCAAGGAGGACGTGCACCGAGCGCTGTTTGCATCCTTCCAGGACGAGGCGCAGCAGCTGCTCGAGAAGTACCTGGACGAGATCGAGGCCTCGCTCGATCAGCGCAAGGTCACCGACCCGATGACCGGCGAGAACCGCGCGCCGGACGAGCGCTTCATGCGTTCGGTCGAGGAAAAAATCAAGGTGTCGGAATCCGGAAAGCAATCCTTCCGTCAGGAGGTCATTCGCAAAGCGATGGTCGCCTTCAAGGCGGGAGAGAAGTTCCGGCTGGCGAGCCACGCCCGGATTCGCGAGGCCATCGAGCAATACCTGTTCGAGGAGCGGCGCGATGTGCTTCGCCTGGTGACATCCACGGCGCGACCCGACGACGAGGCGCGCAAAAAGATATCCGTGGTGCAGGAGCGCCTCGTCAGCGAGTATGGATACGATGAGCACAGCGCGCAAGAGGCACTGAACTACGTGACCACGCTCTTGTCTCAGGAATAGATGGTGACTGCATGATCGGCAAGCCGCATAGGGAAACCCGATGAGCTCCGGCTCGGCTGGGGGCGAGTCACAGACACTCAATGGCTGGTATGAACTGTTCTCGCGCGGAGCGCGGGACTGGCTGAGGCATAACGAGAAGATCCGGGACGCGGTGCGATCCCATCTGCCGCAGATCGTTGCCGGCGCGGACGTGATCAATGACGGCGCGCGAACGGTTCGCGTGCCGGTTCGTATGCTCGAGCATTACCGCTTCCGCCTTCTCTCCAATGGCGAGGCTCAGGGCGTCGGACAGGGCAACGCCAAACCCGGCGACGTGCTCGGCCAATCCAACCCAAGCGGTGCTTCCGGCCAGAAGGGTGCGGGAGGCAAGGATCACGGCGGCATCGAGCTCATGCTCGAATTCAAGGTTGACGATATCGTCGACTGGCTCTGGGACGATCTCAAGCTGCCGAATCTCAAGCCGCGCGTCGGCGCCACGGAAGACGCCGAATGGAAGCGCGAGGGTTGGGACAGGCGCGGTGCGCGTTCCAGACTGGACCGCCGCCGCTCGCTCAAGGAGTCGGTCAAGCGCCGGGCGCTCGATGCTTCCTCGCCCGCGTTCACGGACGAGGATTTGAGGTATCGGCAATTGGCGCGGCGCCGTCAGCCGGCGGTGCGTGCGGCGGTATTCTTTCTGCTCGATGTCTCGGGCAGCATGTCCGATCGGGACCGCCAGCTTGCCAAGACATTCTTCTTTTGGGTGTCGGCGGGGCTCAAGCGCGAGTACAAGGCGCTCGACATCGTGTTCGTTGCGCATACGACCGAAGCCTGGGAATTCAACGAGGCGGATTTTTTCAAGGTCACCGGCACCGGCGGGACGGTCGCCTCCGTCGGCTTGAACAAGGTGAAGGAGATCATGGATCAGCGCTTCGATCCTTCCGCCTGCAACGTCTACCTGTTCTATGCCTCCGACGGCGACAATGCCTCGGACGACCGGGTGGCGGCCGGCCCGGCGCTCGAAAGCATCGCGGAGGTCGCCCGCTACGCGGGATATGTGGAGATTTCGATGGGTGTGCGCAACTCGTTGAGCGAGATCAGCTCGCTGTTTCAATCCGCGATGGACGACGGTCTCGCCTGCAGCCGCTGCTCCATCACCGGCCCGGACGATGTCGCGCCGGCGGTTCGCCATTTCTTCAGCGCCGAGGCGCAGGCGGAAGCCGGCGATGACGCCCCGGGCGGCGTCGCATGAAGTCCGACTGGCGCGGACACGTTCCCAAGATCGAGGATCTTGCCCGACGGCTCGGGCTCGACTGGTCGCCGGTCATCTTCGAGGCGGTGCCGGACAGCTTCATGACCGAGATTGCCGTGTACGGGCTGCCGGTGCGGATGCCGCATTGGTCCTTCGGAGCGCGTTACATCTACCAACTGCTGCAGCGGCACATGGGATATTCACGCCTGTTCGAGGTGGTGTTTCCCGGCGATCCGGGCCATGCCTACCTCGCGGCCAGTAACGGCACGGCCGACAATGTCCTGGTGACCGCCCATGTCTTGGGGCACGCCGATTTCTCGAAGAACAACCTACAATTTCGGCGCTGCCAGGATCAGGGCAACGCACAGATCATCGAGCATGCAGCGGCCCACGCCCGCCAGATCGAGCGCGACATCGAAACTCACGGCTTCGCCGCCGTGGAACAGGTGCTCGATGCAGCACTCTCCCTCGAGCAATACGTCGATCTCGATCAGCCGCTGCGTCGTGAGCGGTTTCCCGAATATGGGCCTCCCGTGGTGGAGCGCCGCGACGACGCCTTCCGCTCGCGCTATGAGACGTTGGACGCCGCCGTCGCGTCGGCGTCGCCCTCGCGGAAGCCCCGCGCTCCCCTGCCCCCCCGTCCCGAGCGCGATTTGCTCTGGTTCATCGCTACCTATGCGCCCGATATGGAGAGCTGGGAGCGCGATATCTTCCTGGCCGTGCGCGAGGAGTCCTTTTATTTCTATCCGGTGTTCGCGACTCAGATCATGAACGAAGGCTGGGCATCGTACTGGCATGCGCGGCTCCTGCGGGAGGCCGATTTCATTCCCGAGGATATCTACCTCGATGCCATCAAGTGTCATTCGGACGTGGTGCGACCGGTCGCGACGGGCGAGCAGGTATCACTCTCCATCAACCCCTACCACCTGGGGTTCACCCTGTGGGAGGAAATCATCGAGCAATCCGGCATCGAGGCAGCACGACGCATCATGCGCGAGGATGATGATTTCAGCTTCCTGCGCAACCATCTGACGCGAGAGGTCGCCACCGAGATGGGGCTGTTCCGCTATCAGCGGCGTCAGAACGGCCCCATCAAGGTGATCGGGGGGGACGTGGACGAGCTGCACGAGAGCCTGCTTCTGGACAAGTACAATTTCGGCGCCCCGCGGGTGTCGATAGCCGAGGTCCGCAACGACGGTACCCTGATCCTCGAACACGATGCGCAGCTCGACGGACGCGGCCTCGATGCGGAGCGCTCTGTCAAAGTGCTGGAGTACATCAAACGGGTCTGGCGGCGGCCGGTGCTGCTCAACACCCTCGATGCCGCTGCAAAGGCGGTCGAGTACTCGTCGGAGACGGCGACCGCCTGAGGAAGGAGTCGAAGCGCGTCATTTGCCGTCCTCATGCGCTTATAATGGCGGAATTTGCGAGGGACGGCATGAGCGACAGCGCACCTCCACTTCCACCCGAGATCGGCGTCGTCGATGCAGCGCAGCGCGGCCGCCTGCGCCGCACCGACAAGGCGATGACCTCGGAAGACATCGATGCGTTCCTCCGCCGCGTCTTCTGCGGACGCACAGCCACCGTCGGAGCGGACGGCTATCCCTACGTCGTCCCGAACCTTTTCGTCTGGCGCGAGGGGCAGGTATATCTTCACACCGCCCTCTCAGAGGGACATTTCATCGCCAATGTGCGCCACTCCGACCGGATCGGTTTCGAAGCCGACGAGCCGGGCGAAATCTTTCCTTACGGACACGTCGAATGCGACACTTCGGTCTCCTACCGCTCGGTGATTCTCTTCGGACGTATACGAATCATCGAGGACGAGGCGGAGAAGGCGGCTTTTTACCGGGCATTCATGGAGAAATACGCACCTCCGGAATCCTGGGGCCGCGAGAAGGGATCGTTTCCGCGCCTGCACTCGACGATCGTCTATGCGATCACCCCTGAAGTGACGACCGGCAAGGAGGGGCAGCTGCCTCCGCTCGCCGATCGCTGGCCGAACAGCAATCGGCTTTCCGGCTCGCCCGGATGGACGCCGAAGGCCACGGCCCCGGGCGGGGACGGCGAGGCCTGAGCTACTCGAGGCAGACGACGAGTTTCGCCGAGTGGGCGCGCCAGTTGATCGGGATGACGTAGGATCGCGAGTGCGGAGCGGTGACCTTTTCCGCCTCGCGTGCAATCACGGTCGGCACTGAGATCACGAAGCTCTTGCCGAAATCGCGCCGCGCGTTTCCGGAAATCGTATTGGCGACCTCGCCCACCAGGTCGAGGATGGTCTCTTCGCTGCAGTCCGTTTCCTGCATCCGCATCAAAAGGACGGTAAGCATTCCGCGGGGAGCCGTGAAATACACGATGCCCTTGCGCGCGCCGGAGATGCCGATGACGCCGGTGTATTCGTAAGTTCCCGGCTTGCCGTCCGTGACCAGATACGGCGAGCCGACCGTCGCCGCCTGCTGGCCCGAGGTCTCGAAATAGTGCGTCGTGCCTTCGACGAACGTGCGAATTTCCGCTTCCTTGAGCATCACGCCTCCCGCAACAGCTCTTCAAGCGCCTCATTGAGCTGTCGATCGGTGAATGGCTTGCACAAAAATCCGTTTGCGCCTTTTTCGATGGCTTCTACCGCGGTGGCCTTGTCGGCGAGCGCCGAGACGACCAGGATGAGCACATCGGGGTTGATGGCGACGAGCTGTTCCACGCATTCGATGCCGTCCATCAGGGGCATCGTAAGGTCCATGGTCACCACGTCGGGCCGGGTGCGGCGGAATAGGTCGACGGCGTCGCGGCCGTTCCCGGCGGAGCCGACCACTTCGAGCCTGTCTATCTGTTGGGAACGCTCGATGCGCCGCCGGATGATGTTGGAGTCATCGACGATCATGAGCTTCAGGGAGCCGTTGTGGGAAGCCGTGTCCATGTTATGCGGCCACCGTGTCGTCTTGCGGCTTGGGCGGCCCGGGTAAGGTCATCGTCACCCGCGTAAATTTGCCGACCGCCGTCGCGACGCCGACGCGCCCGCCGATCTGGCGCATGTGATCGGCCATGAGATTCATACCGACGCCCCGCCCCGCATCCTTCGTAGCAACGTCCAAGGTGGAAAATCCAGGTTGGAACAAAAGAGCGAGCGTCTGCTTGGCATCGAGGCCCCCCATCTGGTCTGCCGTGATGAATCCCTTCTGCACGGCGGCCTCTTTAATTCGATCGGTGGCAAGCCCCTGACCATCGTCCTCGACGCTCAACTTGTAGCTGCCATCGCTCGTGCGCCTGAATTCCACGCGCACCACGCCCTGCGCGGGTTTTCCCGCCGCCGCCCGCTCCGGCGCCGGCTCGATGCCGTGAACGACGGCGTTGCGGACGGCCTGAATCGCGATGTCCTTGATGATGCGCCGATAGTCC
>Ga0182015_10002863_pt1 | contig 20087 bp, 16 predicted proteins | sample 712P3MmetaG_FD_120478 | JGI IMG/M metagenome (GOLD analysis project Ga0182015, IMG submission 120478) | Permafrost microbial communities from Stordalen Mire, Sweden - 712P3M metaG | ecosystem: Environmental > Terrestrial > Soil > Wetlands > Permafrost | place: Sweden: Stordalen | collected...
CCTATTTCAAGGGAGAGACGCTCAACCGCGACTCTGCCACCCTTGTCACCGAGGACTTTCTCGCCAAACAGGCCAAACCTCAGTAGTACAGGGCCTTCGAACCTCAGATGTGAGGCTCAGTGCTCCTTGGGGACGACGAGCACCGGGCAATGCGAGTGGTGCACGCACTGGTTCGACACTGACCCCATCATCAGCCCGATGAAGCCTCCCCGGCCTCTCGAGCCGACCACGAGCAGGTTGGCTTCCCGACTCGCCTCTATGAGGACCTCAGCCGGGTTGCCGGGGACGCCCAGCCACTCGACCTCGAGGCCCTCGGTGGAGGACGCCGCGGCCGCGGCACGTTGCAAGACCTCGTGCGCCTCGTGCTCTGTCTGCTGGTAGTAGTCGTGGCCTGTGGACCCGGTGAGCGGCACTCCGAGTGCGGGGTAGGCATAGGTGACGTGCAACCGGGCCTGGCGCAAACGGGCCTCTTCGATTGCGATCTCGAGAGCCGTTGCGGCCTCGGGTGAGCCGTCAACTCCTACGACGACGAGTGCTGAGGTTGGAGTGTCCGTCATCTTCGTTTCGACTCCTTGGTCGGCTCTCCGGGCGCAACGACGAAGGTGACGCCCCCCTTAGAAGATACGACGACCACAGCCTTCCCGCCGGAATGCCGTGGAGACCTGCACCGCGACGGGAGGGATCAGGAGGGCGCAACGACTGAGATGACCGACCAGTGGATCCCGTCGGTGGTACGTACCAAAGCCACGGTCTGCCATAAGAGCCAGCCGTGGGTCACGTCGGCGAAACTGAACTGCCCGCCTGGAGACCCGTTGCCCGGGAGCAGGCTTGCGCGCCCGACGGTAACGGTCGGAGCCCAGTCGCGCCCACCGTCACTGGAGACGACAGCTCCCATCGTCGTTGACATGTAGATCGCGCCACCCGGGCCGAAGGCGAGGCCGGCAAAATCGGAGATGGGGAGACCTGATTTGTCGGGCTTTCCCGCGCCCCGCCAGGCGGAACGGATCTGCCAGCTCATCCCGCCGTCGGAGGAGACAGAGAAGGTCTTCGCCTCTTTGTTCATGCCCAGTCCCATCCCGCACGAAGCGGCCAGGACGCCCCCGGCTGACGCCGCGACGGCATCGATCCCCCAGGTGCCACAGGGGGCGCCGAGGCGCTCCCAGGCGGAGCCGACACCTTTGGCAGCCACGAGATAGTCCCCACGAGGACTTTGCGGCACGATGACCACAACCTCGCCCGTTGACGGCACGACTGCCATTTCATCGGCCGTCGTGCCATCCTCGTTCACCGACAGCGGCAAGGTTGCCCGCGGGTGGCACCCGTAGGTGAGAGCAGTCACACCTGCAGGCGGTGCTGAGAGAACTGCTCGACTAGAGCCGAGACCGCCTGCCCGCTTGACCGAAGGACTGTGACGGTCCCCCCGAGCGGGACGACCCGCCAATGCTGACCGGCGTCGGCCGTATACGCGAGAACCCCGCCAGCCTCGATCCATCCGCGGCCCGGCGAGGAGAAGGCCAGATCGGCGTTGAAATAGGAGGGAACGAGTGCCTTCGGCAGTGCGGAGCCCACTGTCTTCCATGTCTTGCCACCGTCGCTCGAGACGACCTCCCAGACAGGGAAGGCCTCCGTCTCATAACCACCCTGCCCAATGGAACAGTTGTTCATCGAGGCGGTGAGGCCGACGCCGGTGAGGGCGTTCAGGAACTGGATCGAGGCCAGGTAGGAGGCCGGGACGACTGTGCCGACGTTGACTTGGATCGGCGTTGACTGGCACCGCGAGCCCGGCGCCGGCACCTTGTCGACTGCGGGCGAAGGGCGTTGCCACAAGCTGAGTGCTCTCCAGCTCCTGCCGTCGGTCGTACGCCACAGCCCGACGATCGGGTCGAGCATCCAGCCGTCGGCTTCGCTCACGAACGAGAAGCTGGCATAGCTCCCACCCCCGAAGAAGTCGATTCCCGGCACCGAGAACCACTTCCTTCCTCCGTCGAGACTCCCATGGAAAAAGTTCACGTCCGCCATCCAGAGCTCATCGGCCGACGGAGCGCCGAGGTGGTCGGCCACCGCCCAAGGGATCGGGTTCTTATCGGCCGGTGCGCCAATACCCGAGTCGATTCCGACCGCCACCCAGGACTTGCCTGCGTCCTCGGATCGGAAAAGCGCCTGAGGGGACTCTCCGGCGGAGGCTTGCCCGAGGCAGCTCGCGAGCAACTCGCTGCCACCGGCCGCCTCGACGGAGCCCAGATTGGGCTGGAGGGCGCGGCACGGCTGCGCAACGGCCGTCCAGTCGGTACCACCGTCTGAGGTGGAGAAGACCTGAGTCCTCCCACGCAGTCCAGTTTCCACGATCACGGCCGTAGTTTGGCTAAGGCGGGCCACCGATACCTGGGCCCCGACGAGTTCGGGAAGAAGGCCCACCTCGTGCCAGGACTGAGTGGCGAACGTCGTCGCCTCCAGGCGGAGACGGAACGGGTACTCACAGGTGTTCACCGCCGAGTTGCACGGTGATACCAAGGCCCACAGCGACGAGCCGGAGGTGCTGATCGCTGTTACCCAGCCACCGAGTTGCACACGTGACCAGCTACCGCCGCCGTTTCTTGTCGCGAAGAGGCTGTTGGAATTGAAAACCCAGCCGAAACGAGGCGTCGGGAAGACCATCTGCCCGTAAGCGCTGCCGGGAGCCGTTAGTTCGCTGCCGGTCACCGTCCAGGACGCGCCCCCGTCTTGAGTCGACACGAGCCTGTCGCCACAATGAGTGTTCCGTGACCAGATGCCGAGCCCGTCGTTGGCATTGAAGAAGGTGATCGCGGAAAGCGTCCAGCCTGGTATCGCGGCTGCGCACTTAGGGGCGGGGCGCCCGACAGGTGCCTTCACGGCTCGCCATGTCCTGCCGTCGGTCGTCCTCCAAAGTCCGCGCCCGGGCTCTAAGAGCCAGCCGTGGGTGCCGCTCACGAACGAGAAACTGGCAAAGGTGCCTCCCCCGTCAGAGCCGACGCCGGGCACCACAAACCACTTCTTGCCACCGTCGAGGCTGCCGAAAACGAGGTTGACCGTCGCCATCCAGAGGTGTCCCGGCTCAGCAACGGCCAGGATCTCGCCGGCCTCGGCGGGCACCGGAAGTGGGGTTCCAAGCTTCAGGTTGCGATCGACGGCGACGACAGACCAAGTTCTCCCACCGTCATCGGAGTGCACGAGGGACTTGAGCGAGCTCGACATGCTTCCGCCGCCCAAGCAGACCGCCCAGAGGCCCCGGGGGCCCGTCGTCGCGAAGGAAACCGCGACGAAGCCCGAGGGTGCACACGTCCTCACAGAGGACCACCGGACCCCGCCGTCGGTCGTGATGATCGTCGGCGTGTCTCCTAACTGGCCGATTGCCACCAGGGCGCGCAGGGGAGTCGGCCGCGTCACGACCAGGGGTGACCAGTTGCCTAGTGCCGCGGGCAGCAAGCCGACTTGGTGCCAGCTGGTCGAGTCGACGGTCGTGGACCAAAGCCGGTAGCGGCACGTGCGCGGACTCGCCATACAGGGGGCAACGAAGGCCCACAGCGAGGAGCCGGAAAGGCTTATCGTCGCGACCCGACCTCCGAGCCGCACCGGGGTCCAGGTCCCGCCGCCGTCGCGGGTCGCGAAGAGAGCACCGCTGCCGAGCACCCACCCGAGGCTCTGGGTCGCAAACACCATCGTCGCCATGTCGGAGAAGTCACCGACCTCGCCAGGCAGTCTGGCGCCGACGAGCTTCCAGGTCCCGCCGCCGTCTCGGGTCGAGGCGAGCCGGGCGCCGCATCGCCTGGTCGACAGCGGCGCCATCCCGAGTCCATCGGCGTCGTTGAAAAAGGTGATCGCCGAGAGCGCCGACGCGGGGACAACGGTTCCCACACAGCTCGAACCCGAGATCGGCAGCGTGCTCGCGGGGGGCTTGGCGCCATGACCCAGGCGGTTGAAAAGGTTCATGTGCGGGAGCGGTACGAAGAACACCGCGATGAGCGCCGCCGCGACGAGCGCCACCCCCAGGCGGTGGCGTCGTGCCGTGACGGCGCTGGCCCGGTCCGCGAGCACGACGGCCTGGCCGTCCGGGAACGCCGGCGCGGGCGGGGCCGCTCCGACCAGCTCGGACACAGCCGCGCGGATGCGCTCGTCGAGGTTGCTAGGCGTTGTCATCGAGTCGCTCCTTCAGCTTCGACCGGGCGCGGGCGAGGTGCCGGTGAACCGATCCCTCCGAGATCCCGAGCAGCCCCGCGATCGAGGACGGGTCGAGGTCGGACCAGTAGGTGAGGACGGTGACGGCGCGCTGGCGCAGGCTGAGCGTCATGACGGCTGCCAGGATCTCCGGGCGCACCTCCGGCGGGTCGGCCTCGTCGGACGGCCCGGCCCGGCCGCTCGCCACGGCGCGCGCCTCGCGGGCGAGCCGGCGGGCGCGGGCACGGCGAAACTGCCTGGCCTGGTTGAGCACCGCCCGGAACAGGTAGGCGCGCTGATTGTCGACGGCCGGCCATTGCCTGGAGGACATGCAGGCGAGAACAGCCGCCGAGACGACGTCAGGGGCGTCTTGGGGACCAACGAGACCTGTGGCGAATCGCGTGAGCTCTTCGGCATGCTTGCCGTACAGCTCAGCGTCGGACAGAACCATCACCCCTTAAGATGCAGCCGGCTCGTCTCACGGGTGACACTGCCTCAGAACCGGTTGAAGGTGCCGGCACGCGTGCCTGGGGATCCTCGCTGACATCGTCTCAGCTGGGGACCGGGCGGGCACGCCGGTGCCTTCGTTGGCGTTGAGCTGAGCCGGTCGCAATACTTGGCCTTACCCGGTTCAGTCCCTCGCCCGGTTCGCAGAGGAGACAGCGTGCAGTACGGACACTTCGATGACGAACGGCGCGAGTACGTGATCACGCGGCCAGACACTCCGCTTCCGTGGATGAACTACCTTGGGACCGAGGACTACTTCGGCCTGGTCTCCAATACCGCCGGTGGCTGCTCGTTCTACCGCGACGCCCGTTTGCGGCGCCTGACCCGCTACCGGCACAACAACGCCCCTTTGGACCTCGGCGGCCGATATTTGTACCTGCGCGACGAGCGCGACGGCGACTTCTGGTCACCGTCCTGGCAGCCGACCAGGACCGAGCTCGACTCCTACGAGTGCCGCCACGGGCTCTCCTACACCTCGATCTCCTCTGCGCGACGCAAGATCCGCGCCGAGATGCTCTGCTTCGTCCCCCTTGGAGAGTCGCTCGAGGTCTGGCGGCTGCGAGTGCGCAACGACCGCGACGAGACCGCCGCGATCTCGGTCTTCTCCTCGGTGGAGTTCTGCCTCTGGGACGCCCTGGACGACGCCACGAACTTCCAGCGGAACTACAACGTGGGCGAGGTCGAGGTCGTCGGCAGCGTCATCTACCACAAGACTGAGTACCGGGAACGCCGCAACCACTTCGCCTTCTTCGCCTGCTCGGAGCCGCTTGCAGGCTTTGACACCCAGCGCGACAGCTTCCTCGGCCCCTACCGCGGGTTCGACTCCCCCCTCGCTGTGGAGCGGGGGCGCTCGTTCGACTCCATCGCTCATGGCTGGGCGCCGATGGGATCGCATCACCTGCGACTGTCCCTCGCCCCGGGAGAGACCCGCGAGGTCATCTTCGTGCTCGGCTACTCGGAGAACCCCGCCGGGGAGAAGTTCGACCCCCCGGGCTCCCAGACCATCAACAAGGCGAGGGTCCGGCCCGTCATCGACCGGTGGCTGCGCGGAGCTGAAGTCGAGCGGGCCCTCGCTGAGCTGCGCGAGAGCTGGGAGGAACTCTTGTCGGTGCTGAGCGTCGAGACGCCCGACGCCGACACCGATCGCATGGTGAACACCTGGAACGCCTACCAGTGCATGGCGACTTTCAACTTGAGCCGGTCGATGTCTTTCTACGAGTCCGGCATCGGCAGGGGCATGGGATTTCGCGACTCGAGCCAGGACCTGTTCGGCTGTGTCGCCATGGTCCCGGCGAGAGCACGCCAGCGGATCTTGGACCTGGCGGCGACCCAGCTTGCATCGGGCGGCGCATACCACCAGTACCAGCCGCTCACCAAGCGTGGTAACAACGAGATCGGCTCTGGCTTCAACGACGACCCGCTCTGGCTGGTGCTTGCCGTCAGCGCCTATTTGAAAGAGACCGGCGATTTCGCCCTGCTCGACGAGCCCGTCCCCTACGACAACCTCACCGGCAGCGAGACGCCGCTGCTAGAGCACCTTCACCGGTGCGTGCGCTACACCTTGGACCGCCTGGGACCGCACGGCCTGCCCCTCATCGGCCACGCGGACTGGAATGACTGCCTCAACTTGAACTGCTTTTCTGAGACTCCCGGAGAGTCCTTTCAGGCCGCCGAGATCAAAGAAGGCGGCGTCGCCGAGTCGCTTTTCATCGCGCCTCAGTTCGTGATTGCGTCCAACGAGCTCGCCGCCATCGTGCGCATGCGCGGCGACAAGGACGCGGCGGACACCCTCGAGGCGGCCGCCGAGCAGATGGCCACGACGATCGAGAAGCACGGCTGGGACGGCGAGTGGTTCCTACGCGCGTACGATGCTTTCGGCGAGCCCGTCGGCTCGAGCTCGAACGAGGAAGGCCAGATCTTCGCCGAGCCTCAGGGCATGTGCGTCATGGCCGGTGTCGGGCTCGGCGACGGGAGGGCCGCAAGCGCGCTCTCGAGTGTCAAGGCGAGGCTCGCGACCGAGCACGGCGTCATGCTCACCGCGCCCCCCTACACCCGGTACCACCTCGAGCTCGGGGAGATCACCTCCTACCCACCCGGCTACAAGGAGAACGGCAGCATCTTCTGCCACGTCAACCCTTGGATCATGATCGCCGAGACGATCCTCGGCAACGGCGACGCCGCCTTCGACTACTACAAGCGGACCAACCCGTCGGCCCGCGCCCCGATCAGCGACGTGCACCGGTGCGAGCCCTATGTCTACGCGCAGACGATCGCCGGGCGGGACGCGGCGACCTTCGGCGAGGCGAAGAACTCCTGGCTGACCGGATCGGCGTCCCTGCACCTCACGGCGATCTCCCAGTGGATCCTCGGGGTGCGCCCCGAGCTCGACGGCCTCCGTGTCGACCCGGTGCTGCCGTCGTCCTGGGACGGCTTCTCCGCCCGCCGCCGTTGGCGCGGCGCCACCTACGAAATAGTCGTCCACCAGGAAAAAGGAGCAACGGGCCGGGTTCGCCAGCTCGTCGTCGACGGCGAGGTCATCGACGGCAACCTCGTCCCGCCGGCCCCGGCAGGGTCGACCGTCAAGGTCGAGGCGACCCTCTAGAGATACCGAGTCTCCCCCTGTTAGGGCCTATGCCCTAGAAGAAAGCGCGCTTAGTTTTGCCGGGCTGATCGAAGAAGTCTCGGTAACAGTCTTGGCGAGGAGGAGAGGGCCGGGCCGTCGCCGGCTGGCAGTTTGATGTGGCCGCGCCGGAGCTGCTATCTGGCAACAACTGAGAGGTCGAAGAAGGCGACCTCGAACCCGGGACCCTCGGGCGCGGCGCACATCGCTCCGGCCAGTGCCGGCAGGTCGCGGGGCAGGTGCACGAGTGCCGCCAGCTCCGCCTCGGCCGCACCCACGCGGTAGCGCACCTCGAGGGCGTCGCCGCGCCGCGCGAGCAATAAGACGAGCTCTTCGGTCGATGGAGGGAGTTCGGCCACGGTCCAGCTCGAGTACTCGAAGGTGACCACGGTGCTCAGCCGCATGCGGCCGTCGAAGTACTCGACCCCGGTCTTCACCCAACTGCGCTCGTCGATACGCACCATGGCGCCCGCCTGGTCGTACTGGGCGGCATAGGCGCCGACGAGCCGCATCGACAGGTCGAACTCGCCGGTCATCGCCTCTCCGTAGAGATGGCCGTTGTCACGGACGTAGCCGTAGCTGGTGGTCCGCCAGAAGTCCGTCCCCGGCTCGGCGCTTACACGCAGCACCCCTTGATCGGCCGACCATCTCGCCGGTTCGTTCAGCCACTGCACGGCGGCCTCCCCTTAGGTGTCGCGATACGGCTTGTGTTAGCGGATCCGGCCCGACGGCACGAGACTCGCCCGCCGGTCGGGAACCGGCCGGGATCGGGACGCCTCACATCGAAGGTGAGTCGGTCCGGACCCACTCGGAGATGCTGGCGGGCGAAAGAGCCCCGTGGGCGGCGAGGATGGAAGCCCCGAGCACGGCCGAGCGGTGGCCGAACGCCGTCGTCTCGATGGTCAGGTCACGCGTGGCGAGGGGAAGCGCCCGCTCGTAGACGACGGCCCGGATCCCGGCGAGAAGGTTGTCCTGGAGGACGGCGAGCGCCCCGCCCAGGATGATCCGGCTCGGGTTGTAGAAGCTCACGAGCGTCGCCAGCACTTCTCCGATGCGCTGGCCGGCGACACGGACCAGGCGCAGGGCGCGGGCGTCACCCGCCTGGCTCAGGCGAACGACGTCGATGGCATGGGACACGTCCATGCCTTCGGCGCCAAGCTGGCGGGCCAGCGCCGAGCCGGACGCGACCGCCTCGAGGCAGTTCAGATTGCCGCACGAGCACAAGACGTCTTCGTCCACCGCCACACGGACGTGGCCTATGTCGCCGGCGGCACCGTCCGCGCCGCGATGGACCTCTCCGTTGGAGATGATGCCGCACCCGATACCGGTCGCGACTTTCACGAAGAGGAGCTGCTCGTTGACAAGGCGCCGGGACCAGTACTCACCGAGGCCCATGATGTTGACGTCGTTGTCGACGAAGATCGGCACCTCGAATTGCTCCGCGAGCACCTCTGGGACGACGACGCCGTCCCATCCCGGCATGATCGGCGGCTGCACTACCGTGCCGGTCGCGAACTCGACCGGCCCGGGGACGCCGATGCCGATCGCCCTCACGTCTTTCGGGCTCCGGCCGTGGGACAGGAGCATCTCGTGGAACTGCTCGATGAGCGTGGCGAGCACGCGATCGGGGCCGTCGGCGATGTCCATCTCGGTACTGCTTTCTGCCTCGGGCTGCCCGCTCAAGGTCGTCATGGCGAGGCGGGCATGGGTGGCACCGAGGTCGCCAGCCAGCACCACCCCGGCGGCAGCGTTCAAGGCGAGAAGAGTCGGCCGGCGGCCCCCCGAGGACGGCCCGTCGCCTGCCTCGATGAGCACACCTAGGTTCAAAAGCTCGTCCACCCGCTGCGAGATGGTCGACCGGGCGAGCCCGGTGACCCGCGCCAACTCGGCGCGCGTGGACGTCTGTTGCTGAACGACCAGAGAAACCAGCCGGCCGAGCTCGAGCCAAGGACGATCCTCGTTGCCCACAGATGTGAACATAGCTGCCTTCTGCCGTCTTAACAACAAACTTACTCAGTTGACAGTCGTATATCGCAGGACTAGCTTCACCCTCTGACTTAGCCAGGGGATAAAGCCAATGGCGGATGAAATTGGCGTTGCCATCTTGGGGACGGGCATGGCCGGGCGGGTGCATGCCCTCGCGGCCCGGAGCCTCGGTGCCCGCCTCATCGGGGTGCTCAGCTCGAACCCGGCCCGGTCTGACGCGGCGGCAACCATGTTTGGCGCCGAGCGGGGCTTTGCCCACGCGGCGGACCTGATCGCTCATCCCGCTGTCGAGGTCGTGCACATCTGCACCCCGAACACGCTCCACTTGCCCTATGCCGAAATGGCCCTCGCCGCCGGCAAGCACGTCATATGCGAAAAGCCGCTTGCCACGACGTCGGCCGATGCTGCCAGGCTCGCGACCCTCGCCCGGGACTCGGGCCTCGCGGCCGCGGTCTGTTTTACCTACCGCTTCCAGTCAATGGCCCAAGAGGCACGCGGCCGCGTGCAACGCGGCGATCTCGGGCCGGTCAGGCTGGTACACGGGACCTACCTGCAAGATTGGCTGCTCTACGAGACGGACGGGAACTGGCGCACATCGTCCGCGACGAACGGACCCTCGCGAGCCTTTGCCGACATCGGCTCGCACTGGTGCGACCTCGCCGAGTGGATGACCGGACACAGGATCACCGACCTCGCCGCCATCACCACAACGGTGCACGCCGAAAGGGCGCGGCCTTTCCCTGCGGCGAGCCGCGCAGAGGCGGAGGGCTCCGACCTCGTCGGAGTCGACACCGAGGACGCGGCTTTCGTCGTGTTCCGGGCGACCGAGGGGGTGGTCGGCTCGCTCGCTGTGAGCCAGGTTTCCCCGGGGCGTAAGAACAAGCTCTGGATCGAGGTCGACGGGGCGCGCTCGAGCGTCGTATTCGACCAGGAGAACTCCGAATGGCTCTGGGTCGGCTCGAGGCCGGCGAACGAGACGATCGCGCGCGACGGTGCGGGCCCGTGGGGTCACTTCCCCCATTCGAGCTCACTACCCCCCGGGCACGCGAGAGGCCTCGTGGAGTGCTTCGCAGAGCTGTTCTCCAACGTCTACGGCTTTGCCAGGGAGGGTTCTACCGCAGAGTTCCCGACCTTCGAGGACGGCTTGCGTTCCGCGGTCGTGACGGAGGCCGTGTTGCGCTCGGCGGGCGAGCAGCGCTGGGTGAAGGTCGCGTGAAGCTCGGCCTGCTCACCGCCTGTCTTCCCCAGCTCGAGCTCGGCACGATCGCGGACTGGGCCTGCGCCCACGGCTTCCAGGCGCTCGAGGTGGCTGTCTGGCCGGAGGTCGAGTCGCGACCGTTCGAGGCGAGCCACATCGAGGTCCGCACGCTCGACGCGGCGGCAGCCGAGTCCATCTGCTCGTACCTCAACGGCAAGGGGCTCGAGATCTCGGCGCTCGCGTACTACGAGAACAACCTGCACCCGAGCGAGGAGGTCCGCGCCGGCATCCACTCCCACCTGCGTGCCTGCGTGGACGCCGCCAAGCTGCTCGACTGCGCCTATGTGGGAACCTTCGTCGGCCGCGACTGGAACCGCACCGTAAGCGAGAACGTGGAGCTGGCAGAGCGGATGCTCCCCCCGCTCGTCGAGTACGCCGGCGAGCGGGGCGTCAAGCTGATCGTGGAGAACTGCCCCATGGAGGGCTGGCACCCCGACGGTTACCCGGGCAACCTCGCCTACTCGCCGGAGCTGTGGGAGTGGATGTTCTCCTTGGGCTTCTACCTCAACTACGACCCCTCGCATCTGACCTGGCTCGGGATTGACCCGATCGCGGCGCTGCGCAGCTGCCCGGAACGCATCGTGCACGCGCAGGCCAAAGACGTCGAGATCGACCAGTCCGGGCTGAACGAGGTGGGTGTCTTCGGCAAAGCGCTCAACAGGGACAACCCCTGGGACAACCGCGGGTACCGCTACCGTGTCCCCGGTCTCGGGCAGGTCGACTGGAAGGCAATCGTCGACACCTTGTACCAGGTCGGCTTCGACGGGGTGCTGTCGGTGGAGCACGAGGACCCTGTCTGGTCGGGCGACACGGGCCGAGTGCTCGGCGGCCTGGCCATCTCCTATGACACCTTGCGCCCTTTGATCAGGCGGAGCGCAGTCGACTCGGCCCCTTCCGAGGACGCCTAGCACCATGGCGTTCATCGCCCGCCGATTGGGTTTCTACCTGATCACGGCCTGGGTCGCGGTCACGATCAACTTCTTCATCCCGCGTCTCATGCCCGGCAATCCGGTCGACCTCGTGTTCAACCGCATCCACCACTCGATATCGCCCGCGGCCCTGCACGCTTTCGAGATCGCCTTCGGCGTCAACACCCGCGAGGGGTTGATCTCCCAGTACTTCGGCTACCTCGGCCAGATCCTGCACGGCAACCTCGGCATCTCGATCACCTACTTCCCGACGCCGGTCTCCTCTGTCATCCGCACGGCCCTTCCTTGGACGCTCGCCCTCGTGGGTGTGGCTACGGTGCTGAGCTTCGTGTTCGGGACCCTGCTCGGGATGGTGGCCGCGACCCGGCGCGGCACCTGGGTCGACGCCCTCTTGCCGGTCACCGCGTTCCTCTCGGCCGTGCCCTACTTCTGGCTGGGACTCGTGTTCCTAACGATCTTCGCGGTCGATCTCGGCTGGTTCCCTCTGAGCGGCGGCTACGACCCGACTGTCAGCATCGCTTTCAACTGGACCTTCATCTCGAACGCGATCGACCACGCCGTGCTGCCAGCCACAACGATCATCGTCAGCTCGATCGCGGGCTGGCTGTTGGGGATGCGCAACGTGATGATGGCCACCCTCGGCGAGGACTACGTGCTTTTGGCCGAGGCAAAGGGCCTGCCACGCCACCGCGTGACGTTCACCTACGCGGCACGAAACGCCATCTTGCCCAACATGGCGGGCTTCGCCCTCTCTCTCGGCTTCATCGTCTCTGGCGCCATCTTGACCGAGGTCGTCTTCTCCTACCCCGGGGTCGGCTACGTGCTCTTCCAGGCCGTCACGAACGAGGACTACCCGCTCATGCAGGGCATCTTCCTCATGATCACGATCCTCGTCCTGCTCGCAAACCTCTTCGCGGATATCATGTATGCCACCTTGGACCCCCGCACCAGAGAGGCGGGCTGAAGATGGCCACCATGGACCTCCAGCTCCGCTCTCGGGGATGGTTGCGCAACGCCAGCCGCTCCCCGAAGGTCCTTGTCGGCTTCGGCATCCTCATGTTCTTCGTGCTCCTCGGCGTGATCGGCCCCCATTTCGTCGGCAACCCGTCGGCGACGGGGCCCGACGCCTATGCCGGGCCGTCCTTTGCGCACTGGCTCGGCACGACCGACACCGGCCAGGACGTCCTCTCTCAGCTCGTGAACGGGACGAGCGCTTCGCTCATCGTCGGTTTCGTGGCGGCGGTGATCGCGACGTTGATCGCCGTCGCCATAGGGCTGCTCAGCGCCTTTTTGGGCGGCATCTGGGACGAGGTGCTCTCGACCATCACCAATGTCTTCCTCGTCATTCCCGCTCTCCCGCTCGTGATCGTGCTGGCCGGCTACCTGCACGGGGCCGGCGAGGTGGCCGTGTCGGTGGTCATCGCCGTGACGGCGTGGCCGTGGACGGCGAGGATCCTTCGCGCCCAGACCTTGTCGATCCGACGGCGCGACTACGTGCAGGCTGCCCGGGTCGCGGGGGAGTCGACGACGCGCATCATCTGGTTCGAGATCGTGCCCAACGAGATCCCCCTCATCGCGGCCCAGTTCCTCATCACCGTCCTCTACGCCATCTTGATCCAGGCCGGCCTCGCCTTTTTGGGTGTGGGCTCGGTCACTGCCTGGAGCTGGGGGACGATGCTCTACTGGGCCCAGAACGCCTCGGCTTTCGCCTCGGGGGCCTGGTACTGGTTCGTGCCGCCGGGCCTGTGCCTGGCGTTTTTGGGGACAGGGCTCGCGCTCATGAACTTCGGTGTGGACGAGATCGCCAACCCCCGCCTTTCCTCGGTGCGCATGAAGCGCGTCCCGCGCCGGAGCACCAGACTCGCCCGTAGCTCCGCGGCCGCGACTGCGAGCAGCGGGGCGTGACGGCGATGGCGTCGCTCGGCTCGGCGGGAGAGCCGGCCCCGGCCGCTCCGGGCGCCGACGCGTCACAAGAGCCGACCCTTTCTTCCGGGCCGCTCTTGGAGATCCGGGGACTGTCTGTCGACTACGGGTCCGGGCCGGGAGCGGTGCACGCCGTGGACGAGGTCGACCTCGTTGTCCATAGGGGCGAGGCGCTCGGGCTCGCAGGCGAGAGCGGGTCCGGCAAGTCCACTCTGGCCCATGCCATCACACGCCTCTTGCGCCAGCCGGCCCTCGTCACCAAGGGCCAGGTCCTCTACCACGGGCGGGGCCCCGACGGCTCGAGCGGCGGCCCGGTGGTGGACGTGCTCACGCTGGGCAAAGCCCAGCTGCGCCGCTTCCGCTGGGAGGAGATCGCTGTCGTCTTCCAGTCAGCCATGAACTCGCTCAACCCGGTGATCGACATCCGCACCCAGCTGACCGACTCGTTGGCGGCCCACCGCCCGCGCATGAAGCGCAAGGCCCAGACCGAGCGCGCCGCGGAGCTGCTCGACCTCGTGGGCGTGAGCACCGACCGGCTCCGCAGCTTCCCGCACCAGCTCTCGGGCGGAATGCGCCAACGGGTGATGATCGCCATGGCGCTCGCGCTCGGGCCCGACCTGATCATCATGGACGAGCCGACCACCGCCCTCGACGTCGTCACCCAGCGCCAGATCCTCGAAAAGATCGAGGACCTGAGGCGCCAGTTCGGCTTCGCGACCGTGTTCATCACCCACGACCTGTCGCTGCTTTTGGACATCGCGGATTCCATCGCCATCATGTACGCGGGCCGCATGGTCGAAGTCGGCCCGGCACGGCGGCTCTACTCGGACTCGGCCCATCCCTACAGCCGCGGGTTGCTGCAGTCGTTCCCCCCTCTCACAGGGCCGCGCCGCGAGCTCACCGGCATCCCGGGGTTCCCGCCGGACCTGCGCTCTTTGCCACCGGGCTGTCCTTTCGCGCCGCGCTGCGGGCACACGATGGAGATCTGCAGGGAGATCTACCCGCCCTTTGTCGACCTCGCCGGCCCGTCCGAGCGCAGCCACCTCGTTGCCTGCTGGCTGCACGCGAAACGTCCCGACGGCCGTGGCCCGGTGCCTGGCCGGGAGGCCGCCGATGCCTGAGGCCGCCGCTTCCGACCGTCCGGGCGAGGCGGTGCTCGAGGTCCAGTCGCTCACCAAGCACTATCCCGTGCGGGACAACACCGTCCGGTCGCTAGCCGCGCGCCGGCGCGTCGTGCACGCCGTCGACGACGTCTCTTTCGAGCTCTACCCGGGCAGCGCCGTCGCCCTCGTCGGCGAGAGCGGGTCGGGCAAGTCGACCGTGGGCCGCGTGCTCGCCCACCTCGAGCCCCCGACTTCGGGGCGCGTGCTCTTCAAGGGCAAAGAGCTCAACTTGAGGCGCCACTCGGTGCTGCGCAAGTACCGCAGTCAGGTGCAGTTGATCTTCCAAGACCCTTACGCCTCGTTGAACCCGGTGCACACGGTCGCCTACCACCTCGAGCGGCCGCTTCGGATACACAAGCTCGTCAGCTCAAAACAGGAGCTGCGGGCCCGCCAGCTCGCGCTCTTGGAGCAGGTGCACCTCACGCCGGCCACGCAGGTGATCGACAAGCTCCCCCACGAGCTGTCCGGTGGCCAGCGCCAGCGGGTCGCCATCGCGAGGGCGCTCGCGGTACAGCCGAGCGTGCTCATCGCGGACGAGCCCGTCTCGATGCTGGATGTGTCGGTCCGCCTCAGCATCTTGAACCTGCTCTCAGAGCTCGTGCGTAAGAACAACCTGGCTCTTCTCTACATAACCCACGACATCGCCTCGGCCCGGTACTTCGCCGAGCGGCTGTTGGTCATGTACGCCGGCCAGGTCCTAGAAGCCGGCCCGGCCGAGGAGATCACCCAGTTACCGGCTCATCCCTACGCCCAGCTGCTCGTCTCGGCCGCGCCGGACCCGGACTCGACGGTGCGAGGCGGCCGCCAGAAGATGCGCTCGCCGGGCGAGGCCCCGAGCCTCATCGAGCCCCCGACGGGCTGCCGCTTCCATCCCCGCTGCCCGAAGGCGATGTCCATCTGCGCCGAGGAGCGCCCGCCGCGCTTCGATGTCGACGAGCAGCACTGGGCGGCGTGCTGGTTGTTCTCGCAGTCAGGCGCACAACGAGTCTCCGTATCCGAAACCCGAGCAGGGTCACATCAAGACAACAACCAAGAGTAGGTAAGACAAAAAAGCAGGAAGGGGAGAGTCAATGAGGTCTTTAGGCAACAGGAAGATAGGAGCCAAACTCGGCTGGTCACTTGCGGCGCTCGCGCTCGTGATGACGGCCCTTTTGTCCGCGTCCCCGGCCGCCAGCTCGACGACGGCGAAGAGGGCGAGCGGGGGCAGCTACCTCAACATCATCGCCGACCCGGCGGGGCCGTTCGCAGATGGGTTCAACCCGTTCTCGCTCTCGAACTCGGCCTACCTCCAGGGCTCGACCGCCATGATCTACGAACCGCTCATGCAGTTCAACTTGCTGAAGGTCGGCCAGATCTACCCGTGGCTGGCGACCTCGTGGTCGTGGGCGAACAACGGCACCGAGCTCGTCCTGCACACCCGCACGGGCGTCAAGTGGAGCGACGGCAAGCCCTTCAGCGCAGCGGACGTCGCCTTCACGTTCAACCTCATGAAGAAGTACCCGGCCCTCGACGGCAACGGCGTGACCTTCACCAGCGCCAGCGCTCCGTCGTCGACAGAGGCGATCTTGAGGTTCTCCTCGCCCGCCTACACCCAGCTGTTCGACATCAGCCAGGTGCTGATCGTCCCCGAGCACATCTGGAAGAGCATCTCCAGCCCCGTCACCTACGTCGATGACAACCCGGTCGGTACAGGGCCGTACACGGTCAGTTCCTTCTCCGCCCAGGAGTTCACCTTCGTGCGCAACCCGAACTACTGGCAAAAGGGCCTTCCGAAGATCGGCACCCTGCACTTTTTGGCCTACGCCTCCAACCCGAGCGCGGGACTGGCCATCAGTTCGGGCTCGATCGACTGGAACACCGTCTTCATGCCCAATTACCAGTCGGGTTTCGTGCAGAAGGACCCGAAGCAGCACTTCGAGTCTGTCTACCCGATCGGCAACTTCTTCCTCTGCCCGAACACGGCCGTGTACCCATTCAACAAGCCAGTCGTGCGCGAGGCCATGAGCGAGGCCATCAACCGCAACCAGATCGTTTCCGAGGGCGAGCACGGCTTCTACTTCGCCGACACGAGCCCTACGGGCCTGACCATCCCACGCTGGAGCCCGTGGCTGGCGCCTCAGTACGCCAACTTGACCGAGAAGTTCGCCCCGAACGCGGCCAAGAAGCTGCTCGAGAAGAACGGCTTCAAGCTTGGCAGTGGCGGGATGCTCTTGGAGCCCAACGGCAAGCCCTTCAGCGTCACGCTCGTCGGTCCCACCCCGTACACGGACTGGATGACTGACGCCCAGCTCATTGTCAACGAGATGCAGCAGGCGGGCATCTCGGCCTCGGTGAGCGGCGTGTCGGTCGCCGCCTGGACGAACGACTACACCGTCGGCAGCTACCAGCTCACCTTCTGCGGCCAGTTCACGACCTCGGACCCGTACTCGATGTACAACTACATGCTCAACGGCGCCCTCACGGCCCCGGTCGGTAAGGCGGCGACAGGCGACGTCGAGCGGTTCACCAGCTCGGCCGCCAACTCGGCCCTCGCCGCGGCCGCGGCGACGGACAACCACGCCGCGCTGCTGAAGGCCTACACGACGCTCGAGGGCATCATGGTCAACGACATCCCGGCCATCCCGCTGTTCAACGGAGGCGCCTGGGCGGGTTACACGACCACGCACGCCACCGGGTGGCCGAGCGTGAGCAACCCGTACGAGATGAACGACCTCGAGTCCCCCTGGGACGAGGTAGTCGTGCTGCACCTCAAGGCCTCGTGATGACAGGTCCTACTACCTCTGGGGGGAAGGCTCCGGGGAGGTGTGGTGGCTGACACAGGTGAGACCGCACCGGTCGGAGTTGCGATCGTCGGTTGCGGAAACATCTTCGAGTCCTACATAACCGGGCTCCGCAAGCTCCGCTCGGTCCAGGTCCTCGGCTGTGCCGATATCGACCAGGCCCGGGCGGAGGCTGCGGCCCAGTTCCACGACCTGCGCGCCTACGGGTCGGTCGAGGCGCTGTTGCACGACGAGGCCGTCGACCTCGTCGTCAACATCACCCCTCCGCTCGCGCACAGCACCGTGACGCTGGCCGCCCTGGCACAGGCCAAGCACGTGTTTGGGGAAAAGCCGCTCGCGGCTTCGCTCGAAGAAGCCGGCAAGGTGATGACGGCCCTTGACGGCGCGACCGGCCGCCTGGGCTGTGCCACCGACACTTTCCTCGCCGGGCCCGGCCAGACCGCGAGAGCGGCCATCGACTCGGGACTGATCGGCGAGCCGGTGGGGTTCTCGGCCGCGATTCCGCACAGCCGGGCGGAGGAGTGGCACCCGGATCCGAGCTTCCTTTTCAAAAGAGGCGGCGGCCCGTTGCTCGACATGGGTCCGTACTACGTGTCGAGCCTCGTGAACTGCCTTGGGCCGGTGAGCACCGTCACCGGCGCGGCACGCATCGGGGCGAACCCGCGCATCGTCACCACCCCGGGTCGGCTCGTGGACTCGATCGTCGTCGAGGTCCCGACCCATGCGGTCGCGGTCTTGCGCTTCGCGTCAGGCACGGTCGGAACGCTCACGGCCAGCTTCGACCTGTGGTCCGACCACCTCCCGCACATAGAGGTCTACGGGACCCGAGGCATCCTGCGGCTCCCGGACCCGGACCGCTTCGACGGCGACGTCAAGTTCAAGCCAAACGGGAGCGACACCTGGGAAGTCGTCGAACCGGTGCTGGAGCTTGCGGGCTGGTGGGCCGAAGGAGGGCGCATCCGCGGGCTCGGCGTCGCCGACCTCGTCGACTCGCTCTCCGGCAGGCCGCAGCGCGCCAGCGCCGAGCTCGGCTTCCACGTTCTCGAGATCCTGGACTCGGTCGTGACGGCGAGCAACCGCGAGGCGGTGATCCACCTAAAAAGCGCCCCAGCCCGGCCGGCACCGGTGGAATCGGGCGACTTCAACGGCATGGCCGTCCCCCCGGACAGTCACTGAGAAACCAGAAGGAGGAAAGTTACATGGAGTTTCGCTTTGGGGTCGATCTGATCACCTTCTACCACCCGTCGTTTTGGGGCGTGGACGACCGCAAGTCGTTCGAGAAGGTGGCCTTGGAGGACCCCCGCCGTTTCTGGGACCGCATCGTGGAGTCGGTCATCGCCGCAGGGATCACCGGCGTCGAGGTGACCTTCCCGCCGGGTGACTGGGAGACGGCGGTGAAGACCTACGGATCGGCGTCAGCCTTCTCTGAGTTCTTGAAGGGCTCGGGCATCTCGTTGATCAGCGGCTTTTTCAGCGGCCTCGAAGAGCACGAGGACCCGCTTGACGCCGCCACCCAGCGCCAGATCCTCGACGAAGCCGCGCGTTTCTCGGAGTTCTTGGGCGAGAGCAACGGAGTGCTCGTAGCGGGCATGCCGATGCGCAAGAAGGGCTCGCTGGACAACCCGAGTTTCGTGGACTTCGACTACGTCAAGGCCGTCGCCGACCTCATCAACCGCATCGGCGCCACGACCCAGCGCCAGGGTGTCCGTCTGGCGCTGCACCCCGAGGTCGGTTCGGTGTTCTGCGTCCGGCGCGACATCGACCTGTTCCTGGCACTGACCGACCCCGCCTATGTCGATTTCTGCCCGGACACGGCCCACATCTTCCTGGGCGGGGTCTCACCGGTCGAGGTCCTCGCCGACCACTACGAGCGAGTGACGATCGCCCACTGGAAGGACGCTGTGGGCCGCTGGCCCAACGACGACGACGTGAACGAGAAGCGCTTCGAGCTCGAGGCCCTCTATTTCAAGGCCGTAGGTACCGGTAGTGTCGACTGGCCAGGATGGGTCGCCGGCCTAGACAGAGCTCACTTCGACGGGTGGACAATCCTGGAGCTGGACGCAGCCGCCAACCCGATCTCGGACATGACCGCAGCGCGAGAATTCGTGGAGAACCTGGCGAGCTCGCGCGGGTAGGTCACAACAAGGCCAATGGGCCCGGTGCCGTGATGTCGCGGCGCCGGGCCCCGGCGCGTCGGGGCTGGGCACGGGACAGTTGTGACACACTGCGAAGGCTGGGCGAAGAACCCGGTCCGCGGCTTATTGACCGAGGACGAACCTCGAGCTCACGAGCACCGGCTGAGCCTGCCTCCCGGTCGCCTGGCCTAGCGACCGGGTTGGAGCGCCATCAGTGAGATCAGCTCGTAGACGACGTGCGCGGCGGCAAACGCGGTGATCTGGGCATGGTCGTAGGCGGGGGCCACCTCGACGACGTCGGCACCGACGATCGGCAGGCCGCGAAGCCCGCGTAATAAAGCGAGGAGCTCCCGGCTGGAAAGCCCTCCGGGCTCGGGCGTTCCCGTGCCCGGCGCGAACCCGGGATCGAGCACGTCGACATCGACCGAGACGTACACGGGCCGGTCGCCAACGCGGGCATGCAGGTCCTCGAGTATCTGGTCGTGGTGCGCCTCACCCATCTCGCGCGCCGGCACCACGACAAAGCCGAGCTCAGAGTCGTCCGACAGGTCGAGGCGCTCATAAAGCGGCCCGCGGATACCGAGATGGATGCAGTTGCCCTTCGACAACAAGC
>Ga0182015_10002864_pt1 | contig 20079 bp, 16 predicted proteins | sample 712P3MmetaG_FD_120478 | JGI IMG/M metagenome (GOLD analysis project Ga0182015, IMG submission 120478) | Permafrost microbial communities from Stordalen Mire, Sweden - 712P3M metaG | ecosystem: Environmental > Terrestrial > Soil > Wetlands > Permafrost | place: Sweden: Stordalen | collected...
CTGGTATGTACCCGCGGGGGGGAGTGGTCCCAACGTGGCGAACGTCATTGCATCAGCGTTACTGGCAGTACAATCCTCCCTCGTGCTGAGCGGGTCTCCCGGTTTAACCGGGGGAAGCACGCACGGCTGCGCTTTAGGCCTTCAGCGAGATAATTCTGACGACGCGACATAGATCGCCGCCATGCGTTCGATGCCCGCCTGGTCTTCGGCGTCGAAGCGCGAGGCCAGCGGGCTGTCGAGGTCGAGCACGCCGAGGATTCTATCGTTCGAGATCAGCGGCACGACGAGTTCGGAGCGGGACGCGGTGTCGCAGGCGATATGGCCGGGAAACTCCTGCACGTCTGCGACCAGAACGGATCGGCGATGCAGCACGGCACTGCCGCAGACGCCGTGTCCGACCGGAATGCGCACGCAGGCAGGCCGACCCTGGAAGGGTCCCACAACGAGCTCGCGATCGTCGCGCAGGAAGTAGAAGCCGGCCCAGTTGAGATCGGCGAGCGCGTGATAGAGCAGCGCGGCCGTATTGGCGGCGTTGGCGATCGGATCGTGTTCACCTTCGAGCAACGCCTCGAGCTGGCGCGCGATCTCCCGGTAGGTTTCCGCTTTGCTCGAATTGTCGACGATTCGTGCGGCGAACATTAGACCGGATTCCGTTCATGTTGAGGCAACGCTTCCCGCCTGCCTCCCCCAGCTCGACGGCCGGGGTCGGCACCTCCCCCACGTTGGGGGAGGAAAAACGGCATGCACCGTTGCTCTCCTCCCCCAACGTTGTGGAGGTCCGGCCGCCCGGGTCCGGTCGAAGGCCAGCCCGAGGATAAACTCCGGCCGGGGAGGGGGAAGCCTTCAATTCCACCGGATACTGCGCTAGCGCGCTTTCTGCCTGGCCACGGTGTTCTGCGGATAGAGGTGCCGACGCTATTATGCGCAGGAGCGGCTCGATTTCAAACCCGCGAGCTGCAGGAAGCCCGATGCCGTACGGAACGGAGACGCTGTTCGGTCTGATGCGCGCCGCCGCGCCCGACGGCGAGCGCGCCTTCATTCGCACCACGGGCGGCCTGCTCCTGACCTACGCCGACATGCTGGCGCGCTCGGGCCAGTTCGCCAATTGTCTGCGGGCGGCCGGACTTGGTCGCGGTGACCGGCTCGCTGTGCAAGTCGAGAAGAGCGCCGAAGCGATTCTGCTTTATCTCGCCTGCCTGAGAATGGGCGCCGTGTATCTGCCGCTCAATCCGGCCTACACGGCGGCCGAGATGGCGTATTTCCTCGCTGACGCCGAGCCGGCCTGCATCGTCACCACTCCGAAGAACGAGGGAGCGATCGATGGCATCGCGGACAAGAGCGCGACGGTCCTGACGTTGGCAGACGATGGAAAAACGGGGTCGCTCCTCGCGCGATCGCGCGATCTGCCAATCGATTTCGATGACGTAGCGCGCGTCGCGGACGACGTTGCGGCCATTCTGTATACCTCCGGCACCACCGGGCGCTCCAAGGGAGCGATGCTCACCGAGCGCAATCTCGCCTCCAACGCGCGCGCGCTCTGCGAACTCTGGCGCTTCATGGCAAACGATGTGCTCCTGCATGTTCTGCCGATCCATCACACGCACGGATTGTTCACGGCGACGAACACCATTCTCATGGCCGGCGCCTCGATGATCCTGCTGCCGAAATTCGATGCGGAGCAGATTTTCGCCGAGCTGCCTCGCGCCACCGCGTTCATGGGCGTGCCCACCTTCTACACGCGGCTGCTCGGCGATCGCCGGCTCGACCGCAATGCGGTCGCCCACATGCGACTCTTCGTTTCCGGCTCGGCGCCGCTTCTGGCCGATACGCACCGCGCCTGGCAGGCGCGTACCGGCCACGCGATTCTCGAGCGCTACGGAATGACCGAAACCAACATGATCGCGTCCAACCCTTATGGCGGCGAGAGGATCGCGGGCACGGTCGGCTTTCCACTGCCCGGTGTCGATGTTCGCATCGCCGATGCCGAGGGCGGTGCGTCATTGCCGGCGGGCGAAACCGGCATGATCGAAGTGCGCGGGCCCAATGTCTTCAAAGGCTATTGGCGCAGGCCCGAGCAGACTGCCGCCGCGTTCCGCGACGACGGCTTCTTCATCACCGGCGATCTCGGAAAGATCGACGCGAATGGCTACCTCCACATCGTGGGGCGGGCGAAGGATCTGGTGATCAGCGGCGGGTTCAATGTCTATCCGAGAGAGATCGAGATGGAGATCGACGCGCTTCCGGGCGTCGTCGAATCGGCGGTGATCGGAATCCCGCATCCGGATTTCGGCGAAGGCGTTACCGCGGTTGTCGTGTGCGAGACGGGCGCCGCCACCGGCGAAGCAGACCTTCTCGCCGCGCTGCGCACGCGCCTTGCCAGCTTCAAACTGCCCAAGCGCGTCTTGTTCGTCGACGATCTTCCCCGCAACGCCATGGGCAAAGTGCAGAAGAACGTGCTGCGCGAAACCTGGCGCAATCTCTACGGCTGAGGCTGGGCCGTTCGACACGGCATACGCAATGAGTCGCGCACCTCTCTGAATTTCCTGCCGGACCCTTCCTGTTCACGCAGCCTGGTCGATATCGATCCGCACGCCGAGGCCTGCCTGTGTCGCGAGATTGATCAACGTATCCACGCTGAAATTCAGGATTTTTCCTTTCAGAAGATCGTTCAGCCGCGGTTGGGTAATTCCGAGGCGACGTGCGGCTTCGGCTTGCGTGACGTTCCAGCTTCGTACGCGCTCTTCGATGGCGATCAGGAGGCGGGATCGCAGGTTCATGTTCGCCGCTTCGGCCGGTGTGTTTTCCAGCGCGTCCCACACATTGTCGAAACTCCGTCGTCTCATCGCCTTCTCTCCCTGATTTCCCGAAGCCGCGATACGGCGATATCCAGATCGCGCTTCGCCGTCTGCCGTGTCCGCTTCTGAAAAACGTGCAGCACACAAATGGCGTCCTCAACATGCGCGACGTACAGCACGCGAAATGCGCCAGCCTCGCCTCGAATACGAATTTCGCGAACTCCTGCCCCGACCCTCGGCATTGGCTTCCAATCGTTCGGCTCAAAGCCGAGTTGTACCTTGTGCAACTGAACGCCCGCCTCCTTTCGCGCCGTTTCTGGGAAGTCCCGCAATCTTTCCAAAGAGTCACCGAAGAATTCCAGGCGCTTCATAGCGGGCACGTGCGTGTTTATATCAATTTTTGTATTGGTATGCAAGAAGAGTGCGCTGCCATGTTGGGGCTTAGGCTCGCGAAGATGGCTGCACCGCGCGTGTCCAGACGAGAAAGCGCACGCTATTCGGCGGCGATCGTAAGACCTTGGGCAGCCGCGACTTCGCTCAGCCGCGCATAGAGCAGGCAGGCGTCAATATCGGCAGGCTCGAGCACCGGGATAAGCCTTCAAAACGGCGTCGCGGCTGGCACCCTTGGCGAGCATCGTCAGAACCATGGACGGCGTGATGCGACGACCCCGAATGGTCGGCTTTCCACCCATCTTCCCGGGTTCGGCTGCGATGCGGGCAAGGAGGTCGGTCGCGTTCATCCGTCAGAGATAGCATATCGACGGCGACGCGCGAAACCGCAGTCACGGCTCACATCGCGCGCCGGTCCGTCGCTTCTTCTTCAGTACGATATCTCCGCGCGCATCGAGACCGCCTGCACCGTCTGACTCACATCCAGGCCGGTGGACGCCAGACGCGAGATGCCGATGCTCTGGTAGTCCAGCATGAAGCGGAAGAGCGAGTTCGGGTACCAGTTCAGTCCCGCAGTCCAGATCCTCTGGTCGCCGCCGCGCACGCCCCCGAACGGCGTCGATTCGCCCGCGATGCCGTCGCCCTGGTTGAGATCCAGATCGCTGAAGCGCCCGACCAGTTCCCAGGCGCCGATGCCGTGGTCGAACGAGAAAGGATCGGCGGGGTTGGGCATGGCAAAGGCGCCGAGGGAAGATTTGTAAACCTTCGGCTCGCCCGTCATCACCCAGCTTCCCTGTGCGTACCAGCCGTTGAAGTTGTCGTCGGGAAGGCTGTAGTGCGAACGGTTGACGTCATAACCGAAATATCCCGCCTGACCGTAGAAATTGCGCCATTGGGCGGCCCCTTCGACGCCCCAGTTGGAGGCGCCGGTGGCGCTGAGTGAGCCTGTGTTGACGAGCTTCGTCCCGGTGCTGTCGACGGTCAGTTCGGGAGGATCGGAAAGACTGATGGCGGTCGTTGGATCGGGGCCTGGCGTTTGATCGGGCAATTTTAGAATGTCGCTCCCGCTGGCGCTCAGAACGAGATTGGTATCAGCATCCGAATAGAGCAGCCCGGCGAGGCGGCCGAGCAGCCCATCCTGTTCCTGATACACGGGCGCGTCGCCAACCTTGCCGCCGGTGAGCGAGAACGCCCCGAAAATCCGGTCGCTGATGTAAAGCAGGCTTGCCGCATCGCGGCCTTCGCCGCCGGCCATGTTGCGCGCCAGATCGGCCGGCGAGGCGCGCTCGAGGAACATCGTGTCGGACGATGATGTGCCGTCTTCGAGACCGGCGGGCGGCGGATAGGCGCCGATGCGAAACGCGAACGGCTTCAGCCCGTCATACTCGAGAAACAATGACTGGATATGCCCGGGACTCTCCGTTCCGGAGCTGCCGCCGAAATCGTAGTTGGCAACGTAGGACCAGTCTCCGAATGCCGTGCCATACACACCGAGCCAGGCGCGGCGGAAGTTGGCGCCGCTCGAAAGTTCGGGCCCATAGGCCAAGGGGAAAGTCCGGGACGGATTGCCCTGCATGTAATAGGCGGTGTCGAACTGACCGAGGACGCGGATGGCGGCCGTGAACTGGCCATCCGAAGAGCTGAACACCGGCCTGCCATGCACGATGCCGTTTGCGACGGACGCGCCCACGGGCTTCACCATCGGCGTCGGCGCTGACGCCGCGGCTGTTTCGGCCTCAGGGTTCGGACTCGTCGGCGGCGGCATCTGCCGGCTTTGTTTCAGCGCCTGCAACTGTGCATTCAGATCGTTGATCTGCTGCTGCAGCGACTGGATGGCCCCATCGGAACTGGAGTCGGCCGCCCAAGCCTGCCCGGCGCAGGTGAGTGCGACGGTTCCTGCCATGAGAATGGACCGGAAACGGGATATTTTAGACATTCTTGCCCCCTCGTGTGTTCGGCGTTTCGCCCGATGAAGGGAGAATTTCCCATTAAATCGACCAAGTCAATAGTATATATAGATTAACAGCTATTTCGCCGTGACGAAGGCTGTGGGCGCCGATGGCTGTCACACGAACGTCGCGGAACCGACATGAAAAGCGAGACAGACGCGCGCTAGGACGCGGGGCGGCCACGGCCGGGCAGGCCGTTGGCCACAGATTTTCATGCCTAAAGGGGAAACCGATGAAATTGAGAATCGCGTTGCTGGGCGCGTGCGCGTCCATGCTGGTTGGCGGCTCGTCGCTCGCGCAAACCGGCGACACGGGTCACGGGGAGGCACCCCCTCCCTCGAGACACCGTCACCACACAGGGGAGACCACCGGACAGCGTCTCGATCGCCTCGAACGGGTTATCGAGGAACAGCAGGCCGAGATCCGAAGCTTGAGGGTGCAAGCCGGCCAGGTTGTCGCCAGCGGCGGGGCCACATCGGCGGCTGAAGCGCCCCCGCCGCCCCAGCCCCAGGTCAGCGCCGCCGAGTTTCAGGCACTGCAAAATCAGGTCAACGCGCAGGCCGCGGCCGCCACGATGCCGGCACCAAAGGACAAGAAGATTCACTTCAAAGGTGTCACCGTCACGCTCGGAGGGTTCCTCGCGGCAGAATCGGTCTATCGCTCGAAGGAGGAGTTTGCCGATATCGGGTCCAGTTACAGCGGCATTCCCTACGCCAACAATCCGCAAGGGAATTCCGACGAGTTCCGCATGACGGCCCGCCAAAGCCGCATCTCCGGTCTGGTCCAGGGCGACGTGGATCCGGTGACCCATCTGTCGATGTACGGCGAGTTCGACTTCCTCGGCGCTGCGGCCAGCGCCAATTCCAACGAGAGCAATTCCTATCAGCCGCGCGTCCGCGCCCTTTATGGGACGGTCGATTGGGACGATCCCGGCATCGAGATTCTCGCGGGCCAGAACTGGTCGCTGGTGACGTTGACCACCAACGGCATGACGCCGCGCAGCGAAGCGCCCCCGCCCACCATCGACGCACAATACGTGCCCGGCTTCGATTGGACCCGCCAGCCGCAGCTGCGCATCGTCAAGAATTTCGACGATCAGGTGTGGCTCGGCCTTTCCGCCGAAAATCCGCAGACGACGTTCGGCGGCACCGTCCCGAGTGTACCCGGCCTCTATTACAACAGCGGCAGCGGCTTCAACGGCGGCACCGGTACCGGCGGGGCGGAATTCAATCCCGGCATCACGCTGTCGCTCAACCATGCCCCGGACATCGTAGGAAAGGTCGCGGTCGAGCCGGCCATGTTCGATCAGAACGTTCATCTCGAGGCCTTCGGCATTTACCGGGACTTCTATGATCGTTACGGTACCACCGCTGCGCTCACCGACGTCGCGACACACGACGTGTCCGGCGGCGGATTTGGCGCTGCGGCATTGATCAAGCTCATTCCCGGCATTTTCGACATTCAGGGCGACGCGTTGTTCGGTAATGGCATCGGCCGGTATGGCAGCGGCCAGCTTCCGGACGTGACGTTCAAGCCGACGGGCGAGATCGCGCCGCTGACCGAGAACATGGAGATGGTTGGCGGAACCTGGCACACCACGCCCGCCCTCGACATCTATGTGTTCGGCGGCCGCGAGCATGACGACTCGAAGTCCTACGACGTCGGCACGGCGCCCTACGGTTACGGCAATCCCCTCTACGTCAACACCGGCTGTTTCAGCCAGGCTGCGGGACTGACGGCGAAATGTGTCGGCAACACGCAAGGTATCGACCAGCTGACCGCCGGGCTCTGGGACAACGCCTACGCGGGCGATTTCGGCAAACTGCGAATCGGCCTGCAGTATTCCTACACGGAGCGCAAAGCATTCGAAGGCGTGGGCGGGCGACCGACGACCGACGACAACATGTTCTTCACCAGCTTCCGCTATTATCCGTTCTGATTGTTGGAGGCGCCGGGCTCTCGTCCGGCCGGGCGCTCCCCTTCCCCAAAAGCTCCGATCCGCCAATGGATAAAACTGGAAGGACGGCGGAGCCCGACTTAGGTGGCCACGCCGGCAGCCGCCAGTCTCGCAGAGATTGCTCCAAGTCGTACCGGCGCACTCTCACGCATCAGCATCAGGGCGATCTGGCCAACCGCTGTCGCGCCTATCAGATACCATGCGGGGGCCATGGCACTACCGGTGACGTGAATCAACCAGGTGACAACAAGCTGGGTGGTGCCCCCGAAAGCGGCGATGGACAACGAATAGACCGTGCCGAAGCCGCTGCCGCGAATGGTTTTGGGCAGGCTCTCGGCGAGGTTGGCGTAGAAGGAGCCCTGATTGAAATTGAAGACTACATACAGAACGGTCATGCCGACGATCAACGCCAGTTCGGAGTGGGTTTTCACGACCCAGGCGAAGGTCGGAAAGATCATGACGAGGATAAGCAGTTGGCCCCATACGTTGATGGGCCAGCGGCCATGGCGATCCGAAAGCCAGCCACCCAGCAGCATGGCGGGAATGCTGAGGACATTACCGGCCGTCTCTGCAATGAAGCCGGCGCGCGCGGACATGTGCAGCGTGGCCTGCGCATAGGTGACGAGGTAGGTGAAGATGTAATTTCCGATCGTGCCGGACGCGAGAACGACGAGCCCGAGCACGATGACTCGCCAATGCGCGCGCGCCTGGGCCAGCCGCGGTTGCGCGATCATCGGCGCGATCGCGTTGACTTCGGGCATATGGAGCGTTTCGGGCAGATTGGAGCGCAACCACAATCCGAACGGCACGGCGACAGCGCCAAGCAGGAACGCAATGCGCCAGCCATAGGCATCGAGCGCGTCGGGCGGCAACACGGCGGTCAGCAGAACGCCGACCGACCCACCGGCGATAAGCGCAAGATTTTGACTGACGCCCTGCCAGGAAACGATCAGGCCGCGCCTGTCGGTCGGCGCGGCTTCCATGAGGTACGCCGTGTTGGAGCCGATCTCCCCACCCAGCGAGAAGCCCTGAACCATGCGCGCGATCACCGCCAGGAGCGGCGCCGCGAGGCCGATTGTGGCGTAAGTCGGGATAAGCGCCATGACGACGATGGAGCAGCCGATCATGATAAAACACAGCATCATCGCCGGCCTGCGTCCGGCGCGATCCGAGTAGGCGCCGATGACGATGGCACCGATGGGTCGCGTGACGAAGCCCGCCCCAAACGTCGCCAGCGACAGCATCAGGCTGCCATAGGCGCTCTGGGGCGGGAAAAACGCGTGTCCGATCTGAATGGAGAAGAAAGCGTAGGTAAGAAAGTCGTAGAACTCGAGCGCATTGCCGATGGTCGCAGCGGCCACGTGTCGACGTTTCAGCGTCTGCTGCACCCGGTTGTCCCCGACTAACCCCTCCACTCAAGCCCCCATAAACGCGAATGTCACCCGAATTTGTGGCAGAGGAGGGGAAAATTCATAGGCGCTTTGCCGGGTTCGCCATCAATCGATCCGTGTTGGCCATGACGGAAAATCCGGTGTTGGTTTTGCCTCGTTTCGAGGCGCGGACTTTTGCCTCGTTTCGAGGCGCCGGCATCGAGCTGACGAACTGCCAGAAGGCGAAAGCAGCAAATGTGCAATCATGTCCGAACCCTGATCCAGTGACGTTTCAACAACCTGCTGGTTCCTCACTTCGAAGACTGTCAGTCGGGAATCCCCAGGCACGGAGATCGGTCAAGATGAACAAACTTTCATCACGCAGACAAGCCCGATTCATGTACCGGGGGCATGAGGCCGCTCCCGAAAACTCCGGGACAGGCTGACACGCACCCTTCGCCGTCGCGATCGCGACACGAGAGGCCACGGCGCCACGCCCAAAAACGGAGGCTGCATCAGATGGTCGCAATCGTACGACTGGCACTGAAGCGACCGTACACCTTCGTCGTGCTTGCCATTTTGATCCTGATCTTCGGCACGCTCGCCGCTCTGCGAACCGCGACCGATATTTTTCCGGACATCAAGATTCCCGTCATCGCTGTCGTCTGGACGTATCGCGGCATGTCCCCGGATGATATGGCCGGCCGCGTCATCTACTATTACGAGCGCCAGCTCTCCTCGTCGGTCAACGACATCGAGCATATCGAGAGTCAGTCTCTGACCGGCATCGGCATCGTCAAGATATTTTTCCAGCCCGGCGTCGATATACGAACTGCCACCGCGCAGGTGACATCGTTGTCGCAGACGGTTCTCAAGCAGATGCCGCCCGGCATCACGCCGCCGCTGATTCTCAACTACAACGCCTCGACCGTGCCGATCCTGCAGCTGGCGCTGTCGAGCGACGCCCTGCCCGAACAGAAGCTTTTCGACCTCGGCCAGAACTTCATCCGCCCGTCGCTTGCCACGGTTGCCGGGTCGGCCATCCCCTCGCCCTACGGCGGCAAGGAGCGGCAGATCCAGATCGACCTGAACCCCCAGGAGCTGCAGGCAAATTCCTTGTCGGCCGAGGACGTGGAAGACGCGATCGCGGCGCAGAACCAGATCATTCCTGCAGGCACCACCAAGATCGGCCAGTTCGAATACAACGTGAAACTCAACAACAGCCCGGTCACCATCGACGAGCTGAACGATCTCCCCGTCAAGACGGTAAACGGGACCACGATATACATCAGAGACGTGGCCCATGTGCGCGACGGCTACCCGCCGCAGCGCAATATCGTCCGCATGGACGGGCGGCGCGCGGTTCTGATGTCGGTATTGAAGAGCGGTTCGGCATCGACGCTCGACATCATCGCCGGGGTCAAGGCGCTGTTGCCGAAACTCGAGGAAACATTGCCTTCGTCGCTGCACGTGGCAGCCGTCGGCGACCAGTCGCTGTTCGTGAACGCGGCCATCTCCGGCGTCATCAAGGAAGGCGTGATCGCCGCCGCCCTGACCAGTCTGATGATCCTGTTGTTCCTCGGCAGCTGGCAATCGACCGTGATCATCGCCACCTCCATCCCCCTGTCGGTGCTTTCCTCGATCGCCATTCTGTCCGCGTCCGGCCAGATGCTGAACATCATGACGCTTGGCGGTCTGGCGCTGGCCGTGGGAATTCTCGTCGACGATGCAACCGTCACCATCGAAAACATCAACTGGCATCTCTCGCGGGGAAAGACGATCGAGAGCGCCATCCTCGACGGATCCGAACAGATCGTCGCTCCGGCTCTTGTTTCCCTGCTCTGCATCTGCATCGCCTTCGTGCCAATGTTCTTTCTTCCCGGAGTGGCGGGCTATCTCTTCGCGCCGATGGCGGAGGCGGTGGTTTTCGCGATGATCTCGTCGTTCGTCCTTTCGCGTACCCTCGTGCCCGTCATGGCCAACCGCCTGCTCACCGGTCGCGGGCAGAGGCATGCGGTGGATGTGATGCGCGCGCACGATTCGGAGGTCGACGCGCCCCGGACCCGCAATCCGCTGATCCGCTTTCAGCATGCCTTCGAGCGGGGATTCGAGAACGTCCAGGCCGGCTATCGCGGCGTCCTGGCACTCGCGCTGCAAAATCGCGGCGTGTTCATTGCCGGATTCCTGACATTTGTCGTCGTGTCTTTCGGCCTGACGCTTTTCCTCGGCCGCAACTTCTTCCCCACCGTGGACTCCGGCGAGATGTATTTGCATGTGCGGGCGCCGCTCGGGACCCGCATCGAGGAGACGGCTGCGCTCTTCGACCGGATCGAGAACAGGATTCGATCGGCGATACCGCCCGACCAGCTGCGGTCCATGGTCGACAACATCGGGCTGCCGGTCAGCGGCATCAACCGTGCCTATTCCAATGACGGTGGGGTGGGGCCCGAAGACGGCGACATTCTGGTTTCGCTGACCCCCGATCACGATCCGACCGCCGGCTACGTAAAGACGCTTCGCGAGGTTCTTCCCAGAAGCTTTCCCGGGTCGACCTTCGCCTTTCTGCCCGCCGATATCGTCAGCCAGATCGTCAACTTCGGCGCACCCGCTCCCATCGACGTGCTTGTGAGCGGTCCCGACAAGGTGGCGGGCGAGCGTTACGCGCGGGCGTTGATGCGCCGCATCGCGCGGGTTCCGGGAGCGGCCGATGTCCGCCTGCAGCAGTCGTCCGAGTACCCGGAATTCTCGATCAATGTGGATCGCACGCGCGCGCAGGAAGTCGGTCTGACCGAGCGCGACGTCACCAACAGTCTGGTGGTCAATCTGAGCGGCAGCTTCCAGGTGGCGCCCGTGTTCTGGTTGAATCCGAGGACCGGTGTCTCCTATCCGATCGTGGCGCAGACGCCACAATATCATCTGGATTCAATGTCGCGCATGGGGAATATTCCGGTGACGGGCAGTCAACCGGGAAACATGCAGCTCCTGGGCGGCCTCAGCACGATCAGCCGCGACGACACCGACGCCATCGTCTCGCACTATGCCATCGAACCCGCTTTCGACATTTATGCGACGACGCAGGGACGCGATCTTGGTGCGGTGGCGGCCGACATTCAGAAGATCATCCAGGCGGCCGCGAGCGGTCGCCCCAAAGGCGCGACCGTCAGCGTGCACGGCCAGGTAGAAACCATGAACACGGCATTTTCCGGTCTGTTCTTCGGACTGGCGGAGGCAATCGTGCTCATCTATCTCCTGATCGTCGTCAACTTCCAATCCTGGTCCGATCCGTTCATCATCATCACCGCGTTGCCGGCGGCATTGGCCGGCGTGGTATGGGCACTGTTTGCAACCCGAACGTCGCTCAGCGTTCCGGCGCTGACAGGAGCCATCATGTGCATGGGCGTCGCCACGGCGAACAGCGTTCTCGTCGTCAGTTTTGCCAGAGAGCAGCTGACCGCAACGGGCGACGCGGTCCGCGCCGCGCTGGAAGCGGGCGCAACGCGCTTTCGGCCGGTGATCATGACCGCGCTCGCCATGATCATCGGCATGGCACCGATGGCGCTGGGGATGGGCGAGGGCGGAGAGCAGAACGCTCCCCTGGGTCGCGCCGTCATCGGAGGACTTCTTTTCGCGACGTGCGCGACGCTTGTGTTCCTGCCCGTCGTGTTCAGTCTCGTCCACGGAGAAAGAACACCGCAACGCAAAGGCGGCAAGACATTCGATTCACCCGGTGGCGGAGAGGCTTATGCCTGAGCTCCCGCAACTGGGCCCCACGGCCATGCGCCGGCTGAAGCTCGCGGGGATTGTCGCCGGCGCCGTCGCCGCCGTCATCGTCGTCGGCGGTGTCGTGACGCGCCTCAAGGCGAGCCACGAGGTGAAGACGTGGACGAACGACCAGTCGATCCGGACCGTCAGCGTCTTGGAGCCTTCCTGGTCTCAAAGCGCCGGCACGCTCAGGTTGCCGGGAAAACTCGCGGCCTACTACGACGCTCCGATTTACGCGCGCGTCCCGGGCTATTTGCGGGTCTGGTACAAGGATATCGGCGCCGAGGTACACAAGGGCGATGTTCTGGCCATCATAGATACGCCCGAACTCGACCAGCAGATCGAACAGGCGAAGGGACAGCTCGCCAACGCACAGGCGGCCGAGCAGCTGTCGCAGACCACCGCGCAGCGCTGGACGGGCCTGCTCGCGCTCGATGCGGTATCCAAACAGGAGTCGGAGGAGAAGACCGGCGATCTGGCGGCGAAAAGCGCACTCGTCACGGCAGCGAAGGCCGATCTCGACCGTCTCGAAGCCCTGAAGGGCTTCGCCCGCATCACGGCGCCTTTCGACGGAACGGTGACGAGCCGCTCGGTCGACATCGGTGCGCTCGTCAATGCCGGTGCGACTTCGTCCGGCATTCCGCTGTTCACGGTCGAAGACGTACACCAGATGCGGGTCTATGTGGACGTTCCGCAGGATTATTCGTCACAGATTCGCCGGGGCCTGAGTGCGGACCTCACGGTGCCGGAATATCCCGGCCGGGTGTTCCAGGCGGAGCTCGACTCCACCTCGCAGGCGATAAACAACCAGTCGAATTCGCTTCTCGTTGAGTTGCTGGCGAACAATTCCGCCGGGGCTCTCAAACCCGGCGACTATGCCCAGGTGACGCTCAAGCTGCCTTCCGATGCGAGCGTGCTCGAGGTGCCGGCGAGCGCGCTGATCTTCCGCCGGCGCGGCCTGCAGGTCGCGACCGTACTGCCCAATCGCCGCGTATTGATGAAGCAGGTCAGCATTTCGGTCGATCTGGGGACGAGGGTCGAAATCGGCACGGGACTGAACCGCGCCGATCGGGTGATCGACAATCCGCCGGATTCGATCGCGACCGGCGATCTTGTCCGCATCGCAAAGTCGGCAACCGGCGGCAGTGTGGACGCGGGCGAAGCGCCCGCCGAATGACGGGAATGTCCGCGCGCGCGGCATCCGCAGTGGTTTGCGTCGGCTTCACGCTCGCCGCCTGCTCGCTGGCGTCGGATTATCGCGTACCCGCAACCGTGACCCCGCAGGCGTTCAAGGAAGCCGGCGTGTGGGTGAAGGCAATGCCCGAAGACACGATTCCCAAGGGCGCATGGTGGAAAATCTATGGCGACTCCACGCTGGACGAACTGGAAAACCGTCTGGACCACGGCAGCCCGGCGCTCGATTCTGCCCTGCAGCGCTATGAACAGGCGCGTGCCTACGTCACGGAAGCCCAGGCAGGAATGACTCCCGTGATCGGTACCGACTGGAACCCGACACGCAATCGTCAATCCAACAACCGGCCCTTGCGCGGTGCCAACGAGCCCGATGTCTACACATCGGATACGTTGGGAGGGACGGTCAATTACGAGATCGATCTTTGGGGCGCAGTGCGGAATTCCGTAGCGGCGGGGAAAGCGCGCGCCGAAGCGGCCGCGGCTCTCATCGCGGCGGTGCGTCTCAGCCTCGAGAGCGATCTGGCGGACGACTACGTGACGCTGCGCGGCCTCGATGCGCAGCTCCAGCTTCTCGGCGATACCGTCTCGGCCTACACGCGCGCATACCAGCTGATTGTCTTGCGTCACACCGGCGGGATTGCTTCGGGTCTCGATCTCGGCCGGGCGGCGACCCAGCTCGACGACGCGCGCGCCCAGGTCTCCGAGGTGGCGGCACAACGTGCTCTGTACGAACACGCGATCGCGACCCTCGTGGGAGAGCCGGCGTCGGAGTTCGCGCTGGCGGCGGCGCCGGCAGAAATCACGGTGCCGAATGTACCGGTGGGAGTGCCGTCAACGTTGCTGGAGCGCCGTCCGGACGTGGCGGCCGCCGAGCGCAGTGTGGCCGCGGCCAATGCAGAGATCGGCGTTGCCCGTGCCGCGTTCTTTCCGGCGATCACGCTCGCGGGCGCCCTGGGCGTCCAGAATACCGGCGGCCCGGGGCTGCTGAGCGCGCCGAACCTGTTCTGGTCCATCGGTCCCAACGTCGCGCTGACATTGTTCGAAGGCGGCCTCAGGCATGCCCAACTCAACATCGCGAAGGCGGAGAAAAGCGTCGCCGCCGACGCCTATCGCGAAGAGGTCCTTCAGGCCTTCCAGGACGTCGAGGACAATCTCGCGTTGCTGAACCACCTGGCCGAAGCGTCGGCCAATCAGTCGTTGGCTGTCGCCGCGGCAAGCCGAACGGAATACCTGGCTCTGGCGCGCTACCGTCTCGGCGCCGTCAACTATCTCGAAGTCGTAACGGCGCAGACGGCCGCGCTGGAAGCAAGGCGGGCCGCGCTCAATCTGGACACGCGTCGCCTCGCGGCGTCGATCCGCCTCGTCAAGGCCGTTGGCGGCGGTTGGACGACGCAGGATCTTCCGCATCTTGCCAAGAACGATCCTGCCATCGACCCAACGTCTGGCAAAGCATCGAACCAATAAGCGTGGTGTCGAGATACCGCTTCGCGAAGCTGGACGCAGGCGGCTGCCCGGCTCAAGGTTCGCCGTGGCCACGCTGACCATTCGCATCGATTTCGAGAATTGCTCGGCCTTTGGTCCCGGCAAGGCCCGGCTACTCGAGCTGATAGATTCGGAAGGATCCATACGGCGCGCCGCCGCAGCGATGGACATGAGTTACAGACAGGCCTGGCTTCTGTTGCGGGATGCCGAGGCCGTGATCGGCGCGCCCCTGATCGTGACCGCAACGGGCGGAGCCAAAGGCGGCGGCACCAGACTGAGCGATGCCGGCAGCATGGTGATCGCGCGCTTTCGCAGCATCGAGCAAAACGCAGCCCTTGCGGCACGCAACGATCTGCACGCATTGGAACGGATTGCTGTTGCAGGTGCGACGACGCGCCGTGGCACGGGGGCATCGGGCACGTCGCGCAGGCGCGCAAAGACAACCAGTTGACGGACTTTGTTCTGGCTAATACGAATACGATCCTATATATTGGACCTTAAGAGGCAATAAGGCCTCATATATGGAGCCTTATATGCGTTCGAATGTTTCCGATGTTTCGCCCCTTTCCGTCAAGCGGTCGCTGACCAAGTTCGGCCATGACCTCGCCACGGCGCGCCGCAAACGCGGGCTTACCACAGTTGCGGTTGCGGAGCGGATAGGAACTGCCAAGAACACCTATCTCCGCGCGGAGAAGGGCGATCCCAGCGTTGGGCTTGGCATCTACGCCATGGCGCTTTTCGTCCTGGGCTTCGGTGATCCTCTCGGCAACCTCATTGACGCGAGCCGGGATGATACCGGCCTCCTGCTCGATGAAGGACGGTTGCCGAAGCGCGTGCGCATGAAGAAGTCGCGGACACCGCCGTCATGAAACGCACGATCCACATTATTCTGGGCGACGGGCCGCAGGTCGGTACGTTGCGCCATGATTTGCAGGGACGGCGCGAGAACGCGGCTTTTGAGTACAGTGCGGATTGGCTTGGCGACCGCAACCGCTTCGCGCTTGGACCGACGCTCCCGCTTCAGGTGGGCCCCCAGTTTCATCGTAAATCGAAAGAGGGCTCGCTTTTTCATGCCGCGATTGCCGATACCGAGCCTGACGGCTGGGGGAAGCGGGTCGTCATGCGCGATCATGTCAAACGCAGGCAGGCGCTGCGCCGCGAAGGAAAAGTCGATGATGCGCCGCCGCTGAATGCGCTCGATTTCCTGCTTGCGGTCGATGATGTCAGCCGCGTCGGGGCACTTCGTTTGTGCGATGAAAGCGGCATCTTCCTGCGCGCCCAGGAAGAGGGGCGGCGGACAGCTCCACCGCTCATTGAACTCGGACATTTGCTCAGCGCCTCTCGCGCCTTCGAGGCGAACAAGGAGACGGCGACGGACCTCGCCTATCTGCGCGGTCGTGGCACGTCTCTGGGCGGGCTGCGCCCGAAATGCACAGTGATCGACGAAGATGGCGCGCTTGCCATCGGCAAGTTTCCGAGCATTGCAGACGAACGCGCCGTCACCAAAGGGGAAGTTCTCGCACTCACGCTCGCCAAAGACGCGGGGATCAATGCCGCCGACGCGCGGATCGTCGAGAGCCACGGATCGCCGGTCGCCCTTATCCGGCGCTTTGACAGGCGCGGGAACGGACAGCGCGTGATGTACGTCTCCGCCGCGACGATGCTTGGCGTCGAAGCGACAGAGCCGGAAGACCACACCTATACCGGGATCGTGGACGCGATCCGCGTCCACGGCGCCGATGCGCAGGCCGACATCGAGGAGCTGTGGCGGCGCATCGCGTTCTCCATTCTGATCACGAATGTGGACGATCATCTGCGCAATCACGGCTTCCTGCACGAAGATCGCGAGTTCTGGCGGCTATCGCCCGCCTTTGACATCAATCCGTCGCCCGAGCGGCTGCGCGAGATGAAGACGTGGGTTTCCGAAGATACCGGACCCGAGATGACGATCGACGCTCTCATGTCGGTGATTGCTTATTTCCGCATCGCGCCTGCGCGCGCCAAAGAGATATTGGGCGAGGTTGCCGGCGCTGTGGGCTGCTGGCGCAAAGCCGGGCGCAGCATCGGCATGACTGACGAAGAGCTTGAGCCCTTCATCGACGCCTTCGAGCACGCCGAGCGGGATGCCGTCCAAAAGCTCCTGTAACCCCTGACCGTCATCGACGCGTATGTTCGGAGTCATCAACTGCCGTGCGGCACGCCAAGATCTCCACGCATTGGTACGGATTGCTGTTGCAGGTGCGATGACGCGCCGTGGTAACCTGGCTTCGGGCACGTCGCGCCGGCGCGCAAAGGAATCCTGTTGACGGGTATGCGCCGGCCAACCGGTCAGAATGTCAGCCGCGCCGTCACGATGACCGAGTGATTGTACGCCGGCGTCTGTTCCGTCGTATCCACGTAGCCGGGAGAGACCGCAAATTGGTATCCGCCCCCGACGATCACCTTTATCCGATCGTGGATGACGAACCGGCCCAGAATGAGGCCGGGCGTGAGCAGCACCTGGGTCTTGCCGCCGCGTTCCTTGCCGTCCGCCCAGTACGTGGAATTGACCTCGAATTCCGGCCAGAAATATTCGAAGAGATGATACTGGAATGCGACGTTGGTCGCGACCGACGTGCCGAGTGTGGACTGGTTCCTGAACGGGAGCGCGACGCCCGTTGTCGCCTGGATGTCGAAATCGCCCCAGCCTTTGCCTGCGGCGAGAGTGGGCGTGACGATCCATGTTCCGTTAGTGAACCCCGAGTAGCCGGTTGGCGCGGTGACTCCGAGAAAGGCCGTGACGATATAGTTGCCGTCCTGCTCGTCGGCGCTCAGCAGCCGTTGCTTGACGACCAGGAACTGGTCGTCAAGCCAGCCCTGCACGGGATGCGCGACGTTTTCCTTGTCCTGATAAGCCGGTAGATTGATCAGCACCTCGTTCGTATCCGTGGGGATCAGTTCCAGCCCCTTACCGGCGTCGAATATATCGAGTTGCGAACCGTTGCCCCGGCTTTCCCAGTACTGGTCGTAGCGGAGTTCCTGTTCCAGACGCGGTGTGACGGTGACCAGCGGCGTCATCCAGTGCGGCTGGCTGGACTGCGCCTGCTCCACGCGGGCAAACCAGTCATCGAGGAAAGTATCCTGCGAACCGGCCGTGTCCGTCCCCGACGCGTCCGCCCCCGAAGAAATAACCGGCGCATTTTCACCCTGGGCGCCTGCGAGTTGGAGGTCGCCGGTCTCTGCGCCCGGCGCGTCAGCGGACGGTAGCGTCAGACTTGCAGCGTCGGCGCCGCCACCTCCGGCCGCGATCGCAACCATCCAGGCCGATACCAGAATGCCCATTCGTTTCATGGCTTCGCCCCCTGTCCCACGTGATATTGAACAGAATATCACGAAGGGCATCTTCGCCAAAGCGATGTGGCCGGTCGGGCAGCGAAGCGGGAGTTACGGTCGCAGGAAGGTGCGGAGCGCGCCGCGGAGCTTGGGGCTGAAACCCAGAGCGAACCCGGCAAACAGTGCCGCCGCAATCGATCGCACGGGATAGCGGTCCGCCACGGCGGCGAGCTCCTTGCCGAAAATCTCCCCCACCACCGCGGCGATGCGCATGCGGACGCTCCGTCGAGGCTGTTTTTTCATTCCCGCGAGCGTGAGCTTGCCGGCGATGACGGCCAGGAGACAAAAAAACAGCGCGGCTCCCGCCGCCGCCAGGGCGGCCAGAGGTGGGGAAAGGATTATCGCAAAGGCGAAATAATCCGCAGCGACGAGCAGACCGAACGCCGCCGTCAGGCCGGTCGCGCAGGCCAGAATGACCGCGACGATGACGATGCCGCGGAACAGAATACTGCCCATCTGGCCGCCCGGCGGGTTCTAGGAGTGCCGACCGCCGAACAGCAGGCCCAGCACCACCCCGGCAACGAACGCGGTTGCCGCAGCCGTCACCGGACGCGACTCGATGCGGCTGGTGAGTTCGTCTGCACCTCTCCTGACTTCGCTCCACGCCCGTTCGCCGGTGGCGCGGGCAGCCTGTGCGGCCTCATTGCCCGCATTACGCGCCGCCGATTCGATGAGTTGGCCCAGTCGGGCGAACTCGCTGCGCAACTTCTTCATCTCGCCGGACAGCTCTTCAACATCGGTTTCTGTCGCAGACATCATGCATCTCCTCTGGCGGGGCGCGCCTTATAGCACGCAGGAACGCCCTTTCTCCAAGTCGGTCGGAAAGGCAGGGGCGTCAGTAGAAAATCCATTCCTTGCCCTAGGGTTGCAGGCGCTGGCCTCCCGGGCACGGCAGGGCTAACTTCAAGTCTCGTTCTGCTCCCTTCCATTCATTTGCGGATAGCAAGTGGTGCCACGACGCCCCGATGGAAGATCGCCAGAGCCGGCGCGACGGCATTGGGCATTTCCCCACGTGGCCGCGGTGGCGCTGGCGATTGCCGCCTATTTCGCGATCTACTCGGTGACCGGAGATTCCGACCTCTTCATTGCGCTTGCAACGGGCGCCGCCGGCGGGGCGGTCACCTGGACGGCGCTGGAAGCCGAATTCTGGCTCCGCCAACGGCGCGGCCGGTAACGCTCCCCCGGAACGCGCGTTTGAATGAGGGCTTCGCGCCCTGCGCCTGTTGCATCTTGGCCATGCGCCGATCCTCACCATATGTTAATGGCGCTACCGGTTCGAAGCTCGTTCGTTGTGGGTTGGTCAAGGGAAGGATATCGCCATGGCTCCGTTTCTCCGGAACCTCGCAGTCGCGCTCGTGGCCCTCTCCGCAGCGGGCTGCGCAACTGCACCCGGTTCAAATTCCGCGCTCAATCAGAACGATCCCTACGAAGCGCAGAACCGTCAGGTTTTCGCCTTCAACCAGTCGCTCGACAATCATGTCGCGCTTCCAGTGGCCAAATTCTACGTCCACGCCGTCCCCGCGCCGGCGCGCGAGGGTATCCATAATTTCCTGGACAACCTCGATGTGCCGGTGACTTTCGCCAACGACGTGCTGCAGGGCGCGGCCGATCGCGCCGTCGATTCCCTGGGCCGCTTCACGATCAATTCGACGCTCGGAATTGGCGGCCTGATCGACGTGGCGGCAAAGCTCGGCATTCCGGAACACGACGCGGATTTCGGAGAAACACTTGCCGTCTACGGCGTCGGCGAGGGGCCCTATCTGGTCCTGCCCGTTCTGGGGCCCAGCAATCCGCGCGATGCGCTGGGC
>Ga0182015_10002865_pt1 | contig 20073 bp, 21 predicted proteins | sample 712P3MmetaG_FD_120478 | JGI IMG/M metagenome (GOLD analysis project Ga0182015, IMG submission 120478) | Permafrost microbial communities from Stordalen Mire, Sweden - 712P3M metaG | ecosystem: Environmental > Terrestrial > Soil > Wetlands > Permafrost | place: Sweden: Stordalen | collected...
ATCCCGAGGCGACGTTTGGTACAGTGCAGCATTTACGGTGGCTCGGCTTGGTTATCGCCTAGCCACTTTTAAGATACCGGAACCAAGAGCAAAAGCAAGAACAAAACCGTCGGCTTATATCCCGAGGCCTGAAGGCAGGGCTTTACGCCGACTTCGGTAATTCAATGCCCGCGTCTGCCCGAAGGAGGGAGACCATGAATCAGGAGGTCGTTGCGACGATAGCGATTCCAAGCATGTTCGCTTGGTTCGCCTGGGTCATCTTCAGCACGATCCGGCGCTACAAGATTGCGAAACTGCAGGCGGAAGTGCAAACCAAGCTGTTGGACAAGGTCGGCTCCGGCCAGGAACTGCTGGCCTATGCACAAACGGAAGCCGGAAGGGAGTTGCTCGAATCGCTTAAGGTGGAGCGCGTTTCCCCTCACGGACGAATCATCGGCGCCCTACAAACCGGAATTATTCTTCTCTTGTTCGGCGCAGCTCTTTTGTTGCTGCACAATCATGTGTCTGTTTCCGGCGAAGGCTTCGTCGTCTTAGGCACATTGATCTGCGCCCTAGGAGTGGGCTTTGCGTTGTCAGCCGCTGCATCCTACTACCTCTCAAAGTCATTCGGGCTGCTGAACGGCTCGGCCAGTCACGGGCAATGAGCGGTGTTGATGCGATGGGAGCTTAACATTCCCGCATTGGATCTTGCCAAGAGCATGCCGGGCCAGAGTGTCCGTCCCATCACGAAGGGTGAACCAAGGATGGACGAGGCAGCTTTTCGTGCCTTTTACGAGGAGACGTCTTGTCCGTTATTCGCTTATCTTCTGCGGGTCTCGGGAGAACGCGCTCTGGCCGAGGACTTATTGCAGGAGTCTTACTGCCGTCTCCTATCCGCCAAGCTTTCACCCACGGACGAGGTCGGCAGGCGGAGCTATCTTTTCCGCATCGCGACCAATCTCTTGCGCGACCGTTGGCGTCGTCATAAAGAAGGCTCCCTGCCCGATCCAGTTCCCGAGGTGGCGTCTTCGGCTCCCCATCCTGACCTGAAAATCGAGGTGCGGCAGGCTTTTCGGCGGCTGAAGGATCGTGAACGCCAGTTGCTCTGGCTGGCGTATGTGGAGGGCGCAAGCCACAAAGAGATCGCGGATTCCACGGGGCTGAAAGCGGGCAGTGTCCGGCTGCTGCTCTTCCGGGCCCGCCGCAAGCTTGCCGGCCTCATCGGTAGGGGCCCACGAGATTCTGGTTCAGAGGTGGATGTATGAATGAACACTTTTGCGAGAAGGAACAACAGGTAGTTGCCGCGCTCTGCGGTAGCTCGCGTGACGCCGAGATTCTCGGCCACGCCGGCAGGTGCCCGGTCTGTTCCGAGGTCCTGCTGGTCTCCGAGTTCTTGCGGGAAAACACGCAACTCGCAGCGCACGAACTCAGCGCCCTGCCAGACGCGGCCCTGATCTGGCGGAAGGCGCAAGCCTTGGCCCGGGAGAAAGCGCTGGTCAGGGCGACTTTGCCCATTCGAATCGCCAGGATTTCCGCCTTTGTCGTCGCCGTCCTTGCGGCTCCGTGGCTGATCCTTGAGTCCCATCAGCTCTGGCCCGGGATGGCGGACTTCTGGCCGAGACATCTTTCGTTCACAAATCGGCTCTGGCCTTCGGACTCGAACGAGACTGCGCTTCCGCTCGCCATCACCGCTACCATTATCTGCATCGGTCTGAGTTCCTGGTACATGCTGCGGGAAGAGAAGCCTAACGAAGGCTCACGTACCTAAGCGATCGGTTCATCGTTGTTGACGTGTTGACGTAACATCACGTTCACGCGACCCGGTCGTTGGATTCTACGAATGCCGGGCGACCCAGGCCGCGGGAGTAAGTTTTGGGAGGCGCTGGATCGTGCGATCGGCGAGTCCAGGAAGAACCGCGGCCAGATAGTCGCGGACCAACTGGCCCTTTGCGGGAGCACTTCTCGTCTTTCTGTTCCACCGCCGCCTCTTCAGTTGGCGATCCAGCGTGCTGAAACTCAAACCTCGACTCTGGCAAAACTCGCTCCGCCGCATACCGCTGCTCACAAACTCTTACACTGACTGCCGAACCTCGGTTCGTGTCCGTCGCTTCCGTGCTGCTACCTCCATGTTCGCTGTCCATCCATCAACTTGAACACAGAACTCGACCATCGAACAGATGTGTTGCCCGAACGCTTACTCTGCAATAGGTAGGCCAACGAAACCAGCAGCGATGCCAGCCCCGCAGCAACCCAGAAGCGTTACGACCTATAGACCAGGTTAGAGGGTCGCTGGAACCGCTGGAACCGGTGTGGATCGAGGAATGTCGGCCGGAGCCTCCTGGACAAGTTGCTCAGCGGCGCCCTGAGCATACTGCAACATTCGGCTGGGAAAGATTCCAAGATAAAGGGTCACGGCGAGGCAGGTTCCGAGCGCTAGGCGAAGCGGGAAGGGAACCGGAGTCACCGGAACTTCCTTCGGCGATTCGCGCATGTACATCATCACGATAATACGCAGGTAGTAGTACGCGCCTACGCCGCTGTTGAGGACGCCGATGATCGTCAGCCAGATCAGGTTGGCTTTCACGGCTGCGCTGAACACGTAGAACTTGGCAAAAAAGCCGCCGGTCATCGGGATACCAATCAAGGAGAGCAGAAAGATAGTGAGCGTAGCCGCCAGCAGCGGGGAACTGCGCCCCAAGCCTTCATAGTCTTCCAGCGTCACATAGCGTTCGCCCGCGTTGGCGAAGTGGCTGACTACTGCAAACGCACCCAGGTTCATCGCGGCATAGGCCGCGCTGTAGAACATGACGGAGGAGGTTCCCAGGCCGGGCGCGGCAGCGAATGCGACCAGCAAATATCCCGCGTGCGCAATCGACGAATAAGCCAGCAGTCGCTTCACATTGTTTTGCACCAGCGCGCCCAGGTTGCCTAAAGTCATGGAGAGCGCCGCCGACACCCAAATCAGCCAGGGCTTTCCCGGCATGTTGACCACGAAAACGATACGCAACAAGACTGCAAACGCTGCCGCCTTGGGCGCGGTCGACATGAACCCGACAATCGGTGCCGGTGCTCCTTCGTAGACGTCCGGGGTCCAGATGTGAAAGGGCGCGGCAGCTACCTTGAAGCCCAAGCCTACAAACATGAACCCCACCGCCCCGAACGCCAGCAACGGAATCGGACCAGCCTGCAACGTCCTGTTGATTTGATCGACATTCGTCGAACCGGTGGCGCCAAACATCAATGCCACTCCGTAAAGGAAAAACGCCGTGGCGAAGGACCCCAGCAGAAAGTATTTCAGCGAGGATTCCGCGCTGGCAGCTTCGTGCCGGCGGAATCCTGCAAGCACGTAAGTAGAGATCGAGGAAATCTCAAGCGCGATGAAAATCAGAACAAGTTCAATCGCCGACGACATCAGCGCCATGCCCACCACGCCAAAGAGAATCAAAGCGTAGTATTCCCCGGCCCGGATCCGCTGCACGGCCATATATTCGTACGAGCTAAGGATGACGACGGCGCCGATCGCAATCACCAGAATGTGGAAAAAGACGCTGAAGCCATCCACCTGCACCATGTTCCAGAAGGCCAGCCCCGGGGATTGCGCCATGAACCAGGTTGCTCCGATCCCCGCCAGCGTGCCCACCAGGGCGATCAACCCCAGGATCTTCTGACCGGTTTTTTTGTCGAGCAGCGGTTCGAGCACCATCACGATCATCCCGAAGACCGAGAGAACAATCTCCGGCAGGATGCGAACATAATCGGCACCCTGCGGCAGCGTGTGCGAGAACGCCGGGGCGAAAGTCACCATCATTGTCCCACCACCCTGCTCACTACTTGCGCGAAGGGAGTGAGCGCGGCCCGCACCGCGGGATCGATGGCCCCCAGCCACAAGATGGGAGCTACGCCCATCACCAGCGCCGCCGCAGCGCAAGGCCAAATGGCCAGCTCCTCGAATCCTGACAGATCGGGCAGAGAATTATTCACCGGGTGCGTGACCTTGCCGTAGAAGACTCGCTGATACATCCAGAGCAGATAGACAGCGCTCCAGATGATGCCTGTGGCACCAAGTATCCCGTAAACTGCTTTGTCCTGGAAGGCTCCGCTCAAAACCAGAAATTCACCGATAAAGCCGTTCAGAAGAGGCAGACCCGCCGATGCCAGCACGATCACCAGATACGATGCGGCGTATACCGGCATGGGCGCTGCCAGGCCGCCGAACTCGCTGATCTCGTAGGTGTGACGGCGGTCGTGCAAAATGCCCGTCAGCATGAACAGCCCGCCGGTTGAAATTCCGTGAGCCAGCATGACGAACATCGCGCCGTTCAGTCCAGCCTGCGTGAAGCTGAAGATTCCCAGCACGACGAATCCAAGGTGGCTGACCGAGGAATACGCGACCAACTTCTTCATGTTGGGCTGAACCATTGCTACCAGCGCCCCGTAAATGATGCCAATCAAGGCGAGCGTCATGATCCAAGGAGCGTTGCGCCGCGCCTGCTCAGGGAACAATCCCAGGTTGAAGCGCAGCAAGCCATAAGTGCCCATCTTGAGCAATACCCCGGCCAGCAGCACCGACCCTGCCGTGGGCGCTTCCACGTGAGCGTCCGGTAACCAGGTGTGAAAAGGAAACAGAGGAACCTTAACCGCGAACGCCAGGAAAAAGCCGAGAAAAAGCCACTGTGCCGCCGCCGGAAACTTCACTACAGCGCCGCTCATAATCTGCTCGCGAATCACGACAAAGTCAAAGCTGCCGGTATGCGCGTAGAGCCACAAGATGGCCGCCAGCATGAACACCGAGCCGATCATGGTGTACATGAAGAACTTTACTGCGGCATAGACTTTGCGTTCGTGGCCGAAGATGCCAATCAGCAAAGCCATCGGGATCAGCGTAGATTCCCAGAAGAAGTAGAAGAGGAACAGATCGAGGGATGTGAAGACGCCGATCAGCGCCGTCTCGAGGATCAGCAGCAGGATGAAGAATTCCTTTACCCGCTCATGAATCGACTTCCAGGAAATCAGCACGCACAGCGGGGTGAGAAACGTAGTCAGCACCACCAGCCAGAGCGAAATGCCGTCGACGCCCATGTGGTAGTGGATATTCGGAGTGGAAACCCACTGCCTGTCGACCTGGTACTGGAATCCCGCCTGCGCGCGATGAAAATAAACCGGCAGATGCAAAGATAAGACGAATGTCAGCAGCGAGATGACCAGCGCGAAAATTCGGATGTCGCGGTCGCGGCGGGGCAACAGCATCAGCAGCAACCCGCCCGCCAGCGGCGCGAAGGTGACCAGCGTAAGAATGATGGAACTGAGATCGTCGGTCCTCATCGGGCTTCCGTCCACGTCCAGATCATGAAAGCAATCACCACTGCCGAACCGGCCGCAATCCAGCCCGCGTATGAGCGTATGTTGCCCGATTGCATGTGGCGAACTTCGTCGGAAACGTGCCGCGCTCCTTCGCCAGCGTCATTCACCGCGGCATCAATGACTTTGCGATCCACGTCCTGCCAAAGGATTCGAGTCGAGCCTTCGATTAGCGGCTTGACGAAGAGCGCAGCATACAATTCATCGATGTAGTATTTGTGCACCACTGCCTGGTAGAAGCCGCCGAGCGCCTCTGCAATCTTCTGCGGAAGCTCGGGGCGCTTGTAGTAAAGCAGGTATGCCAGCCACCATCCCAACAGAGCGACGGCCACAGATATTCCCATCAGCAGCAGTTCGGTGCCGTGAGCAGCGTTTTCGACGGCCACCGTTGAGCCGAAGACCGGAGCCAGAAAATGCTCAAAACTGTCGCCAATTCCCAGCAATCCGCCTACGAGCGAAAGCAGCGCCAGGATCATCAGCGGTACCAGCATAACCATCGGACTCTCGTGCGGTTCGCCGTGTCCATGAGCGTCGTGGCTGTGGGTGCCGTGCGCGTCCACTTGCGCCCCGCGATAATCGCCGAAGAACGTCATGTACAACAGGCGGAACATGTAGAAGGACGTAATGAACGCGGTGACCACGCCGATTCCCCAGTACACCGCGCTCGCTTGGTACGCCTTCCAGAGAATTTCGTCCTTGCTCCAGAAGCCGGCAAGCGGCGGAACTCCGGCAATGGCCAGCGTAGCAATAAACATGGTCCCAAACGTCACGGGGATGAAAGAGCGGAGCCCGCCCATCTTGCGCATGTCCTGCTCGCCACCGACGGCATGAATCACCGAACCGGCCGCAAGGAACAGCAGGCCCTTGAAGAAGGCATGCGTCATCAGGTGAAAAATGCCAGCCGAAAAAGCACCCACTCCGCAAGCCATGAACATGTAGCCGAGTTGCGAGATGGTCGAATACGCGAGAACCTTCTTAATATCAGTCTGCGCGATGCCAATCGTCGCAGCGAAGAACGCGGTCAGGGTGCCAATGATTGCCACAACCGTAAGCGCGATAGGCGCGCGGTCAAAGATCACGTGCGAGCGCGCGACCATGTAGACGCCGGCCGTCACCATCGTGGCGGCGTGGATCAAGGCGGAAACCGGTGTTGGCCCTTCCATGGCGTCGGGAAGCCAGGTATACAGAGGAATCTGCGCCGATTTTCCGCAAGCGCCGATCATCAGTAAAAGCCCGACCGCGGTGAGCAGACCCGCCCCGGCAGTCTCCGGCTGCAAAGGCGCTACGGCGCCGAATACCTGTTTGAAATTCAGCGAGTCAAAGTGCTTGATCAGCAGGAACAATGCGATCAGGAAGCCAAAATCGCCAATGCGGTTCACGATGAACGCTTTCTTGCCCGCCGATGCCGCGGAATCCTTCGTGAACCAGAAACCGATCAACAGATACGACGCCAGTCCCACGCCCTCCCAGCCAATGAACATCAGAAGATAATTGTTGGCCAGTACCAGCGTCAGCATGAAGAACATGAACAGATTCAGATAGCTGAAGAAGCGATAGTAGCTGGGATCGTCCCACATGTACCCAATGGAGTAGACATGGATCAAAAATCCCACTCCGGTCACCACGAGCAGCATGACCAGCGAAAGCTGATCGAGATAGAAGGCGAAATCCGCCCGGAAGCTCCCGGAGCGGATCCAGAGCGCGAAGAACTCCTGGTAGGGAAGCGACAACGACGAGAAACGTGCTGCGACGCACAAAGCCCATAGAAAAGCAGCTCCGCTGAACAGGAGTGCCACGGTAGTCACGCCTTGCCGCGAAGCCTTTTTCCCGAGAAAGCCGTTGATCGCAGCCCCCGCCAGCGGCAGAATCGGGATCAGCCAGAGATTGAGAGTGGGGTTCATAGTTTGAGCAGGTTCACCTGATCCACGTTCAAGGTCTCCCGCGTTCGGTAAACCGCGATGATGATCGCCAGCCCCACGGTCGCTTCCGCCGCCGCCACCACCATCACAAAGAAAACGAATACCTGGCCCGCCAGCGCATGCCAGTGTGCGGCGAACGCCACGAACGAAAGGTTCACGCCGTTTAACATGAGCTCAATCGACATGAAGATAGTGATGATGTTGCGCTTGATCAGAAATCCGACCACGCCACAGGCAAACAGAAATCCGCTGAGCAGCAGGTAATACGATAGCGGCACATACGATGATGGCACCATCAGTCCGCCTCTCCCGCCGAGGCTTCCGGCTTGCTGGCCAGAACTACGGCGCCCATGATGGCGATCAGGATCAAAACGGAGGTCACTTCAAAAGGCAAGAGAAAATCGTGAAAGAGAAGCTGAGCGATATCTGTTGGAGATCCGGGCAAGGCGCCGATCGGCACCGATTCTGTCCCGGAGTGCCGCAGCACCACCCATGCCATCAGCACGCTGGAGGTCAGCATCCCGGGCACGCCAAGCACAACAGCGACGCGGCTTCCCACGGTGTGTTCCTCTTCGCCTGCGTTCAGCAGCATGATGACAAAGACAAACAGCACCATAATCGCGCCGGCATACACAATGACCTGCACGGCAGCGACAAACTCCGCGCCCAGCAGCAGATATTCCCCGGCCAGGGCGGCCATGACCGCGATCAACGACAGCGCGCTGTTGATGGGATGTCGCTGCGCCAGCAGGTTGACCGCCCCGCCTACGCAAACCGCTCCGAAAGCCAGAAATAAGATGAGGTGAAAATTCATAAGAACAGTTGCAGTTGACAGCTCCGAGTTCCCAGGTACACGCAACTTCCAAATGACTGCGCCTGAGCCAGTTCCCCTGTGCCGTTGCTGGCAACCGGCAACTGCTTCCCCTACCAGGCGACGGCGATCGCCGTGGCTACCAGATTCATGATCGCCAGCGGCAGCAGAAACTTCCAGCCAAAAGCCATCAATTGGTCGTAGCGGAAGCGCGGCAGCGTCCCGCGCACCCAGATATAAAGAAAGAGAAAACAGAAAATCTTCGCCCCAAACCAGAACACCGGCAGCAAAGCCCGCACCAGCGGAGGCCCAGCCAGCGGTCCGTGCCATCCCCCAAAAAACAACAGCGTGGCCAGGCACGCCACCGTAATCATGTTGGCGTATTCGGCCATGAAGAACATGGCAAACTTCATGGCACTGTACTCGGTGTGGTATCCCGCAACCAGTTCGGTTTCGGCTTCCGGCAAGTCAAACGGAAGGCGATTGGTCTCCGCATACGCCGCCATCAGATAAATGAAGAAGCCGATAACCTGCCCATGAAAAATATTCCACCGCGGAATGAAACCCCAGAAATGTCCTCCCTGTGCATCGACGATAGCGCGCAAGCTGAGGCTGCCGGACTGGATCAGAACTCCAACCAGCGAAAGTCCAAGTGCAATTTCGTAACTGACCATCTGCGCGCTGGCCCGCAGTCCGCCCAGCAGGGAATATTTATTGTTCGACGACCAGCCCGCAAGCGCCACGCCGTATACACCCATCGAAGTAACGCCCAGAATCAGCAGCAGCCCGATGTTTACGTCGGTAATCTGCAGCGGGATATTCAGGCTGCCAATCGTGATCGAGTTGCCAAACGGGATCACCGAAATCGAAGTCAGGGCAAAGATCAGTGCCATCATCGGCGCCGCCAGAAACAGCGGCTTGTAGACGTGCGGCGGCGTGAGGTCTTCCTTGAACAGGAACTTCAGCCCGTCGGCCGCAGGCTGCAGCAGTCCAAACGGCCCGACCCGCGTGGGTCCCCACCGATTCTGGATATGGCCCACCACTTTGCGTTCCAGCCAGACCGTGTACGCGACCGCAGTGAGCAGCACGACCAGGACGATCACTGATTTAATCGCCGACACGAGTATGAAAACGCCAACTGACAATGCCGTTGCCTTTCCGAAAGCTTGATTCCAAAAGCGGGCTCAGTCTGCCGCAACCTCAACCGGCTTGACCTCGTGACTCTCGACCACGGACTTCAATGCGCGTGAATAACGTCCGAGCGTTCCGCTACGAAAGAGATTATCGTTCGCTGGAGCAATAGATTCCGGCCTTGGCGCAACCCCCGGCCCAGCCTTGGCGAGCGACGTGTGCTGGCTATTACCCGCCAGCAGGTTCATGCGCGACACGTCATAGCCGGGAACCAGCCGCTGAATTTCGTCCAGAATCGCCGTAGGATCGAACGGGCTCAGCTTCGGCTCCAGTCCGTGCGCCTCGAGCCACACGGCATGACGGTCGGCCTCGCCCGATTGTGCTCCGCGCGACTGTCCCATGTCGGCATGCGCTCCGCCGCCGAAAGGCACGAGTTTGCGAACGTCAAAACCCATTGCATCTGCGATACGGACGATCATCTCGAAGTCAGCCTTCGTGCCCGTGACCTCGCCGGCTTTCTTTACCAGCTGTAAGTCGCCGCAAGTGTTCGTAAACGTTCCCGACTTCTCGTATGCATTCGCCGCAGGCAACACGACGTCGGCCATCACCGCGGTCTCGGTCAGGAACATGTCTTCGACCACAACGAAGGTCTTCGAGAACGCAAATGGATCGATGTTCAGCCGGCCGACGGGATTCGAGCCGACAACATAAAGAGCTTTCAACTGGTTCGCCCTTCCGGCTTCCACCATGCCGGATAAATCGAGGCCGGCAGCCTGCGGAATGTCTCCCCACTCCTCATGGAACTCGCTGCTTCCTGCGGTGGGGTGGTATCCCGGCAGCAAATCAGGATACAAGCCCATGTCGGCCGCTCCGCGTGAATTGGCATAGTCCGCCAGGCAGACAAACTTAGCTCCAGAGATGGTGGAACCGAACTTCACCAGGTTGGAAAGGTCGCTGCCACGGAGTTCTGCGCCAAAAACGATAACCAGATTTTTTTCACCGCGAAGCTTGTCCCGAAGGGCAATCCATTTCTCCTGTGGGGACGGGCCCTCTCGCCGGTCCAGCGCGAGAGATTCGCGAGCCGTGATCCCCTCCAAAGCCGAATCGTTCCCGGCAAGAAACGCCGCAACTTGATTCTCCGCCCCAGCGGGGATCTCGACGAAGCTCGTTGCCTGGCGCCGCAACTTGATCGGCTGGGAGTTGATCACATAGAGCCGCGCTTGGTGCAGCCGAACGTTGTTGCGAATCTGCCAGGCTAGCAGCGGATGCTGCTCGGTGGGATCATTCCCGATCAACAGAGTGGCCGGCGCTGTGTAGACATCCGCCATGCTGGATGTGGCCTCCGTCTTGCCGCGAAGCGCCGCCGCGAACGTAGGGAAGTCCGCGGTGCGGTGGTGGTCCACATTGTTCGTCTTTAGAACCACACGCGCAAACTTGGAGAGCAGATACGCCTCTTCGTTGGTGGTGCGAGTCGAGCCCACGACGCCAATCGCCGTCCCGCCTTCGCGGTCGCGAACCTCTGCGAACTTCTTCCCGATCAGCTCAAACGCTTCTTCCCAGCTAGAGGGAGTCAGCTTGCCCTCCTTGCGAATCAGGGGCCGCGTGAGCCGCTCTTCATGATTCGCAAAATCGAATGCGTAGCGGCCCTTGATGCAAAGGAAATCCCCGTTCGTGCCGCTCTTGTCGCGGTTGTCGCCCCGAACGATCTCCATGCCGGTATCGGCCCGGCGCACGCCCAGAGTGGTCTTGCAGCCGTCGCCGCAGTGCGTGCAGATCGTGCCCACATGCTTCATCTCCCACGGACGCGTCTTGTAGCGATAGGCGCCCGAGGTAAGTGCGCCCACCGGGCAGATGTCGATGCACATCCCGCACTCTTCACACTCCAGGTGATCTTCTTTATTGGGCGCAATGATCGAACTCACGCCGCGGTTCTGCACGCCCAGCGCCCATACGTCCATGCCCTCGCCGCAGACGCGCACGCAGCGGTAGCAGAGAATGCAGCGCGGCCGGTCGAAAAACACTACCGGCGACCACTGCTGCTCGTCTTTATGATTCTTCGCCTCCATGAATTTTGATTCGGCGGCGCCGTAAGAGAACGTCATGTCCTGCAGTTCGCACTCTCCGCCCGCGTCGCACACCGGACAATCCAAAGGATGGTTCCCCAGCAGCATCTCCAGCATCGATTTGCGCGCCTGCTTGATCTCATCGCTATCGCTGGTGACGATCATGCCTTCGCTGATCACGGTAGTACACGCCGTCTGCAGCTTGGGCATCTTCTCGACTTTCACCAGGCACATGCGGCAAGCGCCCTGCAGCGAAAGGTTGGGGTAATAGCAGAACGAAGGCACTTCGATGCCCACGGTTTTGCAGGCCTCGATCAGCAGCGTCCCCGGGGGAGCCGTGACCTTCTTACCGTCGACGGTGAGCGTTACGATTTGAGATCCTTCCGCCATAAATGCTTTTATCTAGACTCTAAATTCTAAGGGCGCACATTTGCCCGGTACGCGGGGCTGCTCTTGCTCTCTTCGATTTGGAGCGCACGCCTTTGGGCCTGCGACCCCATCAGCAACAAACACCGACCTCCGTGCAACTCGCGGTGAGTGGAATGGTGCTCATGGTTAATGGGCCATCACCGGCATCTGCTCGAGCGCGCCTTCCTCCTCAAACGGGCAGGGGCGGCCTTCCAAATGGTCCTCAAACTCTTTTCGGAACTTCTTCACGAACGCGATGGTAGGCATCGCGGCCGCATCGCCCAGCGGACAAAACGTCCTGCCCAGCATGTTCTCCGAGAGATACTGCATGTTGTCGATGTCTTTTTTCACGCCGCCGCCTGCGTGAAAACGCACCAGCGTCTTTTTCAGCCAATCGGTCCCTTCTCGGCAGGGGATGCACCACCCGCAACTTTCGTGCTGATAGAACTTCATCGTCCGCAGAGCAAACTTCACAATGCACTGGGCATCGTCGATCACGACCACGCCGCCTGAACCCAGCATCGAACCGGCTTTCGCAACCGAATCGAAATCCATATTGACATCGACCTCGTCGGCGGTCAGGCAGGGACAAGAGGCCCCGCCCGGCACAACCGCTTTCAACTGGCGCCCGTTCGGGATGCCGCCACCCACTTCATAAATCATTTTTTTCAGGTTGTAGCCCATGGGCAGTTCGTACACGCCGGGCTTGGCCACATTGCCGCTGAGGCAGAACAGCCGCGTCCCACCGTTCTTCGGCGGACCCAGTTTGGCAAACCATTCTGCGCCGCCAAGAATAATAGGAGGCACGCTGGCCAGCGTTTCCGCATTATTGATGACCGTAGGACCGCCCCACAAGCCGACGACGGCAGGGAAGGGAGGCCGAATCCGCGGGATACCTCGTTTACCCTCGAGCGACTCCATGAGCGCCGATTCCTCACCCACTTCATAGGCGCCCGCGCCGCCGTGCCAGTAAACATCAAAATCGCGCCCGCTGCCGAAGATGTTCTTGCCCAGAAATCCTTTGCCATAGGCGTCGCGGATCGCCTTCTGCATGATGATCGAAAGATATCGATATTCGCCGCGGATGTAGATGTAACCGCTGCGCGCGCCCACCGCCAGACCGCCGATCATCACTCCTTCAATCACGGAGTGTGGATCTTGCTCGAAGATCAGCCGGTCTTTGCAGGTGCCTGGTTCGCTCTCGTCGCCGTTGCACAGCACGTATTTTGGCTTGGCCGACTGCTTGGGCACAAACGACCACTTCATCCCGGTCGAAAATCCGGCGCCGCCGCGCCCGCGCAGCCCTGAGTTCTTTACTTCGTTGATAATGGCGTCGGCTTCCATGCCCAGCGCCTTCTGCACCGCCCGGTAGCCGTCCAGTTCAAGATAACGGTCAATGTCAGTCGCACCCTGGCCAAAGCGCCGGGAGACAACCTTTACCTCGTCGGGATGGGAAACCAGAGAAGCCATAATTTGGTAATCGCGTAATTTTGCAACTGAAATCCACCAGGCCAGAATCCAGGGCGATTCGGATTTCAAATTACAAAATTACCCAATTACAAAATTGCTCATTTTTCTCTATTGCGTCGCCTTCTTCCGGTACTGCTCGAGAACCTCGTCTATCTTCTCAGTCGTCAGGTTCTCGTGAAAATCGTAGTTCACCTGCGCCGCCGGGGCCCAACTGCAGGCTCCAATACATTCCACTTCTTCCAGCGTAAACAAACCGTCGGGAGTTGTTCCTCTGTCGCCGACGCCCAATTTCTTCGCGCAGTGATCGAAAATTTCTTCCCCACCGCGAACCAGGCAACTGATGTTGGTGCAAACTTGCACATTGAACTGGCCGCGTGGTTTCGTCGTCAACATCGAGTAGTAGCTGATCACATTGCGCACTTCGAGCTCGGTGAGATCGAGGCGGCCCGCCAGTTCCGCGATGACCTCATCCGAAAGGAAGCCGATTTCATTCTGCGCATAAAGAAGCGTAGGAACCAGCGCAGACCGCTTCGTCGGATAGTGCGGAACCATCTCCGCCAACCGCTTCTCGAATTCTTCCGAAAACTTCACCGGTCGATTTCTCCAAGCACAATATCAATAGACCCAATCGCCGCGACCACATCCGCAATCAGCCCGCCCTCGCACATCTTGGGCAAGGTCTGCAGGTTGGCCAGGCAAGCCGCCCGCATATGCACTCGATATGGCTTGGCGGTTCCGTCACTCACGATGTAATAGCCCATCTCGCCGCGCGGCGATTCCACCGCCTGATACACCTCGCCCGCCGGCACCGCGAAGCCCTCAGTAATAATCTTGAAGTGGTAGATGAGTGCTTCCATCTCTGTCTTCATCTTCTCGCGGTCGGGCAGCACAACGCCGGGAGCGTCGGCCTTAATGCGTCCCTCCGGCATACCATCCAGAGCCTGTTTCACAATCTCGTTTGACTCGCGCAACTCCCGGACGCGGCACATATAACGCGCGAATACGTCACCCTCCTGCGCCACCGGGACCTTGAACTTAAAGTTCTCATAGCCCGAATAGGGCATATCGCGCCGCAGATCGATGTCCACGCCACTTCCGCGCAGAGTCGGTCCACTGGCGCCCAAGGCAATCGCGTCTTCCGCGCTGAGCCTAGCTACGCCCTTGGTGCGCATCATCCAGATCGGGTTGCCCGTGAGCAGGTTTTCGTACTCGTCCACCTTTTCAGGAAAACGCCCGGCAAATTCTCGAACCCGTTCGAAGAATTCCAGAGGTGGTTCGAGCGCGATTCCCCCCACCCGAAAGTACGAAGTCATCATGCGCTGTCCGCTGACCATCTCGAACATATTCAATACTTCTTCGCGCTCGCGAAAACAATACAGAAAGACGGTCAGAGCACCAATATCCATGGCGTGCGTGCCCAGCCACACCAGGTGGGAATTGATGCGCGTCAATTCATTGAGCAGCACGCGCAACCACTGCGCCTTCGGCGGAATCTCCAGTCCCAGCAGCTTTTCCACCGCCAGCGCGTAGCACAAGTTGTTGGTCAGAGGGCAGAGATAGTCGATCCGATCCGTCAGCGGCACCACCTGCTGATAAAATTTGGCCTCGCACGTCTTTTCGATTCCCGTGTGCAGAAAGCCAATATCCGGCATGATCCGTACGATGGTCTCGCCATCGATCTCCAGCAGAACGCGCAACACGCCGTGGGTCGAAGGATGTTGCGGCCCCATATTCAGGATCATGGTTCGATCCTGGCCGGGCTCAAGCACAGGAGTGGGCGCAAGGTGAGCCATGGCTAGCGGTAGCCCTCCACCGGATAGTCTTTCCGCAGGGGATGACCTTCCCAATCCTCAGGCATCAGGAGGCGCCGCATATAGGGATGTCCTGTAAACCGAATGCCGAACAGGTCAAACACTTCGCGCTCAAAGTAGTTCGCCCCCGGCCACAACGAGGTCAACGACTCCACCGCCGGGCTCGCACTGTCGAGCCGAACTTTAAGACGTACCCGCTCCTTCTTGGGAATCGAAAGCAAGTGGTAGACCACCTCAAACCGGGGCTCCGCCGGATACCAGTCCACACAAGTGACGTCGGAAAGGAAGTTGAAGGCGCAGTCTGCATCGTCGCGCAGCAGGGCGCAAGCCTCGCGAAGCTTCGCGGGATCGATCGAAATCGTCATCTCTTCGCGGTCGAACTTCACGTCCGCAACCGCCGACCGATTCCACGCCAGCAGCCGCCCCACCGCCGGATGACCCTTCAATTGCTCAACATCGGTAATGGCAGGCACCAAAGCCACTAGTTTCCTCCTCGCCGCACGCCAGACGGACCCCAATCCAGCACGCCTTTCTTCCAAACATAAAAAAAGCCGACCAGAACAATGCCGATGTAGACAAACATCTCCCACAGACCGAAGTGCTTCAGATCGTGCACAATCACCGCCCAGGGATAGAGGAACACAGCTTCGACGTCGAACAGAATAAACAGCATTGCTACCAGGTAGAACTTCACCGAGAAGCGCCCGCGCGCGTCGCCAACCGGGGCCATGCCGGATTCATAAGGGGAAAGCTTGGCTCGGGTCGGTTTCCGCTCCCCGATCAGCCAGGAAAGCGAGATAATGGCCGTCGCGATTCCGCCCGCCAGCAGGATATGGATCAGAAACGGCAGGTAGCGAGAGAAGTAATTGTCGGGCATAGGATAAGCTATATATAATTCGCGCCAAGCGCTGCTTAAACATTTTAGATTAGGTGCTGGTGCGCGCGAGTGTCAAGGGAAGCAGGAACTATTTGGCAATTGTGGAGTCGGGTCATTGAAATTCAAACCCTGATGTCCGTTTAAACGTTGTAAGCTCAGAGGGTTCGGGATTTCAATTGCCCAATTACCCAATTGCCCGGGTACTCAATTCTCCATGATTTTTGGCTTCAACACCGACGTTAAGCACGGCGACACCATCTACCACGTGCAAAGCGAAGCACGCGAGAGCGAAAAGTTGCTCCAGACTCAGGTGTTCGTGCGCGGCAGGTGCGTGGGAAAGCGGGCCGTCTCCTATGCGACTTCGGCCGCACGAGCCGTTTCGGGCGATCCCCAGGAAGAGCAGCAACTCCGCGACCAGCATCGCCTGGTGCTCGAAGCGATTCGGGAAGGCCAGTTGGAGAGTGTCCTCGACCGCGCCGAAAGCGAAACCTTGGCCGCCATCAAGGAACTCGATGTGCAATGGGAAAACGCTGCCTCGGTGCACGCCAATCGTAATCTCACGATGCAATTGCGCGTCACCGAAGCCGGGACCGCCGTGCCCGCCGCTCGCCTGACCTTTCGTTTCGCCCGTCCCGACGCCGCTCCTTTCTACACTCAAGCAGTCACCGACGCTGCCGGCGCAGCCAAGATCTCGATCGAAGTTGAGGAATCCTCGTTATCAGACTCGTCCGTGCTGGTGCAAGCCAACTACGAAGGCCGCACCGTAACCCGCAAGTTCGCCCTGCGCGAAGCCGAGTAGGTCGTCTAGAAGCGCCCCGGTTCTGCCCAAACCGAGCCACATCCGTAACGAAATTGTCATCCCGCCCGAAATGTTCTCTTCCGGGACGTGGGGTGGAAGGACCTGCTGTTCCTCTCCGAAGTCGGAGCGCGCCACAGGCTGCTAAACTAACCTCGATCAGCTTTCAAGGATGAGATTTCACCCGCGATGAATCTGCAAATCAACGGAGAAGAAGGCAGCTTTGCCGCTGCTCCCGGCAGCGGCCCGTTCACGCTAGCGGCCCTGATCGAATCACTGGCCATGAAGTCCGACCGGGTCGCCGTCGAACTCAACCGATCCATTGTCCCGCGCGACCGCTGGCCGCAGACGCTGCTCAAGGATGGCGACCGGCTGGAAATCGTCCACTTCGTCGGCGGTGGCTCTTCTCCCCCGCACCTCGTCTAGCCGCAGAGCGGCATTGGGCCCGCAGTTCCCGAGAAAGACAGCTGGGACGCAGACTCGGCCGGGGACAGCACCCATTCCCGCGATCCTCCTCACAAGCCATCGGAGCACTCCGAACCCTGCCGGCGCATTCTTCTAGTTAACCCTCCGCCGCCGAATCTCTGTTGACAGCCGCCAACCCGTGCCTAAAATGTTTCAAACATCCGACTCGGAGTTTGTTTCAAACATGAACGAGGACTAATGCCAGACCGCTTTTCATCGCAAGAGGTGATTGTTCTGACCGGGGTGACCGCACGCCAGCTCCAGTGGTGGGACGAACGGGGAGCGATCAAGCCCGAACGGGTAGGGCATCGCCGCCAGTATTCGATGCAAAACGTCCTGGCAATCGCGGTCGTCGGCCAGCTTCGGCGCAAGGGTTTCTCCCTGCAGGGTGTGCGCAAGGTCATGCGTCTTCTCGAGCGCGAGTTCGGCCACGACCTCGCCGAAATCGTCGGCCGCAACTCCGACGTTCATTTGCTCACCGATGGCAAGCATCTTTATTTAGAAACATCGGCGCGCCAGATCGTAGACATCCTGAAGAATTCGAGTCAGTCCATTCTGGGAATCTGCCTCAGCGATACGGTGCGGCAGGTGCGGGCTGAGGTCGTCGCCAGAAAAGCCAGTACTTCCGTAACATCGCCGGCCGGGCGCCGGCGTGCTAGAAAAGTTTCGTAGGAAAAAAGTGTCGGTCTAGGTAGGTCACAGAGGAGGAATGCATGGTCGGCGAACTGGACATTCTGAACGAATGGATTCCCGAACAGATGCAGCCCGGAACAGTTTTTGTTCTGGAAAACGCCGGCGAAGTCGGCGAGAAGGAAGATCCCTACTGGGCGGTGCTGGCCTGCCCATCCTGTGGCATGCTGGGGCTGATTACGCGCCGGCAAATCAATGGTCTCATCCCTGTCATCTGCGGCTCGGAGCGATGTTCCGCGCAGTTTTTCATTCGCGACGCCGAGGTTGTCGTGCGCAAGCCGTTCTAGCCCGTGTAGCGCGGACCTGTCCCCAAGCGCAGCCCAAGGACTTCCGCGTCTAACCATGCAGAAGAATCGCTCCCAAACTTAGAAGTTAGCAACGCTACACCCGAGTTAACTCCACTGGAACCTGATCGACGATTTCGATGCCGAATCCTTCGAGCGCTGCTACGCGTTTGGGCCGGTTGGTGAGCAGGCGGATGCGCCGCAGCTTCAGATCGGAGAGAATCTGGGCGCCGATTCCGATTTCGCGTTGCGTCTGGCGCTCGTTGTCGAGCAGTGCGGGCAGCTTCCGGCCGCGATGGAAGCTGAGTGCGCCTCGTTCGCCCACTTTCTCCACAGAAAATCCTTGCGAAGTCTGATGCAGATAGATGAGAGCGCCGCGTCCTTCCTGAGCGATGCGGCGGAGCGAGCCTTCAAGCGTTGCGTGGCACTCACAAGCAGTTGAACCAAATACATCGCCCATCAGGCAGTGGGCGTGCATGCGGACCAGCACGGGCGCGTCGCTCGCTGCAACCTCGCCGCGAGAAATTTCGCCTTTAATCAGGGCCACATGCGACTCTCCGCCATCCACTTCGCTTTCGTAAGCGATGAGGCAGAATTCGCCGAAGCGGGTATCCACCAACGCTTCGCCGACCCGATGCACGTAACGTTCATGGGCCATGCGATAGCGGATCAGCTCTGCGACGGTGAGCATCTTCAGGCCATGCTGCTTGCAGAACTCGATGAGGTCAGGAACGCGGGCCATGGTGCCATCGTCCTTCATGATCTCGCAGATGATGCCGGCGGGAATCAGTCCTGCCAGGCGGGCGAGATCGACGGAGGCTTCGGTTTGTCCGGCGCGCAACAGCACTCCGCCTTTGCGCGCGCGAAGAGGGAAGACATGGCCGGGGCGCGCCAGGTCTGACGCTTGCGTGGCCGGGTCGATTGCTACCTGAATGGTGCGCGCGCGGTCGTAGGCGGAGATTCCCGTGGTCACGCCGACGCGCGCGTCGATCGCTTCGCAAAATGCCGTGCCGTATTGCGAAGTGTTCTCGGCGCTCATGGGGCCGAGGCGGAGGTGGTCGAGGCGTTCCTCGGTCATGGTGAGGCAGATCAGGCCGCGTCCATACTTGGCCATGAAGTTGATAGCTTCAGGCGTGACCTTCTCGGCGGCGAGGGTAATGTCGCCTTCATTCTCGCGGTCTTCGTCGTCGACGACGACGATCATGCGGCCGGCGCGGACCTCCTCGATGGCAGTGGGAACGTCGGCAAAGGCTTGCGTGCTCATGATCAGGATTGTAACAAAGGCGTTGGCGAGTTGGTTAACTAGCTGGGGGGCTGGGTAGTGGGTCAATATGATTTCCACAGGCCATTAGTGGAGGTCTTCTAGGAAACTTAAAGCGGCCCGAATTGCGGCTTCTTCATTCTTTTCACTGACCCAAGGGAATTGGGGGACGCCTTTCCATCCGTCTCGCTTCTCCGAATACGCTTGAGCGGACCACGGAGATTTCGGATTGGAGTAGCAGTACAGAACTTCCACGCGGTAGGTAGTTTTACCAATTATAAATTCCAGCGTTCGACGAAGCTCACACTGTGTGTTGATCTGCTTGAAATCAGGAAAGACCTTTGATAGTTTCATGCCGTTTCACCCCATTCGCGACTGTAGCATAATGGCTATGATCACTGCGGATTCAGTATCAACAGATAGCCCTGGGGAAATCATGTTGACCCACTGCCGGGGGCTGGCTTGGCCGTGGAATGGGCCGAGTTCGGGCAGCGAATTGCGCATGACGAGCTTCAGACAAGATTAGAAGCAATCATCTTTAAGGACCATCTACGTTAAGACGCAGGTGGCAAAAAGGAAGCTCGGCAAATCCTCACTTCTACGTCGCGCACCCGAATTCCGGCGGTTGACAGTTCGGGTGGATGAGACTAGGGTCGTAGATGAGGTGGTTATCACCTTCTCCTCATTTCAGGTTCCTTGAACTAAGTCAGCCCATCCTGAAGTTCTCTTTCTTAGCTACCCCCAACCTAG
>Ga0182015_10002867_pt1 | contig 20071 bp, 22 predicted proteins | sample 712P3MmetaG_FD_120478 | JGI IMG/M metagenome (GOLD analysis project Ga0182015, IMG submission 120478) | Permafrost microbial communities from Stordalen Mire, Sweden - 712P3M metaG | ecosystem: Environmental > Terrestrial > Soil > Wetlands > Permafrost | place: Sweden: Stordalen | collected...
CGGCTGGCATAGACCATGGACGCCACTTCAAACCCCGGCGTTGCGGCCGCGAGGGCAACATGACATATCGCTATCACGCCCACCTGCGCCAGCGTCGCAACGCGGCCGAGCGTGAGCGCGCACAGGATGATGGGCAGCAGGTAGAGGTTCAGCAGCGGGCTGCTGCTTTTTCCCGTGAACCACAGCACCGCGGTGATGAAAATCACCATGGACCATGATTCGATGTAAATCTTGACGCGCGGGCGGCTGTGCAGGAAGCGGCGATCGCGAAACACGACGATCGCCGCGCCGAATGCGCACAAAAGACCCAGGACGGGCACAGGCCGGCTGATCAACGTCCCGGACCACACCAGAACCAATGCCGCGAGGGCCAGGCAGAGAATCTCGATGGAGCGTGAACTCTTCATTCGCTAGCGTGTTCCGAGCGCCGCGGTCACCGAACCGCTGCCCCCGATGGTGGGGACCTTCAGCTCCTGGATGGCACGCTTCACCGCGGGGTCGCGCTGTTCGAGGGGAACATTCGAGGGAGCCGGTGTGGCCGGTGGAGACGCGGCCGGTGAAGGCGCCGTATCCCGTTCCAATTCAATGTCGGGTGCAATGCCCCGATGATTGATGGAAACCCCCGAAGGAGTGTAGTACAGGGACGTCGTGAGCTTGATGGCTCGATCGCCCGACAGGGGCATCACGGTTTGAACCGACCCCTTGCCGAACGTGGTGCGACCCATGAGCGTCGCGCGGTGATGATCCTTCAGCGCACCGGCGACGATCTCGGCCGCCGATGCCGAACCGCCGTTGACCAGCACGACGATGGGCGAGCCGTTCAATTCGTCGCCCGGCGTGGCGTTCATCTCGAATTTCGACTCGGGGGTGCGGCCCTTGGCGCTGACAATCAAGCCTCCGTCCAGGAATGCGTCGGCGACGGCCACCGCGGCCTCCAACACGCCTCCGGGATTGTTGCGCAGATCGAGCACCAAGCCCTTGAGGGCGCCGCCGTTGCGCTTGCGCAGGTCGCGCAGGGCCGTCACCAGGTCATCGCCGGTCGTTTCGCTGAACTCGGCGATTCGCACATAGCCGAATCCGGGCTCGGGCAACTCCGATCGTACGCTGTGCAGCTCAACCCGTGCCCGCTTGAGGGTGAATTCCAGGGGCTCCGTCCGGCCCGCACGCAAGATCCCGATCTTGATCGCGGTTCCCTCCTTGCCGCGCATGCGTCCGATGGTATCCGCCAATGCGGTGGTGTTCACCGGCACCCCGTCGATGGTCGCAATGACGTCCCCGCTGCGTATCCCGGCCAGCGCCGCGGGTGATCCGTCGAACGGCGAGACCACCACGACCTGATCGTCTTCCATCGACACCTCGATCCCGACGCCGGAATACTGCCCCGAGCTCGAGATCTTGATTTCGTCGTATTCGTCGCTGTCCAAATATGCCGAGTAGGGATCCAGAGAGGACACCATGCCGCGTATGGCCGCCTGCAGCAATTGGTGATCGTCCACCGGGTTCACATATTCATGTTCCACACGGTCGAGAACTTCCGCCAACATGCGAGCGTCCTGCCATGGGATGTCCTTGCCGAGAGTGGCAGCCTCATCGGCGCGCACGACGCCAGACGGCCCTGCAGCCAGGCCGACGCAAACACCCATCACAATCCATACAAAGTTGCGGGTTTTCTTGGACATCAGATGCGGCAGCATACGTGCGGCGGCGGTTCGCCGCCAGTTTCACCAGAGGCCATGACGCTGAGGCCCGGCCGGTTTGCATTGTTCAGGGCGCCGACTTCAACCACGCCCGAGGATCCTTGGGAGTCCCATGCTCGCGAATCTCGAAATATAGCCGCGGCGCAGCGGCACCGGAATCGCTCAAACCGGCAATCACGTCTCCCGGTGCCACCCAGTCCCCGACCGACTTGTAAAGCACCTCGGCATGGCCGTAAAGCGTCATGTAGTTGCCGGTATGCCCGATGATGAGCAGCAAACCCAATCCTTGGAGCCAGTCGGCATAGATCACCCGCCCGAAGTAGGGCGCGCGTACCTTGGCGCCGCGCGCGGCTTCGATGAAGATGCCATTGCGCCGCACGCCGGACGCAACGTTGGCGCCGGCATCCTGGAAGCGCGCCGTCATCCTGCCCGTCACCGGCCACGCGAGCTTGCCGCGCAGCGACTCGAAACTCTGCTGTGTGTCAACGGGAAAATCCTGCAACACCTGCGCGAGATCGGCCACCAAGGCCTCTTCAGCCTGCTCCTCGCGTTTCAATTGCGCGAGTTCCTGGTAGCCGCTGCTCACCTGCCGTGCGACCGCGGCCAGAACTTGGGCGCGCTCGTCCCGTGCGTGCTGCAAGTCCCGCACTTCGCGGGCGGTGTCGTCCTGCAGTGCCCGCAGCTTTGCCGTGACTTGGTCCATTTCGGTGAGCAGGTCCCGCACTCTACGCACGCGCTCATCGATGCCGGCGACCTTCCGGGCGCGCTCGCGGGCAAAATATCCATAGTATTCGGACATCCGTCCAACGCTCGCCGGGTCACTCTGGTTCAGCAACAGCTTGATGCGTTCCTGCTGCCCGATCATGTACGCGGTCCGCACTTGCGACGCCAATGTGGCCTGCTCGGCGTCCAGCGCATGCTGCTCGCGCGCTTCGTCCGCGCGTAGCTCCGCGTGGCGGTGCAAAGCCGCGAGCTCGGCGCCGTGCAAGGTTTCGAGCCGGCGGCGCTGGGTAGCGATGCGAAGATCCGCTTCGCGCACGCGGGCGCCCTGCGTGTCGCGCTGCGCAAGCTCACCCCCCAATCGGTTCGTCAACTCGGTAATCCGGGTACGGACTTCGGCCAATTTGACCTTTGCGCGAGCGGAATCCGCCGTTTCCTCGCCAACTCCAGCCGGGCACACGAAGATCGTCAAGACGAGGGCGGCGAAAAGGGGTAGGTGTCTGATGGAGGACTGCATCTCATGGTCGTGTGGGGCCGGGGGGACCCAAGCATACAAGCCAGGGAGCCAGTATGAAGGTTGCCGTGAACAGCGTCGGCTGGGACCACCTGGAGCGAATGCCGGCCGCGCACCAAAGCCGGGGCCCCTCCCAGCCAACCCGGGGCAGCCATGCAGATTTCCCCTCAGGGCCCTAGTACCCGCTGCTATACTTGCGCGCCCGAAAAGCCCAAAGTGCCCTTGACGCATGCAGCGATTATTCGAGTTCGTTGGTCATCATCCTTTCATCGCGAGCGGCGCCGTGCTGGCGGCGGTGGCGATTGCCGTTTACGAGATCCAAGCGCGCATCCAGGCGTTTGCCGCACTCTCCGCGATGCAGGCCGTCCGCCTGATGAATCAGGGCGCCCTGGTGCTCGATCTGCGCGCCAAGGACGCCTTCGATGCCGGCCATATCGGCGATGCGCGCAACGTGGCCGCCGCGGATCTGCAGACCCAAGCGGACAGCCTGAAGAAGTGGCGCGACAAGACGGTTATCACTTACGACGACAGCGGCAACGGGGGCGCGCAGGGCGCGCGCACGCTCATCAAGCTCGGGTTCACCAAGGTGTTCAATTTGGAAGGCGGATTGAATGCGTGGGTCCGGGATAACCTGCCGCTGACCAAGACCGCGTCAGGCGGTAAAGCGGGCTCGAAGTGACGCATCCGCCGATCACGTTGTACGTGTCGGATTGGTGTCCGTATTGCCAACTCGCGAAACAGCTGTTGACTCAGAAAAACCTCGTGTTCGCCGAGATCGATGTGGATGGGGACGCGGAACTGCGGCGGGAAATGACGGCGCGCAGCGGGCGGGACACGGTGCCGCAGATTTTCATCGGCGACAAACATGTCGGCGGTTGCGATGACTTGGTCGCGCTCGACGAGAGCGGCGGACTGGATCGATTAATTCAGGGGGCTTGATGAACGAGGTAAAAGCGGAAGGGGCGGAAGCCAACGTCGGCGGCGTGCAAGTGAGCTTGCAAAGCGTCTACTTGAAGGATTGCTCGTATGAATCGCCGAATGGTCCGCGACTGCCGACAAATCAAGGCTGGGAGCCGAAGTTCCAGCTCAACATGAACACGTCCGCGGAGGAAATTGCGACCGACATTCGGGAGGTCCTGTTGACCATCACGCTCGAGGCGAAGCATGGCGAGAGCACGCTCTACTTGGTGGAAGTGAAACAGGCGGGAGTCTTTTCAATCGCCGGTGCCTCGGTGGAGGATCTGAAGCGACTGATCGGGAGCTTTTGCCCCAGCGTGCTGTTCCCATACGCACGCGAGGTGATATCCGATCTCATCGTCAAGGGCGGCTTCCCCAACTTTCTGCTGCCGCTGGTGAACTTCGACGCTTTGTTTGCCCAGGCCTCCGAAGCGCCGCAGTCCACGCTGGTCAATTAGGAACCTGTCATGCCGAGCAACCGCCCACAACCGATGGCGGTAATGGGCGCGGGCTCGTGGGGAACCGCACTCGCCATTCAACTGGCGCGAACCGGACATCCGACCCACCTGTGGGGTCGAAACGCCGCCCAAGTCGACGCCATGAGACGCATGCGTTGCAACGAACGTTACCTGCCCGACGCCGCTTTTCCAGCGACGCTCGAGGTGACCACGGACCTCAATCAGGCGCTGTCCGGCGTGCGCGACGCGTTGCTCGCCGTGCCATCCCATGCTTTCCGCGCCACGTTGCAGATGGTGAGGCCGCACCTCAACGAGGACGCCCGCATAGCTTGGGCGACGAAGGGCTTCGAAATCGCCTCGGGAATGCTGCCGCATCAAGTCGCAAGTGAAATCTTGGGCGCAAGGCCGGGCGCGGTGCTGTCCGGCCCGACCTTTGCCGAGGAAGTGGGCGCGGGCTTGCCCACGGCCATGACGGTCGCCTCGCGCGATCCGGCATTCGCCAAGGCCCTGGCCTCCAGACTGTCGGGGCCCAACTTCCGCGCCTACATGCAAACCGACATCATGGGGGTGGAAGTCGGGGGCGCGGTCAAGAATGTCATTGCCATCGGCTCCGGCATCGCCGACGGCATGGGGTTCGGCGCCAATACCCGCGTCGCGCTTATTACGCGCGGGCTCGCTGAAATGATGCGTCTCGGCGTGAAGCTTGGAGCAGCGCGCGAAACGTTCATGGGACTGGCCGGACTCGGCGATCTCGTGCTGACGTGCACCGACAACCAATCCCGCAATCGCCGATTAGGCTTGGCCCTGGGGCGCGGCCGTTCCATGGAGGATGCGCAACAGGACATCTATCAGGTGGTCGAGGGAGTGCCGGCATCAAAGGCGGTTTACGCCGTCGCCGAGCGACTTGCGGTGGAGATGCCCATCTGCCGAGAGGTTTATCGCATCATGCACGAGGGCAAACCGGTGCGTGAGGCGGTGCAGGAGTTGATGGGGCGCGAAATGCGATTCGAGGCCGATTGACCCGCGGATGGTGCCTGACTGCGTCGCAGCAAATCCGTAATGCGCATTCTTGTGCGAATTGTGCAAAATAGCCTCCCTGAGTGAGCCAATTTTGGCTCGGTTGGCGCCTATTAGTTGTAGGGGCATTCAGCCGAGGGTCCGTGATGGACAAGAAATCGCCGAATAGCAATCTTAAGAGTCATCCGCCGGTGTCCCACCGAAGCACTCCCTGGCACGCCGTTTCGGTGGTGACGGGACGCTGGTGTTGCGATGCAGCGCGCGGCATCCTCGGCGCTCGATTCTTATCCCGGGATGCCCCGCGTCTGCCGCTGACCGGTTGCACGTCGTTGGAGTCATGCGTTTGCTCATATCGGCACCATGCGGACCGGCGCGCCGCGGCGCGTCGCAAGGATGACGTCATGGGAGTGCGGCGAGGAATGCCGGTGCCGAATGACCGGCGGTTCGATCGCGGTCGACGGGACGACGATTAGGAGCCTGCATCGGAGCGAGCTAGATCTCGATGTTGTCGATGAGTCGGGTACCGTCGAGCTTCGCGGCCGCGACAACGACCAAGCCGGCGCCTTCGGTGGGCGCACCGAGGTCCGCCCTGCGGCGTATCGCGACATATTCCGGAGCCCAGCCGCGGGCCTCGAGCGAGTGCCTCGCCGTCGACTCCAAGGCTTGATGATCCCGCTGTCCCTTGCGCACAGCATCCGCGATCCGTTGCAGTTCGCCGTACAGTTGCGCCGCCTCGACACGCAGGGAATCGCTCAAATAGCCGTTGCGCGACGACATCGCCAAGCCGCTCTCCTCGCGCACCGTATCCGCACCGATGATCTCGATGGGCAACGCGAACTGCCCCGCCATGCCGCGAACCACGAGCAATTGCTGGTAGTCCTTCTTGCCGAAGACCGCCCATCGAGGTTGAACCAGGTTGAACAGCTTAAGCACGATCGTGCACACGCCGGAGAAGAATCCAGGTCGAAAATGCCCTTCGAGAATATCGGCCAGGGAGGATGGCGGATGCACCCGGTAACCCGGCGGCTCGGGAAACATTTCCGCTTCACTGGGCGCGAAGGCGATGTCGCAGCCGGCGCTCGCCAGCAATTCGCAATCCCGGCTCTGCGTACGCGGATATCGATCGAAGTCTTCCTGCGGGGCGAATTGCAGCCGGTTGACGAAGATGCTCGCAATCACGGGACTGCCGTTGGCCGCCGCGCGCCGCAGCAGTGACAAGTGGCCCGCATGCAGGTTTCCCATGGTCGGCACGAAGGAGGCATCCCGACAGTCGTGCAGCAGGCCGCGAAGCTCGGCAACGGTGTGAATGAGTCGCATGACGGATCAATTCAATAGCCGTGCCGCGCGTCATCGGGGAATGCGCCGCTCTTGACATCCCTGACGAATAGCTTGATCGCATCCTGAAGGCTGGCGCTGGCTTCCATGAAATTGCGCACGAACCGCGGCAGCTTGCCGCGCGTGACATCGATCATGTCGTGCAACACCAATACCTGACCGCCGCACGCCGCGCCCGCGCCGATTCCGATGACGGGTATGGATAGGCTCTCAGTCACCTTGCGCGCCAAATCGGAGGGCACCAATTCCAAGATCAGCATCTCGGCGCCGGCGGCTTCCAGTTCCCGAGCCTGTGCGAGCAAGGTGGCCGCGGCCGATTCATCGCGTCCTTGGATGCGGTACCCCCCGAGGGCATGGACTGATTGCGGCGTGAAGCCCAGATGCCCGCAGACGGGAACACCGCGCTCGGTCATCGCCCGCACCACGGGCGCCGTCCAACCGCCGCCTTCCAGCTTGACCATGTGCGCCCCGGCCTGCATCAGCGCGATGCCGTTTCGCACCGCCTGCACGGACGATTCCTGATAACTGCCAAACGGCATGTCCGCAATCACCCACGCGGACCGGGTGCCGGTCGCCACGCAGCGCGTGTGATACATCATGTCCGCCATCGACACGGACAATGTGCTGGTCCGGCCCTGGATGACCATGCCGAGTGAATCCCCCACCAGCAGCACGTCGACGCCGGCCTCGTCGAGCAGGCGTGCGAATGCCGCGTCATAGCATGTCAGCATCGCGATCTTGTCGCCGGCGGCGCGCATCTGCTTGAGACGGTGCAAGGTCAGCGGTGGTCGATCAGGCATGTTCTATTCGGCCGGGTGCTCGGGATGGATCCATGATTCATTTTCGCATAGTTGGCAGCGGTTACCGAATCTCGAGGGGGGCGAACAAACTCGGGCCTTGCTAACGTATCATTCCGACCTGGACGGGCACTTAAGGACGCAGGCGAGCCAGAATGCCGAAGCTCGATGAACAAATCTCGACCCTCCAAGAGCGACTCAAGCAGCTGAAACTGCGTCAGCAGCGCAGCGACGCCCGCCGACGCGCTATCGAGGCGCAACGCGAACGCAAGGCGGAGACTCGGCGCTGATTTCTGGTCGGCGCAGTCATTCTGGACAAGGTGGGCAAGAACGAAATGGACCGAAGTCAGCTGCGGGCGTGGTTGGATTCGTCGCTCACCCGACCGGAGGACCGAGCCCTGTTCGACCTGCCGTCGAAGCCTTAGGAACTTGTCCTGGTGATCCAGGAGCCTAGGAGCCTGTCCGAATAGTTGGGGCCCGGCCCGGGAATCCCAGTTGCCGCCAGGCATCGAAGGCGATGACCGCCACGGCGTTGGATAAATTGATGCTGCGGCTGTTGGGCATCATGGGAATGTGGAGGGAGTTCGCGCGCCCTATCCGATCCTGCATCGCCGCTGGAAGCCCCCGGGTCTCAGTCCCGAACACGAAGGCGTCGCCGCGACGGACGATAAGCTCGCTGTAACAACGCTGTCCGTTGGTCTCCACGGCGAACACCCGATCGGGATCCAGCCCGGCAAGGCATACGCCGAGGTCGGCATGAACCTTGACGTCCGCGAGGTCGTGATAATCGAGACCCGAGCGCTGCAGGCTCTTGTCGTCCAATCTGAAGCCCAGGGGTTTCACCAGGTGCAGCGTCGCGCCCATGTTGGCGCACAGCCGGATGCTGTTGCCCGTGTTTGGAGGAATTTGCGGCTCGAAGAGCACGATGTGGAACATTAGGAGCCTGTCTGTTCGACGACGACCCGTTGCGTGGGATAGGCAAACCCGATGCCGAGGCGGCGGAACTCGTCGATGATGCGAAAATTGACGGCATGCTGCAGGTCCAGCATGGGATTCAGCCTGGGTTGCTGCGCAAAGTAGGATAATTCGAATTGCAGCGCCGATTCCCCCAGGGACTTCAGATGACAGCGCTCGAAGCGTGCGCTCGGCTGTTCGCGAACGATCGATTCGAGCAGCCTCGGTATGCCCGCCAGCGTCTCTGAAGGAGTCGCATAGTCCACGCGCAACGTCGTAAGGACGCGCTGTTCCAGCATGCGGCCGTAATTTCTTACGCGGCTCTTCAAGATGTCGGCGTTGGAAAGAATGATCTGCTCGCCCGAGTCGCTGCGCAGGCGCGTGGTCTTGATGCCGATATGCTCCACCGAGCCGGTGAATGCGTCGATGTTCAACGTGTCGCCCACCACGAAGGGCTTATCCAGAGCGATCGAGAGCGACGCGAACAGATCGCCCAAAATGTTTTGCAGCGCGAGCGCCACCGCAACGCCGCCGACGCCCAAACCCGCCAGCAGCGCAGTGATGTTCACGCCGATGTTGTCGAGCGCCACAAGAGTCAGGATCGACCAGATCATGATGCGGGCGACGAAATTGATGACGTCCAGCGAACCGGCGAACATCCGATCGGGGCCGCGCTCCAATTCCTTGATCTGAAGATAGAAGCGCATGGATCGCGCGGCCCACAATCCGACCTGCGCCAGGATCAGGATCAGCACGACGTTCCATACGACGTGCTGAAGCTTCGGTGGAAGGGTGAGGTCTTCCTGTCCCGCGTAGATCGCCAGTGCCAGAAACGAGAACTGTTTTGTGTTGCCGATCAGATGAAAGATCAGCCTGACCGGGGTCGATCTATGATCGAGCGCCAAGCCTTTGGAACGCGCCTTGAACAACCGCCGCAGCAGCGACAGGCATGACCACACGGTCAGGGAGACGATGCCGGCGACGAGCCAATCGGCGACGGAGTTGCCGTAGAAAATGCGTCCGGTGGCACCCAGCGTGTGCGAGAGGAAATCGGGCATGATCGGGCTGATTATACCGCTCCCCGCGGTCACGCGTCGCCCGTTACGCGGCGTTCGACACGCGCCTTCAGCTCAGGCGACATCCTCCATGCCGAGTTCCTTCATCTTCCGCGTGAGCGTGTTGCGCCCCCAGCCGAGGAGCTTGGCGGCATCCTGTTTCAAGCCGTCGGCCTTTCGCAAAGCGACTCGAATCAAGATCCGCTCCACTTCCGGAACCGCCTGGTCGAGCAGCCGCTGCGTACCCGCATCCAATTCCTGCTCGGCCCAATGCGACAGCTTTGCAGTCCAGTCATGGTTCGTCGCCTGTCCGACCTGGAGGCCGCCGAGATCGGGTGGAATGTCCTCCGCGCGGATTTCGCGGCCGGGAGCGGTGACGGTGAGACGGCGGCATGCGTTGACCAGCTGCCGTACGTTGCCCGGCCAATCGAACGTGACCAACGCAGTTTCGGCCGTAGGCATGAGCAGCTTCGGCTCCACACCCAGTTCCTGCCCGGCCACGCTCAAATAATGCCGTAGCAATTCGGGGATGTCCTCGCGCCGCTCGCGCAGCGGCGGAATCTCGATGCGGATCACGTTGAGCCGATGCAGGAGATCTTCGCGAAATTGCCCCGAATTCACCCGCGCCTCGAGATTTTGATGCGTGGCCGCGATGACGCGCACGTCGACTTTCACCGGCGTTTGGCCCCCCACCCGGTAGAACTCGCCCTCGGCGAGCACGCGCAACAATCGCGTCTGCAAAGCCGGCGACATGTCCCCGATTTCATCAAGAAATAACGTGCCGCCGTCGGCCTGCTCGAAGCGCCCGCGGCGCAGCGCGTCGGCGCCGGTGAAAGCGCCTTTTTCGTGACCGAATAGCTCCGACTCGAGCAGATCCGCCGTGAAAGCCGCCGTGTTCAAAGCGACGAAGGATTTGCTCGAACGAGGGCTGTGACGGTGCAATGCGTGCGCCACCAGCTCCTTGCCGGTTCCGGATTCACCCGTGATGAGCACCGTCATGCTGGATCGGGCGAGACGGCCCACGGCACGAAACACTTGCTGCATGGCCGCCGCTTGACCCAGCAGTTCCGGGATGCTGCGGCGCGTGGCGTCCACGTCCGTGGAAACGGTGGCTTGCTGCGCAGCGCGGCGCACCAGGTCCACCGCCTTGTCGATGTCGAACGGCTTGGGGAGGTATTCGAAGGCGCCGCCCTGATAAGCGGCGACGGCAGCGTCCAAATCCGAATGCGCCGTCATCACGATGACCGGCAAGCCCGGCCGGGAGACCTGGATTTCCTTCAGGAGGTCCAGCCCGCTGCGGCCGGGCATCCGAATGTCAGTCATCAGCACATCGGGTGCGTCGGCGCGCAGCGCGGTGAGCGCATTGTCCGCGCCATCGAAGCACTTGGCGAGCATGCCGCTGCCTTTCAGCGCCTTTTCGAGCACCCATCGAATGGAGGCATCGTCGTCGACCAACCAAACACTCAGTGGCTTTGCATTCATACGGAGTCCATTGGGAGAAAAATCACGAATACGGTTCGTCCCGGTGTGCTGTCGAATTCGATCAAGCCGCCGTGGCGGCTCACGAGATCCTGAGCGATTCCCAAACCCAGACCCGATCCGTCGGAGCGGCCGGATACGAGCGGATAGAAGATCGTGTCGCGGATCTCGGTCAGCACCCCGGGTCCGTTGTCCTCGAATTGTATGGAGGCAACCAGGCGATGGCGCCGCGCTCCAATGCTCACGCTGCTGGCCGCCCTTGTTCGCAACACCAGTCGCGGCGACCGTACCGCGCCGCCCGACAGTGCTTGAATGGCATTGCGGCCGAGATTCAACATGGCCTGAATGATGTGGTTGGGATCGACGGCGATCGCCGGCAGACTCGGATCGTAATCGCGATCGATGATGACATCTTCGGGCGCTTCGCTGCGCAGAAGGTGATAGACGCGCTCCAGCAGTTCATGAACGTTGATCTGCTGCTTGGCCGGCGGACGGCCCGGCCCCAACATGGAATCGAGCAAATTCGTGAGCCGATCGGCCTCACTGATGATGACGCGCGTGTATTCGCGTAGCGCCGGATCCAACAGTTCGCGCGCCAGCAGCTGCGCGGCGCCGCGCAGCCCGCCCAGTGGGTTCTTGATCTCGTGGGCCAGCTGCCTGACCATCAAGCGGCTGCCGCCGAGCTGCGCCAGCAGCGCATTTTCCCGCGTGAGGCGTCGATGCTGCGTAATGTCCTCGATCTCCAGCAACAGTTGCGGCGCGTGCCGAATGGACACCTGAGTCACTGCGCAATCGAGAATTCGGTCGACGCCCCCCGGCCCCGGCCACGACAGCTCACGTTGGACCACGCTCTCTCCCCCCTGCCGGGCGCGTTCGAAGAGCGCGAGTATTGTCTCGGCGCCGCGCGCCAGTTCGGTGAAACGACGGCCCAATGCTTGATTTGCCCCCAGTCCCAAAAGGGTCTGGGCGGCAGCATTCAAGTAGCTGACGGTCAGGTCCGGTTCCAGCAGAAAAACGCTGGTCACCAGCGCATCGAGCAAATCCGTGCCCTCGATGGAAAGCGCTTGCATTTTCAGCTCAGCGGCCAAGCGGTGCATCCGCGGGGGCCGTGGCAGAAGTCGCTATTTGTGCTGGGGATTCAACGGCGCCAGCGAGGAGGGCTGCCTGACGTAGAACGTTACGCTCTCGGAAGACTGGGTTTGGCCGGTCGTGGTGTCCTTGATGACGGCCCCGATCACGTAAGTGCCCCGTGACAACGCCGGCAAGGTGAAATTCAAGGCATCGGACCCCTGATCCGTCAACTGGCTGCCGTTCAAGTTCCAGATGATTTCCTGGTCGGGCTTCAGGCCGGGTTCCAGCCCCAGTCGAACCGGCACGACATCGTCCCCAAAAAAGACCTCCTCCTTGGTTGGAGACTCGACGGCAAGCACTTTGTAGTCGAGCCGGCCGGGGGGCTTTGCCGGCGGGGTGGCCGGCGCCGCTGCGCCGGTCGTTTTCCCGATGCCTTTGGTCGGTGTCGACGATATGAAAAGCTTCTCGGCGCCCGGTACGGCTTGATCGGAGTAATGAACGACGCCGTCCGCATCGGTCCACTTGTAGATGACAGCAGCCCCGGCCGCGAAGGCGGCGAGAACTCCCGAAACAATCCAAAGTCGCCAAAGGTGCATATCCTCGAAGCATAGTCCTATCGCCTCCCGCCCACAAAACCCAAGGTGACGGCGCCGTGACCGCCGTCACCTTTCTCTTATGCACCCGAACGGAGACTCACAAACTGTAGTACATCTCGATTTCGATCGGGTGCGTGGTCATGCGCAGCCGAGTGACCTCCTTCATCTTCAATTCGATGTACGCGTCGATGAGATCGTCCGTGAATACGCCGCCGGCTTTCAGGAATCCTCGGTCCTTGTCCAGGTAATCGAGGGCCATGTCGAGCGAGTGGCACACCGTCGGAATTTTCTTGTCCTCTTCGGGCTCCAAGTCGTACAGGTCCTTGTCCGCCGGGTCGCCGGGGTGGATCTTGTTCTGGATGCCGTCGAGTCCCGCCAGCAACATGGCGGAAAATGCGAAATACGGATTTCCGGTGGCATCCGGAAAGCGCACTTCGATCCGGCGTCCCTTGGGATTCGGGATCCAGGGAATGCGGATGGATGCAGAGCGGTTGCGCGCCGAATACGCGAGCTTCACCGGCGCTTCGAAACCCGGCACCAGGCGCTTGTAGGAATTGGTGCTCGCGTTGGTGAACGCATTGAGTGCGCGGGCATGCTTGATAATGCCGCCGATGTAGTAAAGAGCGGTGTCCGACAGGCCACCGTACTTGTCGCCCGCGAACAGAGCCTTGCCTTCCTTTTGCAGGGATTGATGCACGTGCATGCCGTTGCCGTTGTCGCCCACGAGGGGCTTCGGCATGAACGTCAATGTCTTGCCGTACCCGTGAGCCACGTTTTGCAATGCGTACTTGAGTATCTGGACCTCGTCGGCCTTCTTGGTCAGCGTGTTCGCGGCGACGTTGATTTCGCCCTGACCCGCAGTCGCCACCTCGTGATGATGCACCTCGAACTTCAGGCCCATCTCCTCGCAAGCCATGGACATGGCCGTGCGGATGTCCTGCTGCGCATCGACCGGAGGCACGGGGAAATAGCCGCCCTTGATGCCCGGGCGATGCCCCTTGTTGCCGTCCTCATAGGTCTTTCCGGAATTCCAAGCGCCTTCATAGGAGTCCACTTCGTAGGAACATCCATTCATGCCGGAGCTGGAGGTCACGCTGTCGAAAATGAAGAACTCGTTCTCCGGGCCGAACAGCGCGGAGTCCGCAATTCCGGACGACTTCAAATAGGCTTCCGCGCGCTTCGCCAGCGATCGCGGATCGCGGTCATAGCCCTGCATCGTCATGGGCTCGATCACGTCGCAGCGAAGATTGACCGTGGTCTCTTCGTAGAACGGATCGATCACCGCCGTCGCGGGATCAGGCATTAAAATCATGTCCGACTCGTTGATGCCCTTCCATCCGGCGATGGACGAGCCGTCGAACATCTTGCCGTCCTTGAAAAAGCCCTCGTCGACGAGGCGCGTCGGCACGGTCACGTGTTGCTCCTTACCGATGGTGTCGGTAAAGCGCAAATCGGCAAACTTCGCTTCTTTTTCTTTGATCAACTTTAGAACATCAGCCGGAGTCATTGGCGTCCTCGCGAGGTGAATAAGCTCTTGGGCCCCGGCAGGGCCGGGGTTATGTGACAAATGCAGCTAATGTGCCAGCAGATGCCATATACAGATCAAGTACTTGCGATCAATTAGTGTGCATCGGCGCTCCGTCGCGGAGCATAACGAAATTCTACGCGCTCCAATATAGTGCGTCTGCACCGTCCACGAACGCAATAGCAGCCAATTAGTGCTCAAAGGCGCCCAATGTGCCATTGAGGTGCAGGCGCTACCCCCAGACCATTCGACCCGACCAGCGCTGGGACATCGTGCATCGCGTCGCTATACTCGCCGGCGTTGTCGAACGCCTACGAGCAAATGATGGCCAAAGCACTGCCCGCGCCCCCCAAAACCTTTCAAGACTTGATATTTGCATTGCAAAAATACTGGTCAGGGCAGGGATGCATCATTCTGCAGCCCTACGACATGGAAATGGGTGCCGGCACATTTCACACGGCGACGTTCCTGCGCGCAGTGGGGCCGGAGCCTTGGAGCGCCGCTTATGTGCAACCGTCGCGGCGGCCGACGGACGGACGCTACGGCGAAAATCCCTTTCGCCTGCAGCATTACTATCAATTTCAGGTCTGCATAAAACCCTCGCCGGACGACTTCCAAGAGCTGTACTTGGGTTCGTTGCGCTCGCTCGGATTCGACTTGCTGACTCACGATATTCGCTTCGTCGAGGACAACTGGGAGTCGCCCACGCTGGGCGCCTGGGGCCTGGGCTGGGAGGTCTGGCTGAACGGCATGGAAGTCTCCCAGTTCACATACTTTCAGCAGGTGGGCGGTCAGGATTGCCGGCCGGTAATGGGCGAGATCACCTACGGGCTCGAGCGTTTGGGCATGTACATTCAGGGCAAGGAAAGTATTTTTGACATCCTCTGGTCCGAAGGGCCTCACGGCGCCATCACCTACGGCGATGTATTCCATCAAAACGAGGTCGAGCAATCGGCCTATAACTTCGAAAAGGCCGATACGCAGGTTCTGTCGACCCAGTTCGATGCCCATGAAGTCGCCTGCCAGCGTCTGCTGGCGGACAAGCTCGTGCTGCCGGCCTACGAACAAATGGTCAGGGCTTCACATTCGTTCAATCTTCTCGATGCCCGCCGCGCAGTCTCGGTGACGGAACGCCAGCGCTTCATATTGCGGGTGCGCACGCTGGCCCGCGGCGTCGCCGAGGCCTATCGTGAGAGCCGCGAAGCGCTGGGATACCCGCTGCAGAGAAATCACCCTGCGCCGCAGGTCGCTTGATGGGCTCACGGGATCTGCTGTTCGAACTACGCACCGAAGAGCTGCCGCCTCGCACATTGCTGAGCTTGTCGAATGCGCTGGAGCATGGGTTGCGGAAGGGAATGGACGGCGCCGGTATTCCCCATGGCCGGGCGCACGCCTTCGCGACGCCTCGCCGGCTGGCCGTGCGCATCGACGGCTGTGCCGAATTCGCGCACCATCGCCGGTTGGAGCGCCGCGGACCGCCGGTGGCCGGGTCCTTCGACTCGGTGGGTGCGCCCACCCAAGCAGCCATCGCCTTTGCCAGGAGCTGCGGTGTTGCGGTCGCCGACCTGGAGCGCCTGACCACCGACAAGGGCTCGTGGTTGGCCTTTCGTGGCACCGAACCCGGTGCTGCAACCGCCAGCCTCCTGGGCGGGATCGTCGGCCAGGCGATCGCCGCGCTGCCCATCGCAAAGCGCATGCGGTGGGGAGCGCGTTCGGCTGAATTCGTCAGGCCCGTGAGGTCGGTGGTACTGCTGTTCGGCGACGAGGTCATTCCCATCGAGGTACTGGGATTGACGGCGGGGCGGTTCACCGTGGGTCATCGATTCCACGCGCCCCGAGCCTTTGCCGTCAAATCGCCCAAGGCCTATCGAGGCCAATTGCGCCGCGCCAAAGTGGTCGCCGACTTCGCCGAGCGGCGCGACCTCATTCGCGCCGGCGTCAAGGCCGCTGCTGCTGCAGCCGGCGGCGCAGCCCTCATCGAAGAGGAGTTGCTGGACGAAGTGACCGCCCTGGTGGAATGGCCCGTGCCCATTGCCGGGCGCTTCGAACAGCGCTTCCTCGCACTGCCGCGTGAGGTGGTGATTGCGACGGTGCAGGACCACCAGAGGTACTTCCCAGTCGAGGACGCAGTGGGACGATTGACGGGCGACTTCGTAACGGTCAGCAACCTGCAGAGCCGCGATCCCTCCAAGGTGCGCGAGGGGAACGAGCGGGTGGTGCGGCCGCGATTGAGCGACGCCGCATTCTTCTGGGCACAGGACCGAAAGGTGGGGCTCGATGCGCTCGCCCAGCGCCTGGGCCAGGTGACGTTTCAGGCCCGCCTTGGAACCTATGCCGAAAAGACTTTCCGGATGCAGAAGCTGGCGATGTTTATTGGCGAACGTATAAGTGCTGGACCCTATGTGAACCGGGCCGCTGAATTGGCCAAGGCCGACCTCATGAGCGCCATGGTGGGCGAGTTTCCCGAATTGCAGGGGACCATGGGTCGTTACTATGCCGAGGCGCAGGGCGAGCCTGCCGAGCTCGCGCGCGCGCTGGAGGAGCACTACAGGCCGCGGTACGCCGGCGATAAGCTGCCGGAAACCGCCACCGGAAGGACACTGGCCCTTGCCGATAAGATCGACACGCTCGTAGGAATTTTCGCCATCGAACAACGCCCGACGGGTACGAAGGACCCGTTTGGCCTGCGCCGTGCCGCCCTCGGCGTGTTGCGCATCATGTTGGAATGCAGGTTGGACTTGGACCTGCTCGAGTTGCTGAGGGAAGCATCGGCGAATCAACCCGTACAGCGGCCGGCGGTCGTCGCCGAAGTCTATGACTTCATCGCCGAGCGGCTGCGCGGCTTATGGCTGGAACGTGCGGACGGCACGTCAGCGGAGATGATCGATGCCGTCCTCGCCGGCCGGCCCGCTTCCCCCTACGACGCAGAGATTCGCCTGCAGGCGCTCAAACAGTTTTTGTTATTGCCGGAGGCGGGGATATTGGCCGCCATCAACAAGCGCATCGCCAACATTCTGCGCAAGGCTCCCCCGGGCGAGATCCTCGCCGTGGATGCGGTAGCGCTCAAGGAAGAGGCCGAAATTGTCCTGCATCGGGTTCTCGAAGAATCGAGCGGCCCGGTGGCTCGGGCCATCACCGAACGGCGGTACGGGGACGCGCTGACCGCCTTGACCGGACTGCGGGCGGCGGTGGACGATTTCTTCGAGCGTATCTTGGTGATGGCCGAGGATCCGGCGGTGCGCAACAGCCGGCTCGGGTTGCTGAGCAATGTCCAAGCCCTGCTGGGTGGCGTCGCGGATTTGTCGCGCCTTCCGGGCTAGGCTCCTAGATGCAGGCTTTTCGATCGCTGCTGTTCACGACGTACATGATGGTGTCGGCGTGCGTGTTCGGCGCGTTCATGTCGCTGTGCTTCTGGGCACCCTATCGCTTTCAATTCGGCGTCGCCCGATGCTGGGCCCGGTGCTTGTTCTGGATATTGGCGCGGCTCTGCGGATTGAAGTTCGCCGTGATTGGGCGCGAACACATTCCCGCAGGAAATCACATCGTGATGAGCAATCACACCTCGGCGTGGGAGACCATCGCGCAATTCGTGATCTTTCCGCCTCACGTTTGGGTTTTGAAGCGTGAATTGTTGTGGATACCCTTCGTCGGTTGGGGCCTCAAACTGCTCAGGCCCATCGCCATCAATCGCGGGGAGGGCCACCGCGCGGTGCATCAGGTGGTGGACCAGGGAAAGGCGCGGCTGGCGGACGGCCTATGGATCATCGTATTTCCCGAAGGCACCCGGGTCATGGCCGGCGAGACCAGGAAATTCGGCGTCAGCGGCGCGTTGCTCGCCACCGCAACCGGCAAGCTGGTGATTCCGTTTTCGCACAATGCCGGGCAGTTTTGGCCACGCCGTGGCTTCGTGAAAAAGGCGGGCACGATTCGCGTGGTGATCGGCGAACCGATCGCGTCGGTGGGGAAAAATCCCCGCGCGCTCAACGACGAGGTGCGGCGGGCCATCGAAGCGGGGTTGGGGCAAATCGCCGGGCCTTGAGGTTGCTCGCGGCCAGGTAGATTACCCAGACAGGCTCCCAGCGATCGAACGCCTCAATCCGCCAATAGGGTCTTGAGGTTCAATTTGATTTCTCCGGATTCGGCGCGACCGGCGGCGGAGCCTTGCGTGTCCCGGCTTTCGGTACCGCCGGAGTTTGCGCCGCCGCCGCGTTCGCGGGAGGCGCGTGCGGCGGCTCTTGCGGCAAGGAGATGACCTGTACCCACGCGTCGGCGGACGGCTCCCACTTTAGCCGCAGTGGCGGCATCAACCAAATGGCCAGGAGCAGCGCCGCATGCAACGCTACGGCCAATCCGAACCATAAAAGGAGCCTTCTTCGGCCCACGCCTCGAATCGCGAGGCGCGGATCGTTGCTTATAATCGCCGACGACGTTTGCCGAAACTGCGCCGGAGTCGGCAGCTCGGTCACCGGCGCGCTGCCGGATTTTGGCGGCCGCATATCCGGAAATTTGATGACCTTGTTCATTCGACTCGCATTTTAAGTGGCAAAGACGCCAAAGACCATGACGCGATCATTGCCCGGGGTTGGAACCTGCGGGTTTTCCACGTTTGCCGGCCTGTGGGTGGGCGTCGTGCTGCTCGCCCACGTGGCGGAGCTGCTGTTGCGTGGCGGCGGCGTACCGGCCGTGGCGGCGTTCATCGGCGGCGCCATGATGGTGGGATTCACGTTGATCGGATTGCTTGGGCCCGGCACGAACGGGGTGGCGCTCGAGAAGTCGAGCGACCAGCAGCCGTGCGAAAGGGGACGTCTAATTCGATGAGCGTGGACTGGCCAGCGCCGCGTAGATGCCGAGTCCTATGAGGCTTGCGCCAGTGACGTACTGGCCATAGGGCCGCAAGCCCGCACGGCGGCTGAGCGCCGAGGCCAGCGCCGACGCCGTCAGGACGTAGATCGAGTCGGTGCACATGGCCACCGATACGAAGACGCAGCTCAAAACGACGCTTTGCCCAAGCGGGGAGCCATCCGGATTGATGAACTGCGGCAGCAGCGCGGCGAAGAACAGGGCGGTTTTGGGATTGAGCAGCGCGACGAAGAAGCCGTCGCGAAACATGCGGCCGGGCGCTCGGCGTGCAGCGGGCGGGGCAACATCGGCGGCCGGCCTTCCTCGCAGCGCCTTGATCCCGAGGAACACCAGATACGCCGCCCCGGCCAGCTTCACGAGCACGAATGCCGTCGCCGACATGGACAGAAGCGCGGCAAGACCCAACGACGCCGCGGTGGCATTACCAAGATTGCCGAGCGCAATTCCGCCCACGGATGCCAGTCCGGCGCGGCGCCCCTCAGCGATGGTTCGGGTCACGATGAACACCACCGCGGGCCCCGGCGTGATGGCGAGCAACAGGCTCGCCACCAAGAACGCGGCGAATTGGGGCGACTTCAGGAGAGCATCGATCATCGGAATCCTCCACGCCGCGCCGCGCTGCCGACGATGCCGGGCAACCCGCTGCGCGTCGTCGCGGCTTCGTGGGCCAAGGGCTCCTCTGCGCCGTGACCGCCCGCCTCGAGCACCTCGGCGCAGGCGACACCCTCGGGATACGGCAGATCCGAATTGGTCACGAGGGAGCGGCGCAGAAGGATTGAGTACACCTACGGAAACCCGGGCCACATGAGCGCCCTCAGGTGGCCGCTCCTTTGGCGCCATCGCGCTTCGTCAGCATGAAAATATTCGTCGGGGCGAACATTTTGACGGCCTCGTCAATCTCGGATTTCTTGAACGACAAGAGGTGTGCGGATTTCGGATCGAGGTAATGGGCCATGGCCAAGGCTCTTTTCCGATCCACGGAATCCGGCGCCAACACCGCCTCCAACGAATAGCTCCAGGATTGCCATGGCTCGGC
>Ga0182015_10002868_pt1 | contig 20057 bp, 16 predicted proteins | sample 712P3MmetaG_FD_120478 | JGI IMG/M metagenome (GOLD analysis project Ga0182015, IMG submission 120478) | Permafrost microbial communities from Stordalen Mire, Sweden - 712P3M metaG | ecosystem: Environmental > Terrestrial > Soil > Wetlands > Permafrost | place: Sweden: Stordalen | collected...
CAACTGGTTTTCAAGAAACCCGGTAAACAAGTCTCCCTAATCCCACAATCCTTGCTGTCTCCGGCACCCGTAGGCCAACGATTGGGCTGCGGTATGTCCCTTCTTACATAAAGGTGGATAGATCCCTCCGAAAACTTGGGAAAAGTTAATTTCAGGGCTTTTCGGGCGGACCGACCCCTCAGCGGAACCGTTGGCAGCCGGATTTTTTGTCATAAAACGGGGCCCCTTCGCAGCCAAGTAGGTGTTCGTATACGAAGGATTTTCCCGGTACGGCACGAATCGTCCTTGTTGCATGTCCGCGTAGCCGCCGCGTAGCCGCGAAACGCATTTCTGGCGGTTTTGGCGTTTCTGGCGTTTTTTAGAATCAATAAGTTACGTGAATTCAACGTGGCCCGTCGGTTCGATTCCCTCCGCCGGCACCAAAGATCCTAACAGTTTGTTGAAGAATTGGCGTTCGAGTATGCCGTGACTCTAAATTTGATTTTTGGCGCGAAAAGAAGAAGTGGTTTGTGGGCCGTTCTAACTGCTGAACCGGCCCGAATCAACACTCCGGGTCATGCTCTGGCCATCAGGTTTCTTAATCGGCAAAGGTTAAGCAGCTCCGGTGAAGGTGAACAGCCACCCGACCTTGTCGATTCCTCGTAACTTCACTTTCTTTAGCATCCCCACCATCTTCATCCACCCGAACGATTGCTCCACTCGTTTTCGCTTCCGTTGACTCACTTCATACCCGGTGTGTCGTGTGGTTCGCTGATCCACCGCGCTTCTGCGGTTCGTATCGTTCTGCGCGACGTGCGGGGTGATGTTCATCCCGCGAAGTTCCCGGACCAATTCCTGTGTGTCGTAGTTCTTGTCGCCAGCCAAGGTCACACGCTTCACGCCGGGGATCGTCTCGACCATCAGCATCGCCGCATCGCGCTCCGCTCTGCCATGGGCTTCGGTCAAAAATGTTTGCACCAAAAGCCCGTTGCGGTTCTCCATCAATACATGCCCCAGGTAGCCGAGCTTCGCCTCGCTACCTTTGGACTTCTTGAACAGTCGGGCATCCGGATCTGTCGTGGATGCATGGGTCTGGTTCTTCCGCTTCTCTCCGTGAAAATCGACCTCTCCTCCCGCGCCCGGCGGGTTGCCCTTCCCGTCCTTCCGCCGGAAACTCTTCTGACTTGCCCAAGCCTCGATCAGGGTCCCGTCCACCGTGAAATGTTCATCCGACATGTGCGGCTTCACGCGTTCCAGCACCCGTCGGAAAAATCCCTCCGCGATCTCTTCGTTCAACAAACGCTCCCGATTCTTGCTGAACACCGCGTGATTCCACACCGCCTCATCCATTTCCATCCCCACAAACCACCGGAACAGTAGGTTGTACTGCAGTTGTTCGATCAACATGCGTTCGCTGCGCACCGAATAGAAGATCTGCAACAGCAGTGACCGCAACAGCCGCTCTGGCGCAATCGACGGACGCCCCACATCGGAATACAAGGTTGCGAACTGCGGGGACATCTCTTTCAGAATCTCGTCCACCATCTTGCGGATCGGTCGCAAGGGATGATCCGCCGGAACACGCTTCTCCGGAGAGATGTAGCTGAATATTCCTTCTTGCTGGTTATCGTCACCGCGCATTCACTCGTCTCCTTCTTCCTTCTCTCAGACGAGTTCTCTTAAACTAAGGTTGCAGTTGGGCGGTATTTTTCAACAAGCTGCTAAAGAACTCAGCTCGAGTTTTTCGTCCTGGGGAGCGCAATGTTTAGCACGTACATAGCTGTCTGTATTTCCGTTCGACAGCCTGGTGATTAGCCTTGGCTGACGAGGTTTTTCTGACCAGGATTCTCATTGCGGATGACCGTGAACTAATGACGCGATGCGCTCAGAGCAGTATTTGCGGTGCGTCCGCATTGGGAAGTTTGCGGCGAAGCTAACGATGGGGAGGAGACAGTCGTAAAGGCGTCGCAACTGCAACCCGATCTTATTATTTTAGATTTTAAGATGCCGCTCGGCGACGGTATCCGAGCAGCAAGCGAAATTCTGATAGCGATGCCCTCGGTTCCCATCGTAATGTATACCCTCTATAAGACAGAGGAATTGGAATCGGCAGCGAAGCTAGTAGGCGTGCGAGCTGTCGTCGGGAAAGAGGATGGGATTAGAAATTTGCTAAGCGCCATCGATGCGGAGTTGGCGACCAAACACTAACTGGTGTCAGCTGGTTGTAAGGCATCGGCATCCCGAGTTAGTTTGGCAAAGGCAATTGCAATCCTGCAGAATCTCAGTCCTTCGAATTAAGCAATATGATGGATCCCGATTCCAAACGCGTCAGCGGCGCATCCCAATGTCGCCATTTTTAAAAGAAGTTTTATGTCAGATGGTGTTGTATCGACCTCTTGAGACCGCCACGGCGCACTCTGGGTCAAGCCGAAAAATTGATCTGTTGGCGAGCCGCACGAGACGTACTTAAAGGCGCTAGAAGCCAAACGACACGATAGACTCTGCTGCAGGCGTCAACGAAGGAACCAACCAGCCGCCACCGCAACGATCGTGAGCTTTATTAACCAGCCGAGAGAATAAGAGATCACAAACACTCGGTGCAGCTTCATAAATGCGGCATTAGTGAGGATCAGTGGCAACGGCCCGATCAGCCACACCGCGACAGCCAGTTTGACGGCGCCCGATACAGAATGAAGACCCAGCCGAGAGGTGACATAGGCAAACACCCCGCAGGTCAAAAATGGTAGCGGACTGGTCAGGGCAATCGCTCTCCCTTCGGCACCCTGACGCCAGATTTCGGGATAGGTGTAGCGCCGATGGATCCAATCGCCCGCGAAGAACCAGTCGGTGAGCGACGAGACGACACCGGCGCCCACAACGATCGCAAGTAATCGCGCCCAGCTCATACCTTCTTCCTTCCGAATACAGAGGCATTCTACTCGTACGAAAGCGTTCTTCACCAAGCCTTTCCCGCTGCAATACAGTGGCTGGGAAAATGACGAGCCACGCCGAGGCAAGAAAGACACCGAAATTCGAGAATCAACGAATCAAGGACTTCGAGCCGTTTCCCAGTTCTGGCAGGACTGCGGCTTTGTCAGGCTTCCTGCCTCAAAGTTTTTTGCCCATCCGCCAGAGTTAGATCAACAACCGGATCCCACTCGCCCAAAGGTTACCGTAATGCGAGTGCCATGCGGGCGTCGCAGATATACACGCCGCCGGCAACGCCGGCCATCGGCCAGGTGGCATTGATGACGCAATCGCAAAAGTTTGGGTCAGGCATCGCGTTTGTCGCAGCTCCTTTGCACAGAAAGGTTTTTCGATTCTCCTTGACACTCACGCTCTAGGGGAACAGGATCATGTCGAGGTTTCGCCGTTTGAGGCGAGACTCCCGCTTCGAAGTCCGAAAGCAGTTCGTTAAAGGTCAAGCTCCACATCGGGCGCAAAGAGGGCACAACCTGCCCGCTTTTTATTCGCTCGAGTGCGGCCCTACCTCCTGTCCGACGTACAGGTCTGCAAACCCAAGACGCTAGCGGTTCCAAAGGGAAACACTACTCCCCGCACTACTCGCTCGATGCGAGTGGGATCTTGAATTTCTTAAAAAGGAGAACCACCATGTCAGAATCAAATAAGAATGTCGTCCGTCGTTTGTTCGAAGAAGTTTGGAACAAGGGCAATCTGCAGGTGACCGACGAGCTTTTTGCCCCCACCTACACTCATCATGACGCTTCCACGCCCGATGTTGGGAGAGGCCCCGATAGTGAAAAGAAGCGCGCGACTCTTTACCGCACCGCCTTTCCCGACATTCGATTGACGATCGAGAACATCATTGCCGAAGGCGAAACAGTCGTGGCTCGTTGGTCTTGCATAGGTACCCATAAAGGTGATCTCAGCGGGATTCCTCCAACGGGAAAGCAGGTCAACATCACCGGAGTAAGCATCGCCCGCTTCGCGAACGGCAAGATGGAGGAAGGTTGGGTCAACTGGGATGCTCTGGCTCTTATGCAGCAGCTCGGCGTCGTCCCTGAGCTCGGCAAAGCCAAAGCCGCCGCCTCCACAAGGTAACCGTCTAGGCCTCGGGCGAGAAATCGGAAGGTCCGCCCGTGCAGCGGACCTTCTCTTAAATTTTCGGCGATTCCTGAATATATGTCCGCGTGTGGCGACCACGTAATTGCACGACGCCCTTATCGAACGAAATCTGCGGTAAAGGTGATTGCGAAATTATGATCGATTTCCGATTGGCCCAGTCTAATTAGAGTTAGAGGAAGAAATGCAAATGAGCGAAAGAAAATTGCCAATACCACAACAAATTGAACAACGGGCATACGAGCTATACCTTGAACGCGGCGGCAAGCATGGTCACGATCAAGCAGATTGGCTTACTGCCGAGAATGAATTAACAGAATTGCCTGAACAATCCAATTCCGGCGCGACCAAGGCGCGGACCGCCGCTGCCGCCCTTCAGGCAACATCACCAAAGGGTGCTCGGGTCGCCCAGAAAGTGCCCGTAGAAATAGTCGGACGATAGTCGACGTTAAACTGACCATCAAGGCTGTGATTCATTTTTCTCCCTGAAATCGGAGTTTTTAGTAACCCATGGACTTAACGGAGGATTGAAAATGACTATAAACGTTACTCCCTTGCATGACCGCGTCTTGGTGCGGAGGCTAGAAGAGAAAAACACTGCTAAGGGTGGAATCATCATCCCAGACACGGCGAAAGAAAAGCCGCAGGAGGGTGAAGTGATGGCCGTCGGGGCCGGCAAGATCGAAAAAGGTAAGAGAGTACCCCTCGATGTGAAAGTTGGCGACCGGATTTTGTTCGGGAAATACACTGGCAGCGAGATCAAGATCGATGATCAGGAGTATTTGATCCTGCGCGAAGAGGAAATCTTCGGGAAGCTAAGCGGCATGGTCAAAGCTGCTACCGGCAGAAGGTAATTTCTCAGTTCAGAATTGGATTAGCTGTTAATCACCCAGGAGGGTGAAGTTCAATGGCAAAACAAATCGTTACAGGTGCGAATTCACGTCAGTCAATTCTATGCGGCGTCAATATTTTAGCTGACGCAGTGAAAATCACGCTGGGTCCGAAGGGACGCAACGCGGTCATCGAGAAGAAATTTGGTGCGCCGGTCATCACAAAAGACGGTGTCACAGTCGCGAAAGAGGTTGAGCTACAGGATCCACTAGAGAACATGGGCGCACAGATGGTCCGCGAGGTCGCGTCCAAAACCTCAGATGTGGCGGGAGACGGTACCACGACTGCAACCCTGTTGGCCCAGGCGATTTTCCGCGAAGGCGTGCGCACGGTTGCAGCCGGTGCAAACCCGATGGCGCTTAAGCGCGGCATCGATAAAGCTGTGGAAGCTGTCGTGGCCGAGATTAAGAGATTATCCCGCGAAGTGAAGGGCGACATGATCACCCAGGTCGGCACAATTAGCGCCAACAATGACAAGCAAGTGGGCAGCATCATTGCTGAGGCCATGAAGAAGGTCGGCAAGGACGGCGTCATCACCGTCGAAGAATCGAAGACGATGGAGACCACGTTGGAAGTGGTCGAAGGTATGCAATTTGATCGTGGGTACCTCTCCCCGTATTTCGTTACCGACCCGGAGCGGATGGAGTGCGTACTGGAGAACGCGCTTATTCTGATTCACGAGAAGAAAATAAGCTCAATGAAGGACGTGCTACCGTTACTCGAACAGACCGCTAAGTTAGGCAAACCGCTGCTGATCATTGCGGAAGAAATAGAAGGCGAAGCCCTCGCCACCCTGGTAGTGAATAAACTCCGGGGAACGTTGAAATGCGCGGCGGTCAAAGCGCCGGGATTTGGAGATCGTCGAAAGGCCATGTTGGAGGATATCGCCACGCTTACCGGCGGGAAGGCGATCACGGAAGACCTCGGACTCAAGCTCGAGAATTTGAAGGTCGAGGATCTGGGTGGCGCAAAAAAGATCACCATCGACAAGGACAACACGACAATTATCGATGGTGCTGGTAAGAACAGCGAAATTGAAGGACGCATCAAGCAGCTCCGCATGCAGGTCGAAGAGTCCGCTTCGGATTACGACAAAGAAAAGCTTCAGGAACGCCTCGCAAAACTCGTCGGAGGTGTCGCGGTAATCAAAGTGGGCGCGGCAACGGAGATGGAGCTTAAGGAGAAAAAAGCGCGGGTGGAGGACGCCATGCACGCAACCCGTGCAGCGGTTGAAGAGGGTATTGTACCTGGCGGCGGAACCGCCTACTTGCGGTGCATCCCAGTGTTAGAAAAGCTCAAACTTCATGACGATGAAGCCATCGGTGTGAACATCGTAAAACGAGCACTCGAAGAACCCATCCGTCAAATTGCACAGAATGCCGGACGAGAGGGTGCGGTGATCGTGGGGCGTGTACGCGAATCTAAAGACGAAACATTCGGGTTCAATGCGGAGAACGGCGACTTCGGAGACATGATCAAAGCCGGTGTAATTGATCCAGCGAAGGTAACCCGCCTCGCTTTGCAGAACGCCGCATCGATAGTCTCACTAATGCTAACTACCGAAGTCCTGATCGCCGATATTAAGGACGAGGAACAAATGGCGGCTGGTGTCGGGCACGGCGGCATGGGCGGAATGTACTAAGCGATGTTGACGGCTGGGGAGCCACTGAAGGTTGAGTAATTAAATTGCAAATGGAGCCTGGGACAGCAAACTCGTTTCGAATTCTTCGGATGATTTCGTTCCACATAACGTATGTAAGACTCCATTGAAGCCGGAGGTGACCAATTAAATCCGATTTTAATAGAATGGCGCGTGCTCTGATTAAGCATAAAATCCGTTTCACAACCAAAGATGCGGAGCCGCGGTTCGAAATTGAGGGTGGGCGCTTCACAACACAAGAACTAATGATGCTTAGCCTAGAAAAGAAAATTACGCATCCTGATCTTTTAGAAGTGCTAAGGACAAAGCGTGTAACATCGGGGGGTTCATGATACCGGAATGTTTTGCGAAATGCCCCGTCAGCGCATGAAATGTATCGCAATTTCTAAAATCAAGGGCAAGACGAGCGCTACTTCTACGTGATGAGGGTTGCCCGCTAAAGCAAGTTCAGAAAGCGGACAGCGGTCAGCATTGCAAAGACGTCCTAATTAACCGTGCGGCACGAATCCTTCCCTGCCACTGTGGCGTCGTGCGTGGCCTGTGAAATCAAGCCGCTCACGCAATCTTGGTCCACCCGGCGTAGTGTCTTCAATGCGAAGCCTGATAATAGGAAGGCAACGAAGGTTACGAAAGCGGACACGAATCAGCCCGGCCGGTACATCAGTTCGAATCGTTGAAAAACGGAAGTATTCTGGCACTTCGGGCACATCAGGCTCTGGCCTCCATCCGGAAATTCTGGCTTGCGCGGCCAAAGCGGGTCGTAAGGAAGGGTCCAAGACCTCCGTGGAATCTCGCTGTGGAAAAAATGAGAGCGGCATTCGGGGCAACTGAGGGTCCATCGGGGCATGTTCGCACCATCAGCCTTGTATCTAACCACGTTGGTTAATTCACGTATATAGATAGAGTGTCGATACAACTGGACCAAGGTAGTAGGGGAGACAATGAAGCCCAACGAAACTACCGCCAGATTTGCTCACACTGAGAGCTGGGCTAAACTATCCAGCAGGCTACGTAAACGGTTGCCAAAATTCGTGTACCCCTCTTGGTAGGGGGCGTCGGACACTTACTAATCGTGCAAAACGATGTTCAGGAGTGAACTGTGTATTTGCACCCCGCCGCCATTGTAGTGAATAAATCCCAGCTTCCTGAATTTGTTCATGAAGAAGTTCACTCGGCTCCGCGTAGTCCCTACCAATTCGGCCAAAGTCTCCTGCGTTATTTTGGCCACCATCGTTTCCGGCTCGCCCGCCTTTCCATAACGCGCGAGGATCAGTAACGCACGGGCCAGCCGCTTCTCGCTCGAATTGAACAACTGGTCCACCAAGTCGGCCTCAGTTTTCAGGTTGCGCTCCAACATGTAAGCAATGAACTTTCCAGCGAATTCTTGCTCATCGTGGAGGACACGCATCATTTCTTTCTTTTCAATGCTCATCGCGTTCAGCGGCGCGATTGCCGTCGCCGTGGCCATGCGTACCGGGTTTCCGATAATACAGCCCTCGCCCAGAAAGTCACCCGGGCCCACAATTGCCAGAACCGCTTCTTTGCCCTGAGGATTTACAATGCTGAGCTTGGCATTTCCAGATTGAATGTATAAAACATCATTGCAAGGATCATCCTGCGAAAAGATGATCTGCCCTTTTTTGAACTTCGCAATACTTCGCGATGCCCCAGCGGACGAAAGAAATTCCTGAATATCGAAGGGCGCTCTTTTCTTGGGCTTTTTGGCCACGGGTATTAGTTTCCTACGCCATCTTGTCACAAATAATGACCGCGGTAAATCATTGTCTGGGCGCAAATCATGGGGACTGGTAGCCGCTTTGGCGGCCTGCTATATGTAGGTTGGGCTACAAAATGAGCGGTTTAATCAGTCAGGGCGGTATATCAGTTCAAATCGCTGATAGATCGCAGGCGTTTGACAGTTTGGACACGCTAGGTTCAAGCCGCCATCTGGAAAGTCGGGCTTGGTCGGCCAAAGTGGGTTGAAGGGAGTTGTCGCGGATCGTGGATTGATTTTGCTGTGACTAAAGACTTTGTGACAGTGCGGACAACTAGGGACTCACTGCGGCATTGGCATATTTTCCAGTGTGGTACGCGCGGGATTTGAATCTATTGCGATTGGAAACTTATTTACATACCGACAAATCCGTATGACGGCAACGTTCATAGCTCTCACTTCGAATCGATTCACAAATATTGAAAACTGGTTCAAATCTACCAATGCGCCCGCCTCGAATGGATACCGCCCAACATACGCTATTCCGCGTGCCGTTCGACCATCCCGACGACTTCCTGTTCGAACTAAAACACGACGTTTCCGCGCCTTGACATACATATAGCAATCGGCCGTGGCAAGAGGCAACTAGAGTGCTGGGAACCGCATCATCCAGCAGATGTGCGGTGTTCACCGGTCACGCTGGTGTCGGAGACAAACTTGAAAGCACGATCCACGCCAATGGTTGTCTTTTGGGGATTTCTGATTGCAGTCTCACTCATCAGTCCGAAACGCCTGAATGCACAGTCCGCGCCCGGGCCGATTGTCCCAGCCCAATCGCAGGAGCAGTCGCCAGCCCAGCCTCCGCAGCCTGCTGCCAAACGCAAACAGCCGCAGGTGCCAGCGAGAACGACTCTTGCCGGGCCTTGGAAGCTGAATCGCGATGAAAGCGATGATCCCCGGCAGCGAGTTCGAGATGCAGAAGGCGCAAGCAGCGCCAACACGAGCGGTTATCCCGGTGGGGGCAACACGGGCGGTTACCCTGGAGGCTATCCCGGCGGCGGCCGTCGGGGAGGTAATCCCTACCCCGGGGGCGGAGGTGGAGGACCCGATGGAGGACAAAGAAATACCGGACAGGACATTGAAGACAACCCCAAAATGCAGCCCCTGATTTACTCTTCGCAGTTGCTAAACATCGAACTGAAAAACCCTGAAGTCGATGTGACGGATGATCAATTCCATAAGCTGATCTTGTACACGGATGGGCGGCAATTGCAGAAATCTACGGACAACAACCATCAGGAGGTTGCGGCGCACTGGAATGGAAGTCAGCTGGTGTCGGACGAAAAAAGTCCGCTGGGCGGGAAAATGAGTCGAACGTTCGAATTGTCCCAAGACGGTCGGAACTTACAAGAAACCCTGCACATCGACAACGGTCGATCTAAAACGCACCTCGTCATACGATACGTGTACGACGTCGCCAGCTCGGACATGCAGACCGGCCCGGAATCTGATCCGAACCGACCAGTGCTCAAGAGACGTCCTGACGACAGCAGCAATTCACCCCAATAACAGCACCACAGAATCAGAGACACTCGCGATTATCTCGCGAAGTCTCCGGGCATTTCCTGGTTTCTTCACCGTGTCCACGTCAACAATCATAGTTCGTGTGCAGCACGCCTGCCAGTGCCCGATTAGTCGCGTACTCGTACAAGTGCCCGTTACTGGCCAGAAACGGGGTTCTAGGAAAATGAGTGAGCCCTCCCCAAACTGCACTAACTCCTGTTCAACGCTATAGTCAGGCATGTTCGGCAACCATCCTTGATACGCTCTTTTAGCTGACAATTGAAATCAACGATTACCCAAATGTCTGGTTTGCCCGTATGGTGATCTCAGGATTCACGCTACATGACTTGGCTCGAATATCATGAATTGACGAAACACAGTGCAGAGTCGCTGCGACGAAACCAGCACCACCTCGATTGGGCCAATATGCCCAATCCGTTTCGGCATTATGAAGGCGTTCCGGTCGTGGATTTTCCGGCCGACCCGCCGGCTCCACAGATTTCAGCTCTCGAGGTACTCGAGGGTAAAACAGGAAATACTCTGGCGAGGGACGGTGCGGAATTCCTTTCGCAGTTGCTGTTCTATTCAGCCTCGATTAGCGCGTTCAAGCGAGTCCCGTCCACCGGAGCTATCTACTCTCTGCGTGTCAACCCTTCTTCTGGTAATCTCCATCCGACCGAATTTCACTTCTGCACGCGAGAATTGGTCGATTGGCCCGATGGCCTCTATCATTACCGCCCCTCATCCCACATGGCAGAACGACGTGCCATCGGAGATTTTGGCGCGAAACTTGTCAACAACTCTGCCCCCCTCATTTTCGTTCTGACCAGTATTGCTTGGCGCGAAGCCTGGAAATACGGGGACCGGGCCTATCGGTATTGCTTACACGACATCGGACATGCCTGGCAGGCTCTCGCGCTTGCGGCTCGATCTCTCGGAAGCGAGAGCTTTGCTATGGGGCATTTTTGGGATGACAGGGTGGCGGAATCGTGTCTCCTCAGTGCGGATGAGTGGCCGATGTTAATCGTCGGGCTTCACGGCGCCTCCATTCCGGTGAACAAGCTGAATGCAGACGAGACGGTTGCGTTTGGGGGCCGGCCCAACCGACTGTCGGAGGAGCAAAGAACTTACCCTCTGATCGAGCGCATTCACACTGCCACGAGGCTCAGCACAGAATCTACCATCCCCTCTCTTAGCCAGCCGAAAATATCCGGACGCGGAGAGATCACCCTGCCACCTCCTGTCTCTACAAACTACGGTTTCGGTGACGCCGTTCGCACGCGGCGTTCTGCTCTTGACTTCAAGGGTGGGGGCGAGTCGATCTCCTTCCCACAACTTGCGACTCTTCTGTTCGCCACTACAGAGCCTCTGCTCGCCGATTTCGCTTCACATCGTTACATCCATCTTTATCTTTACGTTCATCGCGTCGACGGCTTGGAGCACGGTGTTTATCGCTTCTGGCCAGAGCATGCTGAATTGGAAAGAATCAGAGCAGGGGACCAGCGCCTGGTGGCCGCTGCCCTCAGTTTGGGACAAGATCTGGCGGCTAATGCCTGCGTGGCATTTTCCATGATCGGTGATCTTCAGAATGCTGCCAGCAGCTACGGAGATCGCGGCTACCGATACGTGCACTTCGCGGCGGGTGCAATTGGCCAACGCATGTATCTCGCTGCCCAGGCTCTTGGACTTGGCGCTACCGGCATCGGAGCATTTTTTGATGACGACGTGAACCGCTATCTGGGCATCCCATCTGCTCTAGGACAAGTCGTCTACCATTTCGCAATCGGTTATCCGGTTGCTGACCCGCGACTGGAGGCTTGAGAACGTATGGTCGGTATCCTGGTGCACGGGAACAACCACTTCATCTTGTCCGGACCGTTGCCCGACGACGCAGCCGCGCTCGCGCTGGTGCGGCACTGGTCCATCGTCCAAATCGGCGAGGCGAAGTCGTCGTCTTTCGGGCAGTGGCAGATCAAATCGAAAGAGTTTCGCGAGAACCTGGAATGGGCTGTCATTGTCCCGGGCGACCGTGAGATCTCTCCCGGAGTGGCGCAATTACTTGCAGAACTTTCAGCTCGGGGGGTAACCATCAGGAGATTGTGTAGCGGCTGGTGGTAGGAAAAGAGCAGCGTCGCCGACGGTACGGTCTACTATCAGTCAAATATCATCTTGCGCGTTACGTAAAAGAAGGCGAGCCCGAAACAATGGTGGCGTATCGCAGGAAACTTTGGCCGAGCTGGTTGGGACCACTCGGAGTCGCGTAAATTTCTTCATGAACAAATTCAGGAAGCTCGGGTTTATCCACTACAACGGAGGGCTGCAAGTGCACAGTTCGTTGCTGAATGTGGTATTACCGGAATAAAGATCGCCCGGCTGTTCCTAATCGGACACTCGTTTTTGCATAAGCAAGCGACCATATTCTTCGATGGTACGCAACAAATTGGCGGATGAACGTGCGATGGCTCGTCTCAAGCTAGAAATGGTTATTCCTCGTGTTGCAGCCTCTTCAAATCTGAGGCCCCCGAGACAACATGAACAAAGCCTTGTGGCACCGCACAAGGTCGAAGAATTGCAGCCTCCAGCAGGAAGCATTATTTCCGAGTTCACCGGGGTCTACCAGCGAGTGGCGCAAAGAATGAAGGTGAGCCCATCTATGGTGAGCAAGGTAGCAACCGGATCTCGCCGTTCGTTAGGGATTGAGATCGCCCTCGGTGACGAATTGAGATTGTTGAAGCAAAAGTTAGCTAATTTCCATTGATAGCGGGTGTTCCTTGAGAAGGTGGGGAGGCCGAAGAGGCCGAAGAGGCGAATCCCGGATGAGGAATCGTGCATGAACGGAAAGCCAGACATTCCCCGGATCATGTCGTTGTGAACGACCGCGCGGAGACCGGAGCACGAGAGACTAGTCAAAATATAAAATGAAAAGGGCCGGAGCGAGCACCCAAGGTTCGCCACAAATGTTGAATCGCTGCTCGCACTAGCCACACAACACATAGCCTTTCATTGTTGAGAAGTTTCTAATGTTCTTGTCTAATCTATCGAACCAGATCGCAGCGTATGACAGGAATCTTGCCCGCGATGTGAATCGCGCCACTGTCAGCTTTTACGCAGTAGCTAATCGTCCTCTTGTGAACATCCAGCCTCGTGTAATACATAGTCTGCATGGGAGAGCCTCCTTGGTATTTCTGAATCAGGACGGCCGCTGAGTTCAGCTTTGGTACACCAAGCGCTCCTCCTGCCTATGCATTCAAACTTACCAGGCCCTGCCGCATCTGGTTAGTCCTCGCAAAACCAGATAGGCTATGCACTTGCTTCATCTAAGGTGGCGACAATGAAGATCGATCTCAAAAATTACGTTCTGACTGTTGTGCTCGGCATCCCTGGTGCCGCCTCGGCGCAAACCGTCTTGACGAACGTCACCTACATTTGCGCCGGAGAGCACATCTTCATTGACTACTGTGACAAATCGGAAGCCGATACCGCCCGCTGCGCCATCGCCCATCCCGAGAAACTCTACAATGGCGGGCTGACTTTCACCTACGACACGAAGGGTAATGTGAGAAAACTGCTTTCGACTTGTGTGCAGCCTACCGCCGAAGAGATTGCACGCGAAGCCGCCTTCGAAAAGCGGGTAAAAGATCAACAGGACGCCGCGCAGAAGAAAAATCTTGCTGGCATGGCGTCGGCCCGATCCTTTGCCCCGCCGCCGCCGACTCAATTGGAACGCGAACAGGGCGAAATTCGTGAGTGTATCGAAGCCGGCAGGGAACCCACCACTTGCATGGGCGAGACCATGTCCAAGTCACTTCAGGGAATGATGGCCGAGGTCAATCCGGCCATGGCTAAGACCATGGCGAATGAGCATCCTGCCGGCCTATATTTGACTGGTGTTTATAAAGGCGGAAATTTTACTGCGAATTTTGGCCAGGACGGTGTGTCCGTCTCCTGCCGCGACCTCGTGCCAGAAGGTCATTCGTACACCGTTCAGATGAATGGCAATCGGGCTGTGGTCAACATTCAAGCCCAGCCGCAGCCTTTCAGCCTTACCTTTCGCCCTGATGGAACCCTCATGGGTCCCGCAACGATTGATCTGAAGGGCAACATCGTAGCGGGTTACTCGACCCAGTGGAAAATTAACAGTTCCACGAACATCCCTTACGCTGAGTCCACTCCCATCCTGCGGGCCACGACGCAACGATGTGAGATCGGAGGTCTGAAAGGTTCTACCTCAGGCCCTCAAACCACGGTCACCATGACCATGGATCTGCTCGATCCCGGGTCCACAAAAGTCATTCCATCTGGTCTGCGAGTGAACGGCCAGTACTTTGGAATTGCTGGGTTTGCGATCAAGTTTCATACCGACGCGGCCGTAGTCCGATGTGGCGCCGCCTCGGTGGCCCACGACTACAGAATGGTGCAACAGGACAATCAGCTGCTCCTCGAACTCAAGGATACCGCGCACCCGATTGTGTTAGCGTATCGATCGGACGGAACGCTGGCGGGCGCCGGCCCAATTCAGGTAAATGGACGGAAAATCGTTGGAAAAAAAGAGAATGGTGACCTCATTTTCGCCCCGCAAAACGCCGCATGCACCATGGGTGTCCTAAGTGCCCAATCTGTTCACTGAAAAGCCGCATCGCAGGGATCAAATCATACGTTTAGTGGCCTGATCTGTCCGCAAACCGAATCACAAGTCCTGATAAACGGACGCGTACCCAGCAAGCGGTGGTCCTTAGCACAACATCTTATGTTTGCCGACTAACCAAAAATTGACGGGACTCGTTGTGGCAGAATCATGCCGAGTTGTTTCAAAGAATCTGCCCCAGAATGCGCTGTAGGCTTCTGGAATCTGCTCCTTTCCGGCGATCCACATCCGGTCAGCTTCTGAATGCTGGTCGTGCCGTAGCTTTACGGGCGTAAGCCAGCACGGTTCCAAGCTATAAACTCTCTAGTATTGCTCGACTGTGTGTGCAAGCTGAAATAGCACGAATGGTGGTGGCTTCACACTAAATGGCGATTTAAGGCGTCGGGTTTGGTTCGGACGTACCACAGTCTGAAGGCAGACCGACGAAATCGCATCGCACCAAAAAAACGTTGGGTTTGCCGGCGCGGATACGCCTTAATCCGGGGACCTAACCCACGTTCCTTCAATCGATTATTCGATGAGGAAGAAGTGGAGCCGGAATTTACCCTCTGTGCATTGCTTCCGATACGCTGCCGCCCTAAAAGAAACGGGATCATGCGCCGTCCCTTTCATATCCCATGGATGGCCTCGGCATTACAAAGGAGAAAGAAATGAATTTCAAACGTAACGGCAGTGGTGTGGAGGCAGGCCTTAAGGCCTGCCGTCTCGCAATTTTTTACCTGGCATGTGCGCCGTTTTTGTTCGCTCAGGCTCCGCCGGTGCCTCCGGGCGGCACCGTAGTTGCCTCCGGACTTGAAGGACCGCGTGGAATGACCTTCGGACCGGACGGATTGCTCTATTTCGCAGAAGCCGGACTAGGCGGCACTCAAGCGGTACCCAAGGGCTGTGAGAATGTGCCGGCGCCAGTCGGACCGTATCATGGGGGCTTAACGGCACGTATATCGCGGATTGAGTCGAACGGGGAGCGCACGACAGTGGTCTCCGGCCTTCCTTCTGGGGCCACTAGTCTACCCACGGGAGATACGGCTGGAGTGTCGGATATTGCGTTCATTGACGGCCAGCTGTATGCCCTCACATCTGGAGGTGGATGCAGCCACGGCAATCCGAATTTTCCCAACGCTGTTCTTCGTATCAACGTAAAGCGCCACACGTTCGAGTTAGTGGCAAACTTGAGCCGATTTTTCCGGGAGCACCCGGTGGCACATCCGAATCCCGCTGACTTCGAACCGGACGGAGTGCCCTTCAGCATGCAAGCCTTCCATGGCGACCTAATCGTCATCGAGCCCAACCACGGAAGATTGCTACGAATTAATCTAACCGATGGGAGAGAACCGAGAATTGAACAACTCTCCGATCTATCCGCACCGCTCGGACACATCGTACCGACGTCCGTTGCCAGTCTGGATGGCCGTTTCTTTGTCGGCAATCTCGGGTTATTTCCGGTTGTCGTGGGATCGTCGAAGCTCTACCAAGTGACGCATCAAGGTTTCGTGATCGATTACTGGGGAGGGTTCACCACCATTATTGACGTTCAGAAGGATAGCCAGGGAAGGCTGTATGTGATGGAATTCTCCAGTGCGGCGGGTTTTCCAAATGTCGGTCAAGGCCGGATCATCCGGATCGCCAACGGCGTCGCTGAGGAAATCGTGAGCGGATTGAACGTGCCCACCGGCATGGCTTTGGACTGCCACGATGATATCTACGTCAGCGATCTCGGGGCCGCGCCCGGCACGGCTGGACGAATCCTACGCTTTGCAAACCCTACTTCGGGTCAACCTCTCACTACAATCGAAGTCCGTAAACCGGCGCCCTTGGAGAGCGGAGACGAAGCAGACGACGACCACTGATATAGGGCGGCTTCCGAGTTCTCCCTGGACTTGGGAGCCGCCTCAGTCCTGTTGAAGCGATCCATAGTTGCGCTCGAGATGTTGAGCCTGTTTTTTCAAGCGCGTTAAAAAAATAGTTTTGCTCCGAACGAAATCGTACGGTGGGACACACCGAAGAGGTGAGGATTTGCAAATCCGAACCCTTCGGCGGCGAGACCAGCATCGTCAATGAAAGGATCAACCGAGGAGTAATTCGGATGATTGAGAGCATTCAGGAAGTCGGTATGAAGTTGTAAGGTCAAGCCCTCGGTAAGCTTCGTGATTTTGAAGGCGGAGAAATTCAAAAGGTTGATGTGACCGTCGCGCAGTGTATTGCGTCCCACGTTTCCGAACGGGCTTCCAAAAAAAGCAACAGCAGTCTTGGTGTTCGCGATGAACCTCACCTGATCCTTGGTGACAACCTCGGCGGGATGCGTGCTATCGGAAATTACTCGTCCTGAGCTATCCAGTGTGGTGCCGGTGAAACCCTGGTTGAACTGGTTCAGACTGATCAACGTCGTCGGAGAGATCGTGGAGTTGCCACAGAGAATTCCGGCGCTGTCAGTGGCGCAGATATCCTTCGCGAAAATTCCGACCGATTGCACCGGCGCGTTGTTGGACCCTAGAAATGGCCGAAGCGAGCCATCTGGCAGGGCGTACTCCGCATTGAACGCGGGATCGTAGGGGTTGGTGTCGCTCGATGAAGAAGCGCAAATATCGCCGCCGGCGTTACAGCTGAGGGAGAATTGCACGGCGGTGTAGGGCTGACCTGAAGATAGCGTGTAAACGGCCGCCGCGCGCCAACCGGCGAGAACCTGTCCGACCAAACCACCCCGATTCTTAAAAAATGGTACCTCTTCCACAGCGGAAAGCACGAACTTATGAGGGAAATCAAGCCCCGAGAGACCGTGCTCCTGACCCGTGAAGTTGGCCTGACTTTGGGAAAGGTGCGAAGTATTGCCAGCGGACCCAGTCGCTCCGATTTCGCTGGTATTGTCGGTTGTTTTGCTGAAGGTGTAGGAACTCTGCAAGGTAAGTTGATGCCAGAGCAATGTCGAGCGGAACTCGATCTGCAATCCGTGGTAGTCCGAGTAACCGGTGTTCGCGCGTTCTTGAACCAAGGCTCCGCCCGTGCAATTGACGCGCCCTACCAATTCGGGAATAGCTGCCTGTGACGCTGGACACGGTTTCCATCCGGGCGGAAGAAGATTTGGATAGGAGTTCGCCAGGCCGAGAATGTAAGGATTGCCGTCGATCGTCTGGAACAATCCCGCGCCGTGATTTCCGACGTAGCGCACTTCCAGTGCTGCGTTGTGGGAAATCTCTCGTTGTAGGCCAAGCGACCACTCATGTACGCGGTCCGGCCCAAAATCCGGCGAGACGGTAGTTTGTCCAAATGCTCGCGGGTCAAAAATCCCGGTCTGCAAATGAGGCCCCAGCAACGCTCTCACGTTGTTACCGGTCGGAACCGCCGGCAGTGGATTTGCCCCTGCAATACCTCCCGTCAGCGTTGTGGAAATTACGTATGGTGAGTCGGTGGCCTCTTTGGCGTAGGTGATGTAAGCCGCCGGGTCGTAAGACAACCGGTAACCACCGCGAAATACTGTGCCAGTACCTAAATGCAAGGAATTGTTGCGGGGTGACCACGCAAAGCCAATGCCCGGCGCCCAGCCATTCTTGAAGGCAGGCAATTCCGGTGAAGTGGTTACGGTCAACGGGAGATTTGGATCCCACAACGGATCGTCGCCCGTCTGGGAGCGCGTCGTTATTTTGTGCAGAATGTTAGCCGGTTGCCCATAGTAAGACCAGGTTAGCCCCAAAGTGAGGATCAGGTTACTCGCGAGCCTTATCTGATCGGCGGCATACGGGTAAAGATCGGTCTCGCGGAAATCAAGATATGGATTTCCGGAAGCGATGCGAATTCGATCCGGCGAATTTGTCGCGAACGCCGCCAAATCAGTAAATTCGAACGAGCCGTTGTAATTGATGAGCATGGTAATGGGCGCACGCACCTGAGTGACGTCAGCGCCCACTTTCAGGGCGTGTCGTCCAGCGATGTGAGTCCAGTTATCGTGAAATTGATAGGTATTTGCGATTCGGTCCTCCGGCAAACCAGGGGGAACTCCAAAGCTCAGAAGGTTTGAGTTGGTAAACGTGATGAACGTCAGTGCATCCCCAAGTTGCCTGGCGCCGGGGCCTGTGCGACCCAGGGTGTTACCCCCATCCTGAAAATCATTTCTCCCGTAAGACACGCGAAACTCATTCGCCGTGCTCACCCCAAGGAACCGCGTCCAACTGAAATTGTAGCCCTGCGCTAACTGAAAGCCGTCTGCGGAATACCCCGCAGCAATTGCTCCGTCGCTATTCGAAGATAGGTTTCGGGCATAGAGATATCTGCCCGAGAAATGATTTTTTGGAGTTTGATAATCAAATTTCGTGATGAAATTGTTTTGGCGAGCGTCCGTCGGTAGTAAGCGCTGAATACCTGCTGTAGCTACCGTACCGCAACCCGGGACATTCATCGAAGTTACTGCCCCTAGCGGCCTGGGGTTTCCTGCTTTCACCGAATAAGGACCATAGGAAAGAAGTGCCTGCACGGAGGTGCTTCCAGGAAAGCAATCACTTAGTGTCTTCAGCCCTGAAGGCGTCGGTGTCAACTGCCCGGTGGCGAATACTTTGGTTTGATTCAGGCTTTCCGAATCCACGCCTAGGAAGAAAAATAATTTATCTCTTGCTATCGGCCCGCCAACCGTTCCTCCAAGGAACGCGTCATTAAAAGCGGGGACTCCAGTGAGACCCTCAAAGACCTTCTGATTAGGTGAAAGTGAGTTAAATCGCCAGTTTGACTCGGTCGCGTATAGACGACCATGCAGATCATTAGTGCCAGACTTGGTGACAATGTTGACTACGGAACCTGAATTCCGTCCGAACTCCGCGTTGAAGTTGCCCGTCGTAAGCTCGTACTGCGCGACGAATTCCGCATCGCCTAGTGATATCAAAGGGCCCGCCTCGTAGTTGTCGTTATTGTTTTGACCGTCGATCTGCTGGTCGGTGCTCCTCCCTCGCAGCCCGTTTACGGAGAATTGCACGCCATTGGCATTCGAAAAACCCAGATCGCGGGTGTCGGCAACTCCGGGAACTAGCAACGCGAGATTATCCAAACCGTTGTTCTCTAAAATTCCGGGAAGGGAGGTAAGAGCCTTGGTTCCGAAGGAGCGTGAAAGTTGCGGTTCGGTGCGTTCAACCAAGCCTGAAACGGACTGCACCCTAACGGTGGTGGAAGCTTCGCCAAGCTTCAATTGCAATTCGCCGAGACCTAACTCCGATCCGGCGTTGACGGGAGCATTTTCGACGAGCAATTGTTTGAAACTGGTCTTAGCGATGAGGACCGTATAAGTCCCTGCCAAGAGAGCGTTTGCGTGAAAGGTTCCGTCCATTTCCGTGATGGTCGTCAGTTTTTCTTGGGTGGCAACGTTCGTGATGCTGACTTGCGCGTTCGGGATCGGGGCTCGCAGCGGGTCGATGACGGTACCGGAGAGCGAGCCAGTGCTCAATTGAGCTGTGGCGGTCGCAGCAGACACCAGAGTAAACAAACAAAACAGTAGTCCCCAGGAACTCAGAAGTGATCGATACGGAGACACTGGATGAGCTGTAGCC
>Ga0182015_10002869_pt1 | contig 20055 bp, 18 predicted proteins | sample 712P3MmetaG_FD_120478 | JGI IMG/M metagenome (GOLD analysis project Ga0182015, IMG submission 120478) | Permafrost microbial communities from Stordalen Mire, Sweden - 712P3M metaG | ecosystem: Environmental > Terrestrial > Soil > Wetlands > Permafrost | place: Sweden: Stordalen | collected...
CGAGCTCCTTGCGGATCGAGTCCATCTGCTTGCGCAGGAAGTACTCGCGCTGCTGCTTCTCGGCGCCCTCCTGCACGTCCTCGCGGATGCGCCTGCGCACCTGCAGCTCCGCGAGCGACTCGCGCTGCAGCTTGACGGCGAGCTCGAGGCGGTGGGTGACGTCGAGCGTGCGCAGCAGCTCGACCTTCTGCTCGTAGGACAGGTTCGGGGAGTACCCAGCCGAGTCTGCCAGGCTGCCCGGCTCCGCGATCGCGCGCAGGAACGCGGAGATGCGCCCGTCGTCGCCGCGCAACTCGAGGATCTCCTCGACGGTCGCGCGGTACTCGCGCTCGAGCTCGCGCGTGCGTTTGTCGGTGGGCACCTCGTCGGGGCGCTCGTCGACCTTGACGCGCAGCTCGCCGGCGGGGCCGGTCTCGGCGGCGCCGATCAGCGCGCGGTGCTCACCGGACAGCGACACGGCGCGTCCGCCGCCAGGGAGGCGGATCTGCTCTGAGACCTCGGCGATCGTGCCGACCTCGAGGAACTCGTTCTCGTGGCGCGGAACGAGCACGACGCGCTCGTCGTCGCCGACGTCGATCGTCAGCGTGATCCCCATGTTGGGGAACACGACCGTGTCATCGAGCGGGATCAGCCGCAGGCGCGGCGCCGGCTCGGGGGGCTGGACTGTTGGCTTCTCGGAGGGGGATGAGGGAGGGGTCATAAGTTATCGCTCCATATGAGCTTACGAAAGTTTAGTTAGTATAGCGCGCGGTTGTTGCGCACACAAGTACTTCCGAGGTCATGCCGGGATCGGCGTCGTAGAGCCAAAAATGGCTTTTCGGCTTATGCCGTTGGCCTCATGCCCCTGACGGGCGTAGGCTCAACGGCGAGGTGCCTGAGTAGATGCCAGCGGTCGCGGGCAGTGGCGTGGCGGTGCCGCGGGACGCGGCATCGCATCCCCGCCGGGGCAAGCCTGTTCGCGTTCGCGGCGGAGGGCGCGATGCCGGGGCTTGCCGAGAGGGCGCTCGGCTCGCGTCTGCCCTGGATCGCCGCGCGTCGCGCGGCCGACCGGCCGATCCTCGAGGAGATCGCCGCTCACCGCGCGAGCCCGGAAGGACGCGAGGACATCCTCGCGTTGCTGATCGCGGCCGGCGGCGAGGATGGGGCGCCGCTCAGCGACGAGGAGCTCCGCGACCAGGTGATGACGCTGTTGGTCGCCGGGCACGAGACGACCTCGACGACGCTCGCATGGTGCTTCGAGCGCCTGCAGCGCCATCCCGGCTGTCTGGCGCGACTGCAGGAGGAGATCGCAGGCGAGCGGGGCGATGCCTACCTCGACGCGGTCGTCAACGAGACGCTGAGGACGCGCCCGGTGATCGACCAAGCCGTGCGCACCCTCACCGGCCCGACGGAGATCGGCGGCTACACCCTGCCGGCGAGGACGACTGTCGCGGCATCGATTCGGTCATGGAGATCAAGGCGATCCTGCGTGCGACGCTCGGACGCGTGCGCTTGCGGGCGACGAGCGAGGCGCCGGAGCGACCCGTCCGCTGGCGCAGGTTCACGACCACGCCCGCACGAGGCGGGCTCGTGACGATCGACGCCGCGATCGGCGCGCGATCCTCGATGCCCTAGCTGTCCGCGTCGAAGCTGACGTCCACGCTCTCCGCCTCGACGCGCTCCTCGACCTCGGCGGATGAGGTCAGCGCGCGGCGGTCGGCCTCGAGCAGCGGGTCGGAGAAGAAGCTGCGCGGCCACAGGCGCCGGACGCGCACGACGTTGATCTCGGCGGCGAAGATCGTCAGCTGGGCGCCGAGGTATAGCCACGCGAGCAGTCCCAGCACGAGCGCGAAGACGCCGTAGAGGGGGCCGGTTCTCTTGAGCTCGTGGGCGACGTAGAAGCCGCCGAGATGCTGAAGCAGCTGCCAGAAGACGGCGGCGACGATCACGCCCGGGAGCAGGTCGCGCCAGGAGACCTCGACGGCGGTGAGCAGTTTGAAGGCGGTCATGAACAGGGCGATGTTGAGGACGAGCGCGACGAGGATCCCGGCGACGACGGCCGGTGCCGCATGCGAGCTCGTGCCGACGAAGCCGGCGGCGGTGGTCGAGACGATCGAGAGCGTGCCGAGGATCGCGAGCATGCCGAGGCCGCGCAGGCGCGAGTGCAGGAAGTCGGGGCGGTGCTTGAAGGGCACGCTCCAGATGCGGTTGAACGCGTTCTGCGTGGCGCCGGTGACGCCCATGCCGGCGAGCAGCGAGCCGACGACGCCGATCGCGAGGCCGACGCTGCTACCGGTGAGGGAGTGCAGCTTCAGCTGGTCGCTGATCAGCGGGAACTGCCCGAGCGCACCGTCGAGGATCCGCTTCTGATCGCCCGGGTCGCCCTGCAGCACGAAGCCGAGCACGGTCACGAGCACGAGCAGCAGCGGGAACAGCGAGACGAAGCCGTAGTAGGCGATCAGCGCCGCGAGCTGGCCCGCCTGGTCGTCGCCGAACTTCTTCACGACGGCGGCGAGGAACGACAGCCGGCGGCTGCGCTGCTGGCGGCGGTCGAGATCGTGGAGGCGGTCGGTGAGGCTCATTCGGCGAGTATTGACATTTAGGATCAATGCCGTCTAGGATCTCCCCGAGGAGGGGAAAGGTCCGGGCGGCTGTACGGGGAGCGTACGCAATGCCCTACCCGCAGCCTTGCCTCGCTCACACAACCTCTGGAGGGGTTGCATGCCAAGGATCGAGGCAAGGAGAGTCCGTTGTTGAGAGGAGCCAGACATTCATGGCTCGGCGCGATCGCTGCGTTCGTGGCCCTGCTCTGCACACCCGCGCTCGCGCAGGCGGCCAAGCCCACCGTATGGGTGGCGCCCGGGGCCGCAAACGCCGGCAACGGCTCGAGCTGCGTGGAACCCGGCTACAGCACGATCCAGGCCGCGATCGGCGCGGCCGCGAGTGGCGCGACGATCCAGATCTGCCCCGGCAGCTACAGCGAACAGCTGAGCATCACCAAGCCGCTGAAGCTGCAGGCGGTCGAAGGCGCGGGGACGGCGACGATCGCGCTGCCGGCGACACCCGTGAACTCCACGACCGCATGCGACGCGGCGGCCGGGAAAACCGCGGATGGGACGCCCCAAGACGAGATCTCGATCTGCGCCACGGGCATCGTCTCGCTGACGAACCTGACGGTCGTGGCGAAGTGGCCCGCCGGCACCTGCAACGACAACCTGTACGGGATCCTCGTCGCCGGGGGCGCGACGCTCAGGGCCAAGGGCGTGACGATGGAGGGCGCCGGCGCGAGTCCGATCAACGGCTGCCAGGGCGGCGTCGGCATCGAGGTGGGAATGTCCTGGACGACGCCTGTCGAGGTGGGGCACGCGACGCTGACCGACGACAGCGTCAGCGACTACCAGAAGAACGGCATCACCGTCGACGGCGCGGGCTCGAGCGCGCGGATCCTGACGACGACCGTGAAGGGAGCGGGGGAGACGACGCAGATCGCCCAGAACGGCATCCAGATCAGCGACGGCGCGCTCGGCTCGATCAAACGCTCGGAAATCGAAGGCAACGAGTGCCGCAACGCCAACTGCGGGCCGGACGCTTGGGATGAAACGCAGGCGACCGGTGTGCTGTTCTACGGCGCTGCGAGCGGCTCGAGCCTGACGAGCTCGAAAGTGTTCGAGAACGACGTCAACGTCTACTTCGTCTCGCAGAGCCCGACGCAGCCGAGTTCGCCGGAAGTGACGATCGCCAAGGACAGGATGGGGGTCGACTACGAGTCGATCGTGCTCGACCAGGGCGACGCGAGCATCGAAAAGGTCGTGACGGCCGGGTCCTCGAACATCGGCATCCTCGTGTTCCAATACGAAGGCCAGGCATACGCTCCGAGCTCGACGGCGATCGCCGTCAGCATCCACGATCAGAGCGAAGCCGCAATCAAAGTCGACTCCGACAACGCGCCGGGCGACCACCCCGGCACCATCACGCTCACAAAGACCTTCCTCGGCGGCTACGCGCCCCGGGAAGTGCTCGACGAAAGCTCCACGTTCACGGTGACGCAGGTGGAACCCGTCACCGGGTGATGAGCTGAGCGGGGGGCGGCGGCGGGGCGCGATGGGGCCGCGACCCGCCGCCGTGCGAGCGCGCGCAGATTGGGTGGGGGGTCTCGAGCCCCCTTGGCTCGACATCCCCATGTGTCGAGTCGATCAGAGCAGCTGTCGCGAGCATGGGGTGCGGCGCCATCGCTGGCAGGCACGACCTCACGACGGGCGTGCGACCCGGCGGAGGAAGTCGCGCTCGTAGCCCGCGCCAAGCGTGAGCTCTTGCTGCGCGTGCACCGACACCGACTGCGTCCCGAGGATCTCGAGGACTGCTACGGCCAGGCGACGCTCGAGCTGCTCGCTCAGACTCGTCGCGGCGCCAGCTTCAGCAGCCGGCTGCACATCGCGAACACGCTCGAGCAGCGGTTCCTCTCGCGAATCCACGATCGTCGGCGCGCGCTCTCGGGTCGCAGCCCCATGCAGGCGGCGCTCGAGACGGCCGTGCCGCTTGACTCAGTCGAGCCGGAGCAGGTCGACGTCGTCGACATGCGCGCCGAGCTCGAAACGCTGGTGATCCTTCGCGAGGATCTGCGGCGGGTGCGGTCGCTCGCACGCGGGCTGACATCCGACCAACGGCTCGTGCTCGCGTCGCAAGTCGGGCTGCAGATGCGTCCCAGCGAGTTCTGCCGACTCCATCGCTGGAGCCCGGAGAAGTACCGCAAGGTCGCGCAACGCGCCCGTGCGCGACTGAAGCAGCTGATGGCGCTCGACGAGCGTGATGTCCCACCTGAGGAGTGCCGGTCGGATGAGTAGGCAGGGACCGCTTATGAAGATCTCTCCCCCCACTCATAGGCGTGTCCCTCGGGACGCCGGCGGTCGGTTGAACGGACGACCGCACGGCGCTTCCCATCCGCGCGCAAGCGGCCGGGAGTCGGGGGGATCCCCGCTCCGGGTCCCGGCCGCCCGCGTGAACGGCGCGAGGCACGCACGATGACGCTCCTGCGACGAGCGCCACGTGAGGTGTACCGCGTGTACAGCGAGGACGAGTTCTTCGAATGCGCGGCCGCCGACGAGCCCCCGGCTGCAACCGCAACCGGGATCGAGCGCAGGCGCAGGGATCTCGGAGCAGCAGCGCTGCTCGCATCCATCGGCGCGGTGGGCGGGCTGGTCGCGATCGCCTCGCTCACGCCGGCGATGCGCTCCGGACGCGGGCGCGGCGGCCTGCTCGCTGCTACGGGCTCGTTCGCGGCTTCACGCCTTCAAGGCAGGCGCGTGTGGCGCCAGCCTGCTGAGCATGCACGGCCGCAGCCAGCGAGCGCAAGCTCGCGGCCAGCGGCCCTGGCTGTGACTCGTGCCTCCGGTCCCGTCGGGCGCGCACGCGCGAGGATCGCTCCGCGATCGCACGACGTGGTCGCTCACGAGCCGACGGCGCCGATTCTCGCCGCTTCGGCGGAGAGCTCGCAGCTCGCCGCTGTGGATCGCGCGGCCGTCAGCGCGAGCACTGCAGCCGGCCCGGCCGCGTCTCCGCCGCGCGGGGGAGCTTCCGAGTTCGGATTCGAGCGCTGAGACACCCATGGTGGCCCGTGCGCAGACGCGACCGACCGTGACGATCGCACGCCGCGCGCTCTGGCGGATCCGCTTGGCACGGGGCTTTCCACACTACCTGCTGTGCGTGACATCCGTCGCGGGCCTCGCGGCGAGCGCCCGGTTCGCGATCGCGCCGCCGGTAGCCAAGGCTCCTGCGGCGAGCTCGCACGCGCTCGCCGGGCCCGACACCGCGGCCGAAGCGTACGCGGTGCTGTTCGCGCGCCGCTACCTGACGTGGAGCTCGGCCGAACCTCAGGCCAGCGCCCGCGCGCTCGAGCCTTTCCTTGGGACGAGCATGGAAGCGGACGCCGGGCTCGAGCTTCCCGAGAGCGGCGAGCAGCACGTCGAATGGGCGGAAGTGGTGCAGGCACGCGAGCCTTCAGCCGGCGCGCATGTGTACACGGTTGCGGCTCAGACCGATACCGCCGGGCTGCTCTATCTCACCGTGACCGTCGCACGGGGCGCAGACGGCGGGCTTGCGCTCGTCGGGTATCCCGCGTTCGTCGGGGCCCCGGCCGCTGGCCCCGCGCAGCCTCCGGTTCGGATGCGAGAAGTCGGCGACCCGTCGCTGGCGACGGTCGTGGCGCGCGCGCTGCGCAACTACCTCGCCGCGTCATCAAACGAGCTCGACGCCGATCTTGCCGACGACGCCCGCGTCTCGCTCCCGGCGATGCCGCTGACTCTCGACTCCCTGCAGCGGCTGGACTGGGCGCCAGGCGCGGGCGCGGTGCTGGCGACCGTACAGGCGCAGGACGCGCGCGGCGTGCATTACACGCTCGCCTACGAACTCGATGTCCTGCGCGAGCAGGGGCGATGGGAGATCTCGGCCGTGCAGACGAACCCCGATGCGTAATCCCAAACCCAAGGAGAGGCTATGAGCATCAGAGATTTCCGTTGGACCCTCGCCGTGCCATTGGCGTGCGCGGCGCTCGCCGCGTCGACGTCGGCGGCGTGCGCGGCGGTCTCGACCACGAGCTCCGGGCCCGCTCCCGCCGCGGCGGCGAGCGAAGGAGAAGGCAGCTCGCTGGAATCGGCCGCGGCGAAGGCCGGGAGCACGGGGCGCGCAGTCGCGATGAGCCTGATCGGGCTCGCGTTCGCGGTGGCCGCGACGGTGTTGGCGTTCCGCCGCGACTTCAAGGAGGCGGCCGGCGTGTTCGCGGTTGGCATCGTCTCAGTGCTGCTCGCGACGCCGGCGGGTGTGGGACTGCTGCGTGACACCGTCACCTCTCTGTTCGGGGCGCAGTGATGGAGATTCGCTCCTACCGGCGGGTGTTCGAGCTCGAGCGACGGATCTACAGCGTGGATCGTCTGCGCCTGAACCCAGGCGGAGTGCCCGTGCGTGGCATCGTCTACTTCCTCGCGCTGCTCGCAGCAGGCCTGCTGGCGGCCGGCATCCCGCTGGTCGGTGCGCTCCCCGGGGCGCTGCCGTGGTATCTGCGCGACATCGCGCTCCCCGGCGTCGGTGCCACGGTGTTGAGCGCAATCAGGCTCGAGGGCCGCACCTTCCATCACTCGGCGCAGGCGCTCGTGCGCTACTGGGTCGGGCCCCGGCGGCTGGCCGGCTTGTGCCGCTGCGCCAGCGTCGGAGGCCGCTGGCATCCCGGAGAGCTGCTGCTGCTCCCAGACGGGTCCGACGGCAGTCTCCGTCGACTTCACTACACGGGACCGGGTGCGGTGTTGGTGGCCGTCGAGCACGAGCGAAGAGGACGCGCGATCGAGCGCGGATCCAGCGCCGTCGCCCGGCCCGGGTTGCGCTCGACCCTGACGTTGAGAGCATCCGCTCGAGCACGTCCGCTCGAGCACGGCCAGGTGATCGTGCTCGGCGCCGAGGCGCGGCTGTGCGTGCAGGCGAGCGAGCGGAGCGGCGGTTGACGTTGCGGGCACCGATCTCCTTCGTCTATGGCAACTGCATCTTCGCTCAGGGGCTCGATGACGTCTGGGCGGCGTTCTCGCTGCCTGCCGCGTCCTATTCGTGGTTGAGCGAGGACGACAAGCGCGCCCGCTTCCTGGCGATGATCGCGGCACTCGAAGCGATCGAGGCCGACGTGCAGATCCTGCGGGTCTGCCGGCGCTGGGAGCTCGAGCGATATGCGGGCGCGCTGCGTCAAGAAGCCAGCGCGCCCGAGTGCGGCGGGACGCATGCCGGCGCCCGCGCTCGCTACGTCGACGAGCAGGTCAGGCGTCTCGGCGAGATCGGCGGCGCGCAACCTGTCGTGTTCATCATCGTGAGTCTGCGCGAGCCCGAGCGCGACGTCGCCTCCTATGTATCGCGGGCGGCGGGGCAGCACCCGCAGGAGTGGTGGCGCGGCATCAGGCAAGCCTTGGATGTGCGCGATCGGCGCGTCCTGAAGGCATCGGAGCTCGAGCAGGCGAGGGTCCGCGCGGACCAGGCGCACGCGCGCCTGGAGGGATTTCTGCCGGTGCGCCAAGCGCGGGGGGTCGAGCTGCAGTGGCTGGTTCGCAGGGCATTCTGCCGGGGGCTGGGCGAGCCGGCGATAGATGGTCTGCACGAGCCACGCGCGCTGGTCTTCGAGCGCAACGGCGAGGCAGTGCTGGCGCCGCTGGAGGGCGACGTGATGAGATGGGCCGACGGCTACGTGGAGCACCGCGGCCGGGCGCTCAGGATCGAGTGCGAGCTCGGAACGAGCTGGCAGTCGCAGCTGGTGGTGGGCGCGCTTCCAGAGCGCTTGCGGTTCCCGGGAGCCGGCGCGGAGCTTATGTTCGCACCTGCGGAAAGCCTGCCGTTCGGCATCGACCTCTCGCTCAATGCGCGCTTTCTCCCGAACGAGCTGGCGCTGCGGATCGCGCGGCGGCGGATTCAGGACGCTGACCAGATCGTGCGTGCCGAGTCCGGCGGCGAACAGGGGGTCTCCGACCTCGGTTATGAGCGCACCCAGGAGGCCAGGGATCTGCTCGCATATCTCCAGGCTTCGAGCAAGCCGCCGCTGCTCCGCGCGACGCTCGCGATCGCAGTCTCGGGTGCCACCGAGGGGGAGCTCGAGGAGCGCGTGGAGATGTGTCGTCGCGCCTACGGGGAGATCCGTTTGCACCGCCCTCTGGGCGACCAGCTCGCGCTCTTCCTGCAGCATCTGCCGGCGCAGCGAACGAAGCTCGCCGGCTACGACGACACGCTGACCCCCGAGCAGGTCGCGGCGATGATGCCGACGGCGACGCACGTGGCGGGATCGCGCAGGGGCTTCTACCTCGGGCACACGCTCTCGGGCTCCAGACAGCCGGTCATCTTCAACCTGCGGGAGGGTTCCGACAGCAACCGCAACGCGACGATCCTGAGCGTAGGAGCACTCGGATCGGGCAAGACGACGCTCGCGCAGAAGCTCGAGTACGAGGGGTTCCTACAGGGCGCGCGGGTGATCGACTGCGATCCGAAGGGCGACCACCGCTTCCATTTGTTGCCGGAGGTCGCTCCGCACGTGGAGTGCGTGACGCTGAAGCCCGACCCGGCGCTGCGCGGCATGCTCGATCCGCTCAGGGTCGCGCCGGCGCACCTGCGCCAGGACGCAGCGACCTCATTTCTGCGAGACCTGTTGCCCGGGCGAGCCGAGCCGGCGTGGGAGACCGCGGTCGTCGGCGCCGTCGACCGTGTTCTCACGCGCTCGTCCGAGCCCACGTGCCGCGAGGTGGTGCGAGCGCTGCTCGAGGGAGACGAGACCGAGGTGCTGGTGGGCAGGGCGCTCGACGTCTACGCTCGCTCGGGTCTGACGCAGCTCGGCTTCGCCGACCCGGCGGTCAAGCTGCCGCCCGTCGGGGATCGGCAGGTCACCTACATGCCGATCCGAGATCTGCCGGCGCCGCCCCCCGGAATGCCGCGATCGGAGTACTCCCAGGCGGAGCGCGTCGGCGAGCAGATAGTCCGGCTGATCGCGATGTTCGCGATGTACCTGATGGGCTCCGAGCGCGACCGGCTGAAGCTGTTCTCCTTCGACGAGGGCTGGAGACTGCTCGGCGATCCTGTTGGCCGGACGCTGCTCGGCTCGCTGCAGCGGATGGGCCGCTCGGAGCTGGCGGTGCCGATCATCAGCACACAGCTCGTCACCGACGCGTTGATCGGTGAGCGGGAGTCACTCGAGAACCTGATCGGGGCGACGTTCGTCTTCGGGATGCGCTCGCGCGTGGAGGCGCAGCGCGCACTGACGCTGCTCGGACTCGACCCGGAGGATCGACGCACGTGTCAGACACTGCTCGAGCTAGAAGCCGGCCGCTGCCTGTTCCGCGACCATCGCGGGCGCGTGGAGGCGATACAAGTGGAGGTGGTGCTGCCGTCTCTGCAGCGCGCGCTCTCGACGACGCCGACAAGCTGAGTGAGAGTCGCGACGCTCGCGCTGGCGACGCTCGTGGCGCTCGGCGCCGGCGGATGCCTGGCCGTGGGCGCGGCGGCCGAGGCTGCCGGGCGCACGCAGTCGTCCCCGGGAAGGGCGCCGGACAGTCCACCGCTGAGCACCGCGCCCAACGGCGCCGAAGCGCAAGGCACTGAAGAAGGGGCGCTCGACACACCGCAGGCGGAGTCCGACCCGCTCGTCAGTAACGGCTTGGGCAGCCCGAGCTGTGGAGCGGCGTTCGGGAGCCAGCTCTCCCAAACGGGCAGGCGCAACTGCGAAACCTCCGGGTTCGTCGCGGCGCCGGCGCCGACAGACGACTACGGGCTGGACGTGCATATCGACACGGGTGTGCTGAGCCCCAACTCGTGGGTGCCCAGCATCACACAGGACATGGTCGTGACGCCACTGTGGATGGCTCTGGTGTGGGCGGTGCACGCCCTCGTCGTGATGCTCGAATGGAGCTTCACGATCGAATTGCTCGACGGCCCCGCCGCGGTCAGCGTCGGAAGTGGGCTGCGCCAAATGCAGGCAGCGTTCACGGAGCCGTGGCTGCCGCTCGCGCTGGCGGCGGCATCGATGACGGCGCTCTATCACGGCATCGTCCGCCGCCGTGTCGCCGACACGCTCGGCGAGACGCTGCTGACGGTCGCGATGATGGTTGGCGGCATCGGGATCATCCTCGACCCGACGGGCACGGTCGGCGCGCTCGGTCGCTGGGCCGACCAGGCGAGTCTCGGCACGCTTGCGGTGGCCGCCCGCGGGTCGCCAAACGGGCCACGTCAAGCGTTCGCGGCAGGCCTCGGCACGCTGTTTGCCACGGTCGTGGAAACGCCGTGGTGCTATCTCGAGTTCGGCAACGTCGGCTGGTGCCGGGAGTCTTCCCGGCTGGACCCACGGCTGCGCGCCGCCGCGCTGAAGATCGCCGCCCAGGAGAGCACCGAGGCGAGCTGCGCGCCGGGCACCGCTCAGGTGGAAGGCTGCGCGCCGGTCGGCGCAGCGCAGGCGCAGCTGCTCGAGCACAGCGCGGAGCTGCTGCGCGGCGCGCAGAGCAACGGTGCGATCTTCCTCGCGCTGCCGGCGAACGGGCCCGCGCGCAACTCGATCAACCAGGAAGGCTCGCTGCTGCGCACTCTCTGCCAGAGCAGCGAAGCGGACGGCTGCCGCGGTCCGACCGCGGCTCAGGCCGAGTTCCGGACGAGCGGCGAGACATGGTTCCGGCTCGGTGGGCTGTTGCTGATCGCTGGCGGCCTGCTCGGCATGCTGCTGCTGGTCGGGTTCGTCACGCTGCGGCTGCTCAGAGCAGCAGTGCTGGGCATTCTGTACCTGCTGCTCGCGCCCGCGCTCGTGCTGGCCCCGGCCTTCGGGGAGACTGGTAGGGCGCTGTTTCGCCGATGGCTCGCGCACCTGTTCGGCGCCGTCGTCTCGAAGCTGCTGTTCTCGTTCCTGCTCGGGGTCGTGCTGGCCGTGCTCGCGATCCTCTCGCAACTGGACACGCTCGGCTGGTGGACGCAATGGCTGCTGATGTCGGCGTTCTGGTGGGGAGCGTTCCTGCGCCGCCATCAAGCATTCGGCCTGGCGGCTGACGCGCTCACGAACGGCGGGTCCGCGCTCGAGCAGGGGCGGCGACGATCGCTCGTGCGCAGAGTCGGCGAGGCGCTCGAGACCCCCCGCAAAGGGGTCGCCATCGCCCGCATGGTGCGCGAGCGTCGCTCTGGCCCAGAGCCCGCTGCGCGGCGGCGTGCCGCCGCGCAGGTGGGCGGCGAGCTTGCCAGGGAGCGCCTCGACGAGCAGGCGCTCCGTGCGCTCGAGAGTGGGAATCGTGAGGCGAGCGGTCGTGCCCAGGCCGCGCCGGAGATTCAGAGCCAGCTCGCGGACAGACGCAGACAGCTCACGCGGTTGGGTCGCGAGCGCGCGGGCGCGACTGGGGGCGGCGACACGCGCCGCGCCGCCGAGCTTGCGCACCGCGAAGCTCGCGTGCGAGGCGAGATCGCGCGCGAGCAGGGAGCGCTGAGCGCGTCGCAGCGAGTCGTACGCGAGGGCGAGCGGGCGCGGCGCCGCACGGGCGAGGCGTATACGCGCGAGCAGCGCGACGCGCAGAGCGGCTTCCTCGATGCCCAGATGGCGCTACCGCCGGCCGCGCAGAGGCGGACAGGCCAGCAGCGGCGCGACTATCGTGCGCTGGCCGGGCTCCTCGGGTACGGGCGCGAGGAGTACGAGCGGCTGGGCGCGCGCCCGCAGCGTGCGGTGCGTCTAGAGATCGACCGCGAGCTGGCGCTGCGCAAAGAGCTCAGCGAGACGGCCCGCGCACCCGTGCCCGACATCGACACCGTCCAGGTCGGGCGCCGAACGCGGCGCAAGGCCGCGAGGAGCTTCGAGGGCGCGCTGCAGCAACGAATGCGGGATGCAGGCCACAACCCGCCGGCCTCGCTCGAGGCGCCATCCGCGATCGACGCCTGGAGGGCGTCAGGACGAGCGCGGTCAGACGGGGTCGAGGAGCCGGCTTGGCTACGCGCCGCGGAGCGCTCGAGCGTGATGCGCGACGCGCACGAGGTGGCCGCGCGGCGCAAACGCCAGCTCGGAAAGGGCCGGCCTTGAGCACGGGCACCGCCGCTGCCGGAGCCCGCGGTCGCGGTGTCGGCGCGGGGCCAATCGCAGCCGCCGTAGCTGGGCTGGCGATGGTCTCGCTGCTGCTCGTCGCGGCCGTCGCGGTCGTCGGGGGAGCCTCCATCGACGCCGGTGCGAGTCCTCGCGAAGCCGCGAGCGACCGCGTCACGGCACTCGCGGAGCGCGAAATTCCTCCCATGTATCTGCGGCTGTATGAGCAGGCGGCGCAGCGCTATGGCCTGGACTGGGCGGTCCTCGCCGGTATCGGCAGGGTCGAGTGCGACCATGGCCGCGATCCAGCTCCCTCCTGCACGCAGGAGGGACAGGTCAACTCGGCGGGTGCCGGTGGGCCGATGCAGTTCCTCGCCCCTACCTGGGCCGAGTACGGCGTCGACGGCGACGGCGACGGCCGCGCCGATCGCTGGGATCCGGCGGACGCCATCTATGGGGCAGCCAATTATCTGCGGGCATCGGGTGCCCCGGAGGACTATTCGCGCGCCATCTTCGCCTACAACCATGCGAGCTCCTACGTCACCGAGGTCGAGAGCTGGGCCGAACGCTATTCCGGCGCTCCGATCGTGTCCGCTACCGACTCCGGCAACGCCTTGCTCACCGACTCCGGCGACGCCTTGCTCACCGACTCCGGCAACGCCTTGCTCACCGACTCCGGCGACGCCTTGCTCACCGACTCCGGCGACGCCTTGCTCAGCGACGGCGGCTCCGCTGGCGGCTCCGAAGGCATCGAAGGGGCTGACGTGCGCCTGTCGCAGGAGAGCCCAACGCCCGTGCGCTTCATCTCCGGCGAACGAGCGGAGCTCGACCCGGACGACGGCCATCTCGCGCTGGTCCCCGCGGGGGTGCCGGCGAGCGTTCAGGCGATGGTCGTCGCGGGCAACGAGCTTCAAGATCTCCCCTACGGACCGGGTGGCCACCCCGACCCGCTCGGCGCTGCCGACGAGGACTGCTCGAGCACCGTCAACTACGTCCTCTATCGCTCGGGCGTGCGCCCGCTCGTTGAAATCCTCGAGCAGAACCCCGTGGCCCAGGACTACGTCAGCTGGGGCGCGCCCGGGCCCGGCCGATGGGTGACGATCTACGCGAGCGCGAGCCCGGAACCGCACGTGTTCATGACCATTGCGGGCCTTCGCCTCGACACATCCCACGACGGCACCGACGTCGGACCCAACCGCGACGAAAACGGCCCGCGCTGGCGCATCCTCGACCACATCCCGACCTGGGCGCACTGGTCGGTGCGCCACCCGCCGGGGCTGTAAGGTCCCGGGCATGGCCGCCCGCAAGGTGCCCTATCTTCTCGTCGGCGGAGGTCTAGCGTCGGCCAACTGCGCGCGCTGGCTGCGCGAGGAGGGCGCGGAGGGCGAGGTGCTCGTGGTTGGGCGCGAGCCCGACCCGCCATACAACCGCCCCGAGTGCTCGAAGGGCTATCTGCGCGGAGAGGAGAGCCGCCAGGAGCCGATGTTCAGGCCCGGCGAGTGGTGGGAGGAGCAGGAGATCGAGCTGCTGACGCGCACGAGCGTCACGGGGCTCGATCTGCAGTCGCGCACAGCGACGCTTTCGACCAAGGACGAGGTCTCCTTCGAGAAGGCGCTCGTGGCGACCGGCGCCAACGTGCGCCGCCTGAATGTGAGCGGCTGCGATCTCGAGCAGATCCACTACCTGCGCACCCTTGGAAACGCCGACGCGATCCGTGATGGGGTGGCGGAGGCCGAGCAGGTGGTGCTGATCGGCGGCTCGTTCATCGCCTGCGAGGTCGCTGCTTCGCTGACGCTGATGGGCAAGAGCTGCACGGTCGTGATGCAGGAGCACGCGACGTTCGAGCGGAACTTCGGGCCCCGGTGTGGGCGCTTCTTCGAGGAGCTGCTCGAATCGCACGGCGTGATCTTCCACCCGGCCGACGAGCTCGAGCGCTTCGAGGGCGAGGGCCGGGTCGCAAAGGTCATCACCCGCGGTGGCTTGGAGCTGGCGGCGGACGCGGTCGTGGTCGGGGCAGGTGTGTCCCCCGACGTTCAACTGGCGAAGAAGGCGGGCCTCGAGATCGGCGAGCGGGGCGGGGTGCGCTGCTCCTCGCGCCTGGAGAGCTCAGCCCCCGGCGTGTATGCCGCGGGCGACATCTGCGAGTACGACTCGGTGATCCACGGCGGCGCGTCGCTGCGCGTCGAGCATTGGGACGTGGCCTTCAACCACGGCAAGACCGCGGCCTTGAACATGCTTGGCAGGGACGTCTCGCACGAGGTCGTGCCGTACTTCTACTCGGTGCTCGGCAACTGGGGCGAACTCGAGTACGTCGGGCCGGCGTACGAGTGGGATCGGGAGATCATGCGCGGATCGTTCGAGGGTGGCTCGTTCACCAACTGGTACCTGAAGGACGGCGCCGTCAAGGCGGCGCTCACGTTCGGGCGCTCCGATGACCTCGACGCCGCCCGGCGCCTGATCGTCGACGGCGGCGCGCTGGACGAGCGCCAGCAGGCTGCGCTGGCCGACCTCGACACCGATCTGGCCGGCGTCGGGTCCTAGGCCCGCCGGGGCAGGGGGCAACATGCTGGTCTCACAGCTCGCGGCCGGCGTTCCCGAGTTCACGCGCGAAGCCGAGCACCTGCTGCGCGCCCCCGGCCTGTTCGACTGGTCGACGGTCACGCTGCTCGCGCTCGCCGTGTACGTGTACGCGGTCGAGGTCGAGAAAGCGAACTGGAGCGTCGTGCTCGCGGGCCTCGCCTTCTGGCTGATGGACTGGGCCAACGAGATCGCCAACGCGCTCGTGCTGCACTTCGATGGCCACGCCGCGCTGTGGACCGTCACCGGCCGCTCGAGCTTCGTGATCCTGATCGGCCTGACCGTCGAGATCTCGCTGTTCTTCGCGATCAACGGCGTCGTCTTCGCGAAGCTCCTGCCCGCCGATCGCTCCGCGCGCGTCCTCGGGCTGCCCTACCGCTGGGCGGCCTCGATCGCGCTCTCGCTCGTGTCGGTGGGGGTCGAGCTCTTGCTGCACGCCGACGGCGTCTTTCACTGGTACTACTGGTGGTGGAACGTCGCGAGCTTCCCCGTGATCGTCGTGTTCGGCTACCTCACGTTCTACGTCGTCTCCTTCACGGTCTTCTACGCGCCCGCACGAACCCGCCAGCTGCAGCTCGTCGGCGGGCTGGCGACGCTCGACCTGGTCGCGGGGCTCGTGTTCGGACCGCTGCTCGGCTGGATCTGAGAGGCGATCTCTGGGCTGCCGTGCGCGGCGCGCTCGGGATCAGCGGCATCTGAGCTATCCTTTCGACAACTGAGTGGTTGTCAAGCAACCAATTGGTTGTCAAAGGAGCTGATCATGGCGGTACGGCGCGAGATCGATGTCGAAGCCTCGCCCGAGGAGGTGTTCGCGGCGCTCGCCGACCCGACCAGGCGGCTGATGGTCGAGCAGCTGCTGCGCGAGGAGACCACGAGCGTCCCCGCGCTCAGCGCCGTGCTGCCGATCACCCGTCAGGCGGTCGCCAAGCACCTCGCCGCGCTCGACCACGCGGGACTCGTCGAGCGCGTGCCCACGCGCGGTCGCGAGGTGCTTTACCGGCTGCGCGCAGGTGCGCTCGAGCCGGCGAGCGCATGGCTCGCGGGTGCCGAAGCCGCGTGGGAGCAGCGCCTCGCGCGTCTCAGGGACGCCGTCGAGAGCGGCCCGTCACGGTGAGCGGCAGAGCCGCACGCGTCGGCGCCGTGGGCGCCGTCCTGGTCGCGCTCGCGCTCGCGCTCAGCGGCTGCGGGCTCGACGTCGGCTCGCCGCCGAGTGCCGTCAAGCTGCTCGTCACCAGCGAGTTCGGCGCCCGCGTGCTGCACAGCACGGGCGCTCTGCGTACGAGCGGGGGGGAGAGCGTGCTCGAGCTGCTGCAGCGCAACGCCACGGTCACCACCGGACCGGGTGGTCGTCGCGTGCAGGGCATCGACGGCGTCCCGGACGGCGGCGAAGCCGAGCGGGACTCGCCGGCGGAATGGCTGTACTACGTCAACGGCGTGCAGGCGTCGAAGGGACCGGCCGCGGCCAGCGTGAAGCCGGGAGATCGCATCTGGTGGGACCTGCACGACACGAGCCAGGCACAGGACGTGCCGGCCGTCGTCGGCGCGTTCCCCGAGCCGTTCCTGAACGGCTACGAAGGCAAACGCCTGCCGGTGCGCGTCGAATGCGCATCGTCCTCGAGCGCCTGCCGCACGGTGATCGCGAGCCTGCAGGCGGTAGGCGTGCCGGCGGCGCTCGCCGCGATCGGCAGCGGCGGCGCGCCGGAAACGCTGCGCGTGATGGTCGGGCCGTGGTCGCACGTAGGCGGCGACCTCGAGGCCTCGAGTATCGGCCGCGGCCCGGGCGCCAGCGGCGTCTACGCGCGCTTCTCCGCTGACGGGCAGGCGCTGACGCTGCTCGACGAACGGGGTCGGGCGGTGCGTACGCTGCACGGCGACGCCGGGCTCGTCGCTGCCACGCACGGGGTCAAGGAAGCGCCCGTGTGGGTGGTCACGGGCACCGACGCCGCCGGCGTCGAGCTCGCCGCGCGCGCCTTCAACCAGAAGACGCTCGCGGACCGCTTTGCCGTGGAGCTCTCGCCCGCCGGCGCGATCGCGCTGCCGGTGGCGCACAGGAGTTGACCGGTCCTTTAGCGAACGTCATACCCTTGTCAGGATGAGCCAGCACGCATACACGGCCGCCGCGATGCCCTCGACGCGCGCCGTGCGCCGCCCGGACCTGCGCAGTGGAGCGCTCGCGCCGCTCGCGCTCGCAGGCCTGTGCGTGCTCGCGCTCGCGCTCGTGTGGGCGCTCGCCGAGCTGGTGCCGGCGGTGCAGTGGAAGGACGCGAGGCTGCTGTACGACTTCACCCTGCTGAGCAGGCCGCGCGTCGACGGCCCCGCGAACTTCCTGCTGCATCTGCTCAACCCCTTGCAGTTCGTGCTCTGGGGCGTCGCGCTGATGGCCGTCGCGATCGCGCGCGAACGGCCGCGCGTCGCGCTCGCGGTCGCCGCTGTGATGGGCCTCGCGCCGCTCACCGCCGAGACGCTCAAGCCGCTGCTCGCGCACCCGCACTTCTCCGTCGGAGACGTGTTCATCGGCGCCGCCTCGTGGCCCAGCGGCCACGCCACCGCCGCGATGGCGCTCGTCCTCTCGGTCTTGCTCGTCGCGCCGGCGCGTCTGCGGCCGCTCGTCGCGAGCATCGGCGCGCTGTACGTCGTGGCCGTCGGCTGCTCGCTGCTGATCCTCGCGTGGCACATGCCGAGCGACGTGCTCGGGGGCTTCCTGGTGGCGAGCTTCTGGATGGCGCTCGCCGTCGCCGTGCTGCGCTTCGTCGATCGTCGCTGGCCGCCCGGCGTGCGTTCGTAGCTCACGCGGCCGGCGCGGCATCCGATCCGTGGTGGGCGCCGGGCTGCCACAGCGGCTCTCCCTTCGGGGACGATGCGGGGCTCTCCGTGGGCTCGCCCGGCTCTCTGTTCGCCGCGCGGCTGAGGATGAACAGCAGATCCGAGAGCCTGTTCAGGTAGCGCACGACCTCGGGATTGACCTCGGCGCCGACCGCGATCGTGCGGCGCTCGGCGCGGCGGCAGACGGTGCGGCAGACGTGCAGGTGCGCGGCGGCGGGGCTCCCGCCCGGGATCACGAACGAGCGCAGCGGCTCGAGCGTCGCGTTGACCTCGTCGCAGGCGTGCTCGAGCCACAGCGTGTAGTCGGCGCCCACGCGCAGGCGCGGCCGCGGGGCGCTCTCAGGCTCTTCCTCCGCGCCCGCGTCGCCGGGCGTCGGCACCGACAGGTCGGCGCCGACATCGAGCAGGTCGTTCTGTATCCGGCGCAGCCACTCGGCGAAGCGCTCGGCGAGGCCCGGCTGCAGCAGCGTGACGCCGATCGCGGCGTTGAGCTCGTCGACGGTGCCGTACGCCTCCACGCGCGGGTGCACCTTGGAGACACGGCTCATGTCGCCGAGATGAGTCTCGCCGTCATCGCCGAGCTTGGTGTAGATGCGGGTCAAATTGACGGTCATGGCGTGGATCCAGTGGCGAGTCTCGCATACCGGGCTGCCCCTCATCCGTGCGATCGGATACTTTCTCGCACCTCGTATGAGGATCGGTGTTCCGAAGGAGACGGCGGCGGGCGAGCATCGGGTGGCGCTGGTGCCCGAGGTCGTTGGCAAGCTGAAGTCGAAGGGCCTCGATGTGGTCGTGCAGAGCGACGCGGGCGCCGACGCGATGCTCACCGACGCCGCGTTCGTCGCGGCGGGCGCGCAGATCGCGGAGGATGTCGCCGAGGTGTGGCACAGCGATCTCGTCGTCACGATCGCGCCGCCCGATCCGCAGGCGATCCGCGGGCTCGGCTCCGGCTCGATCCTGATCGGCTTCCTGGCGCCGCTGACGAGCCCGCAGACGACGCGCGCGCTCGCCGACGCGAAGGCGACCGCGTTCGCGATGGAGGCGATCCCCCGGATCTCGCGGGCGCAGTCGATGGACGCGCTGTCCTCGCAGAGCAACGTCGCGGGCTACCGCTCCGCGCTGCTCGGCGCGCAGGAGCTGGGCCGCTTCTACCCGATGCTGATGACCGCCGCCGGCACGATCCCGCCGGCGAAGGTGCTCGTGCTCGGCGTCGGCGTCGCCGGCCTGCAGGCGCTCGCGACCGCCAGGCGCCTGGGGGCGCGCACGACCGGTTACGACGTGCGCCCCGAGGTCGCCGAGCAGGTCGAATCGCTCGGCGCGATGTGGCTCGACCTCGGCCTCGAGGCGAGCGGCGAGGGCGGCTACGCGCGCGAGTTGACCGAGGAGGAGCGCGCACGCCAGCAGCAGGCGCTGACGGATGCGATCAAGGGCTTCGACGTCGTGATCACGACGGCGCTCGTGCCCGGACGCCCGGCGCCGAGGCTCGTCACCGCGGAGGCCGTCGAAGGCATGAAGCCCGGCTCGGTGATCGTCGACCTCGCCGGCGAGGCGGGCGGCAACTGCGAGCTGACCGAGCCCGGCCAGACGGTGGTGCGCCACGACGTCAAGATCGTCTCGCCGCTGAACCTGCCGGCGACGATGGCCGAGCACTCCTCGCAGCTGTTCGCGCGCAACGTCCAAGCCCTGCTCGAGCTGTTCGTCGCCGAGGACGGCTCCACGCAGCTCGACTTCGACGACGAGATCGTCAAGGGCGCGTGCATCGTGCGCGACGGCGAGATCGTCCATCCAGGAGCGAAGGCGGCTGTGGAAGCAGCCGAGGGAGGCGCGCCGGCATGATCCTCGCGAGCACGCTCACGACCAACCTGGCGATCCTCGTGCTCGCCGGCTTCATCGGCTTCGTCGTGATCTCGAAGGTGCCGAACACGCTGCACACGCCGCTGATGTCCGGTACCAACGCGATTCACGGCATCGTCGTGCTCGGGGGGCTGATCCTGATGGCCGAGTCGAGCGGCGTGCTCGAGAAGGTGCTGCTGGTGATCGCGATCGCGTTCGGCACGATCAACGTGATCGGTGGCTTTCTCGTGACCGACCGGATGCTCGAGATGTTCAAGGCCAAGGACCCGCCGAAG
>Ga0182015_10002870_pt1 | contig 20052 bp, 19 predicted proteins | sample 712P3MmetaG_FD_120478 | JGI IMG/M metagenome (GOLD analysis project Ga0182015, IMG submission 120478) | Permafrost microbial communities from Stordalen Mire, Sweden - 712P3M metaG | ecosystem: Environmental > Terrestrial > Soil > Wetlands > Permafrost | place: Sweden: Stordalen | collected...
AGATCCGGGAGTTTGCAACGCGCCGATTGGGGCTGCCCGACAACGGCAGCTATCGGAGTTACGCCGACCTCGGCCGGCAGTATGTCGTCTGGAACGTGGTCGCGGCGCCCGAGTTCTCGGTGGATCCGAAGGAGTGGTGCTATCCGATCGCCGGGTGCGTCGCGTATCGAGGATATTTCGTCGAACACCGAGCGCGCCGGTTCGCGGACGATTTGCAGCGCCGCGGTCTCGATGTGACCGTCGATGGAGTGGCGGCCTACTCGACGCTCGGGCATTTCGACGATCCGATCCTGAACACCATGCTCGGCTGGAACGACGTGGAGCTCGCCTCGATCATCTTTCACGAGCTCACCCACCAGATGATCTACGTACCGGACGATGCCGACTTCAATGAAGCGCTCGCCACGACGGTGGAGGAGGAGGGCGTGCGGCGCTGGCTCCAATCCTTGAGCCGCGACCAGGATCTGGAGCGCTACCGCGTGTACCAGGAACGCTTCTCGGAGGTCCTGAATCTCCTGACGCGGGCGAGGGAGGATCTGCGCACGCTCTATGCGTCCGGGATCGATCGCGAGCGGATGCGCCGGGAAAAGGCGGCCATCTATGCGGCGCTCCGCAAGTCCTATTCCGATCTCAAGCACGAGTGGGGCGGGCACGCTCCCTTCGATTCCTGGTTCGAGGGCGAGATCAACAATGCGCATCTCGCCTCGATCGCCACGTATTACGCCTGCGTACCGGGATTTCGGCGTGAATTGGCGGCGGCCGGCGGGGATCTGGGAGATTTTTATGCCCGGGTGCGTCAGCTGGCGAAGATCGATCAGCGCGAGCGGGACGCCCTGCTGTGCGGAGCTCGTTGACGGCCGCGTGCGCGGGCGGTACCGAGACGGTTCTACGACCGGCCGGTTGCGGCCCGGTCGATGCTGAGTCTCGCGTTATCCTCGAGCGCACCGACGTACTGCCGCGCGGAGGCGGCCATGGAATGCGGCTTGAGCCTCAGTCTTTCGAATCCGTCCTCGGTGCACACGCTGTCGACCTTTAGCGATCGATAGTTGTCGCTGGAGAAAGGACGGCCGGGCACGAAGTCGAACACGGCCGCCTCCAGCCGCCCGGCGACGTTGGGAAGCCCGACGATCCAGCGTCGCTGCCCTGTGATCTTCGCGACCAAGCAGACGACCTCGCGCAGCGTATAGATCTGCGGGCCTCCCAGTTGATAGGTCTGGCGGCTCGAGGCCCCGCCGCGCAGGCAGCGCAGCAGCGCGTCGACCACATCGTCGACGAACACGGGCTGGAAGCGCGCATTGGGCCGAGCGATCGGCAGCACGCCCGGGACTGAGGCGAGCAGCCGCGCAAACCGGTTCAAGAAGGTGTCGCCCGGGCCGAACATCACCGAGGGTTGGAAGATGGTCCAATCGAGCGTGCCGCCTTGCTCACGGATCAACTTTTCCGCCTCCCCCTTCGAGCGCAGGTAATGGCTCGGCGCATCGACGGCGGCTCCCAACGCCGACACGTGCAGGAGCCGCCCCACATTCGCCGAACGCGCCGCGAGCAGCAACGTACGCATGAGCTCGATGTGCGCGCGCCGAAAGCCGCCGCCGCCGAACCAGCGCTCGTTCAAGATGCCGATCAGATTGACGACCACATCCTTGCCGCGCAAGCGCTCCGAGAGCTGCGCCTCGTCGTACACGTCGCAGTTTTCCAGCGTGAGGCCGGGCAACACCAGGAGGTGCTTGTGGAGCTCCCGGTCGCGGGACAAGACGGTCACGCGATGGCTGTCCTTGAGCAGACGCGCGGCCAGGCGGGTTCCGAGGAAGCCGGTGCCGCCGAGTATGCAGATGGATAAGGGCTTCATGGCATCAGCGGATCGGGATGAGGAGAGTCGATGAGCCTCGCCGGACGTTGAGCATCAAGAGATTCACGCCCTTCGCCGCCTCGCGGAAGGCCTTGATGTTCGACACCGGCGTCCGGCCTATGCCGACAATCAAGTCGTTGGACCGAATGCCCGCGACCGAGGCCGGGCTTCCATCGGTTACGCCGCGCACCAGCACTCCGCCATTGTCCGGTGCGTCGGTCAGGTCCGCGCCTTCCAGTCCATGATGGATATCGGTGGCGCTGGCCGACTCGGATTCCCCTCGCTCCGCCACCAGCGCGGTGACCTTGCGGGGCTTGCCGTCGCGCAACAATCCGATTTCGACCTGGTCCCCGATCTGCAGCATACCGATGGAGTTGCGCAACTCGTGGGCATTCTTGATGGCCGCGCCGTTGATGGACACGATGATGTCGCCGGTCTTGACGCCTGCACGATCGGCCGATGAGCCCTGGCTGACGCCTGCGACCAGCGCACCACTCGCGTCGGTGAGGCCGAATTCCTTGGCGATATCGGGAGTCACGTCGTAGATATTGACCCCGAGAACGCCGCGTTTCACCTGACCGTATTTGATCAGCTGGTCCATGACGCCCTTGGCCATGTTGACGGGAATGGCGAAGCCGATGCCGATGTTGCCGCCGCTGCCGGACAGTATCGCCGAGTTGATGCCGACCAACTCTCCCCGGAGGTTGACCAGGGCGCCGCCGGAGTTGCCGGGGTTGATGGAGGCATCAGTCTGAATGAAGTCCTCATAGCCGTCGGGATTGATGCCCGTGCGGCCCAGTGCGCTGACGATGCCGGCCGTCACCGTATGCTGCAGGCCGAACGGGTTGCCGATCGCGACCACGTAGTCGCCCACCTCGAGGTGCGCGGAATCCCCGAGCGCCATGGAGATTAGATTCGGCTGCTTGGCCTGCAGAACGGCGATGTCCGCGCCTTCGTCCGATCCGACGACCTTCGCCGGGAAAGTGCGATTGTCCAGCAGCGTCACCGTGATCTCGTTGGCGTTCTCGATCACGTGGAAGTTGGTGATGATGTAGCCGTTCTTCGCATCGACGATCACGCCGGAGCCCGCGCTTTGAAACGGCCTCTCGTGGGGCTTGGCGTCCGGTGGAACGTTGAAGAACTGACGGAAAAACGGGTCGTCGAGCAAGGGATTCCGCTGTCCCGGCTTCTCCTTGATGGTGCCGCGCGTTGCGATGTTGACCACTGCGGGCGAAACCCGCTTGACCATGGGCGCGAGCGAGGGCATCGGCGCTGCATCGGCCGCGGCCGGCGTGGCGACGGCGGCGAACGCCGGCGGGGCGGACACTCCGAGAGCGAGCACGGCCGCCGCAATTCCAATACGCAGATTCATGCGCGATCCTTTTTTCAGATGTTTCGTCGGGCGGGCCACATAAAGAAGGGCCGGACGATGCGTCCGGCCCCTCGCGTCACTGACCTCAAGCCCGCGATTTTACACCGTAAGACCGCGTGCGGCGGACTGTCTTAGGCCGCCTCGACCATGACCCGTTGCGGTTGCACCTGGGCAAGCTTCGGAATTGTGACCTCTAGCACGCCGTTGGCGCTCTTCGCCTTGATGTTCTGCACGTCCGCGGTGTCCGGCAGGTTGAAGCGCCTCTGGAATTCCCCGCTGATGCGCTCGACGCGGCGATAGCCGTCGCGCTCCTCGCGCTTGGTGTCCTCGCGACGTCCGCGGATCGTCAGCACGCCCTGTTCGGAGGTGATCTCCACCGCCTTCGGATCGACGCCCGGCAGATCGACGTGAAGAAGGAATCGATTGTCTTCCTCGTGGATGTCGACGGGCGGCAACCACGCGCCGGAATCCGCCGCGGTAGTCTGCGAGGCGCCGAACAGGCGATCGATGTCTCGATGGAAACGGTTCACGAGCGACCAGGGCTCGTATCGCAAGACAGTCATGCTGCTCTCCTCAAATAATGATTTGGATGAAACGAATATCTTGAAAAAGCGCTTAGGTGCCGAGTTTGGGACGGTACCGATTTTTTCAACGGCGTCGGAAGCGCGATGCGAACAAAAAGTGAAAGCGGCTCGCATGAATTTGCGAATGTCAATGGAACATATTGTGAATAAGGTGTGGACCACAATATCTTGCGATTGGGAAATGTCCCCCTTGACCGCGGGCTCACAAAGTGCAATAAGGAAATTTCTCGAGAGATTATCGTAACTGAATGAAATTCATAGGATTTTTTAGTCAAAATTTGGCATAAAAAAATCTTGACGCTGGTCACGGTCAAGTCTTAACCTTCCACTCCGAACACAATATGTTGTGGTCGGAGTGCGATTGTCCTGTCCCCCAATCAGGCGCTGATTCGACCGCAAGGCCGCTTTCTCGCCCGGACCGCCGCTACTTGTCTTTCAGCGTCTCGCCATAACTATAAAGGAGCGGTTCTTAACCCATGAATACGGTGGTTCAAATACAGCCCAAAGACGTCGGAAGTATTCCTTATCAAGAAGCGTCCTTTGACATCTGGGATAAGAAATACCGACTGATCGCCAAGGACGGGTCGCCCGTCGACCGGTCGATGGACGACACGTACAAGCGCGTGGCGCGCGCGCTCGCGGACGTTGAATCTCCCGAGCTGCGCGAGCAGTGGTACGAATCTTTCCTCTGGGCTCTGCGCCACGGCGCTATTCCGGCGGGCCGCGTCACCTCCAACGCCGGCGCCCTCGAGCACAAGCCCGCCACATCGACCATTAATTGCACGGTGTCGGGCACGATCCGTGACTCGATGGACGACATCTTGAACAAGGTGCACGAGGCGGGGCTAACGCTGAAGGCGGGCTGCGGCATTGGCTACGAATTCTCGACGCTTCGGCCGCGCGGCGCCTACGTCTCGGGTGCCGGAGCGTACACGTCGGGTCCGCTGTCGTTCATGGATATCTACGACAAGATGTGCTTCACCGTGTCCTCCGCCGGCGGCCGCCGCGGCGCGCAGATGGGCACCTTCGACGTAGGTCACCCCGACGTGCTGGAATTCATCCGCGCCAAGCGCGAGAACGGCCGGCTGCGTCAGTTCAATCTGTCTCTCCTGGTCACCGACGAGTTCATGCAGGCGGTGAAAAGCGACGGCGAGTGGAAGCTGGCGTTTCCGCTCGGACGCAACGAATACGAGGCCGAGCGGCCGGACCTCAAGGATCCGGCCAAATTCGTCTGGCGCGAATGGCCGCACACCACGGGATACGTGGCGAACGAGGAGGGCCTGGTCGCTTGCAGGGTCTACAAGACGCTGCCTGCGCGGCGAGTGTGGGATCTCATCATGTCTTCCACCTACGACTTCGCGGAGCCCGGCTTCATCCTGATCGACCGGGTCAACGAAATGAACAACAATTGGTGGACGGAGAACATCCGCGCCACCAATCCTTGCGTCACGGCGGATACGCGGCTCGCCACGCAGTTCGGCATGGTGCGTATCGGCGATTTGTACGACGCGCGTGTCGACATTCAGGCGACGGTGGACCGGCGTGCGCTCGGCGAATCGGAGCATGGGGTGGACGTTCGCCCGGCGGTTCCCGCATTCATGACCGCCCCTTCCGCCGACGTTTATCGTGTCGTCACTAAGGATGGCTACGAGATCAAAGCGACGGAGTGGCACGATTTCTACACCACGCGCGGCAAGATCAAACTCAAGGATCTTCGCCCCGGCGATGAGTTGCTGATCCAATCCGGCAAGGGACAATTCGGTTTGAAAGGCAGCGGGGATCTCGGCGTTCTGCTCGGACTGTTGACCGGAGACGGGCACTTCACGAATCGCGGGAAAGGGAAGCAGGCGGCTGTAGTCAATCTGTGGGGCTTGGACCGCGGATTGGCCGATAATCTCGTCGCGATGATCAATGACATGATCGCCGGCCACTCGATGGCTTCCCGGGATTACCAAGTGAGCGCGGTCGCGGTTCCGCAGCGGAATCTGGTTATGATCCGCTCCGTCATTCTCATGCGATTGCTGTATCAACACTATGGATTGACCGCACAGGTCAAGACACAAGTGCCGGAAATCGTCTGGCAAGGCGACGAGGAATGTATCAAGGGATATTTGCGCGGGCTTTTCCAGGCGGACGGCACGGTGCAACGTCAGGACGACAACGCGCATTGCACTATCCGTCTCGCTTCGAGCCAGCCATCCTTGTTGAAGGACGTGCAGATGCTGCTCGCGAATTTCGGCATTTTTTGCCGAGTGCTAAAACGTCGTGAGGCTGCGAAGCGGCTCATGCCCGACGGCAAGGGTGGCGAGCGCCCGTACGATTGCAAGGCCGACTATGAGCTGATCATCGGCTCGCAGTCGCGCGATCGATTCATGGATGAAATAGGCTTCCTGACGGATGCCAAGAACGAGAAGTACGCCGAATGGCGAGCGCAGCGCCGGTCCGCACACGCCGAAAATTTTCACAGTGCAATAACCAGTATCGAGCCTGCTGGTCGCGAGCCCGTGTTCGATACGACTCAACCGGATCGGAACAATCTTATTTTTAACGGGCTTGTGACAGGGAACTGTGGTGAGCAGCCCTTACCGCCCTACGGTTCCTGCCTCTTGGGATCGGTGAATCTCACCAAGTTCGTCGTCGATCCGTTCACCGAGGACGCGCGCTTCGACTGGGAAACCTACCGACGCGTGGTCAAGATATTCACGCGCATGCTCGACAACGTGGTCGAGATCAACGGGCTCCCGCTCGAGCCGCAGCGCAACGAGATCCTGCGCAAGCGCCGGCACGGCATGGGGTTCCTAGGCTTGGGCTCGTCCATCACCATGTTGTGCATGAAGTACGGCTCGAAGAAATCGGTGGCCTTCACACAAAACGTGTCGCGTGAAATGGCGGTCGCGGGCTGGGAGGCGGGCCTCGCCCTCGCGCGCGAAAAGGGCCCCGCGCCCATCATGAACGAGGAGTTCACGGTCACGCGCGAGATGCTGCGCAAGCGCCCCGAAATGGCGAAGGACGGCTGGCGCGTGGGAGCGAAGATCGCGGGCCGGATATTGCACGCGCGCTACAGCCGTTACATGCAGCGGATCGCCGAGGCCGCTCCGGAACTGGTGGATGAGCTCGCGGAGGTCGGTGCACGCTTCACTCATCACAGCTCGATCGCCCCCACCGGCACGATCTCATTGTCGCTCGCGAACAATGCCTCGAACGGCATCGAGCCGTCCTTCGCACACCACTATTTCCGGAACGTAATCCGCGAGGGCAAGAAATCCAAGGAAAAGATCGACGTGTTCTCCTTCGAGCTGCTGGCGTACCGCGAGATGGTGAATCCGCGGGCGATGCCGGACTCGCAGAACGCGGCCGAGAAACTCCCGGACTACTTCGTATCTGCGGACGACATCGGCCCGAAGGAGCATGTCGACATCCAGGCCGCCGCGCAGATCTGGGTCGACTCGTCGATTTCGAAGACCGCCAACGTTCCGACGGACTACAAGTACGAGGATTTCAAGGACATCTATCTGCATGCCTTCGAGCAGGGGCTGAAGGGCTGCACCACATTCCGCTTCAATCCGGAAGCCTTCCAGGGCGTCCTGGTCAAGGAGGACGACCTCAAGAACACGACCTACGTGTTCACGCTGGAGGACGGCACGGAAGTCGAGGCGCGGGGCGATCAAGAGATCGAGTACGACGGCGAGATGCATACCGCCGCGAATCTCTTCGACGCTCTGAAAGAAGGCTATTACGGGAAGTTTTGACATGGCGCACATCAAGATAGACAAGAAGATCTCCAAGTACCGGGTGCAGAAGCCCGAGCCGAAGGATGGAGCTGCGACGGCGGCGGCCAAGGAGCCGGTGAAGGCGCAGGACAACGTCATCTGGATGCACGAGAAGCTCGAGCGTCCGGAAGTGCTGATCGGCTCGACGTACAAGATCAAGACGCCGGTCTCCGATCACGCCATGTACGTGACCATCAACGACATCCTGTTGAACGAGGGCACGCCGCACGAGCAGCGCCGCCCGTTCGAGGTGTTCATCAATTCCAAGAATCTGGATCATTTCCAGTGGATCGTGGCGTTGACCCGGGTCATTTCCGCCGTCTTCCGCAAGGGAGGCGATACGACGTTCCTGGTGGACGAGCTGAAGGCCGTGTTCGATCCTCGCGGCGGCTACTGGCAGCCGGGCGGCAAGTTCATGCCCTCGACCATCGCCGAACTCGGTTACGTGATCGAGCGCCATCTGCAATCGATCGGGCTCCTGAAGAAGCCGGAACTCGACGCGCATCAGAAGAAGCTCGTGGAGGAGAAGCGCGCGGAGTTCCAGGCGCGCACCAAGCAGACCGACGCGTTCTCGAAGTCGCACTTTCCGGAGGGTGCACAGCTCTGCTCGAAGTGCAGCACCGCCGCGATGGTCATGCTGGACGGGTGCCAGACATGTCTCAATTGCGGCGATTCGAAGTGCGGTTAGGCGGCGGCAGGGACGGGATGCCGTCTCACTGCATCAGCCAGTAGCGGACTCCTTGCTCGTCCAGGAATGCTCGAGCTCGATCGCCCTTCAACAAGGCGAGGGTCGAGAGCAATCCGGCTTCCGTACAACTGCTTGCCGCGACGGTCACTGAGCGGGGCGAACCCGGCACGGGCCATCCCGTGCGGGGATTCAGGACGTGGCCATATCGGATGCCATCCCTCGACAAATAGCGGCGCGAGTCGCCGCTCGTTGCGAGCGCGCCATAGTTAAGATCGAGCAGCATCGTCGCGACCCGCTCGGTATCCGGCCGCTCGATCCCAACCTGCCACGGACCGTGGGCAGGGGGGCGATTGGCGCGCAAATCGCCGCCGAAATTGACGAGGAACGGAGTGCCGTCGCGAGCGGCCAGCAAATCGAAAGCCCGGTCGACGGCGTACTCCTTGCCGATACCGCCGAAATCCAATTCCATTCCAGCGGGCAGCAATAGCCGCGGCGGATCCCATCGAAGCCTGTCGAAACCCACGAAGGGCAGGAGGCGCTCGATCGAAGCGGCGTCCGGAATGCGGTCCGATCCATCGAATGTCCAGGCGCGGCGAAGTACGCCGGAAGTGATATCGAAAAGGCCGTCGCTCAAATCGAAGCACTGGCTCGCGAACTCGATCAGCGACGCCGTTTCGCCGTCCACCTCGACGGGGGTGCCGCGATTCGCGTGGATCCACGCGGTCACGCTGTCGTCGCGGTAGCGGCTGAATTTCCTTTCGACGCGCCAGGCCTCCTGCGCGGCGGTGGTGCCGATTGAGAGCGCCGCCTGGTGACTCACCGAAGGCAATAGAACTTCGCAGTCGCTCGCCATGGCGGTAAATCTGACTGCCAGGAGATTCTCGCCTCGTGCCTCGACGATCAACCGCTCATCGGGCACTGAGATCTTCCTCTAAAACCGCCAACCGATCTGAACCAGGATCGCCTTGAGATCCGGATACAAATCGAGCCCCTGCAGACCTGCTGGAACCGGGCCGCGCTCGCTCAATGTCTGCTGATAATACTCCGCGCGCACGCTCAACTCCGATTCGGCGCGGCTTCCGAGGCCGGGGAGTTTCTGCGCGTATTTTACGCCATAGGTCAGGGCATGAAACGCTCCCAGCCTGGAATCGGAGGACTCATAGCCGGTCGGGGGCTTGGCGGTCTCCAGGATGAACGGCGAGTAAAAATTAGCGGCCGTTTGGCGGTACCATCGAAAAGTCGGTTCCACATACCGTTCGCGATTCGACAGTGACCAGCGCAGGTGCAACTGAGCAGTGTCCGAGCGCACTCCCCAGTCATCGCTCATATAGCGCAGCGACAGGGCGCTCGACAGCCGCGAATCCCAGGCGATGCGATTTTCCCAATAGGCGCTCTTGCGCGTCCGTTGATCGGGACGGCTCTCATAGTCGTATCCGGCGGTGCCGCCCGCTCCGTTGATGATCGAGCTGAATTTATAAGGATCGTTCAAGTACCCTTGGAATCGATCGACCGAGAGGTTGAGCTCGGAGAGCCAATTTCGGGTCATCACCTGCGTCACGCCGAGCAGCATTCCCACCCCGTCCTTGGTCTTGCCACCCGTTTGCTTTTCGGCCAATGCGTAGTCGCTCCCCGGCACCGGCGCACCGCCGATGGGATGGATCGAGTCATATTCGTTGTCGATCCCAAACGATAGGGTGGTGTTCTTTTCATTGAAGTCGTGCGCGATCGAGGCGTTCACCGTCGCGGAGAAGAAGTCGTCCTCGGCGGACACCTTGCCGCCGAGGGTGACTTGATCCAACCGGCCGAGAGGCACGGTCCAATTGCCGCCCACGGCAATCCGGTCATCGTGATAGTTCGAATCCGCGGGCAACTGACCCGGAGCCGTCGTGTAGCGGTGTGCCGCTTTGCCCGACGGCGATGAGAACGTCTGCGGGTCGTGACTGGTGAGTGCCCCGTTGGGACTCGCGCCGGACAAGGCATCGAAGGTCACGTTGAAGTTGAGCGCCCGGCCGTCCGCAAAAACCTTGGCCACATCGACGACCGGCTCGATCGCCTGGATCCGGCCATCTTCGTGGTAGTACGCCAGCGCCGAATCGACCGACCAGTCCTCGAGGAGGCCCGAGTCCGCCGGGGCCATGGGAGTTTGCTGGCTGCGGGCCGCGCCCGCACTCAAGAGAGCGCAGCTCGCGGCCATCAAACGCCGGCGTGCACGCGCGGCCTGGGGAAGAGGTACCTTCGACTTCAGTTGCATCCACAGCCCCCGCCCGCAAATGAGCGGCCGCCGGAGGAGGCCTCCTTGCTGAAGTACAGATGATCGTCGATCGCCGCATCGAGAGGATCGGCGTCGAGCTGCATTTCCTCCCGCGCGAGCACGTCGCGCTGCCAAGGCTTGACGCCCACGGAGCTGCACCCGCAAACCAACACCACAGGGAGAATGCCCAACACGAGACTCAAGCGGCCGATCATTATTTCGCCTCCCAATGAATCATTTTTCAGCCAGCAGCGCACGCACCTCTGCCTCGTAGACCGGGCCATCGACCGGTCGAAAGCCCACGTGGGTGAAGCGCGTCACGCCGTGACGGTCGATCAGCACGCTCGAGGGCATGCCCTGCACCTTGTATTGCTCGGCCAGATCCCCCTTGGGGTCGAAGCGCACATCGAAAGTAGGATGAAACCGGTTCAGGAATCTATCGGCCTCGGCGCGGCTCGTGTCGAGGTTGACGGCGAGCACCGTCAGCCCCCGACTCTCATAAGTCTCCTTCATCGTCTGCATCCACGGAAAAGACTGCCGGCAGGGACCGCACCAGGAGGCCCAGAAATCGAGGTACAAAACCCGGCCGCGGAACCCGTCGAGACCCAGTGGAGCGTCGGCCTGCAAGGCCGATACCCATAACAAGCAGGCACAAAATCCCAGATACCGCGTCGAGCGCTCGATCACACCCGCTCCTTTCTCGAGAAATAACTTGCACGGTACGCACCGGCGCGGTTACTTTGCGGCGCAAAGTGAAGATACTTTGTGCCGCAATGCACTCGGGTGTCAAGCGGGGAAACGATGCCATGACAAGCGGACCCATCGCGTGCGGGATGTCCTGTGGTTGGCGTGACGCCTCGCCGGTCTGGGCGCTCGAGGCGTTGCCGGTATACGATGCCATCGCGCGCGACGCCATCCGTGCAAATTTTGCCGCGTGGTTTGTCGGTAGGGTTCTCGAAGCGCTTCTGATCCGTCAAAATAGACCTTCAACCAGGTGCCCGACAATGCCCACCGATCCTTTGGAAACTTCCCGGCCGCTGCCGACGCAGGAGCGATATCGGCCCGGCGCCGTCATATTCCACTGGACCATGTTCGGCCTCGTGGTCATCGTCGGCGTGCTGGGCCTGCTGCATGATTCCTGGCCGAAGAACACCCAGGCGTTCTGGATCAACATACATGCGCTGATCGGGATCTTGCTGTGGGCGCTGCTTCTCGCGCGGTTCGGATACCGCCTTCGCCATTCACCTCCCACGCTGCCCGCAGATATCGGGGCATTCTCCCGCCGATTCTCGAGCCCGGTGCACCTGGTGCTGTACACGTTGATGTTCGTCATCCCGATCTTAGGCTTCGTGACGTTCGTTTATCACGGCCGGGTCTTCGATCTCGGCGCTTTCGAGGTCGACTTCGGAGTCAAGAAGAACCGGTCGATCTTCGGGCCGACCGAGGATATTCACGGGTATTTGGCGTACGCGCTCTTCGCGCTCGCCGGACTGCACGCGCTCGCGGCTCTTTGGCACCGATACGTCCTGCACGACGGGGTAATGGCGCGTATGACGCTGAGGCGGGGCAATCGATAGCTCGCGGCCGGCTTTGGACCGCGTGCGTGTGCACCGTCCTCATTCGATCATCCGGCTGCCGCGGAGCGTGCGGAACAGGCTCGAAGCGGGCGCCCGCTCGCTGTTGAATCCGGAGGACGGCCCGAGAGTCGACTTCACGCGTCCTCTGGGAGAAGGCGCGTTGGTGTCGCCCGATTCATTCTCCTGGCGCATCTTCAAGAACCCGATAGCGCTTTTGATCGGGGGCGTGGCTGCCGTCATTCTCGAGCTGGCGGAGCCCGCCGTGCGTGCGGGTGTTTGGGAGCATTCCTCATTTCGCCAAGACCCCATGCGTCGGCTCAGGCGAACCGGGCTGGCGGCGATGGTGACGGTCTATGGCGCCCGCAGCATCGCCGAGCCGATGATCGCCCGCATCGTACGGATGCACGCCAGGATCTCGGGCGAGACGCCTGGCGGGGTGCCGTACTCGGCGAGCGACGCGAGGCTCTTGAGCTGGGTGCAAGCGACGGCAGCCTTCGGCTTTGCGGAGGCCTACAGCCGCTACGTCAAGCCGCTCGCTCGGGAGGATTTCGATGCGCTCTATCGAGAAGGTGCGCCGGCCTCGAAGCTCTACGGTGCCCTCGAGGCCCCCATGTCGACAGCTGAGCTCGAGGCTCTCTTCGAGTCCATGCGGAGCTGCCTTTCGCCGTCGCGGGCCATATTCGACTTCCTTCGGATCATGCGCGTGACCCCGGGATTTCCGAGGCCGCTTTGCTGGATGCAAGGCATGCTGGTACGTGCGGCCGTGGAGATCATCCCGCGCTCGATTCGCGACTGCCTCGGCCTCACGCATCGCTATGGTCTGGCTCCAGGCGAGCGGTGGCTCGTGCAACTGGCAGGAGCATTTTCGGATGCGGTCATTTTGACGGAAAGCCCCGCGGCGCAATCCTGCGTGCGGCTCGGGCTGCCGACGATACATCTTTACAGGTAATCCCTCACAGATCATCCCCCACCGTTGCGCTGTGAGCCAGTCGATGGCGCTCCCCGAGCGTTTGAGAAAAGATCGTCAGGTTGCTATCGTCGCGCTGCTTCATCGGCCTTGTCACCACGTTGTACGTCATTCCTCATCGCATAAAAATTGCGGCGCTCTGTTTGTTGCTGGCGCCGGTGCTTCTCGGCCTGCCGGCCGCCGCGGACGAACCGGACCCCTTCGCCCATCCGCCGGCGCTCGAGCCGGACATCCGTTTCTGGGTCCGTGTCTATACGGAAGTCACCACCGATCAGGGCCTGCTCCACGACGATTGGAACCTCAAGCTGGTCTACGAAGTGCTGCGCTTCGATCCCGCTTCCTCGCCCTCGCAGCGCGAACGCCGGGTGGCGGAGGCGAAGGCGCATTACAGCGCGCTTCTCAGGCGCTTCGCGGCAGGGGCGACGACCGATCTGACGCCGCATGAAAAGCGCATCCTCGATGCGTTCGGGGACAACCCTAAGCCCCAGGACTTTCTCGACGCCAACGAACGGATCCGCTTCCAGCTGGGACAGGCCGACAGATTTCACGAGGGACTGATCCGGTCGGCCGCATGGGAGACCCGCATCGCGCGCGTGCTGAAGCAGCACGGGGTCCCGGAGGAGATCGCGGCGCTGCCGCACGTGGAGTCGTCCTTCAATCCGGAGGCCTACTCCAAGGTCGGTGCCGCGGGCCTGTGGCAGTTCATGCCGTCCACCGCCAAACGCTTCATGCGGGTGGACGGCATCGTCGACGAACGGTTGGACCCGTATAGCGCGACGGAGGCCGCCGCCAACCTGATGCTCTACAACTACCGGCTGCTCGGGACTTGGCCGCTGACCGTGACGGCCTATAACCACGGCCCCGGCGGCCTGCGGCGCGCGCAGGATGAACTGGGAACGAGCGACATCGACGTCATCGTGAAGCGATATCAGGGCGCGACCTTCGGCTTCGCCTCGCGCAATTTCTACGTCGCCTTTCTGGCGGCGCTGGAGGTCGATCGTCATGCCGACAAGTATTTTGGCCCCATGACCCGGCTCCCGGACACGGAGAACACGCCGGTGGAGCTACCCGATTACATCGCCGTGAACACGCTGGCGAAGACATTCAAGGTCGACATGGGCGCGCTCAAGGTGCTGAACCCGGCGCTGCGGCCGCCCATCTGGAATGGCTCGCGCCTGGTGCCGCGCGGCTACGCCCTACGCCTTCCGGGCAATCAGCCCGCGAGCGAGATCGAAGCGGCGTGGGCACGCGTGCCCGCGGCGCAGCGCTATCTGGCCCAACGCAACGATGGGGCGCATCGCGTGCGCAAGGGCGAGACTCTCGCGGGCATCGCCTCGGCCAGCGGGGTGAGTGTGTCGCGGCTATTGGCGGCGAACGGATGGAACGCCGCGCATGCGGTGAGCCGTGGCGAGATCGTGCGCATTCCCATGCCCGCCTCCCGCGGCGAAGCGCAGGCAGAGCCGGCAGCCGTCGCTCTGCCGCCGAGCGCCGTCCTCGCGGACAACGAGGCCAGCCCCTCGGCCCCGGCGCCGACACCACCGACGGCGGAGGAGCAATCGCTGCAACATCCAACGGGCTCGCCGCAGAGCACCGCGACCGCCTCGCCGCGCGAGCCCGTATCGCCGCGGCAAACCGATAGCGCGGCGCTGTTGCCTGCGAGCGCGCCGACCGGCGGGACCGACGCGACGGACTATCGGGTGGGCGCCGGCGACACCGTCGTCGTGCAGACCGGCGAGACGCTCGGGCATTTCGCCGATTGGACCGGGGTGGACAGCGAGACCCTGCGCAGGCTCAACCGGCTGCACAAAAGCGCGCAGGTGATGGTGGGCCATCGGATCAAGCTCGATCTGTCGAAGGTGACGGCGGCGCAGTTCCTGGCGGCGCGCACCGACTATCACCGCCACGTGCAGGAGGCTTTTTTCGCCGCGCACCGCATCGCCGGTACGGAGAACTACACGGTCAAGCGCGGCGAGTCCTTGTGGACGGTGGCGCTACAGCACGGCGATCTGCCGATCTGGCTGGTGGCCGAATACAACCCCGACGTGGACTTCCACGACATGCGGCCGGGTACGACGATTGCGCTGCCGCAGGTGGTCGACGTCAACCGTCAGTAGCCTCGGGCGTGCAGGAACCTGGCGAGCGATTCATGCGCATCGGGTGCGGCGGCGAAATGGACCACCGAGTCGCCGGCCTTCACATCGAGCGCGATCTGGCCACTCGCGGCCATGCGCCTCAGCATGTCGAGGTCGACGCCGAAGTAGGCGGTCTCACCCCACGAGGCCACCGCCTGATACGGCGCGTGCGCGAGCGCGGGCGGCTTGATGACGGACAGAGGCGTCATGCCGCCGTCGAGCGACAAGCTCACCGCCCCGGGGGCCTTGATGTCCTCGAACCGCCAATCGTTGCCGGGAGCCACGTGGATCCAGAGCCCGTAGCTGATATTGCCCATGTTGTCCCATTCAAGCGGACCGAGATAGGCGAAGCTTGCCCGGCGGTCGGAAGCCGCGGAGGCAGGCATTCCTTGAACGAGTTCGAGCGGCTTGTCCAGCGTGCCGACGGTCATTCCCGTGCGCTCGTCGAGGACTTCGAAGGGCTTGATCGAGGATTCGCCCCCGCATGCGGCGAGCAATGAAGCCGCAAAAGCAAGGGCGGGAACCAGAAACGCAGCACGAAAAAGCGGTCGCATTCGGCCATTATAGCCGGTCCGTGAGCTGCGGCCGGTTATGCGGCGTGCCGCAGGCGCTATACTTTTGACTATGTTCAATCGCACTTTTCATCGCAAACCTGCGGTGCCGACGCATTTCCTTCCGATCTTCTGCCTCCTCGCCACGGCGTTCGGTGCCATGGCTGCCCGCGCGGACATACCGGCCGCGGATCACATCGTTGTCCGCAAGGCGGAGCGAAAGCTGTACCTGTACAGCGGCAGCCACTTGCTGGCCTCGTACCGGGTCGAACTCGGCTTGGCGCCGGTGGGTCAAAAGGAGCGCGAGCATGACTTCCGGACTCCCGAGGGCCATTACTACCTGGCGCGCCGCAATACACGCAGCGATTACTTCCTGGCGATCCAGGTGTCCTACCCCAACCGGGAGGATGAGATGCGAGCTCGCAAGAACCGCTGGGCGCCGGGAGGATTGATCATGATCCACGGGCTGCCCAATACCCTGAAGCATCCGGCGAGCTATTACGCCTCGAGCGACTGGACCGACGGATGCATCGCCCTGTCGAACTCCGACATGGTCGAAGTGTGGATGCGCACCCAGGACAACATCCCCATCGATATCTTTCCCTGAGGGGTGTGTTGGGTGGAAACCACGATTCTTTCGTCTGACATGGTCGATGCCCGGGTCGCCCCGAAAGGCAGCTTGGAGTATCTGTCGCAGGAGGAGATCGCCAAACTCCTCGATTCGGGCCAGGGCGGGCTGTACCCCCTATTTCGAAAATGCGCGCTGGCCGTGCTGTCGTCGGGCTCGGAAGTCATCGATGCGCGCACGATCTTCGACAAGTACAAGAACTTCGACATTCGCATCATGCGCCGAGCGTGGGGGATCAAGCTCGAGATCAAGAATGCCCCGGCCTCAGCATTCGTCGACGGAGAGATGATCAGAGGCTTGAAGGATCATCTGTTCGCCGTACTGCGCGACGTGGTGTTCATATCGAACGAGATCATGGAGAGCGGCCGCTTCGACCTGACCTCCTCGCCGAACATCACCAATGCGGTGTTCCATATCCTGCGAAACGCCCGCGTGCTCGAGACGCAGATGCGACCCAACCTCGCCGTGTGCTGGGGAGGGCATTCCATACGCCGGGTCGAGTACGACTACACCAAGAAGGTGGGGTACGAGCTCGGATTGCGCGGCCTGGATGTGTGCACAGGCTGCGGACCGGGCGCCATGAAGGGGCCCATGAAAGGCGCGACCATAGGACATTCCAAACAGCGCATCGTGAACGGGCGCTATCTCGGCATCACGGAGCCCGGCATCATCGCCGCGGAACCGCCCAATCCCATCGTGAGCCAGCTGGTGATCATGCCCGACATCGAGAAGCGCCTGGAAGCCTTCGTTCGGGTCGGACACGGCATAGTCGTATTTCCCGGGGGTGCGGGGACCGCGGAGGAGATTCTGTACCTGCTCGGAATTCTCCTGGATCCGGCCAACGCCACACTGCCGTTTCCCGTGGTCTTCACGGGACCCGCGGATTCCGAGGATTACTTCCGGCAGATCAACGAGTTCGTCGGTGCGGCGCTCGGAACGAGCGCCCAGTCGCGCTACCAGATCATCATCGACGATCCCGGCGAAGTGGCCCGCGCCATGGTCCGGGGCTTCGCCCAAGTGCGCGACTATCGCCGCCGCCAGAGCGACTCCTACGGATTCAACTGGCTGCTGAAGATTCCGCTGGAGTTTCAGCTGCCTTTCGAAGTGACCCACGAATCCATGCGTGCGCTGCGGCTGTCTCATGACCAGCCCGTCCACGAACGGGCGGCGAACTTGAGGCGCGCGTTTTCAGGCATCGTCGCGGGCAACATCAAGGACTACGGCATCAGCGCGATCGAGCGCCACGGCCCCTTCGAATTGACCGGCGAGGCGTCGATCATGGAGCCTCTCGACCGCTTATTGCGCTCTTTCGTGGCACAACGGCGGATGAAATTCAGCGGCGCGGAATACACGCCGTGCTACCGGCTCGTGGCATGACCGAGGCGCTCTCGATCCGCTATCGATTCGACCTGCCGGACGGAACGCAAAAGACGCTCAATTTCACCTTCCATCCCGCGACCTTCAGGCTCACCAACGCGCCGCCGGCCACGCCTCCGTTTTGGACCGAGCTGAAGTTCAACCAGTGCGCCAATTGCCCCTTAAGCCCGGCCGCGCATCCGCATTGCCCCGCCGCCTTGCAGCTGGCGGCCGCGCTCGAGCCGCTGAAGACCCTGGTTTCCTTCGACACCGTCGGGGTCACGGTGCTTCAGAGCGATCGTACCGTCTACGTTGAAACCACGGCGCAGCAGGCGATGAGCTCGGTGCTGGGACTCATCATGGCAACCGCCGGCTGTCCCTGGACCGACCGTTTGCGCCCGATGGCACGTTTTCATCTGCCCTTTGCGAACGAGGCGGAGACCGTCTATCGAATCGTCTCGATGTTCCTGCTGTCGCGCGAGATGACCTCTACGGACACTCGTCCCGCCTTCGGCGCGCTCACCGAGCTCTACGAGAACCTGCATCTCGTGAACAGGGACATGTCCCGCCGCCTCGGCGCTGCGACCAACACGGATCCCGCGCGTAACGCCATGGCGCTTCTCGACTCGTACGCGACACTGCTGCCCGCGGCGCTCGACCGCTCGCTCGAGGAGTGGAAGCCGCTCTTCGATGCGTGGGAGTCGGCGTAGCTCGGGCGATTTAACTTACCGCGACGGGCGGTGAGATGCGCATCGCAATGCGCGTGCCGCTCGGGGACGGTGCCGCTCGCCTGTGACACAGTTACTGCCCTGGTCAGAGCCGTACTTCTACTGTCCGGCAAACGAGAGGCACACTATGAGCGACTTCAAACTTAAGACCCCATATACAGGTGTCGACCGGCGCGCACCGCGCGTCGAGGGAGGCGCTGCCGGAGCCGCCGTTCCCCGCGAGGCCTACAAGACCAGGGGACGTCACGCTGCGATCACCAACAGCCTCTACAACTGGCACAGCTACAAGAATTGGGCGGAGAAGGTCCGCGTCAGTTGGGAAGACAAAAAGTAGACGGTCTCAGGCGGTCTCGGGCAGCGGATTGATGCCCGAGATCGGGCTGGCGCCTGAATTCGGCCGCACGATCCCCTCCTTGGCCCTCAACCAGCCCAGCAAAGGCTCCCAGTCCTCGATGTCCTGCATCACGAGGTTCCGCTTCATCTCGTAAAGCCCGACCCCCTGCTCAGCCGCGCGTACGTAATTCTGGGAATCGCGCAGAGTCGCGATCACCGGGATTCGAAGCGTCTCCAGAAACTTCATCAACGACTGGTAGATGATCGTGTTGCGCTTGACGCGGTTGGCGATCACCCCGATCCGGTTCTCGTCGCGCCTCACCTTGGCGATCAGCAGCAGATCCGCGATGCATCGGGAGCAGGCGTGGATGTCGATGTCGGAAGGAAGCACCGGGACGATGATGGCATCGGCGGTCTTGGTCATCTCCGGCATGTCCTGCGCGAGGACCGCTGCAGGGGTGTCCACGACCACGTGCCCGGCATCCGGCGGAATCCGCATCTGCCAGGCACGCGTCATCCGGGTGTTGCGCTCGAAGGCTGCGATGCCGTGTATGAATGATTGATCCGGCTTACGCTTCTTGAGCCAGCGGGTGCTGGAGCCTTGAGGATCGTTGTCCGACAGCAGCGGATGGTCCCCCTGGCTCGCGAAATAACTGGCGAGGTTCGTGGCTATCGTCGTTTTACCCGATCCACCCTTCGGATTCAGGACCAGAATGCGCTGCATGTGGATGCAGAGCCTACGCAGCCGCCTGCGGCATGGCAAGTATATGTGACCTTACTCACGCCCCGACCGGAGGCTCCCACCTAGACTTCTGCGCATGGAATGGGTCTTACAAGTCGCCGACGAGTTCGACGATGCCTACGGAGCACTCCGGCACGGCTGGCTCGGACTCGCCGCCGAGGTCGGCGCGGCGATACTGGCGGTGCTCGGCGTCGGAGCGGAACTCGCGGGACCCGCCTTGGGCGCGCAGCCGGCGTTGCTCGGCGCCGCGGCGATCATCGCGAACGTCGCAGCACTCCTCAAGATTCGAAGCTCGCGCCCCCACGCTTAACCGCCGGCCGCCAGTCGTGGGTGGCCGCCCAATGCATTAGGATGCACCCATGGCATCTTCCACACGACTCGTCGCGACGCTCCTCCTGGCTGCGGCGGCGCCCATCATCGGCACTCTGCCGGCGTGCACCGACAAAGCGGCCCCACCCGCTGCAGGGTCAACCGTGAGTTCCGTGAGCTCGCTGGAAAGCGAGGACCTCAAGATCGGCACGGGCGCC
>Ga0182015_10002871_pt1 | contig 20046 bp, 18 predicted proteins | sample 712P3MmetaG_FD_120478 | JGI IMG/M metagenome (GOLD analysis project Ga0182015, IMG submission 120478) | Permafrost microbial communities from Stordalen Mire, Sweden - 712P3M metaG | ecosystem: Environmental > Terrestrial > Soil > Wetlands > Permafrost | place: Sweden: Stordalen | collected...
ATGTAGTCACAGCCTCAAAAACAGCCACAGTGGTCAAGAGGGATGGATGGCGACCAACCGCAAGTCGTTGATAAAGATGGTGAGCGCGGGAGGAATCGAACCTCCAACCTACTGATTAAGAGTCAGTTGCTCTGCCAATTGAGCTACGCGCCCACGGTGGGGATAGGTTATTGATTTGGCTGGATTCGTTAACGCTGCTGCTCTCGTCCTTGCCGCTGGATTTTGCGGTCACTGTGCCACTACTGTGCGGCAACTTTCGCTGCTGCGCTTTGCGATCAAGTCTAGCAGGAGCAGCTCTTTCGCATCCACGACATTATAGCGGTCAAACACCGACCTTGTCTTCCAGCCGCCGATCTTCATGATCGTTTTTTCGTGCGCCCCTAAGCGGCGTAGATTTCGGCATCCGGTCCTGACGGAGATCGTGAACGAGCAGTCCAGTGTAGCGCGGGACGGCGCGGCCGCATTCACACTTGCCCTCTATCACCCTTCGGTCACAAACGCGACACGCCATCCGGCCTAGTCCGACAGCGCAGCACATCTTGCACCACATTTTCCGAAAATCTCCGATCGGCTTCCCATTTTCGCGAGTGGAGACGCGGTCTTCTGGTTTCCTCCCAGCGATACACATCAAGATGACTGACCCGCGAGCGCGTGGGGTGAAAAGTGCTTGACCTATAGTAAGTATTAACTTACAGTTAGTTATGGCTTACCAATGCCGCCAAACATCGGACGAATTTCCCGTACTTGCGGTCCTGGCCGACCCCACCCGTCGCTCTCTGCTCGACCTGTTGCGCCACAAACCGTTGCCCGTGGGCGAACTGGCGCGCCAGATGCCGGTGAGCCGCCCGGCTGTGTCGCAACACCTCAAGGTCCTGAAGGAGGCCCAACTGGTCCACGAACACCGCCACGGCACCCGGCACTATTTCGGCCTCAATCCCGCGGGCTTTGCCGGGCTGCGGGAATATGCGGATTCGATGTGGCAGGAGGCGCTTAACGCCTTCGCTGCCTATGTGGCGGACCAGAAGAGGGCCGCGGCGAAATCCGGCCCCCACCCGGCCGCCAAAGACAAGAAAGGAAAGATGGCGCATGACGAACAAGTCCGTCCCGATTGAGCCAGTCGTGAAGAGCGTAACGGTGGCGTGTACGCCGGAAGAAGCTCTTCGCTACTTCACCGCCGATATCAACATGTGGTGGCCGGTAGCCACTCAGTCCGTTGTCGCCTACGCGAGCGATTTCAAGGACACGCCCGCAGCCGTTATTTTCGAGCCTCGGGTCGGCGGTCGCATCTTCGAGCGCGCGCGCTCCGGCGAAGAGCACGTCTGGGGAACCGTGCTGACATGGGGGCCACCGTCGCAAGTCGTGTTCAGCTTCCATCCTGGCCGCGATGAGAAGGAAGCACAAACGGTGGAGATCAGGTTCTGCCCGGCGCCGGAAGGCGCAAGAGTCGTGCTGACGCACAGTGGCTGGGAGAAACTGGGCGCGAAAGCGCAGAAAGCCCGCGACGGCTACAACCAAGGATGGGAGACCGTGTTCGTCTCCGCCTACCGTGAATACACGCGCACGCAACAACAAAGGCGAAGGTGAGATTTGAAACGAGGATCAAAACTTTGAGAAAAATCCTTGAATGCCCGCCGCCGACATATTGGATCGCCCCCGGACAAAGTTCTCGATAGTAGCCGAACGCAGCTCAATCGATCCCTCCCCGAGTTAGTTGTGAGGAAGGTCTTTCTTGAAAAACCCAAGAAACACATTACGTCCCGTTGTGGCGTCATCGCTTTGGCAGTTCTCGTAAATCCAGAATCCGGGATAGAACTGCAGGATGTAGTCCAAAGCTTGTTTCACACTCACGTTGTACAAATCGCCCACAACTTTTTGTTGGGAGGCGCTGTCTCCAGGGCGAATCCACAGATCCGTGAGAGGCCCAATATTGTGTGCCTTCCTGTAAGCTATCACCTCGGGAGCAGACAAGACTAAGAACATCGCATTGTTTGGCCCGCCGAACGTATCGCGCTGCTGATCACCTAGCATAAATGACACATGGCTAATCGTGACATCTAAGAGGTCGGTTGGAACATCTGTCTCAAAGATCCGAACCACCCCGTTAGACTCTTGGGTAACTTGCATCTTGGGGTCACTTGCAAAAGTCTTCTGCAACACCTCCACGGGCGAACCGGAAGAGCTGGAAGGGTAGCTGAGAGCAGGAAAATCCGGATATGGCTTATGAAAATCGCAACGGCCCCAATATGTGAGCGAACCCGAAACATTAGCTTTGGCCAAGATCTGCTTCAGAAGCGGCACCGCTGCCCCTGGATCCAAACCACCGCGCTCTTGGCTGACACACGAACTCAGCAAGATTAGAAATGTCGGAATAATCCTAAAGTGCTTCATTCCAAAATACCCTTCGATTTTCAGCAAGAACTTACTTCTGTCTGTTGGGAACCAATCCAGCAAAGGAGGTCCTCTACTCCCCGTGCAGCCCAATAAAATCCTCTTACGATCTGAAATGCTTCACCTGGGAGCCGACACTGTCACCGTCCGGAAAATAGCAGACGGAGCACCGCTATCCCACGCCCATGTCCCAACGCCTAAGAGGATATCTCAGGCTAGGCAACGATCGTTCGTATTGGAGACTCAGACCCGGTAGTATTCCTGCCGTGCAGCCGAATCTTCGAAATAGGGGGCGAAAGGCCGCATCAAGGGTGAAATCACTATGGGCAAAACAAATTTCACAAACGTGGATGAATACATTGCCGCACAACCCGAGAAGGCGCAGGTCGTACTACAGCTTGTGCGAAGCACGCTCCGCAAGGCCATGCCAAGAGCCGAAGAGGTGATCTCGTACAAGATCCCTGCTTACAAACTGAAGGGTGAGATAGTGCTGTACTTCGCTGGCTGGAAGCAGCACTACTCGTTGTACCCCGCTGGCGAGCGTTTGGTCGCGGCGTTCAAGGACCAACTTGGATCATACAAGATCAGCAAGGGCACAATCCGTTTTCCACTTTCTGAGCCGGTTCCTGTGAAGCTGATCGAACGCATTGGGAAGTTCCGCGCGAAGGAAGCCGTCTAGCGGGAGGAGGTTTTCGCCGCACCTAACGAGCACTGCTCAAGTGGATGGGGCGCAGAGGGCGCGCTGATTTCGAGGCGTGTTTTTCTTCCCAAACGCACTCAAGCTAGATGTTGTTTTCAGACCAACAACCCGAAAATGTGGGGACTTTTGTGTCGCACGAAAAATAGCATGTTCGTAAGTCATTGAACGTATTGAGCGTCTCTGAACGGCAAATTTGACAGTCTCTGTGCGCTTCGCGATTGCGGGCACGTCTGTGGGAGGGGTAAATCAAACCAGCCGACCTGAGAGGCCGCACGTTCGACGTTCGACTTCCCTCCATGGCTGACGTATCCTTTTTCTGAATACCGGAGGCTAGAATGAGCCTTTTTCGTGTTGCTACCCTTCTCGTCATATGTGGTATCACCCTCTCTGCTGTCGGGAAATCTGGAACGCCACAGAACTCAGCAGCGAAGGAGGCCGCCCAGCCGGGTGACATTCCCAAGTCCATCGCGGAAAGCGTCAGCGGCACGCTCCAGTTTGCGGAAGGGAATTTTATCGGACTCGCTGAAGCCATGCCGGAGGACAAGTATTCCTACATCCCTGCAATGGGCAAGTTCGACGGCGTTCGCGGCTTCGGGGAACAAGTGAAGCACGTCGCCTGCGCCCAGTTCGCTTTCTTCAACGAATTTGAGGGCAAGAAACCGCCCGAAGACTGCGAAAAAGGTGGCCACGATCCTGCGAAAACCAAAGCCGAGTTGATTAAGTATCTCAAGGACTCCTTCGACTACTCGAACCGAGTCCTCGCCACGCTCACGGCAAACAATGCGCTCGACCGTGTCGAAGGTCGTTACGCCGGACCGAACACCAAACTCGGCATCTCGGTCGTTGCTGTCTGGCACATCACCGACCACTACGGACAGCTTGTCGAGTACCTGCGCTTAAATGGCATTGTTCCGCCGATGACCCAGAAATACGGGCTGAAGGTTCGGTGACTCGTCGGTCGGCGGCGACTCTGACATTCCCTTCCTGAAGCCAGCAAAATGCGAGTACGCGAAGCTGCAATAGCCTGCCTTGAAAAACGTTCTTGTTGTCGCCGACAATCGTATTCGCGGATGCCAAGAAGCACGGACTAACCTCGACACCATACGGAAGATCAGTTTGGCGCTGCCCAGCGTAGAGGCGAGCCCAGCCAACGGGTCACCCGCGTTCAAGATTCGCGGACAACTGCAGGCGCGCGTGCCTACTCACCATTCGGCTGACCCAGGTTCGCTTATGGTTCGCGTTGGCTTTGACGACCGCGCCGAACTGCTCGCAGCCGCTCCCGACGTTCATCACCGGTCACTACCTCAACTGGACAGCCGTACTGGTTGGCCCAAGGATATTTTCTTGCTGTGCCCGGGCCGCGGGCTAGCAATCGGCTCCGGCCTGTGGGAAACTGTGAGCATGGCGATCGCAAAGATAAAAGCCGGTCAAATCGTAGTATCGGATGGGCTGGTCGGAGTATACAGGGTTGTAGCAGTTTCCCCGGACGGAAAAATGGCGGATGTTGAGAAGTTTGATGTATCGAAGCAGAAGTCACTTGGCGACCCTGTTCGCTCGGTTGCACTGGACAAGCTGACCGCGTACAAGGAGGACGCCAGCCAGGCTGCCGCTAGGATCGTGAGGGAAGCAACTACTGAAGACTAGCCAAGCCGCTGCCCGTATCGTGAGAGAAAATGCACTGCCTGATGCCGCGGACTGCTCACAGCGGTGGATGACGAAGGATGCGAAGGGTGGCTTTGGACTGCAGGGGAAAACAACTCTCGATGCATGAATCTACCGCGCATTTTTCTTCCGCGTCCTTCGTGCACCTGACACATTCGCTGAGTGGTGCTCGGAGGTGATGCCGAACAGCGCGAACGGCGGGGCGGAGACAACGGTGATCAGAGTTGAGTACGCGCTGCGCCGCGTTCCATAGCGCAAACGAAAACGTCCTCTACCACCGCTGACGTTCCGCAGCCAGTCCGTCGGAGCCTTCGCTGGTCACGGGGCGACTTGGAGGCAAAGAATCCGGCCCCATCTGGGGGCGCCTCTCGACCGTGCCGATTACCGGAGCGTCGTCCATTCCATCGGCGTAAGCCATGGAGACAAATCTCTGCTCGGAACACAAGCGATCGATCATCCGCTGTTGCCCCGCGCTGAGCACCGCGTGAGGAAGAATGGGAAAGTGACGGAACATCCACAGAAAATACACGCGCTGAAGAAAAGATGGCATTAAATAACGCGGCCCGATAGGGGTTTGCACTTGCACAACACCGTCCGACAGTTTCTCCATCCACATAAACTAGGCCCACCTGAGTACTGAGTTTGGCCAGAGCACTTCCGGGGCCGCCATTATTGCACCCAGCTCGGTGCCGTGGGAAGCAGTTTTTCACAGATTCCCGAGAATTCTGTCAGCACCCGGGCCAGTCTGGCCCGAGAGCTGGCACATTTAGTTGAGTTTCGGGCTTCTCGTCCTAGTTGGACCGGCCCACGGGCTCGGCTGCACCAAAGATGACGCATTCGAGACGCGAACCCTGGCGGAGAGCGAAAAGACTAGGCGGGAATTTCGGGCAGTATGTCCATGCGCCGGATTTCGGCCGCGACCCCGAAGTCGGTGCCAGGGCCCTGCTCGACGCGCAATACTCGGGCATGGCAGCACACCCAGTACTTCTCCCCCGAGGTCAGTTCGGGAGGGAGGATCAGGACTAATTCTACCTCCGAGCCTTCCATCATGTTGGACTTGGTGTAGAGGAATACGCCATTCGTGCTGACGTCGCGAGTCTGGGCGCTCAACTCCACATTCGCGTCCGTGCTGCGGACGCGCACCGGCAGCGTGGCGACGACTCTTTGGCGGGAACGGCGATCGATCTTAGAGGTCATGAATCTCTAATTTCTAGGTCCCAGTTTCTCAGTTGCCGGTTTCTCGTTGCCGGTTTCTCGTTTTCGTTTCCTGTCGTTGTGTACCCTCAGAGCCGGAAACTACAAACTACCACCCCGCGGGCTTCGATAGTATAGAAAAACATAGAAGGATGGGTTATCAGCTGCATACGTTTCGGTAGTTGTACCGTTTGATTTTCCACAGGCGTACGCCCGCCCTCAGGTGCGCTAGACCGCAACCATCGAGAAGCGCAAGGTGCGGATCGTAAGCAAAGCTCCGCCCTCGGCCATCGGCGCATGCGAAAGGTGCAATACCCGGTTCCAGTCCAACTGCCACACGCACTCAGCTGGTTTGTTGGGATCAAAGCAGACTTCCTCGCTCACCGGTGCAAGCCGATGGAAATAGCAGTCAGAACGCCATGCGGCTCGTGCGGAAAGCTACAGAACATAAATAAACTCGTCTTACGCCCGCTCGGTTTTCACCCCTCTGAATAGCGCCAACAATGCGATCAGTTCGACTATCGCAATCGCAACCAATCTCTGCCGCACCACAACCCAGCGTATACACGATGTCTCCAGCTATCGTTCGCTGAATGCGGTTTTCGATGCGCGAAGCAACGTCTCGCATGGAGGCATATGCCGCGCCACCGCTACGATCCCCCAAGCGTGTACGAGATAATCATTTTGGAAGCCGCGTCAATCGCCGTCCACGTCCAGCAATCGCTCGCGCCCCGCTCCATCCACGCCGAATGCCAACTTGGCGGACGATTTGATCGTGGTTTTAGTCGACCAGAAGCAATAGGAGAGAACAACGATTAGCAAGCAGAGGGCCGGCGCGAGCGCCTGTGGAAACCAAACGGCACCACTCCCTACATTTCCGGGCGGCGCAGGCGTGCGGCCGCTACCACCAGAGCCTGCTCCATGGTCGCAACATTCGTGCCTCGCAGTTTGGCCTCAGCCTCGGCCAGTTTGTCGGACTGGTTGGTCTGATAGTAGGCCTGCACCAGAAGTTCCATGCTGAAGGGATTGTCCTGGTCTCCTTCAAGATAGCTGATGGCTTCGTCGAACTTCTTCTGATCCATGAGCAGCGTTCCGGCTGCCCCGTTGTAGGAACTCTGGATGACGTGGTTGCGGCTACCGGACACCATGGCTTCGAGTTGCTTCAGAGACTTGTCGGCCAATTCCCGGTTGCCGGCATGGGAGGCGCGTACGGTGCGGTTGCGCAGAATACGGGACAGTTCCTCATCTTTATCGCCCTTGGAAAGCAGGTCGCGTTGTCCCAGCGAATCTTCTGCGTCCCGCAGATACTTCAACGCCACTTTATCGTCTGTCTGATACTCGGCCAAATGCCGGTATGCCTGCGCTTCTTGCAGGTCCTGCTCTTTGGCCTGGGCGGTCTGGGCAATCTCCCGGAAGAGCTTGTCCGCCTCGCCGAATTTGCCATCGCGCACCCAGGTCATCGCCTTTTGCATGCAGTAGGTGAGCCGGTCCGCCTCATTCTGGGCGTAGCGGATCGCCTTGTCGTACTCAATTCGCGCCTGCTCTTGGTTCCTCATCAGCGCGTAGGTATCTCCCAAGCCGACCTGCGAGGTGATAAAGTCAGGATCAAGCTTTAACGCGGCCCGGTATTGCTTTAGTGATCCCTCAAAGTTTCCCGCCATGCGCAGCAGTTCGCCGTAGGAATCGTGCGGGTTCGGTTCCTTGGGCAGCAGGGCAACGTAGCGATCCATCAGCGCAAAGGCGTTGTCAAATTGCCGGTCGCGGGCGTCCACGTAAGCCAGGTCGTTCAGCGCGGGGGGAAAATTCTTGTCTATCGCCAGCGCCTTCTCAAGAAATCTCTGCGCCTGTTCGTTGCCGTCCTCGCCCATCAGCCAGTTGGCGGCGAGATAGAGCAGGTGCTTGTCTTTGGGATAAAACTCCAGCAGGTCGTTCATGGCGGAAATGCCGCCGATGAAGTCGCCTTCCTGCACCTTGGCGATCCAGGCGATCATCAACTGCTCTCCGGGGGTCAGCTTGGGCGCGAGTGCTTTGGCTTTCTCGCGGGCCGCGCTCACTTCCTTGGGATCGCTGCCGTTGAAGGCAATCCAGGCCCAGGCCACGGCCAGATTGGGATCGGCCTTCACGGCGGCGCGCCAGTCGTCGTTCGAGCGATCAAGATAAAGATTCTCATAGTCCGCCATGCCCTTCTCGTACAGCGTGCGGGCCTCGGGCGACGAGGTCGTCACCGGCATCGAATCCGTGTCAGCCGGCTTGAGGTGGTGGGCATAGACGGGCGCGGCAAAGCACAACCCAACGACGATAAGGACAGCGCAACTGGAGTGACGCATCGAGATCTCCACAACAGCCGCTTTCAGGGAAAACGATTACGACAGCAGCGTAGCATCGCCGGAATCAGGCTACCTAGTGACGGAAGTAACGCGGGCGGAAGGGATCGGTTGTCGGACGCGGACACCCTCGATCGGACCGACGGGCTGCATTGCACCCACAAGAAGCCGTTGTGGCGAACGGCAAGGGCTTGAGGGACCTAAACCTCTGGGCTAGAAGCTGAACTTGACCGCGAACTGAATGCCGCGGGGTCCGCCGCCGACTTCACGGCCGGCGCCGTTGACAGCGTAACCTGCAAAGCCCGCGTCCGCGACGAAGGCTGGCAGGAACGGGTTGGCGAAATTGGGGTGATTGGGAAGGTTGAAAAAGTCGGCGCGGAATTGCATGTTGACCCGCTCCGTAATCGCAGTGTTCTCAAAGACAGCGAAGTTGAATTCCTTAAAGGAGGGACCACGCAGCGAGTCGCGGCCTTCGTTGCCGTAGTGACGGGTGCCTGGCACGCAGTCTTGATCGGTACCGGTGGGGGCGATCTGGGCAGCGGCCGTAATTGTGCATGGGATGGCAAACTTGGGGGAGTGATGTCCTATGTGGGAGGCCAGACTGTTCAGGCCCACTCCCAAGAGCCGCGCAATTCCCTTGCATACCAACAAGATGCAGCGCGTGATCGCCAAAAGTAAGCCCCCAAACCCTATCGAAACCCTATCCTCACAGTCAACCACGGAGTTAGGAATCGAGCGATAGATTTTACGAATGAGGCACCTCTCCGACTGATCACGGGCGCCAAGCGGCAGGAATTGCCAAATGTTCGATAAAGAGAGCGCAACAGGTTTCAGGAGAAACAGAGTGGTTGGGGCAGAAGCCTTGGCTCTTTGACCCGCGCGACGCGGGATCTTTGCTAGAAAGTGATCATGACGCCGCCGCGGACGGAGCGGGCGGCCTGGACCAGATAGACGGTCTGGCCGTCCTGACCCATGACCGGGACATAGCCTTGTGCCAGCAGATTGCGCACATCGATGAGCGCTTCCAGGTGGGCGGGCAGGAAACCGAGCGTTGGAATCGGCTGGCGGACGAGAAGATTCAGGAAGGGATCGCTCTGTCCCGGCGAGGCGTTGAACATGTCCACCGGAGTCAAGGCCGAACCATTGACCCAGCGATAGGACGCGATCCATCGGGTGTGAGTGGCCGGCACGGTACCGCTGAACTTGGCGGCCAAGGCGTGACGGCTCTGTGTGGTGATCCACTGCCCCGCGTCCTGGAGTTCGACGTCAGGCTTGGCGAGGTCCAGTACGTCGCCGCAGGCATAATCCAGAGTGGCGGTGAGATCCGAATAAAGCTTTCGCTCGATCACAACCCGCATTCCATGCGCGTTCAGAGTGTCGCCGGCATAACTAAACGTGCCCGAGTAGGCATCGGGCAGCAAGAAACCGCCGGCAGCGGAGACCTCTCCGGTACCGATCAATGCCGTGTTGGCCACACGATCGCTGAACACCGCAACTTGGATGTTGTTCTTGCCGATGCGCCGGGAGAGGTTCAGTTCCTGGTGGTGGTCGCGTTCCAGTCGAGTCGCAAAGTTCACCAGGCTGACGCGAGGATCGGCTTCGCTCAGGTCCGCAGGCGCCGAATCGAAACCCTCATCGGCGCGCGTGTTGGGAAAAGAGGTGGCATAGTCATACGCCAAGACGGTGTTCGGAGAGGCGTGCAGGTCGACGGAGCCGTACGGCCGGAACGCGGTCACGCGCCCAAGAAACTGGATGGTTTCCAGTTCGCTGCCGAACTTCAATTCCAGCACATCGCCAAGGGCGAAATCGTCTCCTGCACCGAACGCCACCGCCTGCAGCGCAGCAGAGTGGAGGCTGGGATCGGAGGGGGCGAACCGGCGCACTGTAACTGCCATGGAGGGCCCGGAGCCGTCGGGCAGACGGTGCGAGTACATGCCGTGCAGAACGACGGAGGGAAGACTATCTCCGTAGCCAATATTTCCACTGAGTCCGACGCGGTCCACGGAGAAAATAGAGCGCTCCACCGAGAAGCCCGTGCTCATGTCCGATCCGCTGCCATACCCACTTGCCGCCGAACCGGCCAGGAAGGAAAGGCTCGCCTTCAGGTCGTGATCCTGCTGTTCGGCGCCCGCTGGGGGATCGTCAAACACGCGTAAAACGGGACGATTCGCTACCGAACGCAGCGTCCACTTCCAGTCGTCATCATCGGCGGCGCCACGCAGTGGTCCCACTCGGATGGCGTTGAGCAACGTGTTCAGGGTGATGTTCAGGTGAAGGCTGGAGCCGGGCTGCAAGCCAACTTTTTCGCGGAGGGACGGCAGAAAGGAGGGCGCCGAGACTTTGATGGAATATAGCCCCGGCAGCAGATCCGTAGCGGAATAGAATCCGGCGCCGTCGGTAAAGACGGTCAGAGTCCGCGCCGCCGAGCCGTCGAACTCTACTAGCGCGCCCATCTGGGGTGTGCCCGAGGCATCGCGCACGTATCCCGAAATGGCGCCCGACCGCTCTCCGGCGCACGCCGGAATCGACAGCGCAACCACCACTGCCCAAGATCCGAGATGGCGTAGCTTCACTTCAACCCCCGGGAGATCAAGCAGGCCCGTTACTCTACAGCAAACGTCGCTGAGGGATCAATAGTCTGCTTGGAGATGTTATCGTTCACCTTAATATCGATCCGATATACGCCCGGCTGCAGGTTGGTAGCTGCGATTGATTTCTGCAACGTCACCTGTTCACCGACGTTCCCCATGGTCTCGGTGGATTCAGTTTTCTGCACCACCGGTTTGTTGGTTGCGATGTTCACGATGTCGTACTCAAACGTAGCCGAAGGCTTGTGTGTTTTCTCGTCTACGCCCAGATTATAGACTTGCATCCAGAAGTTCACCTTCTGGTCGTGACTCCGTTTGAAGAGGGCGGGCTTGCCGTCGGCCGCAGCCAGGCGCGGGCGAACTTTATTCAGACCAATTACGAATTGGCCGGTGCTCACATCCTTGGTAGGCACCGGTTCCATCACGTCGGCCACAATGAGAGAGGAGGTTGACAGTTTGTCATCGGAGTACTCGGGTACTACGATCCCGCGGCTCCACAGGCCCTTGCGATCGCCGTTCACGTCTTTCACCGCAATCTCGACTTTGTACCGTCCCGGACGCAGCGGCAGCGCCTTCCAATATATAGCCGAATTCTCCGCCGTTCGGGGCAACAGTTCCGCCGGGACATCCACCTGGACAGGTTCCTCCTGGGTTTGCACAATGCGTCCAGTCAACGTGCTCACGCGCATAAAGATATTGACTGTGCCGCGCTGCACACCATCTTTGTTGGCGAAGGTAATATCGCGATATTTCAACTGGACGGTGATCGGCACCAGCACCGTGTCCCCGGTGACCTTCACAAAATCCGTGCGCACGTCGAAGGGCATCAGGTTGGTGACGATCTTCGTATTGACGATTTCTTCCAGATCCTTATATTTCACCGGCGGCGGCGCCTGCAGCTTGGCAAACTGCTCCAACCGGTCAAACTCCTTGCTGGCTTGGCTGGCGCTGTCCGGCCCCGCTCCCAGCTGTTCCAACCCTCCTCCGCTAAAACGGGCTGTCTTGTTGGACATGCCCATCTGCTCGTAGAGTGTCAAACCGGCGTTGGGCGTCATTTTGAGTGCGTCCTTCTCCGACCGGTCCAGCGTCATGTGGAAGTCGCCGCACATACAAGTGTCGACGAATTCGATGATGACTTCCTGTCCAATGCCCTCGAGATAACGGTAGCGCCAATCTTCGAAGGGGAAGGTCGAGGTTTCGCCCCCGCCTTCTTCGATCGGCCGCTCATAGGTGCCACCGGAGGGATGCGAATCGATTTCGTCAGCCGGGCCGTACATGATATAGATGCGGCCGCGGTCGCTTTTCCAGCCCGGAATTCCGGCGGCATAATGCTCGTTGGCATAGGCGATGCGCCGGTAGTGTTCTTCCTTGTATTCGTTCTCTTCGGTGTCAGGAGTGGGGTCGCGGCGCAGCCAGAACTGCTCAATAAAGTTGTCGCGCTCTTCGTCGTTTGAGAGCTGCTTAAACGCGGCTCTTTCCTCGTCGGTGATAATCCAGACCACGTCCTCGTTCAGCCACTTCTTGTAGGTCTTGCTGAGCTCGATGTTCAGAGCTCTTTTCTGCTGTTTCTTCTGCTTTTCCGGTGGGCTGCGCTTGAGCGGATCGGTCTCATCCGTAGGTTGGGCCTGCGCAGGTTGCGCCTGAGAGCCAGTCGCGCTGGAAGATGGTGCTCCCGAGGACGGTGCGCCAGACGTGGGCTCGACGGGGGGAGCCGCCTTGTCAGTTTGGGCTCTAGCCGGGCCGGCAAAACCCGCGGCCACAGCCAAGATCACAAGATACGAGAAATAACGTGAAGCAACCCGAGCCATGAGAGGACTCCTGCCACGACAGCCTTTGCCTTTCTATTTTAGGCCCTCAGTTGGACGAAAGCAAGGCTAAGTCACAGCAAAGGAATGGATTGACTACCGCAGCCAGCCGTTCGGTTGGACGCCCCGAAACGACCGCCGAGTTGCCCGACCCGGCATCGAATATTTTAGAACCGCGATCGGAACCGAGCTATAATTTTTGGGTTGCTATAATTCTTTCTCGGGACAGCGCTACTCTCCGGATTCCCCAGAGTCCTGGCACTCCATTCAGGTTGGAACTTTCCTGCCAGCAGGATCGTATCTCAGAATGTGTGCCTGTCACTGTGCGGATTGGTCGGTAGCGATCAGCGAGGTACCTCGGGAGTAACCGCCTGAGATCCGAGCCGTTGCTGGCCTGATCGGTCAACTGCACTGGACGGTGACGGGAGTCATGAAACCCTGGAAAAAAATTGCCATAGGCGGCGCCGTGGTGGTCCTGTTGGCCATCATCGTCGGTGTCACGGTCTATCAGAGCGGCAAGAATGTGGTCACGGTACAGACCGGGAAGGTACAGCGCCAAGACCTGTCCGCAGTGGTGAGCGCCTCAGGCGAAATCAGGCCTAAGACGTACGTCAACATCGGGGCCAATGCCTTCGGCAAGATTACGCATCTGCTGGTCAAAGAAGGGGATCACGTCAGGAAGGGTCAATTGCTGGCTCAACTGGAGAACGTGCAGTCGTCGGCCGATGTGAACGCCAATCAGGCTTCGGTGCAAGCCGCCGAGACCGATGCCATCGCCGCCGACGCCGCTATGAAGACATCCGAGGCCGATCTGCTGCGCGCCCAAGCCGACTACGACCGCAACAAGTTGGATTGGGAGCGCGCTCAGAACCTGTTCAAAGACGGCTTGATCTCCAAGTCCGATTTCGACAGCCGCAAGAATGCCTGGGCGACCGCCGACTCTGGGCTCGTGCAGGCGCAAGCCCGGGTGTCTCAGGCGAAAGCGCAGAAGGATTCCGCCGATCAGCATATAAGCCAGAACCAGGCCACGCTCACGCGCTTCGCCGATGTATTGCAGAAAGCCACCTATACCGCGCCGTACGACGGCGTCATTACCAACCTGCCGGTGCGCGAAGGCGAGACTGTGGTGATGGGCATTCAGAATTCGCCGGGCAGCACGCTGATGACGCTCGCCGACATGTCGGTGATTACCGCCGAAGTGAAGGTGGATGAGACGGACATCGTGAATGTGCACCTGGGGCAGCCCGCAGAAGTGACCATCGACGCGATTCCCAAAAAGATTTTCCACGGCACCGTTTCCGAAATCGGAGACAACGCCATCGTGCGCTCCACCGGCGTAGCCACTTCCCAGCAGACCACGGCGAGCGAAGAAGCCAAAGACTTCAAAGTAGTCGTCACTGTGACCGATCCTCCGCCGGATCTGCGTCCAGGACTCTCCACCACCGCCAAGATCACAACGGCCTCCCGCAATAGCGTGCTGGCCATTCCGATTCAGTCGCTCTCCGTGCGCACCAAGGCGCAACTCGAACAGGAAAAGGCTGCCCCTGGCTCCGTGCATGCTGCGGCTCCAGTATCGAAGGATGCATCTAAGGACAAAGATCAGAAAGAGGTCGTGCAGGGCGTCTTCGTCATTCGGAACAAGAAGGCGGAGTTCGTGCCTTTGACTACCGGAATCGCCGGGACCAGCGACATTGAGGTGGTCGATGGCTTGAAGCAGGGCGACGAGGTCATCACGGGCAGTTACAAGATTTTGCGTACGCTTCGTTCTGGGAGCAGGGTCAAAATCGACAACTCCGTCCCCAAGAAGGAAGACGAGACTTAACCTTCACCGCTTTCATCCGTCCAACGGGAAAGCCGGTCTGGGTCAGGGGTTTCGAACAGCAGTCTCAGAAAAGCAAACGGAGTTCCCGGAGTCGAATCCAATCTCGGAGAACCCAGTGGCACCAGAGCAGGAGAAAAAGATGGCAACCGCAGAAATAATCAGCATGCCCGCCAGCACCCTAGCAGCACCGCCTCAATCCTGCATGATCGCAGCTGAGGATCTTTGGAAGACATACGACATGGGCTCGGAGCAGCAGGTGCACGCCCTGCGTGGCGTCAACCTCCGCATTGAGCGGGGAGAATATGTTGCTATCATGGGACCGTCGGGTTCGGGCAAGTCCACGCTGATGAATCTTATCGGTTGTCTGGACACGCCCACCAAAGGCGAATACTGGCTCAACGGCCAGTTGGTGAGCGAACTCGACGACGATGAACTGGCGCGCATCCGCAACAAGGAAATCGGCTTCGTGTTCCAGACCTTCAACCTGCTGGCTCGTGCCACCGCCCTGCATAACGTGGAGCTGCCTTTGATCTACGCCGGGGTTCCGACCGGTGAGCGCATCGCGCGCGCTCAGGCCTCATTGACGGCCGTAGGCATGGAATCGCGCATGACCCACAAGCCCAATGAGCTTTCCGGCGGCCAGCGCCAGCGCGTTGCCGTCGCCCGCGCTCTCGTCAATCGGCCTTCCATCATTCTGGCCGATGAACCCACCGGCAACCTCGATTCGCAAACCGGAAGCGAAATCATGGCCCTGTTCGACCGTTTGCACGGTGAGGGAAATACCATTGTCCTAGTCACCCACGAGCACGACATCGCCGAGTACGCTCACCGCGTGGTCAACATCAAGGACGGAGTCGTCGAGCGCGACGAGCGGAAGAAATAGATAATCAGGCCGCAGCATCCAGTTGTTATCCCGCACAAAGCGAGGAACCTTGGTTCCTGCCTGCAGCGCTGGTGTTATCGCAAACACTGATCCATCGTTACGGTTCGACAATCGTGAGACTGTCCGGCAACTGACTCCAACTGGCGGCACACAGCAAAAAAGCCTCTCTGGGAGAGGCCGTGGTAAGAATTGATATGGGATCTTGTTCGTCGACTACGGCGTCGTGCCTGCAGGTCGCGATGCCGCAGTGTCCGCCGGCGTGCCCGCGATGAAAAAGTTGTGATCGTAGAGATTGCGATACATCAGCCCGGCAATCTCGGCCGCTTTCGGGCCAAAGGTGGGCTGCCCGCCCTGCAGGAAAACCACGACCACGATGCGTCCCCGGCTGGTATTGGCGTAGGAGGCGAACCAGCCGAAGCGGGTGCCGGCGTGAGAGCAGGTGCCGGTTTTGCCGAGAATTTCTTCCTCGCTGAAGTTAAGACCGAGCCGGCGCGCCGTGCCGTATTGCACGGCCCCGGCCATACCGTCGGAGATTTCCGGGATCAGCGGAGCGATATCAAGCTGGCGCTTAATGCGCGGCTGAAAGTTCGCGATTTCCTCCGGCAACACCGGATGCTGCAGGTAATAAAGTGTGCCCCCATTGGCGATGGCCGAGACCATTGCTCCCAACTGCAACGGAGTCATCGAAATGCCCTCGCCGAACGAACACATCTTGCCCACGCCGCCGAGCTTCTGCGGAATTACCTCTTCGGGATAAGCCCCCAACTGTTCGCCCGGAATATCGTAGCCCGCTAACTCGCCCAGGCCGAATTGATGGGCGTAGTAAGCGACCTTTTCAAAGCCCAGCTTGCGTCCCACGGCCTCAAAGTAAGCGTTATTCGAGTGGGCCAAAGCTTCTGTGAGGTTCATCCGGCTGCGGCCCCCGAGCGGAACTTCTGTGTCCTTCGAGATCAAGCCTTCGCTGAGCGCGGCCAGAGCCACGGAAAGTTTGATGGTTGAGCAAGGTTGCGCGCCGCTCGACAGCGCCAGCTTCTGATTGACCATGGCCAGAACACGTCCGCTGGTCGGCTCAATCGCCACCATCGTGCCGTTCATGTTGCCCAAGGCATCAATTGCTGCCTGGCGAACCACTGGGTCTTCGCCTTCGGTGACATCGCCGCCCGTGATCCCTTCAGCGAACGAGCTCATAAAAAAGCGTTCGTGATATCTGTGCCTGGCCGTGCTCGCTGAGGCTCGCGTCAGAGTCGTTTTCTGGCTGCTCGTAGTGTGGACGACAGCGCCACTGCTCGCCGTGCGGTGAACCGCAGTGCTGCGGACCGTCGTCGCGCGGACGGCCGTGCTCCGGCCACTCGCCAGATGGCGCATGCGGCGCCGGGTGCGCTGGCTCTCACTCACTTTCGTGGATTTCGATTTGGGAGGATTCAGCGGGTGCGGGTTGACGTGCGCCGCCCATACTCCCGGCACAAACAAAACTGATCCCACCATCATCAGCAGACGAAGACAGCGCGTTCCCAGCATACGACTCCCCGGATTTCCTATCTGTTTCCGATGCACGAAGCCTGCCAGTAGCCAGCCCTGGCCGATAACTTCGCCCATCTTAGCGATACTACGGGAGTTACACCGTTTCAGGCAACAACAAAGTTGCTGTCCTGAGAAACTCTTTTTTCGGTCTAACCCATTATGGAACAAGTACTTAAACGGCAGTTACATTCGTACCAGTGCCCACAGTAATGCTTACCCTGGATTGAAAAGATATGGCTCCCGGCCACAACGCTTTTCCTCCCGGAACACGTCGACGCATCCAATCTTTCACCTTCAGCCCTTGGGCCTTTGCCTCTCACATGACTTCGCCGCGCTTGCGCAGAAAGGCCGGGACATCCAGGTCGTCCTGCTCGAAGTTCGCCACCATCGCGCTGCGCATGGCATCGAGCGATATCACTTCGGCGCCCGGATGGGCCATGGCCACGGGAGACGACTCCGCCATCCTCGGCTCTTCCATCCTGGGGTCGGGCATCGGCTCCGGAAACGGCGACGGCGTGGATGCCGGGCCCACAGGGTCGGGAAAATCCAGGGCGTCGTCGTGCGAGGCCGCGAACGAGTGGTGCGCTTCCTGCGACCGGGGTTGTGCCCGGCTCACTTCCCGGAACCCAGTGGCGATTACCGTGATCTTGACCGCGTCCTTCATCTTCTCGTCCAGCACCGCGCCGAAAATGATATTGGCGTCCTCATGCGCCGCGCTCTGGATAATGGTACAAGCCTGTTGCACCTCGGCTAGCTTCAGCGAAGCCGACCCGGTGATGTTGATGAGAATGCCGCGGGCTCCGTCGATCGCGCCCGCTTCGAGCAGCGGTGACGAAATCGCCCGGCGCGCCGCTTCCGTGGTGCGATTCTGGCCGCTGGCCGTCGCCGTGCCCATCACTGCATAGCCCATGCGCGCCATGATCGTCTTCACGTCGGCGAAGTCGCGGTTGATGATGCCGGGAATCGTAATGATGTCGGAAATCCCCTGCACGCCCTGCCGCAGAATGTCATCGGCAATACGGAACGACTCAAAGAATCCTGCATTTTCCGCCACCGCCAGCAGCTTTTCGTTCGGAATCACGATCGTAGTGTCTACAGATTCCATGAGCTCGGTGATGCCCTTTTCCGCCTGCGTCATGCGCCGCTTGCCTTCAAAGGAAAACGGCTTGGTCACGACTGCAACGGTGAGTGCGCCCATCTCGCAGGCCAGCGACGCGATGATCGGAGCCGCCCCCGTTCCCGTGCCACCGCCCAGGCCGGTGGTCACAAATACCATATCGGCGCCCTCGAGCGCTTCGATGATTTTGTCCGAGTCTTCGAGCGCGGCCTTGCGCCCCACTTCCGGATTCGCGCCCGCGCCCAGTCCGTTCGTGAGCTTCACGCCCAGCTGCAACTTCACGGGCGCGCGCGACAAGCGCAGCGCCTGCAGGTCCGTATTGGCGACGATGAACTCAATGCCCTCCACCCCGGCATCGATCATGCGGTTGACCGCGTTGCCGCCGCCGCCACCCACGCCAATGACTTTGATCTTGGCATCGTTGAGAGGCTCTTCGTTGAAGCTGATGCGAATGCTCGAATCGTTGTTCATTTTTTCCCTCTCCTGCGTAGATTCTGTCTTCTGCGATTGACTCAATGACTCACCGGCTCATTCAGCCAATTCAGTACCGAACTTACTCGGTAGCCAATACTCACAGCTGGCCTTACCCGACTAACATCGCCTTCAATCTCGATCCCCATCGATCTCCCTGAAACCCGCGCGCCATTCGCGCCCGCTGTCCGTAAGCCACCATGCCGAGTACCGTGGCAAACTCCGGCTCGGCCAGCGTCGCCGGCATCTTGGCCAGAGGCGTGGGCCAGGACAACCGCACCGGACGCCGCAGCACCGACTCTGCCACATCAAAGATTCCCGACAGCCGCGACCCTCCACCGCTGAGTACAATGCCCGCCAGGCATGCATCGAACATGCCGCTCTGGCGCAGACTCTCGCGCATCATCTCGAACAGTTCGCGGGCCCGGGGCTCGAGAATTTCTGCCACCAGCCGCTGCGGCAGCAACCGCGAAGGCCGGTCGCCCACCGACGGCACCTCCACTTCGTTCCCTTCCGGAATCAACGTTACGATCGCGTTGCCGTGCGCCCTCTTGATTTTTTCCGCCTCCGCCAGCGGCGTGCACATGCCCACCGACAAATCGCTGGTGAAGTGATCGCCTCCCACCGGAATCACCCCCGTGTAAGCCACGGCGCCCTGCAGGAAAACGATCAGCTCGGTCGATCCCGCCCCGATGTCAGCCAGACACACACCCAACTCGCGCTCGTCGGCCCGCAGCACCGTATCGGCCGCAGCCAGCGGCTCAAACACGGTGTCATCCACGTGGACGCCGGCCCGATTCACCGCCGTGATCACGTTCTGCGCCGCGCTCGCCGCCACCGTCACCAGATGAACTCTCACCTCCAGCCGCGCCGCCATCATGCCCAAGGGATCATGCACACCGGCTTGATCGTCCAAAATGAACTCCTGCGGCAGCAGGTGCAGCACCCCACGATCCGGCGGCAGCGGAATCGCCCGCGCGCGTTCCACAGCCTGCTTGATCTCGTCGCGCCCGATCTCCCGCGGACGCGTTCCCAGGCTGATACCGCCATGGCTGTTCACGCCGCGCACGTGCGCTCCACCGATGCCCACGATAGCGTGCTCCACGGCCGCGCCCGCCATATCCTCGGCTGCTTCCACTGCCTTCTGAATCGCGGCCACCGCCTTGTCCAGCTCCACAATTACGCCCTTGCGCGAGCCCCGCGAGTCGGCCACGCCGTGCCCACGATAGCGCAGGCCGTTGTCGGTGACCTCCGCCATGAGCGCGCAGGTCTTGGCGCTGCCTACGTCAATCGCCGTCAAGAAATTTCCCTGCTGGTTCGCCATTCCTTAATTCGTCCTTAGAACCTATCTTGTAAATCGTTTGGGGAAGGGCACGACTTCAGCCGCGCCACCGAGAGCCAGCCAGAACCCGGGCTTTCGCCCCTCAGGGATCTGGTGGTTTCCTCCTTCGGTTCGCAATGGGACTCGCTTCTACGTCATTTCCCAAAGCACTCCTCGCACCGCGATGAACTTGAATTCTCACGGGTTCGGCCCCGGACTCGTCTGACTCTTCGCAACTCCCGGACTCGGC
>Ga0182015_10002872_pt1 | contig 20044 bp, 13 predicted proteins | sample 712P3MmetaG_FD_120478 | JGI IMG/M metagenome (GOLD analysis project Ga0182015, IMG submission 120478) | Permafrost microbial communities from Stordalen Mire, Sweden - 712P3M metaG | ecosystem: Environmental > Terrestrial > Soil > Wetlands > Permafrost | place: Sweden: Stordalen | collected...
GAGCGTTCACTGCTACGGCAACCGTGCAATCTGCCGCGGCAGCGCTGCCTCTTCCATCCTCCACGTGTCCGGTTACGGTGTAGTTGCCGGCAGCCGCGCCCGTGGTATCCAAGTCCACAGCCGAACCGGTGCCCACGATCGTGCCGCCGTTGGTGACCCAGGTGAAGATCAGTTGGTAGCCATCAGGATCGCTGGCGTTGGCCGTGATGTGCACGCGCTCACCGATGAACACCGAACTGCGGTCGGCCGAGCAGGAAATGAGCGGCGCATGAATCGGCTTGGGCACCACTTGAATCGCGGCGCTGCCCGTCGCGCTGCCGCCGTGGCCGTCATCCACACTCACGCTGACGGTGCAGCTTCCCACCGGCACATCGGCCGAAAGCCAATGCACCATCGGACCGGTGCCATCCACCTTGCCGCACGTCGCTGTCCAGTTGTAGGTGAGCGTGTCATTGTCCGGAGACATCGCCGGGCAATTGACCGCCGAGCTATCGCCCGAGCCAAAATAAACCGACGTCGGATCCGCCGTACAGGAGACCGTGGGCGGATGATCCACAGGCGGCGCCGCTTTTTTCGGAGCCCACACCATGCCGACCTTGACCACGAATCCGTTGCGGTCCTTCAGTTCCGGCAGATTCAGCATGTAACGGTAACCCGCGTCAATCCCAATCCACGAAGCGGGGAAAAGCCGCAGGCCCCACACGCCGTCCACCGGATCGCGCGGCCCGAAGGTCTCCGTCGGAGTCGAATCGCCGTAGTACATTTCGGCGGTGTATTCGTTGATCACCTGAATGCGCTTGTGCGGGAACAAAAGAATTCCGCCGCCCGTCGTAAACGTCTTGGCCTGTTCGAGAAGAGTTTCGCCTTCAAAGCCGGGACTGCGCACCAGATTGATATTCGCATCCCAATCCAGCTGGAACATATTGCCGAAGGTTTTGCTCACCGACGTGCCGAAATTGAACATCACTTCGCCGTTCTGCGCGCCGGAGCTGTAAAGCGCCACGAACGTGTTGCGCGTCGGAATGCTCAAGCCCGCTTGAATTGCCACGCTCACCGGCGCGCCGCGGTCCTCGGAAACCACGCCGAATTCCAAGCCCAGCGTTACTGGGCCCGGCCCGCCACCAGTGTGATTCGCATACGGAAAATCTTCGGAGTACACGGCGTGCGTGGTGTTGAATCCGGTCGGCGTGATATCGGTGAGCTCGCCCGGTCCGGCCACATGAGTGTGCTGGTGCGGATCGAATCCAAAATAAACTTCCAGCCAGTTGGTAATCCCGTAACCCACATTGAGGCCGTAGTCCGTGAGTACCAAACTCCCCGGCATACGCCCGAAGCGGTTGCCGTAAGCGGAGATGGACAAGCCGTGCGCGGGCAAAGTATCGCCGCTGAGCACCGTGAACAAGCCCAACGGGCCGCTGGTCGTCGGCAGCAATCCATAATTTTCGCTCGACGATACGGCCGTCATGGAAGCCGCCATCGTCGCGCTCGCGGGAGCTGGCGTCGCAGCCGGCGTTGCGGCGGTTGGAGCTGGTGCCGCGGCTGGGGCTGGCTCTGCAGCCGGCGCGCTGCTCGCTGCTGTGGCGGGCGCCGCAGCTGGGGCGCTGGCACTTGCGCTGGCGCTGCTTTCCGCCTTCTTGTGACTGCCGCTATCGCTCGTCGTCGGATCGTTCGCCGCTCGTGCAGGCGCCAGAGGCGCCAGCATCGCGGTCAACACGAGAACCATCAAGCCATGCCATGACCATTTCGACAATTTCATCGTTGCCTCCACCTTCCACCCTCAAAAGAAAGATTGTGTTTGCCTCGGGAGATGGTTCTGAACATTCGCGCAGCTAAACTTCCGCCACGCGCCTGCGACGCCTGATGATTAGATTTCGTCTTCAGACGCCCTCGGGCGTCTCCCCCGGAAACAACACAAGACACGACCCCAACTGCTAAGACATTATAACTTACCCAGGGCGCCGCTGAAAACCCCAGACTTCTAAAGTCGCGCCGGCCGCTTCGTCCCGGGCCGTCTGCCCCCGAGATCGCCATCCGAGCTTGAGTGCGGCCCGCGCCAGCACCACCCCGAGACCTCCATGAGATGCTTTTGGCAAACTCATGGGCGCGGCACCCCGAATAAATTTCTGAGATTTATCAGCCTCTTGCCTTTTTATCAGCCCGCGACTCCGCTGGCCTGCACGCAATTCGCGCGCGCTAGGGCTCCACCACGATGGTTCCCTTCATTCCGTGGTGCCCCGAACCGCAATACACAATGCATTTGAAATCGTAGGTGCCCGCCCGCACGGCAGTGAATTCAATCGTCTGCGTTTGACCTTGGGGAATCTTGTAACTCGGATTGTCGCCGGAGACCTTTAGTCCGGGATCGCCCATTTTGTCGGAACCCTCCGGATATACTTGTAACTCGAAGCCGTGCTCCCTGTCCGTCGGCGTAACCTCAAGACGCACCTGCGCGCCCTGCTTCACATGAATCTCGCCGGGCGTGAAATCAAATTTCTTGGCGCTGACGGCGATTTCCTGCACGGCGCCTTGCGCGGCTCGGGCATGCCGCGTTGAAATCGCCATGAGCCCCGCCGCCACCGCCATCGCCGCAAGAACTGGCATGCATCGAATGGCGATTGGCCGCGCCGATCGGATTTTGCTTTTCACAGTGTTTCCCCCTTGATCTGAATTCGAGAAGCTACCGGAAATTCGCTCCCGGATGCCGCTCATATCGCCAAAACTGGCGTCTTACCAATCGCGTCTTCGTTCACATATTCGGATTCCGATAGCACGGAGATGGTTGCAGATTGCTCCCGCGTGCGCGCCCAACTTGGCATCCGCACCCACTGCTGATAGATTGCAATTGAGGCGCTGCGCGTGGCGGCGCCACCGATGCCAGACACCGCTAAAAACGACGCGCCAGAACTCCCCGCCGCCGAACGCATTCTCATCGTCGAGGACGAAGCCAATGCACGGCAAGGTTACGAAGCCCTGCTGCGCAAATGGGGCTATGAAGTCCTGGGCGTAGGCAGCGCCGAGGATGCCCTCGCGCGCTTCGCCGACTTTTCACCCGAAGCCCTGATCGCCGACGTCGAACTGCCCGGCATGAACGGCCTGGAATTGCTCGAACGCCTGCACGACGAGCTTGCGTACATCCCCGCGATCCTGATCACCGGCAAAGGCAGCGAAGAACGCGTGATCGCCGCGATCGAAGCGGGCGCTTTCTGGTACATCGAAAAGCCTCTTAAGGCGGCGGTGCTGCGCGCGCTTCTGGATCGCGCTCTCGGCCGCGCGCGCGATCGCCGCGAAGTCGATTCGCTCACGCGCCAGTTGCGCGAAGCCGGACGCCTGGGCGATTTGGTCGGCCAATCGAAAGCGATGCAGAGCGTAATGCGCGTCGTCGAACAAGTGGCGCCTTCGCTCGCCTCCGTGCTGATCACCGGCGAAACCGGTTCCGGCAAAGAAGTCCTGGCGCGCACCATCCATCGCCTTTCGCCGCGCGCCGCGCGCCCCTTCGTCGCGATCAATTGCGCCGCCATCCCCGAATCCCTGATGGAGAGTGAAATTTTCGGCCACGAGCGGGGCGCCTTCACCGGCGCCGCCGACCGCCGATTGGGCTGCTTCGAGCTAGCCGATGGCGGCACGCTGCTGCTCGACGAAATCGGCGAAATGCCGATTCAGACGCAAACCAAACTCCTCCGCGTGCTCGAGGACCACAAAGTCCGGCGCTTGGGCAGCAAAAGCGAAACACCGGTAGACGTCCGCGTCCTCGCCGCCACCAACAAAGATCCCGAGCGCGCCGTCACCAAAGGTGAAATCCGCCAGGATCTATATTTCCGCCTGAACGTCTTCCACATTCACCTGCCGCCCCTGCGCGATCACAAAGAAGACATTCCGCTGCTGGTAGAAACGATGCTGCGTGAACTCAACACCAAGCACCATCTCCACGTCCGCGCCATCAACGCCGACGTCCTGGAACAATTCATGAGCTACACCTGGCCCGGCAACGTCCGCGAATTGCGCAACGCCGTCGAGCGCGCCGCGATCGTCTGCGATCGCGATCTGATCGGGCGCACGCACCTCCCGCCCGATTTTGGCCACGCCGCACCCGCCGGCGCCACCGAACTTTCCGCGCTGCGCTTTCCCGTCGGCACAACGGTTGACGCCGCCGAGCGCGAGTTAATCACGCAAACCCTGGCCGCGACCCAAAACAACAAGACGCGCGCCGCCGAACTCCTGGGAATCAGCCTGAAAACACTGCACAATAAGTTGAAAGAGTACGAAGCCGCGAAGTCACCCACCGGCTGACGCTCTTTTCCCGCACATGCATCTGCGCCTCAAAACCAAAATCACTTTAATCATCTCCGGCCTAGTTCTGGCCGTGGTCGTCGTGAATTCCTGGCTGTACATGGCCACGCTCACGCGCCAGGTGATTCGCGAATCCGATAACCGCGCTCGCCAGGTCGCGCAGGAAGTTTTCTTCCAAGCGCAAACCGCGCTGGTCGATTCCGCCGCCGCTGGGAACGCTCCGCTATCTAGCAGCCCCACGGACATGCGCAATTACGTCCGCGGTTCGCTGGACCAAAACGCCGCGCTCTCCTCGCTGATCGACGCCGAAGTCGGCTACTCCTTCCTGGTCTACGAAGTCACCATCGTCGATCACAACGGAGTCGCGATGATCTCAAGCGACGCCTCGCTCCCCGATCACCCCGTGCAACCGCGCACGCCGCTCGATCAGCTTGCCGGCAGCAGTTTCATTGGCCAGATGCGTGTGCTCTTCGGCCCGCCCCGCGCCTACGAAGTCGCCTATCCGTTCAATCTCGGTCCCGCCGGCCATCAGGTTCCTTTCGGCGAAATTCGCGTGGCCGTGCAGACCGGCCTGCTGCGCAGCGAAATCGCACCCAGCATGCGCTCCGCCGCCTGGCTCGCCGTAATTTCGGTCTTATTCTCCGTGTTGCTGGCTGGCGTAGTCTCCAGCGCCGCGCTCGCGCCGCTCGAACGCATTTCGGCGCAATTGGACCGCATCTCTCGCGGCGAATTCGATCAGAAACCTCTCGAGCGCGGCGACGAATTCGGCCAAGTGAGCACCAAGATCGTGCAGATCGGCCAGCAACTCCGCGGCGTGCGCGAAATCTTCAGCACACTGCGCGAAAATCTCGATCAAGTGCTCGGCGGACTCGAAGACGGCTTGCTCCTGTTCACGCGCGATGGCCGCGCCGTAATGGTCAGCCCGGCCGTCGAGCGTTTCCTCGGCGTTCCCGCCGATAAATTGCTCGGCCGTGAAGCCGGCGATATTTTTCCGCCCAAGCACCCGCTGCGCGCGGCCCTGCGTCTCGATGACGGCGCCATCGCACCCGTCTCCACGCAAGTCGAGCTCCCCGCCGACGGCGCGAATCACCCCGCGCGCATCATCGGCGTCAGCGCCCAGGCCATCGCCGAAGGCGGCACGCGCATGGGCGCCCTGGTCACGCTTACAGATCTCGAATCGCGTGAGCGCATCAGCACCCAGCTGCAAGTCTCCGAACGTCTCGCTGCGCTTGGCCGCGTCACTGCCGGCGTGGCCCACGAAGTTAAAAATCCATTGAACTCCATGCGCCTTTGGCTCGAAAATTTGAAAGGGCACATTCCCGCGGGCGAGGAGCCGCAACAAGCCGTGAGAGTTCTCGACGCTGAAATCGATCGCCTGGACACAGTCGTGAAGCGCTTCCTCGATTTCACGCGCCCGGTGGAAATGAATCTCGTTGAGACTTCGCTCGCAACTCTGATCCAGGAAGTCCTGGATACCGCGCGCCCCCAAATCGAACACGGCAAGGTCTGCATCGAAACGAGTCTGGCGCCGTCCCTGCCGCCTGTCTTGATCGATCGCCAACTTTTGCATCAAGCGCTGTTGAATTTAATTTTGAACGCCGTGGAAGCCATGCCCGGCGGAGGCACGCTTGCGATCGATCTCGAACGCCGCGCCGACAACGCCGAAATCCGCATCCGCGACACCGGCAAAGGCATCGCGCCAGAACATCGCGCGCGCATCTTTCAACTTTTTTTCACCACGCGCCCCGGCGGCAGCGGCATCGGCTTGGCCAGCGCTTTTCGCACCGTGCAGATGCACGACGGCTCCATCGACTACGAATCCGAGCCCGGCCACGGCACGACCTTTCGCATCGATCTGCCGCTCAGCCGGGCGAGCGATGCAAGCACGGCCGCCACGCGCGCGCCCGAGCCCAGCCACACGACGGTGCCGCGGACATGAGAATCACCAGCACGAATCGAGAGACGAATCGGCGCCGGGCCATCGCGCCAACAAGAAAAATGGCGTGCACGAAAAGGTTAGGCTCGGCGGCGTCGCTTCTCGCGCTCTCCGCCATCGCGCTATTCGCAGCGGGCTGCCAGCGAAATATCGTGAAGGCCATACCGCCATCCGTCTCCACGCCGCCGCCCGAATCAGGCGCTCCGCCAACCGCCAGCACCGATGCGCCAACCACCACGACGCCGTCGTCGGCGCAGCCTGCGCCGCCCGCGAATCCCGCGCCGCAACCTGCGCCCGCGCGTCACAAACAACCGGCGCCAGCCTCGAGCGAACCCGAAACTCCCGCTGGGAGTTCGCGTCCCGCGGCGCCGCAAATGTCGCCCGAATTAACGCCGCAAGCCCAAGCCGCCGCGGAGCAGCGTACCAACGCCGATATCCAAGAGGCTCAGCAAAATCTGAAAATCGCCGAAGGCAAGCAACTCAGCGCCGCGCAACACGACCTGGTCGAAAAAGTTCATGACTTTCTGGGGCAAGCCCGCCAAGCCATCGCCGCCGAGGATTGGGTCCGCGCCAGCAATCTAGCTGAAAAAGCCCGCGTGCTCTCCGACGAGCTGGTTAAATCGCTGTAGCCCGCGCATCTTCGCAGTTGGGTGCGTCGCTCGCAATTCCGCGCTGCGGGCAGCGGCTCGGCGCTATACTCCGGACATCCGTCCGGCTCCCACGAGGCATCACATCGCGCACTGGCAATATCGCGAGGAGGCAATGCGATGCGAAGAGTTCCCTTGGGTCTTCTACTCTGTGGCCTCAGTGTGCTGGCCACGCGCGCCGACGCGCAGCAAGTCGGGCCGACAACTCCGCCTCCGCCGTCGGCCGAACAGCCGGCGCCGCCGCCAACCGGTGTCACGGCGTCCGTTGCGCCGGTTGCCAGCGCCGCGCCTAATTCATCGGCCTCACCGGCTCCAGCTCCGGCGCCCGCGCCAATTGCCCCGATCATCGTGCCCACCGGCACGCGTCTGCCGCTGATCCTGCACAACGCCATCACTACGCGCAACGCCCAGCCCGGCGATCCCGTTTATCTCGAAACTTTGTTCCCGATCGTGCAGAACGACAAAATCCTGATCCCGGCTGGCTCCTATGTGCAGGGCGAAATACTGGAAGCCAAACGCCCCGGCCGCGTCAAAGGGCGCGGTGAACTGCGCTTGCGGCTGACGACAATGATTCTGCCGAACGGATACACCGTCAGCTTCACGGCCGTCCCCAGCAATGCCGGTACCGGCGGCAACGAATCCGTGGATAAAGAAGGCACGATGAAGGGCGACACCAACAAGGCCGGCGACGCGGGCACCGTCATCGCCGATACCGGCGTAGGCACAGCCATCGGCGGCATCGCCGGACGCAGCGGCGAAGGCGCCGGCATCGGCGCTGGCGCAGGATTGGCTGCCGGCTTGATCACAGTCCTGCTCACGCGCGGCCCCGAACTCGAGTTGCCCCGCGGCACCACGCTAGACGTAGTCCTGGATCGCGATCTGCGTCTCGACGCCAGCAAAATCACGTTCACGGACCCGGGCAAAGCGTCCACGCTCGCCGGCCCGCCGAATCGCGAGCCGCAGCGCAGCACCTTCCCGTTCTAGCGAGACGTGTTGTCGGGAGCACCGAATCGCAACGGACTGAAAATTTCCCAATCGAACGAAACGCGCTGCTCGACGATCCATTCCGCGATCAGTTTCGCCGTGATCGGCGCGAGCAAAATGCCGTTGCGAAAATGGCCGGTGGCAATCGTCAAGCCATCGAGATCCGTAGGACCGAGAATCGGCAAATGATCCGGCGTGTCGGGACGCAAGCCGCACCAGGTCTCCACAATTTCCGCGCCATCGAGACCCGGCACGAGCTCCTGCGCGGCTTCGAGGATGCGCGCCAATCCTTCGGGCGTAACGCGCTTTTCGTATCCGGTATTTTCGAGCGTGCTGCCTGCCACCAACCGCTGCGGCCGCGCGTCGTCGCGCGGAACCACATACCCGCGCGTCGAGCGCAGCACGCGCAGAATCGGCTCCGCGGAGGATCGTAGCTCGACCATCTGACCGCGCATCGGCCGAGTGGGCGCATATCGCCGCACGGCTTCGAGCTGCGACGAAAATGCGCCTGCCGCGAGCACGACTCGCGCCGCGGAGAAGTTTTGCCCGCCCGCAACAACGCCCGTAACGCGCCCACCGCTCCGCTGCAGCGATTCCACTTCAACGCCCGCGCGCACTTCGGCGCCGCGCGCGACGGCTGCGGCCAGCACGGCATCCGTCAACGCGCGGCTATCCAGCGCGCACTCCTCCGGCAGCAGCGCCGCGGCTTGCGCGTCGCGCGAAAGCGCCGGCTCCATTTCCAGCGCCTCGTCGAGCGGCAGCGCCTCAGTAGCCAGACCCAACCCGTGATGCAGCGCCACAAGCGTGGAAAGCTCGCGCGCCGCGTCGCTTGAAAAGAAAATTTCCATCGCGCCGCTGCGGCGCAGTCCAACCAAGCGCCCCGAATCGGCTTCCACGTCGCGCACAAATTCGGAATAGAGCCCAAGACTGGCGCGCGCCAGCGGCACCAGCGGAAATCCGTCCGCGTTCTCCGGCGCCGTTTGCAGCATTCCCGCCGCGGCCCACGACGCTTCGCGCCCCGGCTCCTGCCGATCGAGCACGATCGCACGCAAACCGCGCCGCGCGAGTTCCCACGCAATCGAACCGCCGATGATGCCGCCGCCAATCACCAGAACATCGGCCGGAACCTCGCTCGAAATGTTGCGTGCACTCACGCATTCATTCTACCAGCGCGCCACCGGCGCACGCGCCCGGGGCGGCGCGCAGCGGCGCTGTTTGCATCGGAGCGGCCGCGCAGCGTACGCTAGAAATTATTGCGGAGGCGCAAATGGCGAAGTTGGCTTTGGTTTACGGCATGCGGTTATTTCCGGCGGACGACGTCTCCGGAGCGGGAGACGCAACGCTCACGCTGAAGGACGGACGCAAGGCGCACATTGCGATGCACGTGATCGAGGGAAGCCGCGAAGATATTCAGAGGACGCTCGCGCAATCCGTTGACGCGTTCTTCGAGATGTATCCTGAAATCTAATTTTCGGAGCTCGGACGCAATGGCAAGCGCGCTCTAGCGATTGCCAAAGGTCTCAGGATCGAAATCGGGCGATCCCGGCGCGGGCATGCCGGAGGAAACCAGCACGACGCTTTGCCCCGTTAGCTCAAATCTCTTGCGGCATTTGCGGCAAGCGACCATTTCATCCACGCGCACCATATAGGACCGCGCCGCGGCGAAACGCTTTTTATCTTCCTCGCCCGCGCCACGCGGCAATTCATTTTTCTTGGTGCGCACGATCCAGCGAATCGGATACGCATCTTCTTTGTGGCAGCTCGGGCAAACCAGTTGCAAGGATTTCGTGTCCTGCTTCTCGATGTAAAATTGGCGTTCGTCCATCAGCGCGCTCCGCCCATCCGGCCACCCACTTCGTCGATTGTAACAAAATCGAGGCCCTGATCGCGCCATCGCGGCAGCCAATATTCGAGCGCCGCCAGCACATGCGCGCGATCGCCGCCCAGCGCGCGGTGATCGCCATCGTGCAGCAGCGCGATATCTCCGCCGCGCAAACGCCCAAGGCGCGCGATCAACAGCGCCGCCGGCTGCGGCTTCCAGTCGTAACACGTGAGCGACCACATCGCGACGCCGGCAAATCCCGCGCGGCGCACCGCGCCGCGGAGCTGCGGCCCGCGAAAACCGAACGGCGGCCGCATCCACGCCGGCGGCGCTGCCTGCGTCGCAGACGCAATGGCCTCCTGGCAACTTTCCAGCTCGCGCGCGATGCGTTTCGGGCTGAGCAAGGCGAGCGATGGATGCGAATCCGTGTGATTGCCGAGCGCGTGCCCTCGCGCCGCGATTTCACGAACCAGCTCCGGGCAAGCGCGCGCAAATTTGCCGATCACGAAAAATGTGGCGCGCGCGGAATGCCGCGCGAGCAAATCGAGCAGCACCGGCGTGACGCTCGGATTCGGTCCATCGTCGAATGTCAGCGCGATCGAGCCGCTCGCATTGGTGCGCCGCAGCGTCGGCCCGAAAAATTGCGAACCCGGATAGACCGCGCCCCACGCCGCGGCGGCCGCCACGGCAACTGGAACGCAACCGAATGCGATTTCCGGCGCATTCATTCGCGAGGCTGCCCCGAAAAGGGAGAAGAAATCGTCCGCACGGGCTCGCATTTTCGCACGCCAGGCTTCGCTCACCAAGCACTGCACCGCCGTGAAACCGTCACATCTGTTTCCGGGCGCGAATATCAGGGCTAGTTAGGTGAGCAGGAGCCAAGTTACCAGTTATAATTCGGAACCAATATGTTACTAAGCTCCGGCAGCCGACTCGGGCCCTACGAAATTATTGCGCCGCTGGGCGCCGGCGGGATGGGCGAAGTTTACCGCGCGCGCGATTCGCGACTGGGCCGCGACGTGGCGATCAAGATTTTGCCTGCGCGAGTTTCGAGCGACTCCACGCTCAAACAGCGCTTCGAGCGAGAAGCCAGAACGATTTCCAAACTGAATCATCCGCACATCTGCGTCCTGCACGATATCGGCTCGCAAGACGGCGTGGACTATCTGGTGATGGAATGCATCGAGGGCGAGACGCTGGCGAAGCGCCTCGAGCGCGGCTGCCTGCCGCCGGATCAGGTATTGAAATTCGGCGCGCAGATCGCCGACGCGCTCGACAAAGCGCATCGCTGTGGAGTGGTGCATCGCGATTTGAAGCCGGGCAACATCATGCTCACGGCAACGGGCGCGAAGCTGCTCGATTTCGGTTTGGCGAAGCCGCCGGCCGCACCGTCGAGCGAATCCACGCTTACAGCCGCGGCGCTGCCAAATTCGCCGGTGACGGAAGCCGGCGCGATCCTGGGCACGTTTCAATATATGTCTCCCGAGCAAGTGGAAGGCAGAGAAGTGGACGGCCGCAGCGATATTTTCGCGCTGGGCGCCGTGCTCTATGAAATGGTGACCGGCACTCGCGCGTTCAAGGGCAAGAGCCGGTTGAGCGTGGCCTCGGCGATCCTCGAGAAGGAGCCCGAGCCGATCAGCGCGTTGAAACCGCCCACGCCCCGCGCGCTGGACCACGCGATTCGCCTCTGCCTGGCAAAATCTCCCGAGGATCGCTGGCAGACATCGCGCGATCTGGCGCTCGAACTGAACTGGATTGCCGAAGGCGGCTCGCAAGCGGAGGCGGCTCCGGTGGCCGCGCCGCGTCGCGTGCGCGGATTATGGGTTGCGGCGACCGCCGCTGTGTCTCTGGCGGCGCTCGGATTCTTCGCTGGATGGATTTTGCGTCCGCAGGAATCCGCGCCGATGATTCGCGCGGAGCTAAATCTACCGGCGGGCCTGCAGCTGGACAACCGCAACAATTCGCTGGCGCTTTCGCCCGATGGCCGCTGGCTAGCTTTCGCTGCGACGGACCCGAGCGGCAAGCGGCAGATCTGGCTGCGCTCCATCGATAGTTCGCCGGCCCAACCGCTGGCGGGAACCGACGACGCAACGTATCCGTTCTGGTCTCCCGACAGCCGCTCGATCGGCTTCTTCGCGGAACACAAGCTGAAGCGCGTGGACGCTTCCGGCGGAGCTCCCCTGAGCCTTTGTGACGCGCCCGACGCCCGGGGCGGGAGTTGGGGATCGCAAGGCAGCATTGTTTTCGCACCGGCCGCAGGTGGGCCGCTTTACATGGTACCCGCTGCAGGCGGCACTCCGGTCCAAGTCAGCACACTGACCGGCAAGATCGGGACCAACCGGATGCCGCATTTTCTTCCGGATGGCCAGCATGTGCTGTTCTACGCCGGGGAGTTGACTGAGACCGCGAACGACAGCGGGGGTATTTACGCGCTGGACCTGAAATCGAAGCAGATGACGTTCGTGGCCCGCGAGGAAAGCGAAGGCCGCTACGTTTCGCCGGGCTATCTTGTGTTTATACGCGACGGCAATCTGATGGCGCAGCCGTTCGACTCGAAGGAGTTGCAAACGACAGGCAGGGCCGTCCCGATCGCCGAAGCGATTGTCTTCAACCCGTATCGCTTCAATGGCGAATTCGCTTTTTCAGACAGCGGGCTGTTGGTTTATGCGAGCGGGTCGGAGGTCCCTGCGTCTCAGTTGACGTGGTTCGATACAAATGGGCAAAAGCTGGGAACCGTGGGAGACCCGGCGCCATTCTGCGGCGTTTTCCTCTCGCCCGACGATCGCCAAATGATTGCGCCGATTCAGGATCCCTCTTCGGGCCGCACCGCCCTATGGCTCTACGACACGGCGACGGGAAATCGCAGCCGCTTCAGTCTTGGCGAAAGGGACTTCGATTTCCCGGCGTGGTCGCCGGACGGCAAAGAGATCGCTTTCTACGATGCGGCCGGAAAAATTTCGGTGCAACCGGTCGACGGCAGCACAGGGCCGCGGGATCTGCTGGTTGGTTCGGTCCTGGATACGCCACAGCAATGGACTCGCGACGGCGCCAGCCTGATTTACGGCCACCCAAGGCTGATTGGATACGATTACACGACTCTGCCAGTAAAACCGGGCGGCGACGCTAAGACGTACCTCGAGGACGTTGTTGGCATCGGCGTCGGCGCGCTGTCGCCTGACGGGAAGTGGTTTGCATACACCAACGACGATACCGGCCGGTACGAACTTTACGTGATCGGGTTTCCACACGCGGACGCCAAGCGCCAGATATCCGAGGACGGCGCGTCATTTCCCGAATGGATCGATGGCGGCCGCGATCTCGCGTACGTCAACGCCCAGAATAAGTTGGTTGTACTCGGCGTGAAAGCCGGAGCGACAAGCCTGCAGTTCTCGATGCCGCGCATCCTCTTCGGCGATCGGCCGCTGCCAGGCCAGCCGCGCGCATACATGGGGCGCGTAGGAGTCGGCGGTCCGGTATACATCACCAGCGACGGCAAGCGGATCTTGTTGCCCGTCCCGGTGGAGACGAATGCTTCCGTTGCGCTGACGCTTGTGACCCAGTGGACCACGGCGCTGCCACAATGAGCCGCGAGAAGATCAGGACAGATTTGGTTCCTAAGCTTCCGAAAGAGTCTGAGGAATCAGCGACTGCATAGGATCGATGCTGAACCACAACCCAAAGCCGACCGCGAGCAGTGCCGCCATCGGAACGAATGGCAGAATGTAATTGCCGTAGCGACGCACCAGATATCCGTCTCCGTCGCAGTGTCGCGAAACCACCAGTACCGCGCCACACTTCACGCGACTCCGAACAGTCCAAAAAAATAAAAAGACGCTCGCCATCCGTAATGAATCCGGGTGCGCACCACCAGCAACGGAGGCAGCACGCCGCAAACTGGCAGGCCATCAAGCAAATTCCAAAGGCGCGGCAGCACTCTTGCGTCGGAGACCAGCACGCGACTGCGGTATTTCGTCGCTGGCCCGTCCGCCTTGGTGGCCGTAGTCCCTCACGCGCGCAGAGCGACAAGCTGCTACCGTGGCTGCGGCCAGCGCGGTAACCTTTAACGGCAAAGTTAATGGCTAGCTTTCGGGTCACTCGGAGGAAGGGCGACGATATGAAACTTCACGCGTATCTGAATTTTGGCGGCAACTGCAAGGAAGCGTTCCAATTTTACGAAAAACATCTGGGCGGAAAAATCGTCGCGAAGATGACGTACGGAGAGATGCCGGACCCGAGTAAGGCGCCGCCCGGCGCGAGCGATAACATTCTTTACGTGCGCATGCACATCGGCGAGACAGACATTATGGGCAGCGACGTCGCGCCGGGGCGTTTTCAATCGATGCGCAGCGTGTATCTCTCCCTCACCGTCGGCGGCACGGAGGAAGCGGAGCGCATTCACGCGCTACTCTCCGATGGCGGCGAAATCTTCATGCCGATGCAAGAAACGTTTTTTGCGCTGCGCTTCAGCATGCTGCGCGACAAATTCGGAATTTCCTGGATGATCATTCACGAGCGCCCGGCGCCGCGAGTGAATTGACTTCTTGGGAGTGGAACGCGCGGTAACCTTTCCCGGCAAAGTCGCGTCTAAGCGTCACAGGCTGGCGGAGAGACTGCGATTCGAGCCGAGGGTGCCTGCGGCTTCCGCGCCCGCGGAAATGACCGGCAGGGGAGACGGCTCGGTGGAACGAAATTGAAAGAGCACGTGCGAGTGGCTCTGCGGCCGGGGCATGGCCGGATTGCGATCCGGGCGATCCTATTGGCGCTGGCGTTTGCGTGCGCGGTTTCGGCGCGCCCAGTTTCATCTCCTTCACCGCACGTGAGCAGCGCGCGGAGGCAATCTCCTTCACAACCGGGAGCTTCGCCGTCATCGGCGTCGCCGGCGAAGTCTTCAGCCACACCCGATTCTTCCAATTCAACTTCGAGTCAATCGGCAGCACCCGCAGCAACGTCCGCGCCGACGGTGCAGGCGAGCGGCGTTGTGCACACCGCTACCGGAACGGGCGTTCCCGGTGCAACAGTGCGCCTGGTAGAAACTTCCAGCGGAAAATCGTGGCTCACTTGGGCTGATGAGAATGGGAGATTTGTGCTGCCGCCGTTGCCGGCCGGACATTACCGCATCGAGGCTTCACAGTTGGGATTCGGCGCGTACTCCAAGGAGTTTGATCTTGCGCCTAATCCGGCGGCGATCGATTTGCCGCTGGCGGTCGATACGCTCGCGCAACTTGATGCGGCGAATAGCGCGGCTGCGGCCGCGAATGCTCCGGCCGGCGCGCCCGCGGCAAATCAGCAAAACGCGGGCGCCGCGCAAGGCGCCGCCGCGACGCCACGCAGCGGCGCGAATTCGACTTCGCAAAATCCCGCGGCAGCGGCAGCCGTAACGCAATCGGCGTCCAAGGCAAACTCGAATAATTCCAGATCGCCCGGCGCGCAATCTTCAGCCGCGGTAAATTCGCAGCGGCGCAACGGCGGGTACGGTCCCGGTGGCGCGAATGGGGCACGGCGCGGCGGATTTCAGCAGCTCAATCTGGGCGCGCAGGGACAGGATACCGGAGCCGACATCGGGGCGGGCCCGACCGAAGTACCCGCGGATCAGGGCGCGATCGGACAAGGATCTTCCTCCGACGCGTTTTTGATGACCGGCACGGTGGGGATGGGATCGACGGGCCCGGATATGTTTGGCGCGGGGCAAGGAAATTTTGGCGGTGGCCCTGGCGGCGGAGATACGGGCGCGCCGGGAGGGACGGGCGGCGGCGCGGGTCAGGGCGCGTTCGGCGGCGCGGCCGATGCCGGCGGCGCGGGAGCGGGTGGTTTCGCCGGCGCCGGTGGCGGCCCTGGCGGCGGTCCCGGCGGTGGCGGACCAGGCGGCGGTGGATTCGGTGGTGGTGGCGGGGGAGGCCGAGGATTCGGCGGAGGAGGTGGCCGTGGCGGCGCAGCGGGCGGTGGGCGAGGTGCAGGCGCGCGCGGCGGGGCGCAAGGAGTGGGCGCGCTTTGGGGTGTGCAGCGCGTTCTGCGGCAACGCATCAATCGCATGCACTACAGTTTTTACGACACCTATGGCAATTCGATTTTCAACGCGCGGCCGTACCCGCTGACAGGCGTGGAGACGGCGAAGCTGCCTTCGTGGCAAGAACAATTCGGCGGAAATATCGGCGGGCCGCTGGTAATTCCGCATATTTACAATGGCCGCGACAAAACATTTTTCTATTTGAACTATGAATCGAATTGGCAGCGCTCCACGCTGAACGATTTTTCGACTGTGCCGACGATGGCCGAGCGCGGCGGAAATTTCAGCGACGTGGCGATGGGAAATACTGGCACGGGCGTCGCGGCGCAGCTTTATTGTCCGACGTTGTACGCCGTGGCGGGGTGCCCGGCGGGGATGCCCATGGGCAGCCAACTCGTCAGTCCTACGACGGGCGCGAGTCTGATCAATCCGATCGCGACGGCGCTGCTGGGATTCGTGCCGCAGGCGAACCTGCCGGGACTGACGGACAATTTCGAGTTTCAGACGCTGCTGCCTTCCGCCACCGAACGCTTCAATGCCCGCGTGAACCACACGATTTCGCGCAAGCTCAGCGCCTTGGCGGTTTACAACCTGAGCGATTCGCACTCGCACTCGTACAACAATTTTCCTTCGCTCGAAGGAAACTCGAATACGCTTGGGCAGAGCGTGCAGCTTGGGCTGACGCAGAACTGGACCAAACAACTAATCAACTCCTCGACGCTCTATTTCACGCGCAGCCGAACACAGTCGTCGAATCTTTTCTCAAACACGGACGACGCGGCGGCAGCGCTGGGCATCACCGGCGTTTCTACCGTTCCGCTGTTCTATGGTTTGCCGTCGATCAGCTTCACAAATTTCGCGGGCATCAGCACGCCCGCGCCGTCGCTGCGGCGCAACCAGACTTGGCGTTTCGTCGATAGCCTCGAGCTGCTGAAATCGAAACACACGGTGACCATCGGCTACGAGATGCGCCGCGTGGATACAAATTCCCTTTCCGATCCGGCGCCGAATGGCTCGTTCACGTTCGATGGCCTCTTGACCTCGGAGGCCGGTGCTGGCGGGCAAGCGGTCAGCGGAACCGGATACGACTTCGCGGATTTTCTTTTGGGGTTGCCGCAGGCCACCAGCATTCGCTACGGCACGCCCTCGGTCTATTTTCGCAATTGGGGTTTCATCGGCTACGCGCAAGACGATTTTCGGGTGAACGCGCATTTCACCGTGCTGTACGGACTGCGTTACGAAGCCTTCACGCCGCCATCCGAACTCTACAATCACATTGCGAATCTGGACGTGAACTCTTCGCTCACCGAAGTCGCGCTGGTGCTGCCGGGGCAGACCGGGCCTTTCAACGGCGCATTCCCGCTCTCGCTGGTGCGCGGGAATTACAATCATGTGTCGCCGCGCGTTGGATTTGCGTGGCGGCCGACGCAGAAATGGCTCGCTGGAAAACGCGGCACGACCGTGCGCGCGGGCTACGGAATTTTCTACAACGAATCGATCTACCAGCAACTGGCGTCGGAGATGGCCAATCAACCGCCATTCGCGTTTGCGCAAACGCTGGAGGCGAGTTCGTCCACCGCGCTGACGCTCGCTGACGGATTTCCCACGCAGTCCGGCGCGTCAGTGCCGAACACCGTGGCCGTGAATCCAAATTACAAAATTGGCTACGCGCAAATCTGGAATTTGAGCGCCGAGCGGCAAATGACCACCAACATTTCGCTGGTGCTTACCTACACCGGCACGAAGGGAAGCGACCTCGATATGCTGCTTGGACTTTCCGGCGCGACGAACCTGAACGCGGGCACCACGGGGCAAACCACATCGGTCGCGAACACGCAGGGCTTTACCTACGATACCTCCGGCGCGAATTCGATTTACAACGCTCTGCAAGTGCGCGTGCAGAAGCGCATGACGCACGGGCTGATGATCAACGGCACGTACACCTACGGAAAATCCATCGACAACGCCAGCACCATCGGCGGCGGGCAGCAAGTGATCGTGCAGGACATCAATAATTTCGAGGCCGAGCGCGGGCTTTCCTCTTTCGATGTGCGCAATATGCTGCGCCTGAATTATTCCTACGCCCTGCCCTTCGGCGATCGCGAGCCTTACTTCACGCGCGGCTGGAAGCGCCGGGCCTTCGGCGATTGGCGCATCTCCGGCAGCGTCAGCGCGCAGACCGGCACGCCCTATACTGCGCTGGTTGACGATCCGGCCTGCGAGATTTTGCCGGGCGAATTTTCCGAGCGCGCAAACCAGGTGGCCGATTCCGCGCTGCCCGCCAGCGCGCGCACCACAACCGATTGGTTCAACACTGCGGCCTTCGCTGAACCGGCAGGCTCATGCATCGGCGATGCGCCTCGCAACACCATCATCGGCCCCGGCAGCTTCACCACCAATTTCAGCGTGAATCGTGGCATTCAGTACGGCCGCGATGGCCTGCGCCGCGTGGATTTGGCGTGGAACGTCACGAACCTGACGAACACGCCGAACTTTTCGGGGCTTTCCACCGTGGTGAATTCGGCGACGTTTGGACGCGTGCTCAGCGCCGGAGCCATGCGCACGATGAATTTTACGGCGCGCTGGAATTTCTGATGAGCGGACTCTTATGAGATCACCAGAACAAAAGTTTCTTACCGCCATCCTTGCGACGGCGCTGGCCGCGGCAACAATATTCGCGCAGAACTCGCAGGCACCCGCAGGTGCGGCGAAGCAAGCGCCGATCAACGCCAACGCGCCGCCTCCGCCGCCGATCGTGCGTCCGCTGGCCAACGGCAAGGGCGTCATCCGCTCCACCGTGGACCTGGTGCAGATTGACGTGCAAGTGGTCGATCGCGACGGGAATCCGGTGAAGGGGTTGACGCAGAATAATTTTCGCGTCGTCGAAGACGGAAAAGAACAGAAAGTTTCGACGTTTGAATATTTCGACGTGGAAAAAGTGGAGACCGCGGCGGCCGATGACCAAACGCCGATCACCATCTCCCTCGGCGCGATTCAGCCGCAAGCCAAGCTGCAAGAGCAGGTGAAAGATCGCCGCCTCACCGTGCTCTTCTTCGACATGAGTTCGCTCGAGCCCGATCAATTGCTGCGCTCGATCGCGGCCTCCGACAAATTCGTGCGCACGCAGATGAGCCCAGCCGATCTGGTGGGCATCGTAATTTTTGGCAATCAGCTGAGCGTGATCGCCGATCTCACCAACGATAAAGCGTTCCTCGAGCGCGCGCTCGCCGCGCTGCGCCCCGGCGCCGATGCGCAACTCGCGGCGCTGGCCGATGCCGCGGCCCAACCGACCGATTTCACTTCCACCGAAGATACCGACGCCGCCTTCACAGCCGACAACACCGAGTTCAATATTTTCAATACCGATCGCAAACTCGCCGCGATCGAAGCCGTGGCTGATATTCTGGCCGACATTCCGGGCCGCAAATCCGTGGTGCATTTCACCGGCGGCATCACGCAGACCGGCGAAGAAAATCGCTCGCAGCTGCGCGCCGCCACCGACGCCGCGAATCGCTCAAACGTTTCGATTTACACCGTGGACGCGCGCGGCCTGCTCGCCGAAATTCCCGGCGGCGATGCCACCACCGGCGCCGCTTCCGGCACCGCGATGTTCAACGGCAATTCCGTCTACACGCAAACGCAATCGCGCGAGGATTCGCGCGAAACGCTGGCCACGCTCGCCGGCGATACCGGCGGCAAATCTTTCTTCGATTTGGGGGATTTTGGCGACGCGTTCCGCGCCGTGCAGGCCGATGGCACCGGCTACTATCTCGTCGGCTATTACAGCAGCGACGGCGTGCGCGACGGCCGCTGGCGCAACGTGAAAGTAAGCGTGGCGAATCTGCCCGCCGGCGCGCACCTGCACTATCGCGAAGGCTACTACGCGCCAAAAGATTTCGGCGTCTACACTACCGAAGACCGCGAGCGGCAGCTCGAAGACGCCATGAGTTCCGAAACACCGATCGTCGAATTGCCGGTGGCCGTCGAAACCGCGGCGTTTCGCCTGAACGACGCGCAATACTTCGTACCCATCGCCGCGAAGCTGGCTTCCAGCGCGCTGCAATGGGCGCAAAAAACCGGACGGCGCCAAACCGAATTCGATTTCGCCGCCGAGATTCGCACCAAGCAAACCAATCGCGTAGTCGGCGCGCTGCGCGATACCATTACCGTGCAGCTCGATACCGCGCGCTTTGCGCAAGTGCAGCAGCAAGCGCTGCTCTACCAAGGCGGCATCATCCTCGCCCCCGGAAATTACACGCTGAAATTTCTGGCGCGCGAAAACGAATCCGGCCGCATCGGCACGTTCGAGGAAGATCTTTCGCTGCCTGCGCCGCAGCCCGATAAATTGCAATTGAGTTCCGTGC
>Ga0182015_10002874_pt1 | contig 20041 bp, 13 predicted proteins | sample 712P3MmetaG_FD_120478 | JGI IMG/M metagenome (GOLD analysis project Ga0182015, IMG submission 120478) | Permafrost microbial communities from Stordalen Mire, Sweden - 712P3M metaG | ecosystem: Environmental > Terrestrial > Soil > Wetlands > Permafrost | place: Sweden: Stordalen | collected...
AAAATCCCGTTTCTCACTTCTTTCTCACTTTGGGGCCTCGAAGCGGTAGCCCGCGCCGCGCACGGTCTTGAGGTAGCGCGGGTTTTCCGGGTCCGGTTCGATTTTTTCCCGGATGCGGCGGACGTAAACGTCGACCGAGCGCGGGGTCACATAGGAAGTGTCACGCCAAACGGAATCGAGAAGATGATCGCGGGAAAAAACACGCCCCAGGTGGCGGGCAAAGTAATCGAGCAGGCGGAACTCGGTGGCGGTGGTGGAAACGGTTTGTCCGCGGACCGTGAGGGTCATAGCGGCGGGGTCGATGGCGATGTCTCCGACCATGAGCGGGCTGGGCGGAAGCGGGCGCTCAAAGCGGCGGAGCACGGCCTTGACCCGGGCCACGAGTTCGCGCGGGCTGAAAGGCTTGACGATGTAGTCGTCCGCTCCGATCTCGAGACCGAGGACGCGATCGGCTTCGCCGCTCTTGGCGGTGAGAAAAATCACCGGCACGGAAGCGAGGCCTGGAGTTTGGCGGACCGTGCGGCAAAGTTCGAGTCCGTCTTTGCCGGGGACCATGATGTCGAGCACGAAGAGCGCCGGGCACTGGCGCTCGGCGTCGATGACCACGTTGGAGCCGTTGGGATAGACACGCACGGCAAAACCGTCGTTCTCCAGGTGGTGGCGAACGAGGCGGGAAATATCGGGATCGTCTTCGACGACGAAAATGCTGGGTTTCACGGCTTTATTGTAACCAAGCGAGTTACGAGTACCTAGCACCGAGTAGGAAGTGTGGGGTATGGAGCGTGATTTTTATCGGATTGTAACAATCAGGTTGGCGGCGGCGTCGAGCAGGAAGCGGGCCTTGGGCGGGATGACGGTGGTGGCGCTGTATTCGGCGATGATCGCGGGCCCGGAGTAAGTCGTGCCGGGTTTGAGCGTGTCGCGGGAGTAGATTGCGGCAGGGAGTTTCTTGCCATCGAAGAGGACGGGGCGTTGGGGCGTGGAAGACGGGCCGAGCCTGGCTCGGCCTGGATGGTCGAGAGCCTGCCCTGAGCTTGTCGAAGGGGCGGCCGTCCCCACCTGGGCTCGAGCGGCTCCGAGTAGCGGTGATTTCTCTACGGCGCGGAGGCGGAGGGTTACCAGCTCGAGTTCGCGGGTGGGATGGGCATAGCCGTAGCGGCGGTGGTGTTCTTGCTCGAAATCAGTGAGCAGACGCCGGGTGAAGGGAAGGTTCAGTTCGTATCCCTGGCCGCGGTAGCGGATGTCGACGCTGCGCTGGTAGTGAACTCTTCCCGGCCAAGCTTCGTCGTGAAAATCTTTCGCAGCTCGTTTCTCGAGCGTCGAGAATTCGCGATCCAGTCGCGCGGCTGGGAGTTTGCCCGCGAGTCGCCACAGCACAGTGCGGGAGTAGTCTTTGACGACGTCGCTCACCAGAATGCCGACAGCGGAAAGCGCGCCGGGAAGTGCGGGCACGATCACGCGGGGGATGCTGAGGGCTTCGGCAAGGGCGCAGGCGTGGAGGCCTCCGGCGCCACCGAAGGCTACCAGGGCGAAGTCGCGGGGATCGCGGCCGCGCTCGATCGAGACTACGCGGATGGCTTTCTCCATGGTGGCGTTCACGACGCGGACTACGCCGGCGGCGAAACGTTCGAGAGTGAGCGGACTTCCTTGCCGCTGCAACCATTCTCGAGTGACGCGGCGGGTGCGATCGACATCCAGAGCGAAGTCGCCGCCGAGGAAGCGGGTGGGTTGCAGGCGGCCTAGTAAAAGGTTGGCGTCGGTGACCGTGGGTTCGGTGCCGTGGCCGTAGCAGATAGGGCCGGGATCGGCACCGGCAGATTCAGGGCCTACCCGAAGAATGCCCGCGGTGTCGAAGCGGGCGAGCGAGCCTCCGCCTGCGCCTACGGTGTGAATGTCGAGCATAGGGACGCCGATGGGGAGCCCGGCGACTTCGGCGTGGCTGGCGGTGGTGATGGCGCCTTCGACCAGGGAGACATCGGTGGATGTGCCTCCCATGTCGAAGGCGATGATGCGCCTGAAGCCGCTGCGGCGGGCGCTGGCGGCGGCGCCGACAACTCCTCCGGCGGGGCCGGAGAGGACAGTACGGACCGGTTCACTGGCGGCGGCGGCCAGGGGGGTGATGCCACCGCTCGATTGCATCAGGAAGATTCGTGGCGGGCGCCGAGGTCCCTCAGTGGCGAAAGCCCCCAACTTCTTGTGCCGTCTCAACCCAGCACTGAAGCGCTGCCCCACCCTCGGCCCTTCGTTTTCCGCGCGCAGTTGCTCCTTCGAAACCTTGAGTTGTCGCGCACGCTGCTCTAGATTTTCCAGGTAACGCTGCATGACTGGTTGGAGGTAGGCGTTGATTACTACGGTGGAAGTGCGCTCGTACTCGCGGAATTCGGGGAGGATCTGGTGAGAGATGGAGAGTGGAACGCCGATGAACTTCAGGGCCGCCGCGGCCGCTTGCTCGTTTTTTGGATTCGCGAAGGAGAACAGTAGCGAGATGGCGATGGACTCGGGCTGCTTGCTTGCAATCTGGGCGGCTAGCGCTTGCAAGTCCGCGGGCGAAGGTGAGGTCAGGATTTCGCCATCGCTGGCGGTGCGTTCTTCGATGCCGAAGCGGAGATCGGCGGAGACTAACGGTTCGACCCGGTCGAAGAAGAAGTCGTAGAGCTGGCCGCGGGCCTGGCGTCCGATCTCGATGGCGTCTTCGAATCCGGTGGTCGAGACTAAAGCGGTGCGGGCGCCTTTGCGTTCGAGCAGGGTGTTGGTGCCGACGGTGGTGCCGTGGAGAATTATGAGTTCGCCTTCGTGGGGCATTTTGCTCAGCGCTTCGACGATGGCTTGGGAGGGATCGGCTGGAGTGGACAAAACTTTCAACATGCGGAGGCGGCCGGTCGCGTCTACCCATACGCAGTCGGTAAAGGTACCGCCGGTGTCGATGGCTACGCGGAGAGGTTGGGGGCGGCGGGGCATGGAGTTTAATTCGGAAAATTAGGGTAACATTTGCGGCTATGAGATATGCATTTCTTGTCGAAACCTACGCCACCGAGCGGGTGAAGGTGGTCAGCGTGTGGAGCGAGTTCCGGGAGAAAGATCTTTTGATGCGTCCGCGGGATGGCGATGGGCGAGGGCGCAGCGTGCTGGAACAGATGGTGCATCAGTGCGTGAGCGAAGACCTGTGGTTCCGCAATATGCTGGGAATTGATGTGGGCGCGCCTCCGCTGCCAAAGCTCGAAACGCGCTTGGAGTTCATGGGGCGATATGCCGAGGACAGCGGCAAGCGACTGGCGGCGTTCGAGGAAAAGGACGAGGCGTGGTGGGAAGAGCAGGTGAAGTTTTTCGATGTGCAGCGGTCGCGGGCTTGGGTGATGACGCGGCGCATGACGCACACGTCGCATCATCGGGGACAATTGATGGCCATGCTGCGGATGCTGGGACGCGATGTACACAGCAATTACGGACCGACCGCGGATACGGGCGGACTGATGCAGAATCATGCGCCGACCATTTATGCGTATTCGAGTTTGGAGGCGCTATTCGCGGGAGAGAATGCCGGGGGCGCGAAGGCTCGATTGCCCGCAGCGGGGGAGAAAGCGGTGACGGAAAGACCAGGATAGAGTCACAACCAAGCGGCGCGGGCAACTCGCCACGCGCCACACATTTCTTGCTCGGCCTTTTACCCTTTGGTGGTGAAGGCTAACGTCAGCAGCGTTTTCTGTTCAACTTCGTGGGCCTTTGCGCTGCCCGTGGCAGGGCTTGCGCTGGAGCTGCGTTTTACGGAGAGCACGTGGCGGGCGCCGGCTATGCGCTGGAGACGTGGGAGCATGTTAAATAATGCACCCATGTTGGCAGGCTCTTCCTGCACCCAGACGATGTCGCCGGCTTCGCCGTGGCGGGCAAATTCGGCGGTTAGTTCTTTTTCCGGGAAGGGATAGAGCTGTTCGAGAAAGACGATCGCCGTGGAGTTGTCTTTTCTCCTTTTGCGCTCGGCTTGGAGTTCGTGGCCGATCTTGCCAGTACAAACCAGGATGCGGTCCGCTTCTTCGATTTCAGTGTCGGGGAGCACGTTCTGAAAATTCTTTTGGCTGAAGTCCGCAATGGGCGATGAGGCGTCGGCATGGCGGAGCATGCTTTTCGGCGTGAAGACTACGAGCGGTTTGCGCCAGTGGCGCAGGGCCTGGCGGCGGAGCAGATGAAAATATTGCGCAGCGTTGGAAGGCTGCGCGATCTGAATGTTGTGTTTCGCGGCGAGCTGGATGAAGCGCTCGATGCGGGCGCTGGAGTGTTCTGGCCCCTGTCCCTCGTAGCCGTGAGGGAGAAGCAGGACTAGGCCGGAGAGCAGATTCCACTTGGCTTCGCCGGCGGAGATGAACTGGTCGATGATGGCCTGCGCGACGTTCACAAAGTCGCCGAACTGGGCCTCCCAGAGAACCAGCGCTTCGGGATAGTCGCGGCTGTAGCCGTATTCGAAGCCGAGCACGCCCGGTTCGGAAAGAGTTGAGTTGTGGATTCCGCAACGTGTCTGGCCGGGTGCTATGTTTTCTAGCGGCACGTATTCGTTCTCGTTTTCGATATCGATGAGAACCGAGTGGCGCTGGTTGAAAGTGCCGCGGCGGGAATCCTGGCCGGACAAGCGAACCGGGACGCCAACTTTTACCAGGCTGGCGAAGGCGAGGGCCTCGGCCATGCCGTAATCGACGGGGCGTTTGCCGGCGCCCATCTCGGCGCGCTGTTCGAGGAGCTTCTTTACTTTGGGATGAATATGGAAGCCCTCGGGATAAGTGGTCAGATGACTTGTGAGTTCGGCTAATTCCTCCGTCGACAGTTCGGTTTCTACTTCAAATTCTGGCTTGTGGCGGCCTCCGTAGTATTGGTCCCAATAGGTGGGCAAATCCCGCATCAAAGGCTTCTTGGTGACCTTGCCGGCATCTTTCTGCGCAGATTCGAACTCCGCCTTGATGGCGGCCGCCTGGGCTTGGGCGTCGGTGGCTCCGATGTCGTCGGCGTAAATTTCCCATAGCGGCGGATGCTCTTTAATCTTTTTGTAAAGCAGTGGCTGGGTGATGGTCGGATCGTCGACCTCGCTGTGGCCGTGGCGGCGGTAGCCGATAAGGTCGATGACCACGTCGGTGCCGAATCGGTAGCGGTATTCGGTAGCGAGGCGGGCCACACGAACCACGGCGTCCACATCTTCCCCGTTGACGTGGAAGATCGGAATCGACTGGCGGCGGGCGATGCAGGCGGCAAAGCGCGTGGAATGTTCTTCAAGATAGCTGGTGGTGAATCCAAGTAGATTGTTGACCACGATATGAATGGTGCCGCCGACGGTGTAGCCGGGAAGGTCGGCGTAGTTCATGGTTTCGGCGAGGATGCCTTGTCCGGCGAAAGCGGCGTCGCCGTGAACCAGCAGTGGGAGATATTTTTCGCGACCGCCTTCGCCGGTGCGATCCTGCTTGGCGCGAGTGCGGCCGACAGTGACGGGATCGACTGCTTCGAGATGGCTGGGATTTGAGACTAGGTGAATGTGAACCTTGTTGCCGCTGCGCGTGATGTATTCGCCGGTCGCCCCCATGTGGTACTTTACGTCGCCGGAGCCGAGAACGCTGCGGGGATCAACGTCTTCGAAGCCGGCAAAGATTTCATCGGGAGGCCGCTTGGCGACGTGAGCGATCACGTTGAGGCGGCCGCGGTGACTCATGCCCATGACAAGTTCAGAGCCGCCGAGGCGGGAGCCAGTATCGAGAATTTCATCTACCAAGGGGATCAGCGCAGTGACGCCTTCGAGCGAGAAGCGCTTGCTGCCGAGGTAACGCTGCTGCATGACCTGCTCGAAAATATCCGCGCGGATAAGCAGGTCAAGAATGCGCTGCTGATCCGGTTGAGGAGCCTCGGATTCCATTTGCGCGTAGATCCAGCGGCGGCGTTCGGGGGTGTAGATGTGGTTGATTTCGACGCCGATGGTCGAGGAGTAGATGGCGCGGGCTTCGCGGGCGTACTCGCCTTCGATTTGCAACTCCGGAGTGGGGCGCGGCCGCAGAAAGCCGAGGGGATCGAGGTCGCCTTCAAGATATCCCCATTGACGAAAGGCGCTGAAGACGCGTTCGCGCTCCGGGTTGGAGCCATTGTTGGCCGACGGCTCGATGACGGCGGCGCTGGAGGTCTTAGATTTTGGGGTAGCCATAGGGAGTTCGTTACTAGAATAACGGATGCGCGGCGGGATGCGGGAGATTCGGATCATGGAAAATTGAACTGGCGGAGAAGCCTGAACAACTCCGGGACGATTTGGCGCTGCCTCTCCACGTAAAAAAGCCGACCAGGGATTCATCCCTGATCGGCGGTTGAAGGTGACTTGCGCCGAAACGAATCCAGGCGATTTGGGGGCTGCGCCTATCTGAAGTCGAACGCCTCAAACAGGTCACTAATCGCCGGTCCGTTAACGGGAACGTAGGGGTTGCCCGCTTTCGCCACCGGATTCGGGAAATTGTCCCGGCTGCGGTAAGAAATGGTACCGATCTTCCAGTTCCTTTCGATGAATTTGTCGATGGAGACGTGGTCGGAGTAGTTGTGCGTGATATGGCCACCGGTCGAGTACTTGGAAACCACCAGCAGCGGGATGCGCGTGCCATCGCCAAAAAAGTCCAGCAGCTGCACGTAGCCGGAGTCATAGTAGCCGCCGCCTTCATCGAGAGTGATGAAGATCGCGGTATCGTCCCAATACGGCGAATTCTGGACCAGGTCGACGATCTTCTTCGTGTACAACTCGAACACGTTGAGTTTCGAAGACGAGGGGTGGCCATCGGAGTAGCCGCTGGGTTTGGTTATCGAAACCGCAGGTAAGCTTCCCTGGGCGATATCCGAGTAGAGGTCAACCACATCCTTCATGTGGGCTGCCACCTGATCCGGGTGCGACATGATGGACGTGTCGTACTGGAAGGGGTTGCAGATGTTGCAATATTCATCGGCATTCGGCCCATTGGTTCCATAGTTAAGCTGGTATGGGTCCGGGACGTAGTTGTTCCATTGGTCGCCATAGTATTTCCACGAAATACCGCTAGCGTTCAGGTCATCGCCGATGCTGGGCGTCGACGAAGGTGGAATCGTGAACGGCGTGTTGGCGGGATTCTGATCGATATAGGCATTTTTGCCGTTGCCGAAGTAGCCCGGGTTGTAATTGTTCAGCAGGTAATAGTGACCGGGTTCGCAATGCGGATCGACGCCCAGAGACTTCAGATGGCTCACGACCGGGCCGACGCCGGGCGCCGAAGCATCCGAGCAATCGCTATATGATCCGCCGCCGTAAACCGGGGAACCATAACCACCGCCACCATAGCCGTCCTCGCTGTACCAGTTGTTGGTGCCGGGCGCCGGGTTGGGGTCTTCGATTTCATTGACCACACCCGCATCCGGGTTGGGGTTCCCCTTATAGGGCTTGGTGAATACCTCCTTGTTGTTCGGTGGGACTGCGGCTCTGCCGTGGGCGTCGCTGAACCAGATCGCGTCGGCGTGGCCGAACATGATGTGATTGGGCCCAGTGCCTCCGATGAAGGATTGGTGGAAGTTGTCGCTGATGGTGTAACGATCAGCGAGGCTCTTGAAGTAAGGAACGTCGCCGGTCTGCATGTTGTAAAAGGCGAGGGAGGTCGATCCTTCCCCTGTAGTTGTGGCGTCAGGAATCGTGGGCAAGTAGTTGTAGGTGAAGCACGGAGTCGCGCCGCCATCGGAAGAGCAGAGTGGCGGCTGCGTGACGCCATTCGTGCCCGCTCCCACGGTGACTTCAACGTAGGAAAACAACTTGCCGTCGCAACCAGAAGGATTGTCGTCGCTCGCATGCTCGAGGCTGCAATTCAGCTGCTGCTGCATCTGATAGAAGCGGTGAACCGGGCTCGCCGCATACGCGTTGTAGGGAAACGTGCTGCCGTTGGTGATTTGAAACGGTCCGGCCAGCAAGGACGTGACGTCGGTGATGCGCTCATCGGGCGTGTAACTCGTTTGTCCTGTGCCGCCGCTGGCCAAGGCAGCACCCTGGCCTGCCGGCAATCCGACTTCCGAAACTTCAGCGCACTCGGCCGGAGTGAGCGCTGGTAAAGTCGGACAAGGAGGGCTAGAGCTAAAGTAGCCGTACGGGCCTGAGGCACCGCCGACGAGCGGCGTCGGCAGAGTATCGTGAGGATATTCCTCGGTCGGCGGGCTGAGCAGGAAGCTATCCGTATCCGTGGCAAACAACTGCTGAGCCTTTTTGAAATTGGGGCCGGGAACGGCGTGCTTGTTGGCGTCCAACTTGATGATACGTTCCGAAAGAAGGTTATGGATACTCTCCCCATCCTTGGGTACGTAGGTGGCAAAGACGTGATCGAAGCTGCGGTTTTCTCCGATGATCACGATGACGTGCTTGATAGGCGTGGCGGTCTTCGAATCAGGTGAGTGCTGTGGTTGCGAGGCTGCGTCTGCGAAGGGAGCGGCGAATGCGAACTGGAACATTGCAAGAGCCGCCAGTCCAATGCGCAAATAATGCACGCCTTTCGATGCGAGTGATGTGAAAGTCATTTTCTTTTCTCCTCTGGGTTTAAGTTGCTGGTTAAGGTGGACACCAACCTCAAAAAACTCTTCCGGGAAGACAAGTGAGTGGGATCGTTGGTTTCGGAGTCATGCTCAGTTGGTTAGTTTGGGTCAGGACGAATTCGCTTTGGACCCTCATGGTTCTACGCGAATCAGCCCCATCATTCCTCCATCTTCGTGTTCTAAAAGGTGGCAATGGTATACAAAGTCACCCACCGTATTCGGATCGCGAAAGTCCATCCGCAGTCTGACGGTGGGATATTCAAGAGCTTTGCCATCGTAGTAAGGGACGTTGACGGTATCGCGAAGAAACGGCTCGTTCACAGGCTTGCCGCGGTAATCCAGCAGGGTGAAGTGCAACTGATGAATGTGGAACGCATGAAGTTCGCTTGACCGGTTTTCGATGATCCAGTCCTCTACCGTTCCCTGCTTCGCAATGATGTTTGGAATCGCCGACTTTGGGTCGAACTGCGCAGGCGTTTGGCCCTCCACGGTCATATAAAATTCTGTCGCACTGTTGGGATCGTTCGGATCGAGAAGCTTCTCGGAAAAGTAGAGCTTTCGCGTGCGCACGGGAACCACGCTGCCCAGCCATGGCATCTGCGAAGCCGGAAGCGGTTGGGGCGAGGCGGCGAGTTCCGAGCGAGGTTCCGGTGCATCTTTAGAAGCCGTAATGGTGGCGATCGCACGATTGGGATCGTTCTCGCCACCGGCTCCGGTATCCACAGTTTTCGTGACGAGAAGTCCCGAGGCCCCTTCGGGGGGGCCCTTCACGATGAATTCCACGCGCGCGCCCGGTGGCACACCGAGATGAGTTTGCCAGTCAACAAAATCTCGCGGCAGGCCGTTTTCGTTAAGGGGAACTCCGTCCATCGCCACCAGGCCAAGGGGCTGTGGTGTGTGACCGAGTAGAATTTCCAGGTTGAGGTAGGTGATTCCCGACGCATTCACTACGCGCCACAGTTGCTGCTCCTCCGGCTTCATCTCGATGACAGCCGGCGGGTAATCCGGATAGGGTACGGGCACGAAATTGATCGAGAGATCCTTCGCCGGCTTGCCGAACCCAGTGCCGGTATTGGCTGCATCCCCATCGCGATCAAATAGCATCTTGGGGACGACGGGTTCCCATTTCGAGGGCGGGGCGTTCGGGTTCAGCAGATCCTGATCGCGAATAATCAAAACTCTTTCCGGCAATCCTCGAACCGCCTTATCCGCCCGCTCGAGTCCTTCGACGATGATGGCGCCCGATGCGCCGCCGAGCACCTGCTCTTTCGTGAAACCATGAATATGCGGATGGTACCAATACAGTCCGGGAGGCTCGTTTTCCGGGATGCGGAATCGATACTCGAACGGCGCATCGCCGGGCTGAATCGACGTGTGCAGGACATCGTCTTGGTGGCAGACTGGAGGGATCGTCAAACCATGAAAATGAAGATTAGTGGATTCCCGCGTCATTCCGTCGCTAGTGCAGGAGTTCCCGTTCTTCCCGGCATCCCCATGCAGGTGGGCAGCCGTCGCTGCACCAGGGCTGAAATCTGTCAAATCATTTCTGAGAGTGAGGATGACAAGGTCGCCAGGATTCACCCGAAGCGTTGGCGATGCCGCGCCGTTCTCATCGATGTAGCAGTAACGCGTGGATCCGTCTCTCTGCTTTGCGTTGTGGACCGTCAATTCCACTTTCAGCACACCGTTGCGGCTGCGCAGGTCTGCGGGCTCGCTGGCTACGCTGCCCGGCAAGGGGCGCGGGCAAGCTTCCGGCGCAGCCTGAGCATGGAGGGCGAAATGGGATTGAGCGAAGCACAGGCATAAGAACGCGAATCTGAGGAGGATCTTCAACATCGGCTGGTTTCCCGGATGCCGCACTCAGTCAAATTTTCAGTGCCGAGTACTCTACCACTTTCCTTCGATCAGGGAAACGCCGACAGTACACCAAAAAGTGGCGACGACATGAAATCCTCTGAGGCGTGGTGCAAACGAACCACGCACATGCCAAGGTAGTCGGGCCGCGGTTACAGCAATGTGAAACGCAGATGAACGCTTGAAGAAAAGAAATCCACAGAGATCAGTACGAGGGGAGGGCGGAATGCTGCGAATCCTGGGCAGATTCGCTGAACCCGAGGGATGAATGTGAAATTCAGGTTAAGAAATTTCCACAGGCTGGAGAATTGTCTAAGGTGTTTCCCCTAATCGATGTTCGGCGGTTAAGAGCTTCTCCTCCGCGGCGCGACCGTTAGCTCGCGTACTTCCGGGGCACCCGCTTAGAGATGTTGCAGAGAATCTCATAGGGTGAGCTGTTGGCCAAGCGCGCGTGTTCGAGCGCATCGACGCTCAAACCGTCGCGGGTTCCGAGCAGGACCACTTCATCGCCCACGGCAATCTCCGGAATGCCAGTCACATCCACCAGCGTGAGGTCCATCGAAATGCTGCCGACGATCGGCGCGTAGTGGTCGCGGACGATCACGCGCCCGCGATTGGAGAGCTGCCGGTTGTATCCGTCGGCGTATCCCACGGGCAGCACGGCCACGCGCGCCGGCGCCCGGGTCACGTACGTTCCGCCGTAACCGAGAGCCTGGTTGGCGGCGAAGTGCCGCATGGAAAGAATGCGGGTTTTCCAGGTCAGCACCGGCTTCACCGGGAGACGCAGCGTGCCCCCGCTCACTTCCCGTCCCGCACGCTGGAACGGTAAGTAATAGCCGTAGAGCGCGACGCCCGGACGCACCATGTTGTTCCACGTCTCCCGCCGCGAAATCAGGGCGCTGGTGTTGGCCATGTGGGCCAACCTCGGATCGAAGCCGGCCGCCCGCACCATGCGTTGCGCCTCCTCGAAACGGCGCTCCTGCTCGGCCACCGAAGGCGCGTCCATAATCTCGGAGGAAGCCAGATGAGTCGAGAGCCCCTCAACCACCAGATGCGGAGCTGCGCTGAGAGCTTTCAGCACTGGCGGAAGTTCATCGAGCGATACGCCCAGCCGGCCCATCCCCGTATCCACCTTCAAATGCACCGCCTGCCGCACCGCTTGGGACGCCGCGGCATTCTCCAGAGCGTCTATATGCCAGGGCTCCCACACCGTGGGAGTAAGCCGCAGGCGTACGATCTCGCTCTCTTCACCGCGCCAGAAGCCCGTCATCAACAAAATCCGCGACTCGATGCCCGCCTCGCGCAGCGGAATCGCCTCATCGAGCGAGGTCACGCCTAGCCACTTCGCACCTTCCGCTTCGAGGGCGCGCGAGCATTCCACGGCGCCGTGGCCATAAGCGTCGGCCTTCACGACCGCGCACACCGTTACCCCCGCTCCTGCGTGCTTTACAACCGTGCGGAAGTTTTGCTGCAGGGTAGCCAGGGAGACCTCCGCCCAGGTGGGGCGGGTGGCCACGCGGCTCAAGATTTCCACAGTGGTCGCCACTGGCGTCGATTATAGCGGGAGCGGCGCGTTCGCTAAGGTTACGCTTGGGCTACTCCCAGGGCAGATTCCGGTTTTCGGTTTCTAGTTTCGAGCTCTCCTGGGAAGAACTGGAAACTGGCTTTCAGCCATCAGCTTCCGGCGAGCGAGAAGTTCACGGTAATTTGGGTTTCCACTTCCACCGGCTCATTGTTTAAGACGTAAGGGCGGTAGCGCCACTGGCGTACGGCCTCGATCGCCGCCGGCGCCAGCATGGGATGTCCAGCCAGAACTTTAAGGTTCTCAATGACGCCTTGCTTGCTGATGACCGCTTGCAACACGACCTGCCCCTGAATGCGCGCACTCCGCGCCAATGGGGGATACACCGGCAGAATCTTGTGAATCAGGTCCCCCTCGCTCATGTGCGAGATGCGGAGCGGTGGAGCGGTCGTCACCGGCGCGGACGTCATAATCGGGCGTGGACCCGTTCCGAAAGAATCCCGCACTCCGTCCAGACTGCCCGATCCGAAAGCTCCTGGGAGGCTGGGACCAGACGGCCCGACCGTGGGTGGACCATCATCGCTGGCAACCGGGATGTCGCTCGGATTTCGTACGGGCATCCGCAGAGTGATGGCCACAGGGCTCGAAGCCGCGGCGGTTCCAGTCGCCTGCGTTCTGGCTGCGGGAGCTTCCCCGAGAGGTTGACCCAAACTGACTGGCGGCGAGAGTTGGCGCAGCGAAGGCAGTCCCATGGGGCGGAGCAAGGGCAAAACCAGCAACAAGGCGCCAAGCAGAGCTTGCAAGCCGAACGATGTCAGAGCCGTCAATCCGCGGCGCGAACGCTCGTCCCATGACGAATTGAGTGTATTCGTGAACATGGTTTCCTCCTGAAAAGAAATACGGCTTGCTGCTAAGGACACCAAGATCGTCTCCGTCGGACTGGCCGAAGCAAAGAAAAAAGGCCGCGCTTGACGCGGCCTTTGGGATCTTTTCCGACACACGCGGTGTCGTCGAAAACTACTTAGGCGGTGTGGTTGGTGCCGGAGCGGCTGGCTTCGGAGTCGTACTGGCGGGCTTCGTAGCGGGCGCCTTGGCTGACGGTGCGGGAGCTGGCACACCCGACGATACATTGTAGGCGTCTACGATCGCCTTCGTGATGTCCACGCCCTCCCCTGACCATAGGACCTGGCTTTGGGGCCATTGGTTCGATGTGTCCACAATGAGCTGGAATCCGTTGTCCTGAGCGTATTTCACGATCGTGGGAGCCATCTTGTTCAAAATGCGCCCGAAAATCTCTTTCCCCTGGGCCTGCCCGTCCTCTTGGAAATCCTGGACGGAGCGATCAAGGGACTTCTTCTTGGTCTCAATCTGCTTGACGAGAGTGGTCTTGGCCTCCTCGTTCAGCTTGTCGCCCTGGGTCTGCAGTTGTTTCTGCAGACCTTCAAGCTCCTCATTCTGGGCCTTGAGTTCGTTTTGCTTGGGCTCCAGTTTCTTGGTCAGGGCATCGGCGTCGCGGCGGCCTTCGTTGGAACCGAAGACGGCAGCTTCCACGTTGATCGTCCCGACTTTGGTACCGGGCGTGGACGGCGAAGCGGCCGGACTCGCAGGTGCAGCAGACGCAGCAGATGGAGCAGCCGGAGTGGCGGCGCCACTAGTTTGGGCCCATGCGGAAATCATCGAGAACACCGCAATAGCCAGGACAGACCGCAAGAACTTGCTTGTCATTGGATCTCTTAAACTCCTTGGAACATTGTTCCCTTGAATATGGTTCCGTTGAATATGGTTCCGTTAAAGATGGTCCCGCGAATGAACTCGGATTACTTTTCAGGCAACGCTGCGCCCTACTCACGCGGTCTTCGTCTTGCGTTTCTTGGTCTTGCTTTTCTTCGAACGGCCGCCGTCAGACATCTAAGACAAGGCGCACTGGACTGCCAGCGTCACACGCCGGGGTTGCGGACGTGTCGTCGATCATGATCAGCTTTCTCGAATAGCGAGGATCACGTCAATTATAGAGAGCATCCTCAGCCGCCGTCAAACCTTGTGATGCCAACGTCCCCGAAGCACGTTGTAGCAGCAGGAGAAACACCCTCAGTTAGAAATCAGATCGGCAAAAGCAAAGGAATCGCGAACCACAGTCACGCCCACTGAAACCGAGAGGGCAGCATTCAGCATGGGCCCTGCGTATACAAAGGAGTGGAACTCCCCACGTTCACCGCAGGGATCGGCTCCATCGGGCAAGGCCGACAGAAAAGTCTGATCGAACTCGCAGCCTGCGAAGGATTGCTCGAGTTTCCTTGTGTCGATGCAAGTCAGCTTCGCTCGCACTCCGGACGCGATCATCTCATGGGCCAGGTCCCGCGTCGGCAGCCCCCACAGCGGGAAAATCGGCTCTAGTCCCGTGCCCTTCATTTGCTTTTCCCTGTAGGCGCGTACATCCTCGAGGAAAAGATCGCCAAACGCGACTCCTTCGATTCCTTCCGCGACTGCCTTGGCACAAGTTTGAGCCATCAGCGACTCATACTGCTCGTTGGGGCAGGGCCAGGGCAACGGAACAGCCCAGAGCGGAAGGCCGGCAGCGGCCGCTTGCTGCTCGACCAGTTCGCGTCGCACCGCATGCATGGCAACGCGGCCCGCGACTTCGTTGAAGGTAGTCAGCAGTCCGGCGACTTCATACTCTGGGCGCTGGCGCAGAATATGAAGACTCCAGGCACTATCTTTGCCGCTGCTCCAGGAGAGAAGAATGCGCCTCATGGCCGATTGCCCATCTGAAGCCGCACCGGTGGTTGGCGGACCGACGCCGCGGACTTTCTCGCAAGCTTGGTCTGGCGGAAGAGATCCGCCATAGCCAGAATTCCCTCCGCGATCCTCGGACCGGGACGCGAAAAATAACTGCTGGCATCCATGGCAAATACGTTGCGGTTCCGTACTGCTCGCAGCGCATACCACTCGGCTGGAAATGGTACTTCCGTGAGCTCTCGCTCAACTTCGTGCACATGATAGCCACAGGGCATCGCGAGGATAAGGTCGGGATCACTGTCGACTACGGTTTGCCAGCGGACTTGATACCCGGGCTCACCGGCGCGGCCCAGAACGTCAATTCCTCCCGCGAGGGCTACCATCTCCGGCACCCAGTGCCCACCCACAAACGGAGGGTCGAGCCACTCCAGGCACAGGACGCGCAGAGGATCTCCCGTGCGTTTTGTTCCCGACCCGGCAACCTGCGCAGTAATACGCGAGACGAGTTCGGTTGCTTCCGCCATTCGACCGGCGGCCTCGCCGACAAGGAGGATGTCGTTCCAAACGTCTGCGACAGTTCGTGGGCTGAGGGCAACTATCTTCGGCTCCGGGGATAGTCGTCCCAGCACGGCGCCCAAGTCGCTCGGAGAGGCGGCGCAGACATGGCACAGGTCTTGGGTGACGATAAGGTCCGGTTGAATTCGCTCCAGTTTCTCCGCATCCAGCCGGTACAGGCTTTCGCCTGCATGCGAGCAAGCATTGACCTGCCGATCAATTTCTCGTTCGGGCAAGTTGGGTCGCAGTTGACTGTAAACGACGACCGGCTTCGTGCGGGCCTCTGGTGGATAATCACATTCGAAACTGACCCCCACGACCGAGTCCGCTAAGCCGAGCGCAAACAGTATTTCCGTTCCCGAGGGCAGGAATGAACAGATTCGCATGTTGTCGCCTCTCCTTCACTCAAACACCAGCGCCAGACCCATATCGGCTCCGACCTAGCTGGTTCGAGCCTGCACGTTATGCCCATGACGCGCTCGATAAAGTTCATAGAGGCCGAACAAAACTCCGGCATACAGGAAGGTGCTGGCCAGGGAATACCCGTAAAACGGAATTGCGGCGACGTAGCATTGCACGAACCCCGCCCCGGTCGGCGGATACATAGGCGAGCCCAGCCACACGCCAAAATTACTGATCAGGTAGAACGCAGTGGGCCCGGCGACCGAGGCCAACGAGAATCGACCGAGTGTGACTCTGGGCCGCAGCCACCAGCCGGTTATGGCGACGGCGGCGAATGCCGTCATCTGGAGAAGTTCGCTCCACCCGATACTCGAGCGGTAAATGAAAGTGGTCAGGACAAAATCACTCGCGGCCAACAGCAGCAGTGGAAACCAGATGGAATCGCGTTTCCGCAGGTGGGCGCCGCCGAACAGAAGAGCTCCGTACACGGGGGAAAAGTTTGGCATATGCGGAATGAACCGCGCCAGGACCGCCAGCAAAACGATCAGGTAGACCATAGCAGTATCTCCTTCGCCGGTGATGCGAACCTGCCCTTAGAATGTGGTCGCCACGGTGAAGCGAAACGTCTTGCGCGGCTCCCGCAGCAGGAAATTCGGGGAGTAGGAGTCCCTCGCCAGGTTGTAGGTATACCATCCCGCCCCAGTGGATTGGCAACCCTTCGGTCCGCAGACCTGCGGGAACATGCTGGGAGTGATCGGAATCGGCGGGGTCGCCGGGGTATCGAGCCGCAAGGGGTTATATGCCCAGTACAGGCGGAAGGGGGCGTTGATCACCGGCAGGAACACCTGGAGTTCAAGTCCTGTGGACATTCTCGGCCGCCAGTTGGTAGTGCCCAGAACCTGCAGATCCTGCGACGGCGGCGGGTTCAGCAGGCTGCCCACGGTGCAGGTATTGGCGGTGGCAGTCTGCAACAGCTGCGGACATCCAAAGGCCTGACCGATCACGCCCTCGTATTGCACCTGCGCAATCTGCAACTGCGAGGGCCGGAGAATAGGGTCAATGCCCGTGTCCACGAATGGAGCCAGCGCCACCGGTCCAACGATCGTGATGCGGTACTCCAGGTTGGTGAAGACGCTGAAATCGCCGCCCGGGAAAACGATCTGGTCCACGGGAATCGGAATGGTTACATTTCCCGCCACGGGATTCTGCGGATTCTTGAGTACGGGCGTTCCGTCGCGGTTGGTCAGCGTGATCGCACCCACGCTCGGCAGGAACGCCACCGGAGACACCGAGCGGATATCGAAACCGCGCAGATCGTTCTCCCCACCCATGTAAGCACGCTGGAACGGAGGCGCAACCAAACCACCATAGCCGCTGATAAATGACCCTTGAACGTTGAAGCCCACCGTGTTGCGCCCTCTCTGCACCGGAACGAAGCGCTTGTACTGAACGATCGGACGGATCGAGTGAACCGTCCCTCCCAGCCCGGCAAGCTCCGCGCCCAGCGTGAATTGATGCCCGCTGTGCGGCGAGATCGGACTATTGATGGTATTAAAGGAGAAGTTGGGAAAGATCTTGCTGGTAATGATTCCTTGCAACGCATTGGGCCCGGAGATACCGCGGAAAGCCAGAAACTCGAACAAATTCTTCGACGCCGCACTGAGCGCTGCCAGCGAGGACCGGTCGAAGGAATAAGTAACTCCCAGGCGATTGAAACGGCGCTTGTCGCGCGCGCGTAGCGGATAGCTCAACGACGTCGTGAACCCAGCGCTCGCTTGCGTGTAATTCTGCAGGTTCTGCAGTACGGCGTTGGGCAGGCTGAGGTTCTGCCCGCTGAAGATGGAGAGTTGCCGGGCCTGATCGTATTTGGTCTTGGTGTAGTAAACGTTGAAACCAAACTGTAAGGGCCGGTCAAACATGTAGGGCTGGGTAAAGCCGAACCGGATGCTTTTCGCCAGGTTCCCGAGGCTGGCCTGGATCCCGAGCGTCTCACCCAGACCGAGGAAGTTGTTGGTCGCGTAGTTGATGCCCACAAAGGCGCCTTCCAGCCCGCTCACGCCCCCGTTCAGGCCAATGCTGTTCTTGCCCTTCTCTTTCACCTTGAGCGTCAGGTCGACCAACCCGTTTTTCTCGTCCAGTTGACGGGTGGTGACGTTCGGATCGTCAGGCTTCATCACGTCGAAGTACCCCAACTGGTTCAAGCGCAGCAAGCTCAACTCCCAGAGACGCGAGTTGTAGACGCTTCCTTCCTCGAGAGCGATCTCACGCCGAATCACCTTATCGCGGGTCGTAGTATTGCCCACGAACTCGATGCGGCGTACATAGAACTGCTTGCCTTCGTCGACGTCGATTTCGAGAAAAATCAGTTTCTTTTCGTCGTCAAACCTGGTTTCCGGTACCGGAGTGAAGTTGATGTAGCCCAACTCGCCATAGGCCTTGCGCAGGTTCTCCAGGCCCTTGCCCACTTTTTCTTTGTCGAAGACATCTCCGTCCCTGATCGGGAAGATGGCTCGCAGCGCCTTCACGTTTTGCACCGCCTTGTTGTTCTTGAACGTAATCCCACCCAGCGTGTAGCGCTCGCCCTCTTCGATGGGCATCGTAATGTCGACAGATTTGCCCGCCCCGCCCTGCAACAGCGGGACATGGGCGCCGGCATGCCCGGTATCGTGGATCTCGGTCTTGGGCTGGTTCACGATGACTTTGAAGTAGCCCCGATTCTGATACTCATTGCGGACCCGTTCCGTATCCTCGTCGAGCTTGGTCGCGTCGTAGGTTCGGGCGAAGATGTTTTCCAGGAAAACCGAGTGCGGGATGCCGAGGGGCCGCAAGTTCTTCATGGCGTAACGCAGCACTCGCGTTCTGACGTTCTTGTTGCCCTCGAACTTGATCCTGCCCACCTTGACCTTGGGACCTTCTTTGACCACAAATGTGATCCCGACCGCAGCCGGAGGAATCTGCCGTATTTCCGTGCGAATGGTGGCAAACTGGCGCCCGTGCTCCGCCAGCAGGCCCTTGATCGTCACTTCTGCTTTCTTGACTTTCGTTGGGTCGTATTGATTCTCCACGGTCAATCCGACCTTCGCTTCCTTGAAGCGGTCCAATACATCGCTGGTGGAGACCGAACTCAGGCCAACATAGTTGATCTCGCGGATGGTCGGCTTTTCCTTCACCTGGATAATCAGCCGCCACCCCTTCGGCATCTGTTCCCGGCTAAAGCGGATGTCCTCGAAATAGCCGGTGTTCCACAGCGAATTGAAATCGCGCTCGAGCGAGGCGGGATCGTAAATGTCGCCGGGATGAGTGAAGATGCGCGCCTTGACCGTTTCCGCAGGAATCCTGCGGTTTCCCTGAACGTTGATCTCTGCAACCACGTCGGACTGGGCCCAGCCGACTGAGGCGGAAAGCAGCGCCAGAGCAATTCCGAACGCCCACCCCAGCCCTTTCATTCTCCGGCAAAGCCGTGCAAATGAAGAAGATGGGGGATGAGCGGCGCCGGAAGAAGCTGGGCCGCGCCCGGACACAACAATGTCTGGATGAGAACAAAAATGAATCGCTACGACCTCAGCCTCTGGGATGTAGGAAAACGACCATTATACGGTAGAGAAAGAGAAAGCGTCCAAGCCGCCACTCTTGCCGGTGGCTTCATGGAAGGGACTTGGCGGACTCCACCTCCACCAAGACGGAATAAAACGTGGCGGAGTTGCCCAGGTCGGAAAGTTTTTCTGAAGTCAGCACGTTGATGTTGCGGAATCCGGGACCCAATTTGGCCCAGTTCAGCCTGGCTGAAACTACTCCGGGCTGAACCACGCCGTCCACTCGCGCCTTCAGGAAAATTTCTCCCCGGCGGTTATACACCCTCACCGTCTCTCCGTCGGCAATTCCGCGTGCCCGGGCATCGGCGGAGTGCATTTCGAGAAGGTTCGTCTCCTCCATATCCTGGACTGAAGGCAAGTTGGAAAAAGTTGAGTTCAGGAAGTTATCGGCCTTGCGCGCCAGAAGTTCAAGAGGGAAAGCCGTTGCCTGTCCTCCATGCCGCGATTCCACCGGAGGCGTGAACTCGGCCACCGGATCAAGCCCCAGCGCTTTCATCGCTTCGCTGTACAGTTCAGCCTTGCCCGAAGGTGTGCGGAAGTTACCGTGAGCAAATGGAAGGAACGGTTCTATCTGGCAACCGGCAACTGGCGATTGGGAACTGAACTGAAGCCGCACTTGTCGCTCCCGCTCCAGCCGCGCCCGGCTGATGCCATCCAACCACGGGTTGCTCGAAGCCAGCGCGCCATCGATCATCTCCTCGACGCTCTCGCCGAAGCATGCGTCCTTGAATCCCATCCGCCCGGCCAGCGCCCGGAACACCTCCACGTTCGCCCGGCACTCTCCCAGGGGCTCAATGGCCTGGTCTGACACCTGCAGGTAGTAATGGCCGTATGC
>Ga0182015_10002875_pt1 | contig 20037 bp, 12 predicted proteins | sample 712P3MmetaG_FD_120478 | JGI IMG/M metagenome (GOLD analysis project Ga0182015, IMG submission 120478) | Permafrost microbial communities from Stordalen Mire, Sweden - 712P3M metaG | ecosystem: Environmental > Terrestrial > Soil > Wetlands > Permafrost | place: Sweden: Stordalen | collected...
ACGGAGTCGGATGTTGGTCCGATCTCTTCGGTGGGTTCCTCCCACAACCGCCCTTGCTGCGGCGGAGGACAACGAAGAGGCTTTACTTTTGGCCTTGCCCGGCCATAGGTCTTGTGGACGGGGAGGGTTTTAGAACGAACGGAAGGGAAAAACAAGGGGGCCTTATATCCTCGGCTTGAACGCCGAGGCGTTACGGCCCCGATTCGGTAATGGTGCCTGCCGGTTCGGTGCGGATCACCCCGTCATCGGCTGCGCAGAACGACTTGCTGCCCGTCGTGCTCGAGATAGGAACTGCGTAGTGTAGAAGGTCGGGGGTGTCGCAGCCGCAGGAGCGGTGGTCCTCCCCTGAGGAACCGCCTACATGCGTTCGGCGTTACACTCCACAACCTTATACGTCACTGTGTATGTATGTTCTTGAGTCTAGCTTGTTGCACTCCTGCTACCAAAAGCAGCGCAAGACCAGAGTAATCGGAGCCTTATCTTCTTGCAGAACCGGCGTTTAGCCAACTTCTTAGGAGCCTGCAGGGGACCCATGGGTCAGGCTGGGTGACAGAAATTGTCAAAATGAGAAGCCAAACGGCGGCGAGCGAGCAAAAGAACACCTAGCTCCCCGGATCGGTTGCTGCAGGAACCATTTTATTGTCGATAATTTGAGGCGACATGTAGGTCCGCAAGGTTGAATTGCGCTTCGACATCCAACTCTCGAGCCAAAGAGTTACCGAGGTGGTCGCCACGATGAGAGTCCAGGGAATTACGGGAGACTTGAGCGCCCACGACACGCCAAAACGTACCAGCAGAAGCCAGGCCATGGTGAACCCAAGACCGTAAACCATGGCGGCGATGCGCCGCGATTTGTTGGGAAGGGAATTGGACGCCACCGACTGTACCGCTAGCGCAAAGGGTAAGCTCACAACCAAGTCGACTAAATAGTGCTGTCCGCTTCCCAGCGTGGCAATCACGGTCAGGAAGAGGTAGAAAATTAGGGCCGCACGCAGAGCACGCGGAAGACCTCTGCTATTCCACCAGAGCAGCACTACCCAACCCATGTGCAGCGAAGGCATTCCATTGCGAGGGATACCCAGCGGGAGCGGCATCCTTTGCAGCGCGAATGTCGATAAATCCTTGTATGGAAGGCTGTTCCAGGGGAAGTCTCGCCCGAAAGCGTAGAGGGGTCCGGTGGCGGGCACGACGTTATACAAAAGCCACCCGGCAACGCCGGCAAGCAACAGCACAGTTAGCATGTGCCACGACACCCGCCTTGCAGCAGCCGGAATTTGCCAGGCGCACACAACCGCCATCGCGAACGGCAGGGACAGGTACGTCAGCAACGTCATTCGAGTCAGGACGAGGCTGCCATACATGATCCTTCCCATCCAAAAACTGGGCTGAAACCCCAGGCTTCCGTCGAAGGCATACAGCCAGGCGTCGTCTGTCTGGGGACTCAGGCCGCTGGTTAATCGCAGCACGTTGGCGCTAGCAAGTATGAAGAAAACCAGAACCAGGGCCGGTACCAACAGCGCCCTGGCGTTTTCCCGGCCCTCCCGCTCCGACCACAAAGCGCGAAGCCCAAGCAGTAAGAGCGCGCCGAAGCCCAGTGCCGCAAAACCGCTGGCCACGTGAAGCACCCAGAATGGAACCTGGGGGAGGTGGATGACCTTGATGAAGAGCGCCGAGACCAACAACCAGGCGTAGATTTCCCAACGCGAGGGCGCGCCGCGCAGAAAGAAGGCAAACCCACCGGCAATGGCGAACGGCAGGTAAGGCTCATCAAAATTGGTGAGTAACGCTCCCGCAATCACGAGCGCTGCCCAAACCGCCGACAGCGTAACCAGAAGAACGAGCGAATTCTGTCGCCAAGGAGTAAGCCTTTCCCACGCCATACGAGTAACACCTCGCAAAGTACCCGCCATCGGCAGACGAGTTTGCGGTAATTGTAAATGTGGGGTTACGAAAATCCTCCGTTACCACAGTTTGTCGAGAGCAATGCAGGATCGGAAACAAGGCTACGGACTAGATCTGCTCCGGAAGTTGTACCGTTTTTTGTGTTTCCCATGCGACGGGGCGGTGAGGCGAGGGAAAATATGAAAGGGCAGCGGATTTCGATCCGCTGCCCTCTGGCTTGGTACCCGCTCTGGCTACTTTGCCAGTTCAGGCTAGGTTAGTTGTTCATCGGGGACAGGAGCTGGCAGGCTGCGTAGCCGCCCACGATTGTGATGGTACCTGCCGGCTGGGTGCGAACCACACCGTCATCGGTTGCGCAGAAAGCCTTCGTGCCCGTCGTGCTCGAGACTGGGGTTGCCGTCGTGTAGAACGTCGGGGCTGCCGCAGCGCCAGCAGCGGTGGCCGTAGCCGCAAATTTGTAGCCGCTCTTACCGTTGCCGCCGGGGCCGTCTGTGGCCAGGTTGTCGTCAATCAAGCAGCCATTGGCCGTTCCCGGAGTGCAAGGCTGCGCCCCGCCCAACTGGAGCAGCGTGGCATAGCCCACTGTGGGATAGGCGCCGTAGTAGCCGACTTCACCGACAATGATGGTGTGCTCGGAGGCGGCCGCGGACGAATCGTTGGCAGCCATACGGGCGCGCATCAGGTTAGGAATTGCGATAGCTGCGATGATCAGGATGATGGCAACCACGATCAGCAGCTCAATCAGTGAGAAACCCTTCTGTTGTTTCCGCATCTCTATTTTTCCCCTCTTTTTGGACTTTCGTTGATTTCATGCTGGTCATGGTAATGACGCAGTCGAACTTGATAATGGCACTTGCCGGGCCAAACCCGCTAGTTACCTTGGTTCCGGCCGGATTGAAAGCAAGGTCTTTATTTTCATTACACGACCAAACTTAAGGCCTTTTGAGGGCTATTGTATCGCGCTTCGAGACCTGCTTTCATGCCAAAAACTGTCACGGACCTGACGGTTTGCGGCAAGTGTTGCACTGGTAGCAGATCATCTCAGAACGAGCCAGCATCTGGATCTTGCAGGCGTTACGCCACGCGATCACAGAAGTAACTTACGAGGCTAGGCTGTGCTGCGCGACAGAAGTACTGGTGCATATAATCGTTTTGAGACAACGCGAGGATTGAGACATTGGTTTCAGGTGCGACAGCGACCGCGGTACAGCCCACAGTGGTTTCCCGCCCACCGGAGAGTTCATTCATTTCGGGTGAGAGGCGAAGCACGGTATTGTGCCTTCTATTGGTGCTGATGACGCTTGTTCTTTACAATCCCATCGTCCACAACCAGTTCACAAACCTCGACGACGACATCTACATTCTGGATAACACACATGTGCGCGCGGGCCTGACTTGGGGCACCGTGAAATGGGCGTTCGCGAGCCGTGACGCCGCCAACTGGCACCCGCTTACCTGGCTCTCGCACGCTCTCGACTGCCAACTCTTCAAGCTGAACCCGGCCGGTCCCCACTATGTGAACGTTCTATTGCACGCGGGAAGTGCGGTCCTATTGTTTCTGCTGCTGGAGAGCGCTGCGGGACTTACCTGGCCCAGCTTCATGGTAGCGGCGCTGTTTGCCCTCCATCCGGTAAATGTCGAGTCCGTGGCGTGGGCCGCGGAGCGAAAGAACGTCCTCAGTATGCTCTTCTTCTTGCTTACCCTCCATGCCTATGGATGGTATGTGCGCCGTGGCGGGGGGGTGAGACGCTACGCAGTAGTGGCCGCTCTTTTCGCGCTGGGATTGATGGCAAAGCCTGAGATCATCACGCTGCCGTTCGTGTTGTTGCTGTGGGATTATTGGCCACTCGAGCGAATGGATGGAGGTTCAGTTCTCAGTTCTCAGTTCTCAGTTCTGAGGGAAGGGCCTAACCAAGAGGCTCCCGGTCCAACTGCGCCGGTTCCGCGGTCGTTCTCATTCTTGTTTCTGGAAAAGGTGCCGTTGCTGCTGCTATCGGCGGGCAGCGGTGTGATCACTTTGCTGGCGCAAAGCGCTGGTCACGCGGTGCGAACGCCGATCGCCCGAGTGCGGTTCGGGAACGCAGTGGTTGCCTACATGCGCTATCTGGGAAGTGCATTTTGGCCGGTGAAGCTGGCGGTGCTCTATCCGCACCCCGGTGTCTCTCTTCCGACTTGGGAAGTCCTTGCCTCGGCCGCATCGCTGCTCTCGATAACTGCACTTGTGCTGCATTGGCGGAGTCATCGTTATCTGGTGGTGGGTTGGTTCTGGATGCTGGGTACGCTGGTTCCGGTGAGCGGAGTGGTTCAGGTGGGCGTGCAGGCCATGGCCGATCGCTATGCCTACTTACCTTACATTGGCTTGTTCATCTGCGTGGCTTGGGGATTGGTGGAGGTGGCGCGGGAGCGGAAGATCCCGGCTGTGTGGCTCGGGGTGCCTGCGCTTTTAGTCTTAGTAACTCTGGGAGTGCTCAGCCGCCGTCAGCTGGCTTATTGGCACGACAGCGAGACTCTATGGAGACACACTCTGGCGGTGACTCAGCGGAATTTTATGGCGCATGACGCCCTCGCCCGTGCTCTGGCCAAGCAGGGTCGAATCGAAGAGGCGATTGTCGAGCACAATGCAGCCCAGAGTCTGGATGCGTATTCTGCCTCTGACATGGTCACCTTCGGGATCTTCGAGCAAACCCATGGGCACGCGCAGGAGGCAATTGAGCAATACAGGCGGGCTCTCAGGGCGTCGCCGGATTCGAATGCGCGAGCGGCTGCACTGAGCGGCCTGGGTTCGGCCTTCCTGCAGACGGGGGACATCCGCCGCGCAAAAATGAGCTATACCGACGCGCTACAGGAGAATCCTGATAACGCCGCTGCGCTCGTAGGCAGCGGCTTGCTGGCGGAGCGGGATGGCGATTTCGCGCTCGCGGTAGCCCGGCTTTCTCATGCCGTGGAGGCGGAACCCAGCGACGTGAGCTATCTCCTGCTGGAACAGGCTTTGCGTCGAAGGGGTGGCTTGGCGGAGGCAGACGACGCCGAAGCGCACGCGCAGCGGATTTCCCACGATTTCGCTCAAGCCCAGAGATCTACCGCGCAGGTGCTGACTGCGGCTGGCATCACTCCCAATTAGAAGGCGGCTGCGCAGGGAATGCGGGCGTTCTCCGCGCGCGGCGGATCGTTTTGCTTCATTGTGCTCTCACCAGCAGGCAGGTTACGTCATCGTGCTGCGGGGTCGCGCCAACGAAGAGATCGAGATTGGCCATGAGTTGGTCGAGTAACCCCTTGGGAGTGGCGGACACGCCCGCCTCCAGCGCGCTGAGCAGGCGCGTTTCGCCGTACTCTTCTTGGCGGGCGTTTTCTGCCTCCACCAAGCCGTCGGTAAAGATGATGAGCCAATCGCCGGGGGCGAGCGTGAGGCTGGCCGATTCATACTTCGCCTCGGGCTGGATGCCGAGGGGTAATCCGCCGACGTCGAGACGCTCGATCGCTCCGTTATTGCGGCGCAAGACCGGGTTGTTGTGCCCGGCATTGATGTAATGGAAAACTCGACGGGCTGCGTCGTACTCTGCCAGAAAAGCGGTGGTAAAACGCAATCCGCCCTGGCTGTTGGAGCAGGCGTACTTATTCATGTTCGCTACCAGCTCGGGCAGGGCGACCTGCGCTGTAGAAAGCGTTTTGAGGCTGGCCTGAAAAGTGGCCATGAGCATGGCTGCAGGAATGCTCTTGCCGGCAACGTCGGCCACGGCGAAGACCACGCGATTTTCTTCGTTGGTCGGGCCGGGACGAGGAAAGACATCGTAGTAATCGCCGGCCACGGTGTTTGCCGGGCGTGTAGTGTAGGCAACCGAGATTCCGGGAATCTGCGGCGGAGCGCCGGGCAGCAGCCAGGTCTGGATCTCGCGCGCAATCTGCAAATCACGCTTCATCACAACGCGATCGCCAATCTCCAGTATGAGCAGCACAAACATCAGAAGACCGCCAAAGAAATGGAAGTCGAATTCGACGACGTGCAACTCGTGTCCGGCATCGTGATAGCGAAAGCCGCTGCTGGGAAATAGCAGCATGATCAGAGCCGCCAAAAGCAATACGCGGCGCGCGGGTGAAAGTTTTTCGAGGACTGCCCAGAAGAATTCCTTGACGACGTGCAAGTGGTGTCCGCGCCGGGTAAGCCCCTCTGGCGTTTTGGCGGCTACGTCGCGCGAATAAAGGCGGTAGCTGCTGCGGGCTTCGGTTTCGAACTGCGACCAGAGCTGGCTCACCTCCAGGCCTTCGGTGACCCGCTGCCAGAATTGGCGCAGCCGTACTCCGAAGGGAAGACGAGCAGTAGCCGGTGGGGACGCAGTCGCCATGGGAGTGCAGTGATTATAGAGGATCGCAAATTGACGTTGACAACGTTCAGAACAACGCCAACTGCTGGTCGAGCACCTGCACCGGCCCCTTGTTGGCAGACATCGCTCCCCGCGAGTCAGCGCGGGGGATGCCGTATTTCTGGCGGAAGCGCGCGATGAGTTTTGCCAGGTGATTGCCATAGGACGGCGGCAGAAATGAGCGGTCTCGATAGCGCTGGCGGTAGTTCTCCACCAACTGGGGGAAGTGTTGCTCAAGGAAAGGAAGAAAAACCGCTGCTGAACAGGGTTTCAGGAACAATGGTCCGGCGAAGATGTGGCGGGCTCCGGACGCTGCGGCTGCGCACACCACGGCCTCGAGATCCGCAGGTGAATCGGTAATACCGGGCAGGACGGGCGAGCAATTCACGCCTGCGGTTATCCCCGCTTCGCTGAGCTGGCGAAGCGCATCCATCCGCAAATCCGGGCGAGGGGCGCGTGGCTCCAGAATCCGCGCCAGTTCGACGTTCAAGGTGGTCACGGTGATGTGGATAGACAGCGCATTGTTCTGCGAGACCCCGCGCAGAAGATCCACGTCGCGGACAATGAGATTGGATTTGGTGACAATCCGCAGTTCAAAGCCGCGATGGCGAGCGAACTCTTCGAGAATGCCGCGTGTGACTTCGTAGCGGCGCTCGGCCGGTTGGTAGGGATCGGTTGCAGTGCCGAGCGCGATGGCTTCCCCCGGCCCCACCCGCCGCAGTTCGCGCCGCAGCACGTCAGCCGTGTGTTGTTTGACGTAGATCTTCTGCTCGAACTCGGCGCCGTCGCGCATTTCCATGAATTCATGGGTGTAGCGGGCATAGCAGTAGCGGCAACCGAATTCGCAGCCTCGGTAAGGATTGATGGTCCAGGTGAATGGCATTCCGCGTCGACTGGTCGAGCGGTTCAGCAGGGATTTCGCGAGGAGGGTGAAGTATTCGACGTTGCGCCCCTCGCGCAGGGATTCGGCCTCTGAGGCCAGCCGGGCGATGCCGACCAGCCGGGATTTCTGCGGAAGCGGGAACAAGGGCGGGGACGGTTCATACATAGATTCGCCTTTTGTTCGCTATCATAGCGCGCCCTGAAGAACTTGTCGAGCCTCGTCTGCGAGCGTTGTCTAGGAGCGGTGGTGGTGCAGTTTGACTCGGGGCGGCAGCGTGCGCACGGGAGATCCCCTGCGGCGCGCTCAGGCCGGCTCTTGTTCCGCCAGAGAAAACGCGGGACTTCGGGGGTTGACGCCGCAAAGGCGCTGCGTCGAAGATTTTTCAAATTGAGCCACTACTCTGCGAGCCTGAATTTGCGCGCTGGGGATTTGCGCGTGGATGCCGTCACCGCGGGTGAGCAAGAAGACCGTCCACGAATCGCTGAGTTTGATCAATGTTTTCCGACATTTGTTTTGCTTTCTGGGTTGCGGATGCCGCTTCATCAGCGCGACCACACTGCCTCAGGGCGCCAGCCAGCAGGAGGTAACCAACGTCGGTGGGCACAATCGCTACCCCGCGGGAGTATGCCTGTACAGCCGCATTAAGGTCTCCGGATTTTTGCGTAACCACGCCCAACCCAACCCAGGCGCGTTCGCTCCGAGGCCGAAGATCGGTGGCGGCCTGGAAGCTTTTTCTGGCATCTGGCAGATTTCCCAGCTGGTCATAAATGCTGCCCATGTTGATGAATGCGCCAGCTCTCAATCTCTCATCCTGGGTAAACTCTATCGTCTTCTTGTATTGCTCAAGAGCACCCGACAGATCTCCGTGACTAAGCTGATAAAACGCGATATTGATGTTGCTTAGGGGATCGGAAGGACGAATAGCTGCTGCCCTCCGGAAGTGCGGTATGGCACCTTCGAGATCTCCTCGCTCCAATAGGGAGTTGCCTATGCCGTCGTCGGCAACATAGTTGTCGCTCGTAACCGCCGCAGCGTGTGACCACAATGCCAGATCGCTCTGCCAGTATCCGATTTGCCTGTGGGCGGCCATAGCCAGGCCCGCCAGGACCACCACGCATATCGCGGACAAACCCTTGGAAAGATGCCGGCGCTCGGCGAAATCGGCTGCGCTCCAGCAGATGGCAAGAAAAAGTCCGATGAAAGGCAGGTAGGCATAACGATCCGCCATGGCCTGCACGCCAATCTGAACCAGGCCAATCATGGGGACCAGGGTTCCCAAAAACCAGAACCAGCCAACGATGCAATAGGGGCGCTTCCTTGCCACGACGACTGCCGTCGTCAGCAACAACAAAAGACTTGCCAAAGTTACCTGCGCCAACTTCAGCGAACCTGGCGAATAGGGATACATCAACGAAAGATGTGAAGGCCAAACTGCCTTTCCCAGGTAGCGAGCATAAGAAACGACGGCGTTCTCAAGTCGGACCGGGAGCGGAGACTTCGCAAAAGAAGTGATGGCGCCTGCCGCTCTCTGCGCTCTCAGGGTTAAACCCGCATCCACCAAGGACATTCCGAGAAGCGGGACTTTTTCCAGAACGAGCCAAGAGACGGTCTTGTTTTCGAGGGAACCCATCGCTCGCACGCCGGCAGGGTGGCTCGCCGCCAGGTCCGTACGATGCAAAGGCCAGTAATCCCAGAGGAGCAAAACGAAAGGCAGAGTGACTACCTGGGCCTTGGCCATCAATCCCAGCGCAAATAAACCCGCGACAACCGCGTAGCGGCTGAGCCGGGGCTTGCTCGCGTACCAATGATAGGCGCCCAGCACGAGGAGAAAAAAACACATGCTGAGCAGGTTCTTACGTTCGGACACCCAGACCACAGATTCCACGTTGATGGGATGCACTGCAAAAACCGCGGCAACCATCAAGCTTCGTCCAACGTAGCCCGTTGATCGGCGGAGCACCCAAAACAGCAACACTACATTCAGGGCGTGAAACATCGCGTTCATGTAGTGGTGCCCGGCTGGATCCAACTTGAACAGTTGGCAGTCCAGCATGTGTGAGAGCCAGGTCACCGGATGCCAGTTACTCTCATCGTAACTTGTGAAGGCCCACTTTACTGCTTCCCAGCTCAGTCCATTCTTGACATGGACATTGTCGGATAGGTAGCGACCATCGTCGTAGTTGGTAAACCCGTACCGGCCCGCGGGGCTGTAGAGCGCAAGAGCAGCAACAAAGAGGACGAGACCGAGAATAGCGGGTCGTCCTCCCAGCGAATGGAGCCAGTCGGGTTTGGACCCCGAGGATGGAACAGGTACCTCGCCATGAATGGCAGGATCCATGCTCTTCGCAGTAGCCGCGGCTTCCATAACTCACTACTATTGCTGATACCTGCGCGGGTCGGGAAGCGCTTATCTAGGATGGGGATGACTTTGGTCATGGTCTTCATTCCGCCAGTGTAAGCGCAAGGATCTGCATGCGACGCCCGGGAATCCGTGTGCCTGCCTTTATGGTTGCGCTGCCGGTTTTTCCACCGGCTTGTCGAATACCTTGGGATCGACCGTCGGGTTGATCTCGAGGGCTGTGTATTGTGCCGTACTCGAATCCTCGCCGTTCTGCTTGTTATGGCGCATGAAAGGAACGTTCAGGCCGTTTACTGATTTCCAGTCGTCCAAGTCGGTTTCGCCCTGCACGGGGCCGCCCTGGCTGAGCGTTCGATAAGTCTCTTTCAAAATGTGGCCGCTTTGCGGGTCGACAAACCAGCGGATGGTTGCACCGGCGGCATTTACATCGAGGATGCGGGCTTCGATGTCGCCGACCTTCTCAGTTCCATCGGCATGGAATGACACATTGGCATCCTTTGAGTGCGAAGCGATGAAAACGGGATCGCGCTTGATCTGCTCGAGCGTTTCCGCCTTCTGGGAAGCAGGGAAGTCGCGCATGCCCTGTCCGGGAATGGCCATGAAGGCCGCATCCGGTGTGACCACAACCTTCATAGTTCCTCCCGGAGTTTGCATTTCCGCGTGGAGATGATCGGGGTAAACGATCACGGTTTCCATTTGCATGGGAAAGTCGCCCTGCGGCGTTTTCTGGGTCAGGGTCAGCTCTGCCTTGACGGCCTTGATTGCCGTCAGTGTCTCCTCGCCGCCCATCGCGGCCACTACTTTCGCCGCCAGAGCCTTGCCTTCTTCATTCGAAGCCGTGGGTTTGGCGCTCTCGTCTTGCTTGGCGCCCGGCGGAGGTGGAATGCTAATATCGATTTCCTTCACCGGTCCAAGTGACGAGAGAGGTTTGTCGAACTCCTTCGTGTTGCCAACCACGAGAACCGCGAGTTGATCGCGGTGGACATATTTCGCCGCCACGCGATTCACGTCGGCAGCCGTCACTTTCTGGATCTCTGCCGGGAACTTGTCGAGCCAGTCGGAGGGATATCCGTAGAATTCATAAGTCACGCGCTCAGCGAGAACTTTGTCGGGCGAATCCAGGCGAAAGATAAACGCGTTCTGGATCGCGTCTTTGGCCTCCTGGATTTCTTTGTCGGTGATAGGTTGTTTGGCCAGATTGTCGATGTCTTCATCGAGTGCCTGGATCGACTCGATCGTAGTCCCGCTCTTGGTGCCCACAACAAATTGCAGAATGCCGGGATGCCCGAAGTTTGCGCCGATGCCTCCCCCCACGTTGTAGGCTAGGCCGCGCTTGGTGCGAATGTCGTTGAACAGCCGCGAGGAGAAGCCGCCGCCGAAAGCCTCATTGAAGACGCTGATCGCGTAGTAGTCGGGATTGTTGCGCGTGGTGCCCAGCGCCACCATGTGGATGTTGCTCTGATTCACGTCTTCTTTGGGGATGAGATAGTAGCCGGGCTTGGCGGACTGATAATGAATCTCATCTTTCGGCAGGTCGGCGCCCCGAGGCCACGCCTCAAAGGCGGCGCGCAGCTTGGCTTCCATTGCGACCGAATCGAAGTCGCCACTGATGCCCAGGATGATGTGATTGGGATGGACGTACGTCGTGTGCCAGTCGAGCAAATCCTGGCGAGTGATGGCGGCGATGGTGGAATACTCAGGTTCGCGAGCATAGGGATTGTCCGCACCATAAGCCAGCTTGGCGGATTCGCGTGCCGCAATCTCGCCGACTTCGTCATTGCGCCGCGAGATGCTGTCGTTGGCTTGCTTCTGCGCCAGGTCGAGCTTGTCGGCGCGGAATTCGGGATTCTTTAGCAGGTCGGCGAAGACTGGGAAGACATCGTCGAAGTCGCCTTTCAGGCAACTCAAGCTGATGCTGGTTGAATCGGGCTCGCCGCCGGTTTCGACTTTGGCTGCGCGTACTTCAAGAAAGTCGTCGAGCTGATCGCCGGTTTCGGTCTTCGTGCCGCCGGTACGCCAGACTTCGCCGAAGATGTCTACTAGCCCGACTTTGCCGGCCGGCTCATTGCGCGAGCCGCCGCGGATGCGCGCACTCCCGTCGATCAGCGGCAGTTCGTGATCTTCCTCGAGGAAGATCACCATGCCGTTGGACAGTTCAATCCGCTTCGGTTGCTGCGGATGGAAAGCGGGCAGAGGTGCGATCGGGATCTGTTGCCAGTTCGTCGTTTGTGATGTAGCTCTGGGGAACGGCACAAACAGGACGGCGGCCGTGAGAATCATCGAAAAAGATATCCGATTCGTTCTCATTGCGCACCTCGCTGATCCGATGCCCGTTGATATGACGGAGCTCGATATGACGGAGCCTGATCTGACGGAGCTTGCTGTGCGCCCTGCTCACCGCCGGGTCCTACGCCCGCGACGGTTTCGATCACGCCCACGGTGCGGTTGGTATCCTGAAAGGTGTCGTTGGCCACGCGCCGGATGTCCGCCTTCGTTACCTTGTCGATGCGGTCTACGGAGCGGAATAGCTCGCGCCAGTCGCCATAACGAGTCTGGTAAATCGCCAACTGGGTCGCCAATCCTTCGTTGTCTCCCAGGCCGCGAATCAGGTTAGCCTTGCTGCGCGTCTTGACCATCTTCAACTCGTCATCGCTAATGTCTTCTTTCTTCAGTCGCTCGATTTCGATATGAATCGCATCCGCCACTTCCTGCGTGGTGTGTCCGGGCAGCGGGAAAGCATAAAACGCGAACAGGTGCGGGTACTTGGTGCCGGGCAGACCGGTGAATCCGGCGGAGAACGCCGCGATTTTCTTGTCGCGCACCAGAGCGCGGTAAAGCCGCGAGGTGCGGCCCTCCGACATGAGATCGGTGATGGCCTCAAACACCGCGTCGTCTTTCGTTTTGTAGTCCGGCCGGTGGTAGCCCTCAAGATAAAGCGGCTGGGATTTTTCTTTCAGCACAACCTTGCGCTCGGAATTCTGCGGAGGCTCGGTAGTAGTGGTTTCATCGGGCTTGGAACTCGGGGGTAGGCGGCCGAAGTATTTCTCGAGAAGCGGCATGACCTGTGCGGCCTTCAGGTCTCCCGCTACAGCGACCACCATGTTCGCGGGCACGTAATACTCGTCGAAAAACTTCTTTGCATCGGTGGCGGAAAAATAATTCAAGTCGGACATCCATCCGATCGTTGGCCGGTGATAGGGATGGGCTTCGAATGCCGCCGCGTCAAACTGCTCCTCCAGACGGCCGGTGGGGTTGCTATCGGTGCGCATGCGGCGCTCTTCGATCACGACATTTCGTTCTTTATAAAACTCCCGCATCACGGGGTGAAGAAAGCGCTCCGATTCGAGATACGCCCACAGCTCCAGCCGGTTTACGGGCAGCGAGTAGTGGTAAGCGGTCTCGTCGTAATCGGTGAAGGCGTTGAGGTCCTGGCCGCCGTTCTGCTCCACGATCTTGCCAAACTGGTTGGGTACGACGTACTTGTCGGCCTCCGCGATGGCATCTTTCCATGCCTTTTCCAGTTGTTTCAGCTTGGCCTCGTCGCGGCCGACTTCTCTGTCGCGCTCCGCGATGTAGGCGGCGTAGGCGGTCTCGACCTTTTCCAAGGCTGGTTTCTCGGCGGTGTAGTTCGTGGTCCCGATTGTGTCCGTTCCTTTAAATGCCATGTGCTCGAACATGTGGGCCAAGCCGGTTTTGCGCTGGGGGTCCTGGGCGGAGCCGGCATCGACCATGGTGAAGAAGGAGAAGACCGGCGCCTCCGGCCGCTCGCAAATAACTATGGTCAGGCCGTTCGGCAGTTTCTTGACCGTGATGCGCTTTTCAAAAGACGCGACATCCTGGGCCCCGGCAAGAGCAAAAGAAATGATGACAAGGGAAAATGCAGCTTTGAGCGGGCGGTGTTTCATCGGACCTCCGGATGAGCCAGCGATGACGGACATGAAGGGCAGAAATTTGAAATTACGTGGCGGGCAGGGACGTTGTCAAACGGCCCGCGAGTTCGTCCCAGCCAGGTGTGGGAGATCCGGATTTTGCGTTGAGCTTGGTTTAAGGCACAATGCCTGCTGAGCCTACGCACACTGGAGCCTACGCACCATGGATTCGACCATTGAAGTTCAGGGCAAGCAACTCAAGCTGTCGAATCTCGACAAAGTTCTGTACCCCGCCACGGGATTTACCAAGCAGCAGGTCATCGATTATTACGTGCGCACGGCACCAGCGATGGTGCCACATTTGGCGGGACGTCCGCTCACCCGCAAGCGCTATCCCAACGGCGTAGACGAAGAATTCTTCTACGAGAAGAACGCGCCGCAGCACCGCCCGGAGTGGGTAAAGACTGCGCCCATCTGGAGCGGAAGAAACCGCCGCACCATCCATTACATTCTTGCCGATGATCTGGCCACCCTGGTCTGGCTGGCGAATCTGGCTGCGATTGAGCTGCACCCGTCGCTCTCGCTGGCGGAAGACATTACCTGCCCCACGATGATGGTCTTCGATCTCGATCCCGGCCCGCCGGCAAATATCTTGCAATGCTGCCAGGTCGGTCTGTGGCTGCGTCAAGTCTTCGAGCACTTCGGGCTACAAAGTTTCCCGAAGACTTCGGGATCGAAGGGATTGCAGATTTATGTTCCACTGAACACTCCAACCAACTACGAAGCGACCAAGACTTTTTCCCACGCGCTGGCGCAATTGCTCGAACACGAACACCCCGAACTGGTTGTGTCGGACATGAAGAAACAGGTTCGAACCGGCAAAGTATTCGTTGACTGGAGCCAGAACGATGAACACAAGACTACCGTGGCCGTGTATTCGCTGCGTGCGCGCGAGCATCCCACGGCGTCGACGCCAGTGACGTGGGAGGAGGTTGAGCGCGCGCTCAAGAAGAAAGATGCGAGTTTGCTGGTATTTGAAGCTAAACAAGTGGTTTCACGGGTGGAAAAGATGGGTGACTTGTTCGCGCCGGTGCTGGAATTGAAACAGCGCTTGCCGGATCTGAAGGGAGCCGCGGCCTCCGCAGCTCGAGAGTTGCAGCCGTCAATCTCGATCGCAGTTCAGGCAGAAGCCGAGCCAGAAAAGGCCCGGCGCCGCGCTGTGAGAAAAACGGGAACGCGGCCGCGCAAGGCCGGCCGCAAGGTATAATCCCGTCCGCTGCGAATTTTGCTGCGAGATTTTACTCGGAGATTTTGCCATGCCTCAACTATTTGCCGGGACCTCGGGATGGGCCTATCCAAGCTGGAAGCCCGACTTCTATCCCGCCAAACTCGCGCAGAAGAAGTTCCTCAGTCACTACGCGATGCAACTCAACACGGTCGAGGTGAACTTCACTTTCCGGCAACTCGTAAAGGAGACCACGATTCAGAACTGGATTCAGGAGACCCCGGCACACTTCCGCTTGGGCATCAAGGCGCACCAGGTGATTACGCACATCAAGCGGTTGAAGGGGGCCGAGGATTTTGTCCCGCGCTTCCTGGCGACGATCGAACCGTTGGCTTCCGCTGGCAAGCTTGGACCGGTTCTATTCCAGTTGCCGCCGAATTTAAAAGTGGATGCCGCACTGCTCAAGGATTTTCTCGTGCTTCTGCCGCGTACGTTGCCGGCGGCATTTGAATTCCGTCACGACTCCTGGTTTGCCGACTCGACCTGGGAATTGCTGAAATCGCACGGCGCAGCGCTGTGCGTGGCGGAGACCGAAGAACGGACCACTCCGGATGTGGTCACCGGGTCCTTTGTCTACTATAGGTTCCGCAAGCCGAATTACACGAGCGATGAGCGCCGTGACATGGTTGCACGCATCGGAGAACATCTGGCCGCAGGCCGCGACGTCTTCGCCTACTTCAAACATGAGGAAACGCCGGAGGGAGCGTTGTTCGCGGTGGATCTGCTGCGTGGTGCTGGCCAGACGTAGCGACCTCCTTTCGATGCGGCCAGGCTCGTGCACCCGCTTGATCACTTCCGTCTGCGTCCGATAACGGGCATACTCCGTTTATCCCTTCATCATGGCTGCGGAAGCTAACTCGCGTGTGCTCTCCAGCTTTCTCGACTATTTGAGAATCGAGAAGGGATTGGCGCCGCTTTCCATCGCTGCCTATACGACGGACATCGGCCAGTTCTCAGAATTCCTGGAGAAACGCAAGCGCCTGCTGCTAACGGCTCGCCGCACTGACGTGCGCGACTTCCTGCAGCAGCTTTTCTCCCATCAAGTCGATGGCCGCAGCGTGGGACGAAAACTGTCGGCGCTGCGTCATCTTTATCGTTACCTGCTGCTGGACAAGAAAATCGAGCACGATCCCACCCTGAACATCGAGTCGCCACGGCAATGGAAGGTCCTTCCCAAGGCGCTGGCGCGCGATGAAATGGAAGCGACGCTGGCCGCTCCGCTCACGCTGCATACGAGCGCAGCGCGCAACACGAAAGAGTCAGCCGCGCTGGCCGCGCGCGATCACACGATGCTCGAAGTCTTCTACGCGGGCGCCCTGCGGGTTTCGGAAGTAATCGGCGCGAAGTTGGAAGACTTGAAGCTCGAGGCGGGATACATGCTGGTGCGCGGCAAAGGCGACAAGGAACGTGTGGTGCCGCTCGGGAAATCGGCTCAGGATGCGCTCACCGCGTATCTGTCACAGTCACGCCCGGCGCTGGCGGCAGGGAAGGCAAGCGGAGCACCGGGGACGGTCGCCGCGTCCGCCCGGAATTCGCCTCTGCTGTTCATCGCGCGTGGAGGGCGCAAGCTGACGCGCCAGCGCGTTTGGCAGATCGTGCGGGCTGCCTCGGCGGTTTCTGGGCGCGCTGCTTCTCCGCACATGCTGCGCCATTCCTGCGCCACGCACATGGTGGAGAACGGCGCCGACCTGCGCACCGTGCAGACGATCCTCGGCCATGCCGATATTTCCACCACGCAGGTCTACACGCACTTGGCGCTCGACCGCCTCAGGACGGTGTATCAGCAGCATCATCCGAGGGCCAAGGCCAGATGAGGTGTACTCGGAGAATCCACCACGGAACCCCAGAAACACGGAGCAAACCCGTTCATGAATTCCGTGTCTCCGGCGGCAGGTTCTGCATTTCGTTGCCATGAGCGTGCTGGCCAAGACGATAGTCGGCAAGGCTGCCGCCGACTTCTTGTGTCATCTGGGCGAGCGTAACGCCTCGCCGCACACCATTAAGGCTTACAGCCGTGATCTGTCGCTCTTCGCCGCCTACTCCGGTTCGCGGGGATGGAAACAGATTGACCACATTGTCGTGCGGGGATTTCTCTCGCAACTCTACGAGAAGGGACTGAGTAAAACGTCCGTGGCGCGCGCTTTGGCCGCAGTCCGGTCGCTTTACCGCTGGCTGGCGCGGGAAGGTGTGGTGGAGCAGAATCCGGCAAAGCTGGTGGCCACGCCGAAGCTTCCCAAGAAACTCCCGCGCGTGCCCACGATTGAAGAAATGAATTCGGTGATCGACGGCGAAATGCCCGCATCAGCAGCCTTCCCCGAACGCGACCGCCTCATGCTGGAATTGCTCTACGGATGCGGCATCCGCAATTCGGAACTTACTGGCATCAACCTCGACGACATTCGGCTGAGCGCCGAGGCCATTCTCATTCGTGGCAAGGGGAAAAAAGAACGCCACGTTCCGTTTGGAGATTCGGCGAGAACGGCACTGGCAGCGTATTTCCGCGAACGCCAGAGAATTCTCGACGAAATCCACAAGCGTTCAACCGCGTTGCTCATCAACCGGCGTGGTGGCCGGCTTACCACGCGCAGCGTCGGCCGCATCGTCAAGAAAATTGCCGTGGCAAAAGGCCTTTCCCCTGACGTCCACCCCCACACCCTGCGCCATGCCTTCGGCGCGCACATGCTGGAAGAGGGCGCGGACTTGCGGGCCATTCAGGAACTGCTGGGCCACGAGCGCCTCGCAACTACGCAGCGCTACACTCAGTTGTCGATGAAACACGTGCTGGAGGTGTACGACCGGACGCATCCGAGAGCAAAATAGGACGTGCTAACGCGCTCGGGGAGACTCTCTCCGCAGTCTCTCCCACATCTCGACCACCCGCGCTTTCAGGTCGCGAGTCAGCTTCTCATAAGCCGCTTCCGACGCCTCACTCTCCGGTGGTGGAAAAATCGGATCACCAAATACTATCTTCAGTGGCGTGAACCTCTGGAACGGTTTATTCCTCGGCCACGCCTCGTAAAAGCCCTCGATCGCCACGGGCATGATCGGCACCTGCATGTGAATGGACAAGATCGCCGCACCCTTCTTAAAGATTTTCGGCGTGCCGTCAATCGATCGCTCGCCTTCGGGATAAAGAATGAGCGGGCGACCCTGCCGCAACCCAAATGCGCCGGCGCGCATGGCAGGAATCAGATTCGCGTCGGGATCCACTACCACAATGCGCAAGGAACGCGCCAGCCGCAGCATGAATCCTTTCCCGAAGATCTCGCTTGTTCCCACCGCGAAGACTTTGTCAAACAATTTCGGTGGGAGAACGCTGGCCAGGATGGGCGGATCGAGATAGCTCTGGTGATTGGAGGAAATGATGAAAGCACCATTGCTTGGCAGCTTCTCAATTCCGCTGACGTGTAGATCAAACCGGTCGAGCGCGATTACTTGTATCAGCCGCGAAACCATGTACCAGAAGGCACCGCTAATTGGCTGCCGGGCCAGAGAAACTACGTCAGTGGCATCCGGCTCCTCAGCCAGAATCGCTTTCCAACCGGCAAAGGCGGTGCGTGTTCCGGGACCACCCGCGCCACTGGCGGCACTTTCGAGAACAGCGTCGACCAGATCGCGCACGGTATAGATCTCGGCAAGCTGCGACTCTTCGACGTTGCCACCGATCTGTTCTTCGATCTGGCTAAGCAATTCGATCCGCTGCATGGAGTCGAGCCCCAGGTCGAGCTCCAGATTGTGAGTAGGTCGCAAGGTTGGTGGCGCCGAGCGCGCCGCCTCGCGCACAATCTTCAGCGCCCGCTGCGCGTCAGGCTGAGCGAGCCACGCCATCTCGTCGTCGGTCAATGGCCGTTCCAAGGGCAGCTCGGAATCGTCGTCGAGACGCCGCGCCTGCTTGGCCTTTACACGCTTCTCTACTTCGAAGCGCTTGATCTTGCGGGTCGTGGTGCGAGGCAAATCTTCCTGCCAGATCTCATAGCTGGCAATGCGCTTGGTGGAAGCGATCTGCTGCGACAGGCTTTCAATGTCGTAGCGGATAACTTCCTTGGCGTTCACGATCCTTTTCTGGCGCAGCACGTCGAAGTTAGGCACGATCACGGCGTGCAGACGGTCGCCGCCTTCCCCTGGTTTGCCTTCCAGTCCCATCACTGCCAATTCTTTGATGTACGGCGACTTCAGGTAGTGGGCCTCAACTTCTTCGGGGTAGATGTTTTTTCCGTTACTGAGGACAATCAATTCTTTCTTGCGGCCGGTCAGAAACAAATTACCATCCGTGTCGAAGTAACCGAGATCGCCGGTGTAGAACCATCCTTCGCGCAGCACTGCCGCGGTTGCGTCCGGACGGTTCCAGTAGCCCTTCATCACCACCGCACCGCGCAGTGCGATTTCGCCCGCGGCGAGTCCGCTATCTTCCTGTGGTTGCGGATCAACGATCTTGGCCTCTACGCCCTTCATGGCTTTGCCAACCGATCCGATTACGTTGTTGCCCGGCGAATTCGCAAACACGGCTGCGGTCGTTTCCGTCAGGCCATAGGCCTGGAGCACGTCAATGCCGAGGTCGTGAAAGTCGTTCGCAATCTCCGGGTCGAAGCGCGACCCTCCCGTGACCAGATATCGCATCTTCTTGCCCAGCGTCTCGTGGACCTTACTAAAAAGGATCGGACCGGCGTTGATTCCCACCTTGCGCAGCCCCCGGTTGACCTCGACGAGACCCTGAAACACTTTCTGCGTAAGCGCCCCTCGTTTCTCGACCTCCTGGAATATTCGCTCGTGAATCAGATAAAAAAATTGCGGCACCACTGCGAAGGCGGTGATATTACGTTCGCGCAAAGCCCGCAAAAGCTCGGTCGTGTTCAAAGTTTCCAGATACACGACGCGCGAGCCCTTCACCAGCGGCAGAAGCAGATTGGCCATCTGCGCCAGCACGTGAAACATGGGCAGCACGCCCAGCAAGGCATCCGACGGCCCAATGTCGACCCAATTGAACACCGCTTCCACTTCACCCAGAAAGTTGGCGTGGGTAAGCATCACCCCCTTGGGGTCGGCGGTGGTGCCCGAGGTGTAGAGCAGCGAAGCGGTGTCGTCCGCAGTGGAGGGCGCAGCCTGAAATTTCTCCGGCCCTCTGGCGAAAATTGCAGGCAGATCTTCCAGCCAGCGCTCGGGGACGGAGGGCTGGGTCATGCGGTCCGGGTCCATGAGCACGAGCCCGACGTTCAGCCCCGCAACCGCCTGCCGCGACGCTTGCGCATGCTTCGCGTCGCAAAACAGGGCAGAGCTGCCGCTGTCTTGCAACAGCTTCTTCAGTTGATCGGGGTGCAGCGCAGTATCGAGCGGGACCACCGTACATCCCGCCGCAATCGTCCCGAGATACGCCGCCACCCACC